>Ga0163152_10002538_pt1 | contig 25713 bp, 26 predicted proteins | sample OliLakLV19MP8IB2_FD_148635 | JGI IMG/M metagenome (GOLD analysis project Ga0163152, IMG submission 148635) | Freshwater microbial mat bacterial communities from Lake Vanda, McMurdo Dry Valleys, Antarctica - Oligotrophic Lake LV.19.MP8.IB-2 | ecosystem: Environmental > Aquatic > Freshwater >...
ACCCCTGCCCCTCCCCAACAGGCCACCTCCCATCGCCTATGCCCCGGTTCCAAGCGCGCCGATCTCGGAGCCCGTAGCCGCGCCCCGCGACAAGCGGTCGTCACCGGTTATCCTGGCGGTCATCCTGACCGGCGTCGCGATCGTCGCCCTCTTTCTTGGACGCGACCTGATCGCAAATCTGTTTGGGGGTCGCAAGAACGGCGTGACCACCCCGGCGGGCGACGTGGTGGACAAGTCACCGGCGGAACCGAATCGACCGGCGCCGCCGATCACCCCGTCGACCGACGGAACGGGCGCCACCGGCTCCAATCCCGGCACCGGAGCGAGTGTCAACACGGGCACCGAAAACCCGGCGAATGACCCCGGCAGCCGGCCGATCGCCACGCCGGTCGTCGCGCCACACACCAACCAGCCACCCGCTCCAACGCCGATAGCGGTCCCGCGCGAAAATCCGCCGGCGACTCCGCCCGGGACGAATCCGAATACCAACCCGCCGGCGACTTCGACCCAGGCACCGCCGACCCCGTCGGTGACTCCACCCGCCACATCAACGACGAATCCGGAGAGGCCCGTGACGCCACCGCCGGCCGCCTCGACAACTCTCGGAGCCCAGATCGTCGTCTCCGCCGCCGGCGACGGGCAGTTCCGAACCCTGGAAGAGGCGCTGAAGGCGCATTACGACTCGGGCGCCACGCAGCGTCGGACCATCACGATGACGTCGGGAACCTACCGGCTGCCGGCCGACCTCGTCCTTCACACGCCCCTCGAAATCGTCGGGCAGGGAAACGTCATCCTGCAAGGCTCCGGCAGCAAGGCCGCCATTAGCGTCCGTCTGCCGGGAATCACGTTGAAAGACCTGACCATCACCTCCAGCGCGCAGTACGGCCTCCTCGTGGTCGGTTCAGGGGCTGTCACGATCCAGAACTGCACCATCACCAACAACCGGGAGGCGGCACTTGCCATCACCGAAAGTGGCAGCGCCATCGGGTCGAACTGCACGCTGAGCGGCGCCAATTTCGGCGCCATCAGTGACGGCGGGAGCGAAGGCAACCTGACCAACTGCACGATTACCGGCAACGGGATCGGGGTCCAGGCCCGGGCGAGCTCGACGATCCGGCTGACCGGAGGCACCGTGGCGCGAAACCGTCAGAGCGGCATGCTCGTGTCAACCGGCGGAACAATCAGCGCAAGCGGTGTCATGATCGCCGACAATGGCGGCAACGGTGCCACCGCCCGTTCGGGGCGCATCACCCTGAACGGCGGGACGATCACGAACAACGCGCAGTTCGGCCTGCGTTGCGAGTCGGCAGCCGGCGTCATCGACAGGACCGGCGTCTCCCTGGTCGGGAACAAGATGGGCGACACCGAGGGCTGTCCCTAGTCCCGACTGGAGGTCAACGACGTGCCGGATGCCCGATCGGAACAACCGCGCGTCAAGGCGCCACCTGACCCCATCACACTGGGTCTGGCCGGTTTTGAATTTCAGGACCTCTTTCGCCCCGCCCGCCTGGCCAAACTCGACCGGGCCTTTCTCGATCAGGTCCGACTGGTTGACGCCCCGCTCGTCGACCAGTTGATTGACGCCCGGGCTGACCGCGGCGAGTCGCTTGACGAGGAAGCCAAGGTTGACCTGCTCATGCACATGGCTCCACATGTGGGTCAGTTCGTGGCCCAACTCTTTCAGATCGAGGCCGCCTCGGCCCACCTGGACCAGCGGGCCCTCGACGACGCCCCGATCTTCGACTCCAGACGCCTTTTCCTCGAGCGGCGCGTTTTCAAGTCGGTTCCGGATGAGGCCACGCTCCTCTGCATGGACACGACTGGCGCCCTTGCCGCCTACCACGATGTCGTGAATCGACGCCTGCCGCCCGAGGCGATGACCGACGACCGCGAACTCGAACTCGGACGGATTGCCGTGATCCTCATGCAACAGGAAGCCACGGCCAAAGCGGGCAGTGCCGAAGCCTTCCCATGGGAGATGGAATCAGTCCAGGCGGACCTGGATGTGGTCGGCCGCTGGGCCACCATCCTGGCGTATCACCCCATGCAACAGGCGGTCACCGCGACGTGGCCCATTTTTTTTCGGCCGCAACGGCTTGATTTTGAGGAACTCATCGAGCGGCAATTCGATGAGCCGGGAGTGCCCACGCTCTTTCACGGTCTCGATTCGCATCGCCGCCCCCGGGACGGCTTCGACCTGACCGACCGCCGCGGCACGCGTCGCCAGGCGTTGAGCGAGATGCACTATTGCATCCTTTGTCACGAGCGAAAAAAAGACTCCTGCAGTCATGGCTTTCCCGAGCCGGCAACCGACCGGGTCGCAAAGACCGGCATCGCCGTCGCCCCCGAACCCGGCGGTGACTCCCCCGGGCCACGCGTCCGATCTCCCAAGCTCGGTCAGGCCTTCAAGAAAAATCCCCTCGGCATCCCGATCACCGGCTGTCCGCTCGGGGAAAAAATCTCCGAGGCCCACGCCCTGAAGCGGGGGGGCCACTCCGTATCGGCGCTGGCCATGATCATGGTCGACAATCCGCTCTGCGCCGGCACCGGCCATCGCATCTGCAACGACTGCATGAAGGGGTGCATCTACCAGAAGCAGACGCCGGTCGACATCCCGATGGCCGAAACCAACATCCTGACCGGCGTGCTGGGGCTGCCCTGGGGCTTTGAGATCTATTCGCTCCTGATGCGCTGGAACCCGCTGAACCTCCGCCGGCCGGTCGCGCTCCCCTACAACGGTCGAAACGTGCTCGTCGTCGGCATGGGCCCGGCCGGCTACACGCTGGCGCACTACCTTCTGAACGAAGGGTTCGCCGTCGTCGGGATCGACGGGCTCAAGATCGAGCCGCTGGCGCTCCGCTTCCATGGCGACGACCTGGGAAATCCCCGTCCGATTCGTGACATGCGGGAGCACATCACACCGTTGATCGGCCGGACGGTCCTCGGTTTCGGGGGCGTTTCGGAGTACGGCATCACGGTCCGATGGGACAAGCACTTTCTCGATGTGAACTACCACGCCCTCATGAGGCGCGATCGGTTCCTGCTTTACGACAGCGTCCGATTCGGTGGCACACTGGAAATCGATGATGCCTGGGAGATTGGATGCGACCACATCGCCATCGCCACGGGCGCCGGGCGCCCTACGATGCTCGACGCGCCGGGGAGCCACCGGCGGGGCATCCGGGCCGCGTCCGACTTCCTGATGGCACTGCAGGGAGGTGGTGCCTACAAGCCGACCAGCCTTGGCAATCTCCAGGTGAATCTGCCGGCGCTGGTCATCGGTGGTGGCCTCACCGCCATCGACGCGGCCACCGAGACCTCGGCTTACTACCTCGTGCAGATTGAACGGGCACTCAACCGCCATGAAACACTGGTTGCCGAACTGGGAGACGTGGCCGTGCATGCCGCATTCGACCCGGTCGATCGCGCGGACCTCGATCGCTGGCTCGATCACGGCCGTCAGCTGCGTGCCGAGCGCGTGGCGGCCCGGGCCGAGGGGCGCCGGCCGGACCTCGAGAAACTGGTCGCCGGGTGGGGCGGGGTATCGATCGTCTACCGCAAGCGGCTGCAGGACTCGCCTGCCTATCGGCTGAATCACGAGGAGGTCGAGAACGCCTTGAAGGAAGGGATTGGATTCGCCGACTGTCTCTCGCCGGTGGAATTCCTCCCGGCACCCGACGGATCGGTGGCCGGCATCCGCTTCGAACGCCAGGCCTCGATCGACGGGCGCTGGAAAGGCACCAGTGAATTCCTGGAATTGCCGGCCCGATCGGTGATGGTGGCCGCCGGGACCCACCCCAACGTTTCCTACGAGCGCGAGCACCCGGGCACGTTTGCGATGGACGGCCGGGGGGAGTTTTTCCGCGGGCACCGTCGCGGTACAGGGGGCCTGGATCTCGAGCCGGTGCCCGAGGGGGCGATCGGATTCTTCACTTCCTACCAGAAGGACGGACACTTCATCACGTTTTACGGCGACAACCATCCGATCTACGCCGGCAATGTCGTCAGGGCAATGGCTTCGGCCCGCGACGGCTTCGAAGAGGTGACGGCCCTCTTTGCCGACGAGATCGCCGTACTTGATCCGGCCGACCAGTCGACTCGGGAGAAGGCCTTCGTCGAATGGAACAGCCGGCTCGACGATCTGCTGATAGCCCGCGTGGATCGGGTGACGCGACACACGCCGGAGGTTGTTGAACTCGTGGTTCGCGCGCCGATGGCCGCCCGACGCTTCCGCCCGGGCCAGCTCTTCCGCCTGCAGAACTATGAGACGCGCGCGGAGCTCGTGGACGGCACGCCCATGGCCATGGAAGGTCTGCCGGTCACCGGCGCCTGGGCCGATCCGGAACAGGGGCTGATCGGCATCATCGTTCTGGAAACCGGCGGGTCGGCGCGCCTGGCCGCGAGGCTCCGCCCGGGCGAACCGATCGCACTCATGGGGCCGACCGGAAATCCAACCGAAATCCCGGAAAATGAAACCGTCCTCCTGGTCGGCGGGGGGTTCGGCAATGCAGTGATTCCATCGCTGGCCCGGGCCATGCGGGCCCGCGGAAATCGCGTGCTGGCCTTCGCCGGGTACCGTCATGCCGGCGACCTGTTCTGTCGTGAATCAATCGAGATGGCCGTGGACCGGGTCATCTGGTCGACCGAGGAGGGTCCGCTCATCGAGCCGGCCCGCCCGGACGATCGGAGCGTGGCCGGGACCACGGTCCGGGCGATGTCGGCCTGGGCCTCGGGCGAACTCGGCCCGGTTGACATCCCGCTGTCAGCGGTGACGCGCCTCCTGACCATCGGCCCCAACCGGATGATGGCCGCGGTCGAGGCGGCGCGGCAGAACGGCCTGGGGCAACACCTGGGCGCCGGCTGCCTGGCCCTTGGCTCGATCAATTCGCCGATGCAATGCATGATGAAGGAGATCTGTGCCCAATGTCTCCAGCGCCACATCGATCCTGAAACCGGGCGGGAGTCATACGTGTTCTCCTGTTTCCAGCAGGACCAGCCGCTGGATCGGGTCGACTTTGACCATCTCGCCGAACGCCTGCGGCAGAATTCAGCCGCGGAAACCCTGACCAGACTCTGGATCGACCGGCTGCTGGCCCGTCGACCGCACGAGACGGCGGTAACGACATGACCACGCCCAACTCCTTCATCCTCGACGTCACGGAAGCTGATTTCGAGTCGAAGGTCATCGAAAAATCAAAAACGTTGCCCGTGGTCGCTGATTTCTGGGCCCCCTGGTGCGGCCCGTGCAAACAGCTCGGCCCCGTCCTCGAGAAACTGGCCGCGGAATGGAATGGGGGTTTCTTCCTGGCCAAGATCAATACCGACGAGGCACCTAACATTTCACAGGCGCTGCGCATCAGCAGCATTCCGCTGGTGCTGGCCTTTCACGAGGGGCAGGTGGTTGACGAATTTGTGGGCGCCCTGCCCGAGGCGCAAATTCGGGAGTGGCTGACCCGGCTGGCACCACCGGCCGCGGCGGCGGCCGCAGAGGCGCCACCGCCCGCGGCACCGGAAACCGGCACCGCACGCGCCGACAAGCTCCGCGCGGGAGGCCGATTCGATGAAGCCGAAACGCTTCTGAATGAGCTCCTCGCGATCGACCGTGATGACCCGGCGGTCTTGCTTGGCCTGGCCCGCCTCCGGCTGGACCAGAAACGGGACGCCGACGCGCTGGCCCTGATTGACCAGATCCCACCGGGCGAGGAGCGCCGAATCGCCGATCGCCTCGCCGCCGAGGTTCGAATCCGTGGTGCTGCGGGGGAGGTCACGGCTGACATCGAGGCACTGGAGAGGCACCTGGCCTCGACGCCGGATGATCTGGAGGCGCGCTATCAACTGGCCCGCGCACTGGCCGCGGCCGGTCGACACGAGGAATCGCTGACCCACTACCTGGCCATCGTCCGGGCCAACCGCGCCTTTCGTGATGACGCCGGACGCCGGGGGATGCTCGACATCTTCCAGGTGCTGGGGGGTGAGCATCCCCTCACCGGAAGCTTCCGGCGTGACCTCTCGCAGATTCTGTTTTCCTGACGATGACAAATCGTACCCGCGGACAGGGGTTGATTGCCGGCATCATCCTGATCCTGGCGATGTGGACCGGTGTCGCCAGGGCCAGCGCCGGCGAGGGACCAGTTTTGACCGCACCGCCTTTGCCGACCTTGCGCGCGCCGGGACCGAAGTTGATCCCTCCGGGAACGGAGCCACTCCTCCTGGCACCCCCCACGCTCCGCGTCGCCGTGGCCCCGGGCGAAACGCTCCAGGTGACCGTGGCGGGCCGGGGTGATCCGATCATCCTGCTTCCCGGCCTTTTCGGCCTGGCGTACGGCTACCGACATGTGACGCCACTCCTGGTCGACGCCGGATTCCAGGCAATCGTGATCGAACCCCTGGGCATCGGTTGTTCCAACCGACCAAAGCTGGCCGACTACACGCTGACCGCCCAGGCCGCCCGGCTGGCCGTGGTCATCGAGCGACTCGAGCTGTCACCGGCCGTCGTGATCTCACATGGCATCGGCTCGTCGATGGCCCTCCGCCTGGCACTCTTGCATCCGGGGATGGTCCGGGGAATCGTTTCGATCGAGGGCGGGCCCTCGGAGACGGCGGCCTCGCCCACGCTCGGGTCGATCATGAAATTTGCCCCGCTGCTCAAGCTGGTGGCCGGAGAGGGGGCCATTCGAGGCAAGGTGCGTTCCCTGTTCGAGAAGGCCTCGGGTGACCGCTCGTGGATCACGGAGGAAGTCATTCGCGCCTACAGTGACCCGCTGGTGGCGGACTTCGGCTCGGCGGCCGCCTCGTTCCGCGCGATGTCGAACTCGACCGAGCCCGAGTCTCTCGGTCCGAACCTGGGCCGAATCAAGGTGCCGGTCGACCTGATTCTCGGCGGAGCCCCGCACGAGCATGGTGTCCCGCCGATGGAACTGGCCACGCTTCGAAAGTCGTTGCCCGACTTCCTGTCGGTGGCGGTCCCGGGTTCCGGACACTATATTCACGAAGAACAACCGGCCGCCGTCCTCATTGCGGTTCGACGCGTTCTGCGGCGCGCCGGACGGGTCAGTCGACCAGGATGACCCGGGCGCTGGCCGTGACCCCGCCGGCGCGTGCCCTGACGAAATAGAGGCCCGGCGCCGCCCGCCGGCCGCCCGCATCAAGCCGATCCCATCGGATTGATTCCTCAGGACCGAACGTGCCGAGCGTTGTCACGACCCGTCCGCCGACGTCGAGGATCGTCACCGAGACCGGTCCCTCCGGCGCCCGCGTCCAAACGAGACGCACGAAACCGGACGCAGGGTTCGGTGACAGGGCAAAGGCCATCGAGGCCGCGGCGGGTGGGCGTTCAGAGTCGGGCACATCCACGCCGCCGGTTCGGAATACGCGCCAGATCGTGGACGTGGCGAAATCGCATATATAGAGGGAGCCGTCGGGCCCCACGGTGACGTCGAGTGGCCTGGCAATGCCGGTCACGAAATCGGTGACCGGTCCGGCGTTCCAGGTGACGCCGGTTTTCGACAGCCGCGTCCGGACGATCTTGTGGCCGAAGTTGGTGAAGCATTCCTCCACCGATTCCTGTTGACCGAACTGGGCGATGAAAAGATCGTTGCCGTCGAATCCGGTGAAGCCGGACCCGAAGCAGAGACCGTCGGACGAACCGTGCGGATCGAGCCGGAGCAGCGGCGACGTCATCGACAGGTCACATCCCCCCAGCTGCTGGCAGTCACCGGCGCCGCACGGGGCGGGGGTACATTGCGCGGACACATCGGCGCAGTCGCCATCGCCATGGCACCATGGAAAGCCAAAATTGCCGGCCGGACGGATCCAGTTGAGCTCATCCACCGCTTCGTCACAGTTCCAGGCCGAATCCGGCGCGGCGCCATTATCGGTGCCGAACAGGCTGCCTTCGGCGTGGAACGCCAGGCCGTACGGGTTCCGGAAGCCGGTGGCGAAGACATCCACGAAACCGGTGGTCGGATGAAACCGCAGAACGCTCGAGGCCCACGGGTGCGTGTTGAGGCCCCGGTTCGAATCGGAGCCGACACCGACGTACAACAGGTTGTCCGGCCCGACCACGATGTCGGTCGTCCAGTGCTTTCCCCACGGGATGTCGTCGGTCAGCACGACCAGCGTGTCGGCCACGCGATCACCGTTCCAGTCGGTGTATCTTGTCACCGTGCCGACGCTGGTGACGAAAACCGACCCCTGGTGGTGGGTCAGACCCAACGGCCAGATGAGCCCGCTGCTGAAAACCACTGTCGTATCGGCGCCTCCCACCCCGTCCAGATCCCTCATGGCCAGGACCTGCCCCTCGAACCGCGTCACCCAGAGCCAGCCGTCCGGCCCCCACTGGATCGAGGTGGGATGCTGAATGCCGGTGGCCCACGGGACGACATAATAGCCGGGGGCGGCCACCGGAACGGCCGGCGCCGGGGAGCTGGCGACCATCGTCAACACGAGGATCAAGGATGCGGCGGCGGGAAGCGGATGGCGCATGAGGCTTCAAGATTAACATGGGACCCGGAAGCCGCCACACCGCGGTCGCGACGGCTTCCGGGTTGGCCCCGTACCTACTGTTCGTCCGCCGACGGCCCGTAAATCGACGGGAGCGGCACCCCGTTCATCCGGAGATACACGCCAAGCTGCGCCCGATGATGCACGTTGTGATTGAAGATCATGCTCCGCAACACCGCCCGCCGCGGCATCGTGAACATGGTCTGGCCGCCGGCCATCAGCGACCAGGGCGCGTCCATGTCCGCCTCGGTCAGGTCCGAGAGGGCGCTCCGCGCCTCGGCTACATTTCGATCGAACGTGGCGAGCAACGCCGTCCGGTCCGGTGCCACGTCTTCCACGTAGGCCGATCCACCAATCGGTGCGACGTCAAAGGACGACTCCTTGACCGTCATCACGCCCCACGAAGGCAAGTTGGCCAGGTGGTTCGCCAGCCTTCCCACGGTCATCGACTTCGGATGTGGCTGCCACTCTTCCTTTCCCTCCGGCAAGCGCTCCAGTTCCTTCCGCGTATGCCCCATCTCCTGATCGAACTCGGCCATCATGTCGTCTTTCCAGTTCATCGGTGCCTCTGTTGTCTTGATTCCACAGTCCTGTTCGCGCATTGCGATGGCCGGTGAAATCGGCTTGTCAATCCGGATCGATGAGCGCCAGCAACCGTGCCGTCGCTTCCTGCACAACGTTTGGCGTCGCCCGGGAAATTCGTGTCGCCCTCCGGGCCCTCCAGTCCAGGCTCTTGATCTGATCGCACAGGACAACGCCTCCAATTCCGGCTTCGTCCGGCAGCGGCACTTCGAATGGATACTTCTTGACCTGCGACGTGACCGGACAAACCAGTGCCAGGCCAACCTTCCTGTTGTAGCTTTTTGGCGAAATCACCAGCGCCGGACGTCGCCCGGCCTGCTCGCTTCCCGCCTTCGGATCGAACTGAAGCCAGACCAGATCACCACGTTCCGGGACGTAGTTCGCCGCCATCACCAGATCTCCCGGCCGATCGGATCACTCGTATCGATTTCTTCGTGCCGGTTCTTCGTCGTCACCTTTTTCAGGAGATCGTCCAGGCGATATCGGCGATGTTTTGCCGGGCGAATCGTCAGGATCTCTCCGTCCACAGTGATGTCCACCGTAGAGCCCTCACCCACCCCCGCCTCCCGCGCGAACGAACTCGGGATGCGCAACCCCAGGCTGTTTCCCCATCTGCGAATTTTGGTTTCCATCATCAGCTCCTCCCGTTCGGATGGATACACATTGAGTATACATCCGGGGATGGCGTGACATACCCCCCCCTGCTTCCTACTTCGTCAACGACGGCGTCCTCAGGACGAACCCGTAACCGTCCTGTTCCAGCCGCCCCATCAGGCTGATCGACTTGCCGGCCACGACGGCCGAGTGACCGAAGCGGTCGCGGACACGGTCCAGGCTGGCGTACAGACGGTCGAGCCGCTGGCCGCGTTCCGGGTCGAACAGGTCCATCTGGCCGGCGCCGTCGATGAGAAAGTGCGAGAGCGCCATGCCGATGCCGTGCAGGCTTTCGCGCCGCGTGTGGAGGCGGCCCAGGAGATCCCGCGCCAGTTCGAATATCTCCTCATCGCGATCGGATGCGGCACAGAGCCGGCGGCTCATGGCCGGGCTGCCGGAATCGGTGTAGCGGATCTTCACCTGAACGGTCCGGGCTTTCAAGCCGAGTTGACGCGCCGTCTTCACGCCCCGTTCCGTCAGGTAGTAGAGCATCCCGCTGATTTCGGCCGGGTCGATGGTGGCCTCGTGAAACGACGTCTCGCGGCTGATCGACTGCGGCACCTCGCGCACGATCACCGGCTGCGTGTCGCGCCCGCGACAACGTTCGTACAGGAACCGCCCCGGCTCGCCGAACAGCGTGGTGAGATGATCGATCGACAGGACCCGCAGCCCCTCGATCGTCCGGATGTTCAGCCGCCGGAGCACCTCCGAGGTGGCGCGCCCGACGCCCGGCAACTTGTCGATCGGCAGCGCCCGGATGAACGGATCTTCCATGCCCGCCGCCACCTGAAAGAGCCCGTCCGGCTTGACCGACTTGGAAGCCATCTTGGCCACCATGCGACTCGATCCGATGCCGACGGTGACATCGAGGCCGGTCCGTTCGCGCACCAGGCGTTTCAACCGCCGCCCGGCCAGGAGGAAATCGCCGCCGTGCAGCCGTGCCGTGCCGGTCAGATCGCAGTAAGCCTCGTCGAGGTAGGCCTCCACCGCCGGCGAGAACTCCCGTGCCAGTTCGAAGATCCGTGCCGCGAAGGCCCGATAGGTCTTTTCGCACCCGTCGAGAATGACGACGCCGGGACAGGCCCGCCGCGCCTCGGACAGCCGCTGCCCCGCGTAGCAGCCGAACCGTCGTGCCTCATACGAACAGGACGCAATGACCCCGTTTCCCACGATGACCGGCTTTCCCCGAAGCTTCGGGTTCCGCTGCTGCTCGATGGCCGCGAAGAAGGCGTCGATGTCGAGATGAAGGATGATCCTCCCGCCCGGCGGCGCCTCGTCGTCCACCCGTCCCTCATCCATCGAGCGTCACCGTCTCGAGCGTCCAGAGCATGTCGCCCGCGTGAAATTTGAGTTGAAAGAGATCGCCGTTGGTGGCCGTGACCGAAAAGTAGAGAAGCTTCTGCATCCCCTCGCGATCCTCCCAGCGGGCATTGACCGTCGACACGCGATAATCCTGGGACCCCCGCCGAAACAGGAGCGGCGTGATGCCCCCCCCCTGAAAATCGGCGCGGACTTTCACCGACTCGTCGATCCGTTCGACACGCATGACCGTTGACTCCCGTGCGCCCCGGAGCCGGCGGGTCGGAGGCGCTGCCTCATCAGGATGTAATTGGAGCGCGGGCGGGGACCGCGAATGGGACAATCAATATATTACTAAATATTTGAATAGTAATCAAGCCTTCTCATTATATATAGTTCGCAAATCCGGCCGGGCGCCGGGGAAGGGAAACGCATGCCCACACTCCGAAACTCCAAAGACCGGGATGCCATTCGCGAGCGGCTGGCCGGCATCACGCCCACGCACTCGCGGCGGTGGGGCATCATGAATGCCCACCAGATGATCTAGCGGCTGGAACCAAATCCCATCTTCGGTAACCTGAGCGTCGACGAATGGGGCAAGCTCTCCTGGAAACATCTCGATCATCACTTGAGGCAGTTCGGGGCGTAGCCCGTCCAACCGACAGCAGGCCACCATGTCCATGCCGAAACCAACCGAAGCGCACCAGAAGCTGGCCAAGCTCGCCGGCAGGTGGCGCGGCATCGAGAAATTGCATCCGTCGCCGTTCGATCCGGCCGGCGGAGAGGCTGAAGGGCGCGTTGACAACCGGCTGGCACTGGACGGCTGGATCGTCCTGCAGGAGTACGAGCAGGAACGGAGCGGCGCGGTCAACTTCAAGGGGCACGGCGTCTTCAGTTTCGATCCGGGGCGTGGCGTGCCTGTCATGACCTGGTGGGATTCGTTCAGCGGGGTGGCCAACGAGTACGCGGGTGACTGGCAGGGGGATGTCCTGACGCTGAATGCGAAGACACCATACGGCCATAGTCGGGCCACCTTCGATCTGTCGAACGCGGGAGAGTACGGCTTCAAGATGGAGGTCAGTCCGGATGGCAGCCAGTGGTTCCCGTTCATGGAAGGCCAGTACCGGAGGATCGACTGACCATGGCCATCCACCCCGACCCGGACAACAACCCGGTCGATCGGATCGCGCCGCCGGTTTAGACCACGCCGCCAGCCGGCTCGAAGAGCGCCGCCACGGCCCCGGCCGGATCCTGGATGACGCAATAGCGCCCCATGCCGCCCATTTCCCTGGCCGGGCGGAGTATCGTGCCGCCCAACTCCTGGCAGCGGGCGATGGAGTGATCGAGGTTGGCCACGTTGATGTAGATGAGCCACTGTGCCGGCAGTCCGGCGTTGGCACCACGCGCATGACAGATGCCGGCCATGGGGTGCCCGCTTCGGGGTGATGACATGTTGAAGTCGTCATACTCACCCATGGCCACCGGCTCACCCACCCATCCGACGACGTCCGTGTAGAACCGCCGGATATCCCCGGCGTCATTGACCGTCAGATCAATCCAGGTGATGGCACCCTGTTCTGGTTTCGGGCTTTCGGACATCGACTCCCTCCGGCGGGATGGCCTATGATTTGGTTCCAGCGAGAGGACGAGCTTCCCGTGATTCGAGTTCGCTTTCCATGCCGATCAACTGGAGGATTCCGATGACCCGGGTCACCGCGCTCGTCCGGGTGGCCTTCGCGGCCATCGTGATCATGCCGGTTGTGCTCTTGGTTCTCCCGGGAAAAGCACCCACCCGGGCGCAATCGCGACCGACCTCGCCGATGCCGGCGCCCACCGACAGTCTCGGCCGGGCCCGGGCCGCCATGGCCGCTGACGTGCTGGCCTCCACTGTCACGTTGTCGGCGAATGGGCCAGCGATGCGAAGACCCCGAAACTGGTAACCCGGCGGATGGCGGCCATGGTGGACACGATCAACACTCGGCTCCTGGCCAACATCGAGGGGCTGAAAAGTGAGCGGGCGATGGTCAACTGCACGACCTGTCATCGCGGCCGGGTAAAACCGGCCCTTCACCTGAACTAGTCTCCGAGCGACAGATCGTCGGATAGCTCGTTCCGATCTTTCTTGTGGCCGGGAAACTGTTTCGAGAGCACCTTTCCGATGTCTGTCACGGCTTCGGCCAGGCCGGCAGCGAACTCATCCTTCCGGAAGCGGGCGGCCAGTCGATCGCGGATGGCGTTCCAGCCGTCGCAACCCATCATGGCGTCAATTCCCTCATCGCCGAACACCGCGAACTCGTGATCGGTAAGCGACAGATAAATCAGGACTCCGTTCCGCTCGGCAGTGGCGTCCATCTTGAGGAGATGAAACAAGAGCCGGGCGGCCTCAAGCGCCGGACGACCGCACTTGCGGTCGATGCGGACGCGGATCTCGCCGGTCGTGTCTTTCTCCGACTGCGCAATGGCCTGGACCACCAGCTCGGACTCGGTGGCGGTCAGGAATGTCTTTGGATTGGTACCTCGATCGCGTGTCATCTCACCAGCTCCCGCTCGCACCGCCGCCGCCGGAGTCGCCGCCACCGCCGGAAAATCCGCCGCCGCCGCTGAATCCACCCCCGAACCCGCCGAAACCGCCGCCACCCCATGGGTCACGATAGCGACGGCGGCCATTGCCGGTCAGCTCGGAGCCGCCGTGACGGGCGCGAGCGCCGAGCATGTTGAATACGCTCAAGAGAATTACCGCGGCGATCAGGGCGATGAACAGGTTCGGTCCCCGCCCTTCCTCCGCCTGCCGCACGGGCTCCGCCCGCGCGGCATTTGGATCAGTGACCAGCTTTTCCACCTCGGCGAACACCGCACCCAATCCCTCGCCGTAGCGGCCGGTCTGAAATTGCGGCCGGAGATGGTCACGCAGAATGCGCGAAGAACGCGCATCGGTCAGGACCCCCTCCAGACCGTAGCCCACCTCAATCCGGGCGATCCGCTCGTCGAAGAAAAGCAGGAGAAGAATGCCGTCATTCTTCGTTCGATTGCCCAGCCGCCACTTCTCAAAGAGACGGTTCGACACGTCACTCAGATCATCGCCCTCGATGCTCTTGTAGATGGCCATGATCATCTGGTGGCCGGTGGCTCGCTCGAATCGGGTCAGCTGCTCCTCAAGGTAGGAGAGCGTGGCCGGGTCGATGACGCCGACCTTGTCGATAACCCGCTTCTCCGGAGCCGGCGGCAGGACGAATTCCGCCACCGCCGGGGCCGCACCGAGGACGAGTGCGAGGAGAATTGCGCTCGGCCAGAAGTACGGCCGAAGGCGAAACTGGCGAATCGGTGGAACGGGGCGCTTGGGAATCATCATGATCGGCGGGTTGTCAAAACTTGACCGCGGGCGCCTTGTCCGAACCCGGTGCGGAGGCAAAGTAGGGCCGCGGCGCAAATCCGAACATGCCGGCCAGGAGCGAGGTCGGGAAGATGCGGATCTTCGTGTTGTAGGTCTGCGCCACCTGGTTGAAAGTGCGTCGCTCCACGGTGATCCGGTTTTCGGTTCCCTCGAGCTGGCTTTGAAGATCGAGGAAGTTCTGGTTGGCCTTGAGCTGCGGATAGTTTTCCGCCACGGCCAGCAGTCGGGAGAGCGCCGAGGTCATCTGCCCCTGGGCCGCCTCGAAATTCTTGAGCGCCTCGGGATCCTTGAGCATTTCCGGCGTCAGCTGGATCGATCCGACGCGAGCGCGCGCCTCGGCAACGGCGATGAATGTCTCCTGCTCAAAAGCCGCCGCCCCCTTCACCGTTTCGACCAGGTTGGGGATGAGATCGGCCCGGCGCTGATAAACATTTTCCACCTGCGCCCAGGCCTGGTTCACCCCTTCCTGACTGGACACGAGGCCGTTGTACTGCCCCGAGAGCCAGCCACCGACAAGAACGAACAAACCAACGAGCACCAGCAGAACTACCAGGCCCTTTTTCATGGGATCGTGCGCCTCCGTGTAGGGGAAGTAGCGGGTCTAGAAGTAAAACGTGACACCGGCGAGCGCATTCCAGCGGTCGTAATCGAATTCCTTCAGCTGGTCCTGCGTGCCCTGGTCAAGATTGCGATCGGCGTCGATGAATTCCCAGCGCATTTCACCGAATAGCCCGACCTTGTCCGAAGCCTCGTACTGGGCACCACCGCCGAGGAGCCAGCCGAAAGCCGTCTCGGAATCTTCGGTGATCTCGATGTTGTCACCATTATCGTAGGTGATGAAATTCCAGGAGACGCCGGCCGAAGCAAAGGGGCGAAACTTCGGCAATGGCAGGTAAAGCCGGGCCATGGCCGTCACCGGCGTATTCTTCGCCTTGTAGAAGCCGAGTTGCTCCCCGTCCGCATCGATCAGGATCAGGTCTTCCTCGAAAATGAAGTCGACGCCACCGATGAAGCCCAGGTTGTCGATCGGGCGGAACTCACCGTGAATTCCGGCGCGCCCGCTGCCGGATTCGGCATCCCCGGACTCGCCGTAGCCGCCGTGAAAGCCGAGCCCGAGGACAGAACGGGCCGACGCGGGATCGGAAACAGCAAGGAGAACTGCGCAGGTCAGAAACTTGATCGGGGCTGCAAGATGACGCATTCGGACATCCTCCTGATGATTGGTCATGCCATGAATGGCCCACTGCCGGCATGGAACGCCGGGTGGCCGTGCGCGAGTTGTTTGTTGGCTAAGGAGTCTAACAGGAAGACGACCGGGTTCGGGAACACCCCAACGCCCCCCGATATCGGGTTAGTCCTGCTCGCCCCTCACCCTCGTCGCACGAACAACAGTGCCACACCGGCCACTGCCAGGACAGCGCCCAATACGGCCCGGCCGCCGACAGGTTCCTTTCGAACCAGCACGACAAGCGGCAGGATGAGGATCGGCACCGTCGACATCAGCGTGGCAGCTACGGCCGTGCCCGCATGACGCACGGCAACCAGGGACAGCCAGACCCCGAGTAACGGACCCAGGAGCGTGGCCCCGAGCGCCGCCAGCCGAACACCCGGATCGCGAAGAATTCGGGCCGGCGCGGCGAGTCGCCGGAGGACCACTGCGACGGCCCAGATCACCAGGGCGGCGGCCACCATGCGTATGGCAACGGCCACCAGGGGATCCAGGTCTTCGCCCATGCCGCGACGCGCCAGAATCAGACCAACGGCCTGGCAAATCGCGGACAGGATTCCGAGCAGAATACCCTGCAGGCGATGGCCGGCCGGCATTGCTGTTGCCGGCCGATCGAGTATCACCCAGACGACGCCGGCCATCGTCAGGGCCATCCCGGCCATGCCAAACCGCCCAAGTTTTTCGTCCAGGAACAGCCACGCCAGCACCGCTGTGATGGGTGGAGTCAACGCCGACAGGAGGGTAGTCACCCTCGGCCCCAGTCGTGCCAGTGATCCGAAGTAGCCGGAGTCACCGATGACAAGGCCAACCAAACCGGACAGCACCAGCCATCCCATTGCCGGATCGCCCAGCGCCGGCACGGTGCGCGCCAGGCCGGTGACCAGCAGCAGGACGGTCAGGATCAGCGCCGCCAGCGTGATGCGGAACTGATTCAGCGCGAAAGCCCCGACCTGTTCCGTAACGTAGGCGAACAGCAGCGAGCCTACGGACCAGCAGGCAGCCGTCGCCAGCGCGGCGAGTTCACCAATCAAGATCAATGCAGAGGGAGCGGGCGGTTAGCTGCTCTTGCGTGGCGTCCGGACCCGGGTCCCGCCGGACCCCGGGCCGCGTCGACCGCGGGCTGCCGGTGCCGGAGTGGCCGCGCTGCCGCGGGCTGCCGGTGCCGATGCGGCCGGCCGGCCGCGTCGGGTCGCCGGAGCCGCACCACTCCCCGTGGCCGGATCGGCAGTGCTCGTGCGGCGTCCGCCGCGCGTTCCGGGGGTCCGGGTCGTGGCCACCCGGGTCCGCGTCGTCTTGCTGGGCGAATCGGTGGTGGGGCGACTCTGGGCCAGTGCTTCGGCCCGGGCGTCCATGTCGCGTTCCTCCTGCGTTCGGTCGTCGTCCCCATGCGGGGCCGGCGGGCTTCCACCATCGGCCTCCATGTCTCGGGCCTCCGGCAGTTCCTCGACGCCGGCCGCCGCGTAGCGCTGGAAACCGTACTCGTCCCGATCGTCAGCGGCGTAGGCCGGCGTCGCGGCCTCGGCAGGAATCGATTCGGCCGGCGGGTTGTAGACGGCCATCGGAGCCGAATCCGTATAGTCACCCGTAGCCGACCCGGGGGTCTCCGGTGAGCCGCCATCCGGGACGACACCGGTTGATTCCACCGAGGAGCCGATTGGAACCCCCGGCCCACTGCCCGGGGCGGCGCCATCGCGGCGGTCATCCCAACGACGTTCGTCACGACCACCACGGCGGCCACGACGGCGACCAAAGCGATCCTCCCGTCCACCAATCTCCTCGCGGGGCCGGAAATCGCTGCGTGGGGCCGGCGTGGCGCCATTGCCGGGGCCCGCGGAAGGTACCGTGACCTCGCGGCCGGCCTCACTGACCACGTACGTGCCGCTGCGCGGATCCGTGGTCAGTGACAGGAGACCCAATCGCTGCGCATCCTCGAGCACGTTCGAGAAGGAACGAAACCCGTAGTAGGTTTCGTTGAACTGCGGCCGCTTCCTCTTGATCGTGTCCTTGACCATCGAAGACCAGATGACTTCCTTGTTTTCACGCCGAAGCGCCACCATGGCATCCATGACCAGCGCGAAAAGCTTTTTCTTTTCGGGGGTGACGCCGCCCAGGTCAACCGAGGGCGTGGTCAGCGGGGGCCGATCCAGGTCCTCGTAGAAGATGAATTCGTCGCAGTTATCGACGAGCAGGTCGGAGGTCGAGCCTCTCATGCCGAGGCCGATGACCCGCTTGCCGTTCTCCTTGAGCTTGCTGACCAGTGGCGAGAAGTCCGAATCGCCGGAAATGATGACAAAAGTGTCCACGTGGGATTTCGAGTACGAGAGATCCATGGCATCCACCACGAGGCGGATGTCGGCGGAATTCTTGCCGGTCATCGAGCGGCGGGGAATTTCGATCAGTTCGATGGCCGCCTCGTGCAGCCCGGCGCGATAATCGCGGAAGCGGCCCCAGTCGGCGTAGGCGCGCTTGACGATGATCTTGCCTTTCTCCACCAGCCGCTCGAGAACTTTCTGGATTTCGAACCGCGGGCCGCGGCGCCCCTCGAATCCGAGGGCGAGGTTTTCGAAATCGACGAATACGGCGAGTGAGTTTTCGTTGTCAGCCATGTTTTCTCCAAGTAATGAATGGGCGGGATTTTGTGGGGCCCACCCAGGCGCGCATCCGGGCCAGGCTAAGGCCGTGGGACAGCGGGCCGGAAACGGGGGCCGGAGGGATCCGGCGACCGGCTGCGAGGTCAGGGGCCCACCATGGGGCCGCGTTTAGTGACCGCGAGCGACAGCAGCATACGTTATTTTGGTACTGATGTCGCCCTCGGACTTGGCGAGACCACCAAAATTGTCCACAATGTCAGAATGAACACGCCATCCGAGGAACACGAGCGTCCCAACCTGTCCGACTTGCCGCGGCTTTTCCGATCCACCGTCGACCGCGGCATCGACCTGGCATCCGCCCGGGTGGAACTGATCCAGGCGGAAATTCGCGAAGAAGCGGAACGGCGCCTGCGCCGCCTGCCGAACATCATCATCCCCGCGACTTTCCTGTTGCTCGGGTTTGCTCTCTTGAATGTGGGGTTGGTGGCCTGGCTGGCCGGGTCAATCGGCCTCACCGCGGCGGCCTTCAGCCTGGCGGGTCTCTACGTGTTGATTGGAGGGATCGGGACCTGGTGGTTCCTCCGGAGCGGTGGACTCAATCCGCCGGACGCGCCATGACGGTGAAACCATCGGTCGCGGAACTTCGGGCGCGGGTGGAAACTGCCCAGGCCGAGTTGCACGCCTCTGTCGAAACGATTACCTGCGTGATTGAGGATGCGTTGGACTGGAAGCGCGCCGTTCGAAAACATCCGATTCAGGCCGCGGCCCTGGGACTGACCCTCGGATTTCTGGTCCTCCGGGCCCCCGGGGCGATGCCGGGCCTGCTCAAGCAGGTGGGAAGCGTCGGCCTCAAGTCACTTGCCGGCGCAGGGGGCGGTTCGATCGTGAACAGCCTCCTGCGCCGATTCCTGCCAGGTCGATAAACTAAGCCGGCCTCGGTCGTCTCAGTCGTCGCGCCTTCCGCCGCGAACCAGAGCTCCCACGGCCACCCCAATGGCGAAGGAAGCCAGGATGAGGGTGCCGGGATGCTTCTTGACGAAATCGCCGACGTCGTCCGCGATATCGTCAATGTGCTTGGCCTTGAACTCACGGGCGGAGGCGTCGACCTTGTCGAGCAGTTCCTTCCCCTTCGATTTCAGGTCGTCTCCCAGGCGATCGGCACGCGCGGAGGCGTCGTGAAGCTTGGACTCCAGTTTTTCATCCATTGTCCGGTCCTTTCGGTTCGGAATTGCCGCGGTACTTCGAACGAGATGGGAGTTTAACTGAAATTGCCCCGGCCGCCAGTGTTTCGCAAGTCAACCGCTCCCTATCGAGTTCCGACTCCCGCGGAGGAACAGGAGCTTGTGGCGGCATGCCTGGCCGGCGATGCGGCCGCCTGGCGGCGCCTCCTCTCCCGGTACGAAACGGTCATCTGGCTGATCCCGAAGCGATTCGGTCTTTGCGAGGAGGACGCGGCGGAAGTCTTTCAGGCTGTCTGCCTGGCCCTGTTTCGGGGGCTGCCGCGACTGAAGCAGGCGGCCGGCCTGACCCGGTGGGTGTTGACCACCACCCACCGTCAGTCGCGCGATCTGGCACGGAAGCGTCGCCGCGAGGCCCCTCTCCCGGAAGAGCCGGACCTTTCGACCATTCCCGACCAGTCGCCGTCTGTCGCTGACCTTCATGAGGAAGCCGTTACCCGCGTGGCCATCAGGGCCGCGATCGATCGGCTGGCTCCCCGGTGCGCGGAACTCCTTCGCCTGCTATATCTTGAGGCAGATCCGCTCTCCTACCGGGAGGTGGCGAAGCGCTTCGATATCCCGGAGGGGACGGTTGGCCCGACCCGGGCCCGGTGCCTGTCACGACTCCGGGAAATACTGGAAAAAGAACTGCGGGGTAGTACGAAATGATCTGCGCATTCCACATTAGAGATGTCAGCGTGAATCGCAACGTCCATGGCCGCACGTGGATGGCCTGGCCGGCCCGAGGAGAAATCAGGTGACAATGCGGGGTCCCCACTTTCGCAAGGCTCATGTCACGGAAGCGGCGTTGCTCGATCACGTCGAGCAACGGCTGAACGACGACAGCCACCGCGACATCCAGAGACATCTCGCGGATTGCCACCGGTGCCGTTCGGAGGCCGCCGACCTCCTTCGGCTGGTCGAGGACCTCCGTGCCGAATCCCGGGATTCGCCTCCTCCGCATCTTGCCGCCTGGGCCCGGATGATTCCCGAACTGGTGGCGCCGCGGACCCGACCCGGGTGGCTCAAGCTGGTTGCCGATACGTGGGCCGATCTTGCCGGGGGGGCCTTGGCCTCGATTGTTTCTCTCCAGCCGACGCCCATGCTGCGGGGCGTCGACATCCCCCATCGTGCCGGTCGGCGGCGACTTCTATTTGCCGCCGGCCGGTTCGATCTGGACATGGAGATCGGCTACCCCGGCGCCGATGACCCGCGGCACATCCACGGGCAGGTTCTTCCCGTCGGTCAGACCCGTCACCTCTGGACGGATTGCGACGTCCACCTGACCCGGGGGCGCGCCGCCTACGCGCGAACCCGCCTGGACCGCCGGGGCGAGTTTGTTTTCCCCCGTGTTCTCGCGGGTCGTTACCATCTGACGCTCACCGGACCCGCTCCCGCTCGCACCCCTTCCTTCGAGGTCTGACCGTGGCGCGGCGAATGATCGGGGCCGGCAACAAGCAGGAGCCGGCCGGCAACCTGTTGGACCGCGTGGCTGTCGCCAATCGGACCAATCCAACCGAGGCGCTTCGTATGGTCCGACAGGCGCTGACGGAAGTCGTGCCCGGCCGCGATTTCGACGGGCGGCTGCTGCGTGCCAGGCTCATCCGCTATCGGGGCCATGCCCGGCGCGCGCTCAACGATTTTCCCGGGGCGCTGGCCGACTATCGCCTGGCACTCCGAACCTTCACGGCCCTCGGTGACTGGCACGAGGCGGCCGTGACGCGGATCGGACAAGTGTCGGCGCTTTTCTACCGCGGCCGCCACGAGGAGGCACTGGAAGCCGCGGAGGCGGGGCGCATCATCCTGATGCGCCTCGGCGACCGTCTCCGCCTGGCCCGACTCGATACCAACACGGGAAACATCTTCCACCGGCTCGACCGGCCGGCTGATGCCCTCGTCTGGTACGAGCGTGCGCGCCGTGCCTTCCGCCGGGTCGGCGATGCCGGCGATCTGGCGCTGGTTGACCTGAATAGCGGCAACGTCCTGATCCAGCTCGGTCGCCTCGACGAGGCCCGGGCGGCCTACCACGCCGCACGCACCGAGTTCATCCAGCGCGGACTTGATCTGGCGGTGGCCGAGGCGGACTATGGTCTGGCCTATCTGCTCTTCGTCGAAAACCGCTTCACCGAGGCTCTCGAGGCTTTCGAGAATCTGCGACCCCGCCTGGAACGGCTGGGCGAGCGACGCCTGGCCGCGCTGTGCGACATGGACTCCGCGGAGACCTACCTCCGATTGAATCTCTGGGAGGAGGCCCTCATTCGCGCCGAGCGGGCCGGACGCCTCTTCCGTGCGCTGGAGATGCGCTATGAAGAGGCTCGCTCCGGTGCATTTCTCGGGATGGCTCATTTCCAGCTCGGCCGACGCACACCGGCGCTCACGGCCTGGCGCCGGGCGGCGACACTATTCGAGCGCGAGGGAAACCGCACCTGGCGGGGCCTGCTGCTCCTTTTCATGGCCCGGGCGGAACGACATCTCGGTCGACGTGCGGAGGCCCGCTCGCTGGTCCTGCGAGCGCAGCCGTTGCTTCGCCCCCCGGCACCAATGGTGGCAGCGGCCGAGGCCACGTTTCTGCTGGGCGTCATCAATGCCGAACTGGCCAGAACGCCGCGCGCACGGTCTCTTGCCCGGGTGCCGTTGGCGTCCGCATCCAGAACCGCCAGAAAACTTGGCGCGGACTGGCTGCATCGGGATGCCGAGGAAGCCCTGGGCGAGCTGGCCCGGGTGGACGGAAGGCGACCCGCGGCACGCCGCCACCTGGGGAACGCCGTGGAGGCGGGCGAACGCCTTCGTTCGATGATCGGCGGCGACGAGTTTCAGGCCGCCTTCTTCCGGGATCGCTCCCATCCCTACCTTACGCTGGCCCGCCTCGAGCTCGAGTCCGGACGATTGGACGAGGCCTATGCATGGATCGAGCGGGGCCGCGCCCGATCGCTGCTGTCGGATGTTGGAAGACTGCCGCGACGGACGGCATCTGAGGCGAACCGGGCTCGGGATCGCGCCGCGGAGCTCGAGGCCGTCCTGCGTCGACTGGCCTCCCACTACCAGCCGGGACAGGCCCTGCATGCCGGGCAGCGCCCGGTGGCGGGTGCCTCGCGTCTCCCGGACCAGCTGCGTCGCCATCTTGAGTCGCGGGCCGAAGCACTGATGGACCGGATCTATCCGGTTGCACGGGCCCTCAGTTCACGAATCGACCCTGCCGGCGCGAACCGCCCGCTCCTGTCGGCGGACGAAGCCCTGATCTCCTACTTTGAGAACGACGGCGTTTTGTCCGCGTTCGTCGAAACCGCCGATGGTCTGTCGCTGGCGACTGATCTTGCATCGGTGGGCGCCGTGGCCGGCGTGGCCGAACGGCTGCGATGGCAATGGGAGCGATTCCGACTTGGCGGCAGCCACTTCGAGCGACATGGTCGGCTTCTCCTCGACGATGCCGTCGAGGATCTAAGGCTTTTGCACTCGATGCTGGTGGCCCCACTCGCGATGGCCACGACCAAAAGTCGATGGATCGTGGTTCCAGGACCGTCGATGGCGGGCCTCCCGATCGCCGCCTTCCACGACGGTCGCCAATTCCTCGTCGAATCGCGTGAAACGGTGGTGACGCCGGGTCGGGCGGTTCTGGCGATGTGTCGGGCCCGCCTTTCCAGGCGTGGATCGGGGACACTGCTGATCGGGCAGTCGGGGCCAGGCACTCCGGAAGTCGCGGCCGAACTTCGAGCGATCCAACGGATCACCCCGAAACCGGTGCAGATCCTCAAGGGAAAGGACGCCACGGTGGCCAATGTCCGGCGCCTGGCGGGTGCTTGCCGCGTCCTTCACCTCGCCTCACACGGATTCTTCCACGGTGAGCGGCCACGACTTTCTGGGATTCGCCTGGCCGACCGATGGCTGCATGCCAACGACATTGCCGGAGAGTCGCTCACGGCAGAGTTGGTGGTTTTAAGTGCTTGTCAAAGCGGAACTTCCATGGTGTTCGGTGGTGATGAGTGGATGGGCCTGTCGCGGGCTTTCCTCAAGTCCGGGGCCGCCCGGGTCCTGGCCAGTCTGTGGGATGTGGACGACCGGGCCACCCGGCGACTGATGACCCGTTTCACCGCGGAATGGGCCCGCCCCGGCGTCCTGCCGGCGGCGGCCCTGGCAAAAGCCCAGAGAGCGTTGCTCCTCGAGAATCGACACCCCTATTTCTGGGCGGGCTTTGAATTACTGGGGACCCCCTGAGATTGGTGGCAGGCAGAAAAATGTTCGCCTACACTAACTAAGGTGAGCGGTAGCATCGCCGCCTGCCGGTTGACTCAGGGGGGTATCGAGTGTCCACGCGACTCAAATCGCTTAGAGGAGTCAACGCCGTGTCCCAAGACGTCTTCCCTCGCCGGTACCAACTGTTTTTGACGCGGCTATCCGGGCGCGCGACATTCCGTCTGGTTCTCGGTCTCTCCCTTGGCCTCCTGGTCGGGTGTGGCTCCGGCGAATCGACGCGCCCCTCGGCCCCTTCAGTTGGCACCACACCGACCGTTCCCGCCGGGACATGGCAGATCATCGGCGACCTCGACCAGGAAGTCGTCGTGAGCCTTCGACAGGCAACAAGTGCCGCCGCCGTCTGGCTGGATTACGGCCTGGACCCGGTGGAAGTTCTGTCGGACGGCCGGACCTGGCGAACCTCGGTTCGAGGGCCCAAGCGTCCGGTGGGCGACCTCATCAACCAGCTGGCCAACGACCAGCGAATCAGCGATGTGGAAGCCAACGTCCCGGTGGGCTCACCGACACTGCGCCAGTCGAGCATGTCGTTTGACGAGGGATTTCCGTCCGCCACGACCTACAGGGACCAGAGCGTGCGCGACCGCCTCCACCTCACGGAGGCCCATGCCACGTCCCGCGGGTTCGGCGTCATCGTGGCCATCCTGGACACAGGCTTTGACATGGACCACCCGGATTTGAAGAGCCGGCTTCTCGGCACGGGCTGGGATTTTGTCGACCGCGATGCCGACCCGACCGAAGCGCCGGACGGCCTGGACCAGGACGCCGACGGCCAGGTGGATGAGGCGCTCGGCCACGGCTCCCATGTCGCCGGCCTCCTGCACATGGTGGCGCCCGGCGCCCGGATTCTGCCTCTCCGGGTCCTCAACAACGACGGCCTGGGCAATGCGTACTCCGTGGCGAGCGCCATCGAGTATGCCGTGAACAATGGAGCCAGCATCATCAACATGAGCCTCAGTTTTTCCGGACCGTCGGCGGCCGTTGATCGCGCGATCGGCCTGGCGGTTTCGCATGGCGTCCTCCTGGTAGCGGCGGCCGGCAATTCGGGCACTTATGGGCCACTCGACTATCCGGCATCCGATCCCCGCGTCTTGGCTGTGGCGTCGGTCGACGCCAGGGAGCAGCGCTCCAGTTTCTCGGCCTGGTCCAACGCCGTGGCCATCTCGGCGCCCGGGGAAAATCTGCTGAGCACCTACTGGAATGGCAATTACGCCGTCTGGAGCGGCACCTCGATGGCCGCCCCGATCGTGAGCGGAACTGCCGCCCTCCTCATGTCGAGCCGCCTGGGATTGCCGGCCGCTCAGGTTCGAAGCCGGCTGATCTCCCGCGTGGGAATGCTCCGCGGGACCGCCTACGGGATGGGGGCCGGCATCGTGGCTCCAGGAGCCGCGGTGGGCATTCCAGCAGCATTCGAACAACCGCACTACACCATTCCAATCACGGACTACAGCGGTCGCTAGGCCCCTGGCCGCCTGTTTTTCCACCAAAACGTCACCTGATTTTCCTGCATTTTGCCGCGTCGTTCCCCCACCTTATGAAGCGAAGGGGGGAACGGCACTCGGCTCAGGGCGCCCGCTCCTCCTGCCGAATGCGCCCGGGGGTGGCATGGTTCGCGACCTAGAATTTGGTCCTGCATCCGCCCCTCGGTCGAACGAGGAGCCTCATCCGGCGAGGGTGAGTGTCTTTCGCGTCCGGCCCCTCCGGGTGCTCTTTTAGTGATTCGAGATCCGGCCCCGGGGATTCGGTGCCTCCCGGGGCTTGATCTGAATCAGTCCATGACCACGTTTCGATTTCAGAGACGGCTCCCGACCTGCTATCGGCCGTTTCTTCGGCAGCGCCAACTTGAGCGGCAACTTGACCGACTCCGCTGACCGGAGTTCCCGACCGCCACAGTGGGATGGAAGCCGCTCTCTATTTCTTGGGGTCGGTGACCGACAGACCGGCAACGGTGAGTAGCATTTGCATCTTTGTTCCTGCCCCCGCCGGCCCCTTCTCTTCAGG
>Ga0163152_10002540_pt1 | contig 25676 bp, 23 predicted proteins | sample OliLakLV19MP8IB2_FD_148635 | JGI IMG/M metagenome (GOLD analysis project Ga0163152, IMG submission 148635) | Freshwater microbial mat bacterial communities from Lake Vanda, McMurdo Dry Valleys, Antarctica - Oligotrophic Lake LV.19.MP8.IB-2 | ecosystem: Environmental > Aquatic > Freshwater >...
CGCTTTCTGCGCCTGCCGCCGGTGGCCACCCCGTTTCTGCGAACGCTGCCGACTTGGTTGCCGCGATGATGGGACCCGTTCTGCTGGGGTCCGGAATTCATCAGTCGCCTGCTCTGCTGGCGCGATCCGCTCTTCCTCGGCGTCTACCTCTCAGGTCGCCTACGTTCTCTTATCACATTGCCGAGGAAGATCACCGATGACCAGCGAGATTTCGCTACTCCGCTCCGCCTTCTCGACGAGAGGAATTCGATCGATGAACACGACGTTCACGAGGCTGCTCGCCTGTGGGGTGCTCGCAGCAGGCGCTTGCTTCTATCAGCCGCGCGCCGCGCAGGCCGCGGTGGTCGATGTCAATTTCCAGGGGACCGAACAGTCGTTCTCGGCCGGAGTGACCGGCGGCGGAAACCTGTTTGCCGACGGCAAAGGGGCGGGCCCTGGTGTGAAAGGCAAGGGGACTGCGGACTTCGTCTTCACTGCGCCGTTGAATCACCCCTTGGCCCTGCTAGACAAATTGACCGACCTCGGCGGCACGCCCGGCGTGTCGGCTGTGACCGATCCTCGCAGTGTTTCGGCCCCTAAAATCAACGCGCCCTTTCGCTCCAATGGCGGCGCCACGTTCGTCTTCTATGATCCCTCGACCGGCAATGGCACCCCCGGTTCGGGCAACCAGGTCGGTGATCCGTTCGAGTTGGACGCAGGCAAGACGCCCGCCCCCCCCCAGGTCTTTGGCTTCTCGCAGACTCAACTCACTGCCAATGGCCAGGCCATCAGTGACATTCAAAATCTCGACTTGGACATCTCCAACGGCACCAGCACCGATTTTGCTCTCTCGAAGGTCGTGATCACTTCGACGAGTCCCAACCCGCTGTTGAAAGCGATCCAGATCGATGTTCGGGGCTCTCTTTTGGACCTGGTCTTTGAGCAAACCGGCGGTGCGACGCTCACTCCGACAGGCTCCGGCACGGGCAACTTTTCGGTGCTCGGCACGCTCACGGCGGTCGCAGGTAATCTCCAGGCCATTGCCTTCGGCTTGCTGGAGATCGACGTGGATGCTCAGACGTTCTCGCAACCCTTCGCCATGACGGGAACGTACACGATCACCGGAAGCCCGAACGATTCCAACGCCAAAATCGTGCTCGAGGGCAACAACAGCTTCTCGCTCAACCTGGCGACGATCACGTCGCTGGCCTTTGAAGACAGCGAACTCGTTCCTCTGACCATCTCCGCGGCCATTGATCTGGCGGCCAGCATCAACTTCAACGTTGGCTTCCACCTCGAACGGATCGGAGTCATTCCCGAGCCGGGCAGCATCGTTCTGCTGGGGCTCGGCGTGGTGAGCATGATCCCGGTGTGGATGCATCGTCGCCGCAACAAACGGTGCGGTTGATCGCATCCGCTGGGCAGGCCCTTACTGCCGGCCGATGACCAGCGTGCTGCTTCGATCGAAATCAAGACGGCACGTTTCGCCCGAGCGAGACGTGCCGTTTTTTTGGTTGAAGCTTCAGGCCACGCGGTGCCCCGTGCATGGCCGGGCCAGCCCGCGGTCATGACGCCAGCTCAGAACTCGATCTCCATGCCGTCAACGCCGATCTCGGTCGCCGGAAAGATGGCCTGCGCTACTTCCAGCCCAATCGGGTCGTGCTGATCCAAGAGCGGATTGACGTGCACGAGGAGCAGTCGTCCGACTTCGGCTTCTTGCGCCACCTGGGCGACGCCCGTGGTCGAACTGTGCCCCGTGCGTTCGGCCCAGGCCTGCATTGAGTCGTCGAAGTAGCACTCGTGTACCAAGAGGTCGACGCCACGAATCGCCGCGATGTACTCCGCGCCCGGCCGCGCGACGGTGTCGGTCACGTAGGCCATTGAGCGGCCCGGCCAATCGAGGCGAAAGCCGGTCGAGCCGCCGGGGTGCTCGAGCGGGAAGTGCGTCAGGCGACCGCCGCCGGCCAGCGGCACCGGGCCCGCGAGCGGCCGATAATCGCACGGCAGCTCGACGGGAAAAACTGCCGGCGCCAGCAGATGCTCGCGCACGGCTGCAATCGTTTCGTGCTGGGCGTGCACCGTCACGCGGCGCATATTCTTCTCGAACAGCACGTCGAACAAGAAAGTCAGCCCGACGATGTGATCGAGGTGCGCGTGCGACAGGAAGATGTCGAGCTCGTCGGTCACCAACTGCTCGCGCACGCGAAACATGCCGGTGCCCGCGTCGAGCACGATGCCGGCCTCGGGCAGCATGAAGCATGCGGTCTGGCGACGATTGTTCGGGTGATACCCGGTCGTGCCCAATAGCACCAGCTTCATCGGCCGACGCTCCGGAGGCGATTCGCGGCGGCCGGCCCCTTGGCCGTCGTCGCGCGAGTGCCTTGTCCGAGTGCCTTGTCTGCGGCACACCACCAGGGCGAACGTCCGCCAGAACTGCGTAGCGAGCCAGCACCGCTATTGTGCGGTGTGGCGGGGTGCGTGGCAAATCGACGCCGGCCGAACCACTGCGTGGCCCGCCGCTGGCCGGCTAGCGCGGCTTGCCCAGCAGGCGGTCAAATTGATTCATGAGTTCCCCCTCGATCGCCTGCCCCGCGGCGTTGCGGAGGAATTGGGCACTGGTCTGCTGCAGGGCCGCCTGGTCGATCTTCGGGGCCTTGAGGGTGCCGCCGATCGGCAGGCGAATCGTCTGTCCGCGGATGGCGTCCCCCAAGCGGTTGTTGCCGATCCATTTGGGCGGAACCGGCATTTCGGCGACGATGGCGAGCGTTTCGTCGAGTCCGACCGACCCCGAAGTCTTGATCGTGAAATCGGGGAACACCAGCGACAGGCCCTGATGATAGATCCGCCCGTTGACCATGCGGAACTCGACCACGCTCTCGTGCAGCAGCCGGGCCGGCGCCGGTTGGCTCATCAGCACCGCCAGCTCTTGCACGAGCGGGCCGGGACCGATCGCGACGTCGTGGACCGTCATACGCCCCGCCAGATCGCCTTTGGCCAACTCGCCCAGCGGCAGCCGGCAGTTGTCCAAGTCGATCGAGAAGCGGCCGTTGGCCTGGGTGACGTCGGCCAGAATCGGCGCCACGAATTTAAGCGCTCGCGCGCACATCTCCGGCGTGATCTGCACCTGCTCGGCAATGCGTCCGCGCGGCATCGTCAGTTCCATGGGGCCAGGAGCGACGCGAACCGTGGGGGCCAGGTGCAAGCGACCCCCCGACGCTGCCACGTCGAGCGGTGTCAGCCCCAGCATGCCGCCGGACAAATGGGCGTCGATCGTCGCGGGTCCGAGTACGAATCCGTACAGGTTCCCCCGTTCCAACTTGAGCGAAGCCGTGCCATCAAGCTTGGCCAGCGCTGATGGATCGGCGGTCGCCGTTGCGACTGGTGGTTGATTCGCCGGGCGCGCGCCCCCTGCATGGGCCAACGGAACCAGCGGTGCGAGCGGCCCGTCGGGCGCTCGCGGCGGTTCGGCCAGTACGCTTGCCAGCGGCCCGCGCAGCGAGAAGGGGCGCTCGTCACGGCCGTAGAAGTCGATCCCCTGTCCGGTCCATTGTTGCCAAATGGGCTTCAGACTGGCCAGGTCGTAGCGCACGCGGCCATCGAGCTCGACGAGCCGTTGGCCCGACAAATCGCTGATCTGCCCGCGCGCCGTGCAGGCGATGGCTTGCGCGGCCACGTCGAAGCTGGCCAGCCGCACCGTTTGCGACTTCGCGTCGTGGCTCAGCGTGCTGGTGACGTTCAACTGCGGCTCTTGCCAGCGCGCGCCGCTCGGCCAGGCCGCCAGGAACTGATTCACCGTGGTGTGCAGCCGCGCGTTGGTCGTGTCTCCGCTGCGCGTGATTTCGACGCGCCCATCCATCCGCCCCGCCAGTTGGCAGGCGGGTGGCTGCGCGGGGTCCACCGTCCATTGCCACAAGCGAGCGACGTCCCCCGAGTATTGCACGGTTCCCTGAATCTCCATGCCGCGCGGCGTGTTCGTCGCCACTTGCACGCCGTTGGCCTCCGCCGTCAGGCTGGCCGATTGCCAACGCGCGTCGCTGATCAGCAGCGTGCTGGCTTTGCCGTTCCATTTGCCGCTGGCGGAAAGGTCGACGAGCGGCTCGTCGATCACGGCTCCCGGCAAGACGGCGTGCAGCGCATGGACGTTGGCGCGCAGCGGCTCCAGTTCGATCAGCCCCGCGCTGTAGCGAATGTTAGCCGCCACCTGGCAGGTGCCGGCCAGGTCGTAACCCGGCAGCGGCCCGATCCAGGGCTCGATGCGCGGCAGCCAGCGCTCGAGCTGCCCGTGCATGGTGATCGCGATGGGCCAGACGCTGGCCGCTTCGATCTTGGTCATTGGCTGCTCGAGCTGGGCGTCAAAGCGATCGCGCCCCGCCACCAGGCGCAGCGTGGCTTGTTCGACGCTCGTGAGCGCCGTGCCGTTCATCGCGCCCGCCAGGGCCATGGTCACCTGCAACTGCGGTTCGATCCACGGATGCGCGCCCGGTCGAGATAGTTCGAAACGCTGGGCGTCGAGCTGGCCATCGAGCTGAAAGTGCCCGTCGTCGGCGCGCTGCCAATGGACTTTCGACGTGCCGGTGCCGCTCATGCGCAGCTCGCCGACGTTGACGAAGCGCGCCAGCTCGTGCGACAGCCGATCGAAATCGAACGATCCGGTGACCTCCCCTTGATGGGCGCTCCCGGAGCCTTCGAGCCGCAAGAAATCGGCCTCGCCGTTGAGCTTGTCGACTTGCCAGCCGTCGGCGGCTTCGTGCGCCGCGAACGTGACCAGCATCGGCTTATCCCAAGTGATCTCTTCGCCGGCGGCGACCGCCGCGAGTTGCGTGGTTTCGAGTCGCCCTTGCCAGACGACCGCCTCGCCCTGCGGCTGAGCGTCGATTTCCAGTTCGATGCGACCGGCTGTGATGCGGGCGTCATCGCGCACGCGCACGGTGCGTGGCAGGGCCGCGGCCAGCTTCGCCAGATCGATATGGCCGACGACGCGGAACGGCTTGCGCTCGAGCGCTTTGCTCCAGCCGCCGCTGCCATCGAGCGTGCCGGCAAACGAGGCTTCGCCCAGGTCGCACGTCATGGTGAGCTGATCGACGACCAGCCGATTGTCTTCCCACGACGCTTTGACCGGAACGCGCACCGCGGCCAGTTGTAGTTTATCCCCATTGAGGCCCGGGCCTTCGCAAGTCAGTTGCTCGATGATCGTCTGGCCATCGACGCTGGCGCGGTGCAACTTGCCGTCTTCATACGACCATTCGCACACCAGATCGCTCGCCAGGCTGCCGTCGGCTTCCCAGCCACCCGCGGCGCGGCGTCCGGCGGCCGCGGCGATCCACAACGGAAAGCCCTCGCTCTTGAGGGTCAATCGGCTGATCGGTTCTGACTTATCGGCGCCGTGCGCGTGGCCATCGAGCGCCAGCTCGAGCTTGGCCACTTGCTGGCCAGGCGCTTCTTGCACGTGCGCGGTGGCTCGGGCGTCGTAGCCCGCCCCCGCGGTCGCCAGATGGTGTAAAGTGGCGTTTACGTCGCCGATCACCGCGCGGCGGTTCTTCACCGTGTCGATGACCGTCACATTGCCGCGGACGACTTCCAGGTCGAGCTCCATGCCGTCGAGTGGATCGGCGGCGGCATCGTCGTCGGGCTTGTCCGGCTTCTCGGCGAGCCAGGGAGCGAACACGCGCTCCAGATTGGTGTCTTGTTGGGCCAATTCGAGCCGAATCTCGGGCTCCAGAATTCGCACGCGACCAAGGCTCGCGCGATTGGACAGCATGCCGATCAGTGATTTGTCGCAGTCGATCGCGCCGAGTCGGGCGACGAGCTCGCCGTCGTCATCGCGCAGTTCGATCCGGTCGAGCCGCGCCGAAGTGAACCAGCCGATCGAGATCCCGCCGACGCGCAGATCGCCGTGCAGATCGCGCACCACCCGGTCGACAATCCATGTGCCCAGCGGCGTGTAGCTGACGATCGAGGGGGCCAGCGCCACCAGCAACGCCAGCCCAACGACCGGCGTCAGCAGCAGTCGCGTTCCCCGAGATCCTCGCCGTTTTGGCTGTGGCTCGAAGCCGTCCTGCTCATAGTGGGAATGAAGTTGGCGGCGTCTCCGACGGCGCAGCGTTGGCATTAGACTGGCCCTCCTCCGTGAGGCACTGAATATTCCTAAGCGCAAAATGGCCTGCCCGACCAGGTCTGGGTCGACCGGTTGCGCGACAATCCGTCTGTGGCGGCGGGGCATTCTACGAGGCTGGCGGATTTCGACCTAGACCGGATCGCAGCCGCCCCCCGGCCCGGCGTTTTGCCGCGCCGGGCCATTTGTCGCTGCCACGGCCTGCTAGTAAGATCAGGAGCGTCCCGACCTTGCGCCCGGAGGCCCCCACGGTGTCTGCTAGCTTTCCGCAGTTCTTTCGCGTCCGTCAGAAGTTCGAGCGTCCCCGGGTCGAAAATATCGCCACCGACGTCGACCAGCAGTTGGCCCGGCTGCAACTGAAAAACAAGATCGCCCCCGGGCAGTCGGTGGCGGTCACCGTCGGCAGCCGCGGTATTGCCAACATCGACCGCATCATCAAGGGCGCCGTCGACCATCTGAAGGGCTTGGGTGCCAAGCCCTTCCTTGTGCCCGCCATGGGGAGCCACGGCGGCGGCACGGCGGCCGGCCAACAGGCGATCGTAGAAGGCTACGGGCTCACTGAGCAATATGCCGGCTGCCCGATCCGCTCGTCGATGGAGACCGTAGAGGTTTGCCGCACCCCCGAGGGCTTTCCCGTCCACTTCGACCGCCACGCGTTCGAGGCCGATCACGTGCTGGTCGCGGGGCGGATCAAGCCGCACACCAACTTCGTCGGCGAAGTCGAAAGCGGACTGATGAAAATGATGCTCATCGGGCTGGGCAAGCACGAAGGCGCGAAGATCTACCACCGCGCGATCCAGGACTACAGCTTCGGCCAGATCGTTCGCAGCGTGGCGGGCGAAGTGCTAGCACGCTGCCGTATCGTGGCCGGCTTGGGGATCGTCGAGAACGGTTACGACGAAACCGCCCTGATCGAAGCGGTGCCCCCCGACGCCTTCGAACGCCGCGAGAGCGAGTTGCTCGTGATGGCCCGCCGCTGGATGCCCAAGTTGCCCTTCAATCGGGCCGACATCCTGCTGATCGACGAGATCGGCAAGAACATCAGCGGCGCCGGCATGGATACCAATGTCGTCGGCCGCAAGTTCTACGATCATCGAGCAGCCGAGGCGGAATCGCCCAAGGTCAAGCGCATCTGCTTGCGTGGGCTGACCGAAGAAACGCACGGCAACGCGGCCGGCATCGGTATGGCCGAGTTCTGCCTGCAGCGCGCCGTTGACCTGGTTGATTGGAAGATCACCAAGATTAATTGTCTCACGGGCGGACACATCACGGGAGCCGCCGCGCCGGCCACTTACGATACCGATCGCGAAATGCTCGAGTCGGCGCTGGCCAACATCGGGCTGGTCGAACCTCCTGACGCCCGCGTGCTCTGGATCGCCAACACGTTGCACCTGGCCGAAGTCGAGTGCTCGGGCGCGTACCACGACGAGGCCCGCCAGCGCGACGATCTCGAGATTATCGGCGAACTGCGCGATCTACCGCTGGATGTCGCCGGCATGCTGCCTGAGATGAGCGAACTGGGGGCCGATCACGCGACGGCCGCCGCCGGTTCGTGATTTTGCTCGCAGCGGTTCGTAATTTTACGGAGAACAATGTGCCGCTCGCGAGTGGTTTCCGGACAGACTCTAAGTAGCCTTTCGCAGCACCCAGTCTCCCAGCGACGGCCACAGTTGGCCGATCGCCGCCAGCCACCGCGCCTTCGAGGGAATCACCAGCTCGGCACGCCGCTGGTCGCACGCCTGCACGACGTGGCGGGCCAACTCGTCGGGGTCGATCACCCGCGTCTTGGCGCCGGCGCCGGGGCGCCGGGCGCTATCGGGCAAGCCGTCGAACTCGTCCGTCTCGCGCTCACGCGGCTGCGCGCGGGCGATCGGCCCGGGCGAGACCAACAGCACGTGCAAGCCGCGCGGTCCCAGCTCCAAGCGCAACTGCTGGCTGTATGCCGAGACCGCGAACTTGCTGGCCGGATACGCACCGATCCAGCGGGCCGCGATCTTGCCCGCCAGCGAGCCGATGTTGACCACTCTGCCTTGATGCTCGAGCAACTGCGGCAAGCACGCCCGTGTGCAGCGTACCACCGACAGAAAGTTCAGTTCCCACATTGCTTGAAAGTCGGCGGGCGTGGTCACTTCGATGGCCCGGCGCGATGAGCGGCCGGCGTTGTTCACCAGGGCGTCGATGCGGCCGAAGCGCTCGAGCGTCGCGGCGACCAGTCGCTCGACGTCCTCCTGTCGGGTGACATCGGTCGGTACGGTGAGCACCGGTGTACCGCATGCCGACAAACTCTCGGCGGCCGCCCTGAGTGGCTCCGCCCGGCGAGCCGCCAGCACCACGCTCGCGCCGCGCTCGGCCCAGGCCCGCGCTAGCGACAACCCTAGCCCCTCGGAGGCTCCGGTGACGATTGCGACCTTACCCGACCACGATGGCATTGTGTCGGCTTTTTTCACGCGTCGATCGTATAGGGCGCACGTTGCGGCCGGCTCAGCATCGCGTTGGCTTCGCTGTCGCCGGCAAACTCTTCCTTGGCCGCGTCCCAATTCAGCTTGCGCCCCAATCGCAGTGAGATGTTGGCCAGATGGCACGCGCTCACCGAGCGGTGCTGGCTCACCACGTCGGAGATCGGCGTCTGCCGGCTCCGCACGCAGTCGATGAAGTTGCCCATGTGATTGTTGCTCGCGTACAGCTTGACGCGATCCTCGGGCAGCAAGTTCTCGGCGAGTTCTTCGACCGGCTTGCCCGAGATGCGGCCTCGATTGACGTAGACGCGGCTCTTGTCCCCCTCGAACAGCACGCCGTTGTCGCCAATGTTGACGTGCAACTGCACATCGTTCGGATACAGATAATCGACGGTGAAGCGGCTCGGCGTGTTGTAGCCGTTGGCGATCTTCGGCAGCGTGCCATGCCCTTCGACCGACAGCGGGCCGCTCTGATCGACTCCCATTCCCCAATGGGCGATATCCATGTGATGGGCGCCCCAGTCGGTCATGATTCCGCCCGAGTATTCATACCACCAGCGGAACTGATAATGGCAGCGCTGCGGGATGTACTCCGTAGCCGGAGCCTGACCGAGCCAGAAATCCCAGTCGAGCCCCGGTGGCACGGGCTGCGTGGCAAACGGGCCCCCCGTGTCCGAATCGGGCAGCGTCACCGTTACCTTCTGCAGTTTGCCGATGCGGCCGTTGCGCACCAGTTCGCAAGCCAGGCGAAATCGCTCGTCGCTGCGTTGCTGCGTGCCAACCTGAAACACCCGGCCGGTCTCTTTGACCACGCGCACGAGCAGCTTGCCTTCGTCGATGGTGAGCGTCAGCGGCTTTTCGCAGTAGACGTCCTTGCCCGCTCGCAGCGCCGCCATGGCGATCGCTGTGTGCCAATGGTCGGGCGTGCCGATCGTCACCAGTTGGATGTCGGGGCGTTCGAGCAGTTTGCGATAGTCGCCATAGATTTCGGCTTGGCCGCCGAACTCCCCTTTGGCTTTTTCGGCGCGGTTGCGATCGACGTCGCAGACCGCCACGACATCGCCGTAGCGCCGCGCGGCGTTGGCGATGCTGGTCCCTTGCCCCCCCAAGCCGATCGAGCCGATCACAAAGCGATCGTTCTTCGACGCCGGTTCGCCCGCCAGCGACTGCACGGTGCCGGTCAGCAAGTGCGGAGCCAGGCCGGCGCCGGCCAGCAATCCGGCCGACGATTGCAAAAAGTTGCGACGATTGACGCGTGACATGCGGACTCTCACTTAGCGGGGTTCTGTTGGTCGAACAGACTCTACGTGAATTCGCCGCTAGTGTAATCGTCGCGCGGCCGTGGGGCCAGCGCCGGAGCTTCTCAAAGCCAGTGTGTCGACAAACCCAACAAAAAAGCCCCTCTCCGTTTGCCGGAGAGGGGCTCGCTGCAGCACCCTGACTGCTGCGAAACAGCAAGTGCTCGGTCGGCCTAACGGCGTCGTCGCCGAGTTCGCACCGCCACGCACGCCAGGCCCGCACTGGCCAGGCCCGCTAGCGCCATGCTCGACGGCTCGGGGACCAGGAGCGCCTCGGCATAAGCCAGGGCCGCTTCGGCCTGCTCTTCAGAGATTCCATTCTCAAAGTTGCTGTACAAAACCACAAACGGCAACGACTTTTCGGTCCCTGGGTCGCTGCTCACCAGTTCCATCGTCAGCAGATAGACACCGCTAGTGGGATCGTCACCGCCGCTGCCGTTCAAGAACGCGCTCAAGTGTTTATGGATCGCGCCGCTGCCGGCCAAGGTCTGCAGCGTGTAGCCGGTTTGGTCTCCCAGCGAGCTGCCGACGGTGACGCTCGAAGAACCTAAAGACCAATCGAGCGATTCGCCATGCGGCACCAGGCCAAAGGATGGCGTGCCCGTACCGTCCCAATAACTCAAATTCGCCGGCAGGCCAAACAGATCCCCGCTCAACACATTGAATTTGAGCTGGCTGCCGGGCGTCAGTCCGTTCCCCGACGGCGCGTTGAACCCCGGATCGGAAGTGAAGAACGGATCGCCGGGGTCCTCCTGAAACTCGTACAGAAACACGCGCTTTCCGGTGAAGATATCCCCGGTACCGTCATCATAGCCGTTGGTGGTGATCTGGCCGCCGCTGACAAGCGGGCGGATGTCGATGTCCTGGGCAAGTGCCGCAGGCGCCAGGGCCGCGGCAGCCAGCGCCGCCAGGCCGATTCTTACAAGCACATTCATGATGGATCGTCCTCAAGTAGATTTGGATCGATTGAAATTGGATTGCAGGATTCATGAGCAAACTCCTCGGTCGATTACATTGGCGACACTCCCGCGGTGGCGCGCCGACCCAGCGCGACTCGAACGACAACCTTTGATTTCCGCTGACACACTTCACGAAACCTTGGCCGCTCACTCAAAACCGGGCGGCACCTGATCGGGCTTGACGAACACGATCGGCGCGCCACACCAGGTGCCGATCCGCTCGACCGTGATGAACGCCACGCGACCGTCGGCGAACAAGTAGTGCGCTCCGCCGCGATGCCGCTCGACCGCGATCTCACCGCTCATGCGATTGAGCACCTGGTTGTTGCGAATGTTCGACGCCGTGAACCAGTTGTACGAGTGGACGTGGTCGTCGAACTCCGAGATCTGCCAGTACTCGCGATCGGTGAGCTCCAGCGCGACCATCGTGCAGCTCAGGCAATCGAGCTTGTCGCGATCGAGCACCGCTTCCGACAGTTCGCTGTCGGTGACGTACGAGTTCATCACGTAACTCGTCATCCGCGCGTCCAGCCGCTCGTCCCCCTTCAGGTCGCTCGGGCAGATGCGAATGCGGTCGACATTCTCGACGTAGGGGGCCAACGTGTAGATCCAGCACTTCTTGAGGTCGTCGGTGTCGTGCGTGGTGCGGGGGAAGTTGCCTCCCCACTGGTCGCAGTACTGCGTCATCGCCAGCCCGATCTGTCGAAAGTTGCTCGCGCAGTTCGTGCGCCGGGCGCTCTCGCGGCTGGCTTGCACGGCCGGCAGTAGCAGCCCGATCAGCACGCCGAGGATGGCCATCACCACCAACAGCTCGACGAGCGTAAATCCTCGGTCAGTTCGTGACGTCATGGCACTTTCTCGAAAAAACAAGTCGATGTGGTCAACCCGATAGCCAGTTGGTTTCGCTGCCACAAACGACGGGGCACTCCGCTCCAGCAATCGGCACGAAGCCCGTGGTGGTCGGACCGCAATACTCCGCCCCGCTTGGCGAAGACGGAGTGCCCGCGTCGTTTGTCGCACGCGATCAATGGACTGGCGCCGCGCGCAGGCTGCTTGTGAGCCCGTGGCGCTCCGGCGTTTGAAATCTCGAACTCCGCGCGATCGAGCGCCGGGGCACTTCTGGCGCTTGATGCGCCAGCAGGAATGCTCGTGGCACACGATCGCGAATTAGCGCATTGGCTTACTGAAGACGCGAATTCAAGGTCTCAAAAAAATCACAGCAGGTGTCGCCAGCTTGGCGCGCGAAGGCCGCTTGAGAATCGGACAGCAAGTGCGCGCTCGTCCACGGCCGTGTGCTTTGCGCAACGCGCAGGCACTGCCGGGCTACAAACCGAAACGCACGGCTTTCCGTTCAAGCGGCGGAGCGAATCGCGGGAGGAGCCCGCGATTGATAGATGCGCTCGAAAGTCGTTGAAGGCTGCACCACCACCGCTGGCGGCGCGGCAAAACAGCTCCCCGTGGGGAGCAAGTCGATGGAATACGACTGCTGTTGCGCCTGCGAACAAAACTGGCACAACAAGCAGCCGTCGTCGGAATGCGGCTCGCCAGGTGCTTCGGCCGGCGCCGGCGTTTGAGCTTGGTGTGTGCCGCCGGCATGGCCGTGCGCGCAACTGGTATGAGCGGTGTGTCGCTTGTCCGCGGCGTGGTGGCGGTACCCCGCCAGTGCGTGATCGTGGCGATGCGCGCAGGCGGTTGCCCCCGGCGCGCAGGAGTGCGCGAACCCGGGCAACAGGTGCAGGCCCCGTCCACCGACGGAGACAACGGCGAAAAACGCCAGAAACGACCAGTAACTTAATTGCCGCACGCGGCGCATGAAGAAAACCGCCCAACCGTAGAAAAAACCAAAACACAGTTGCGCGGTCCGACCGGGTGTGATTATTGGGTCCCGGGCCCCCACTGTCAATCGCGCGGCAGGCTGTTTTTGCGGAGTTTTTCGGCGCAGCACGATGCCGCTGTTACTGCACTGCTGCTACCGCGGCTTAAACGCTGTCACGCGCCATTCGATCGTGTTCGTCGTGCCCAACACCTGCCGCCGGTAGCGCCGCGGATAACCGAGCACCGGGTCGAAATCGGCCTGCAGCACGATCTGCCCACGATCGGCCACGCCGAACGCCCGCTGCGGGTCCCCCTCGGCGGCGACCAGGTCCTCGTCCATCATCGCGATCTGATTCGGGACCGACCAGAAGTCCCAAGTGCGGCGCTGCACCGGAGCACGGCCGTCGCGCGTCATCTTGGTGACGTCTCCATCGCGAACTTCAATGTGCAGGTTGCCGGTTTGCGCGCCTGAGATAACCAGATCGAGATCGTAATTCGCGGGTCCGGCCTTCTGCCAGCGCGCGATCGCGGCATCGAGCGTTTCTCGCGTCAGCCGCGGCAACGGATCGCGACCGGTGATGGCGATCGCCACCAACAGGCCCACGAGCGCGGCCACGCCGCCCAGCAGGCAGCCCAATGCCAGCGCTCGCGGCCGCGCGCGACGGCGCGGCGCAGGGGTCTGGTCCATTTTTCGGCTGACCGGCACCGACTCCAGCGGACCAGCCGCTTCCAAAAACATGGACCTGACCCCCTCGCTGGAATAACGTGGCACGGCCATCTTGGCCGTGTTCGTCATGGGCTGGAAGCCCATACCACGACTTACGTCCCGCGCACCATGCCGTACCACTCGATGTGCCGCCGCGGGCAGAATCGCACCCCCAGCTCGGCGCAGAGCGCTTCGAGCCACACCCCCTTGGCCGCCAGCTCGCTTTGCTCGACGCCTTGCGGCATCAACAGCACGCGCTGCCGATCGACGTCGGCCCCCAACTGCTGCAAGTAGCGCTCGACCTCCGGCACGTCGGCCGGCGCGTCGATCACGAATTTCAGTTGATACGCGTAGCGCTCGCTGAGTCGCCGGACGACATCGGGCGACCTGCGCGTCCGCTCGTGCCGCTGATGCCAGCGCGGGTGCCGCGCGGCGTCGGGTCCCGAATCGGCCAGCTTCGGGCTGATTGACATCAAGTCGCACGCCACGGGCAAGTCGAGCGTGCCGGCCGTTTCGATCGTGATGTGCAAGCCGCGGCGTCGCAGTTCTTCCGACAACGGCACCAGCTCGGCGAACAGCATCGGCTCGCCGCCCGTGAGCACCGCGTGCGTGGCGCCAAAGGGCTCGACGCGGGCGAGAATGTCGTCGAGCGACAGGTCTTCTCCCTCGGGCTCCCACGAGGTGTACGGCGTGTCGCAGAACCAGCAGCGCAGGTTGCAGCCGCTGGTACGCACAAACGCACTGGGCTGCCCGGTGAGCAGCCCTTCCCCTTGTCGTGAGTAGAAAATCTCCGCAATCCGCATTGGCAACACGTGATTCGAGGGGGACCTGGCGACGCCCCGCGGGCGTCATTTGCCATAATCGCAGAAAGGCCGCGTGCCGGGTAGCGGTGTGCTGACTGTTAGCCGCGGGATTTATCCCGCGCGCTAGCTCGCGCGACGTCGATGAGAGATGAACACGGAGATCAATTCCGCGCCACACGATCTAACGCGCGGATTGAACTCCGCTTCCCGCGGCAATCCGATGCGGCGCCAACAGCTCGAACGGCCAGCCGGGCAAGTTCCGCAGCAGGCCAAACGCCACGAGCAGGGCGGCCAGTGCCAGAATCACGCTGCCCGGCAACAGCGGCCTGGTGCGCGGCGGCCGACCGCGCCACTTCTCGAGCCCGCGCCAAGCTAGCGCCACGCCCATCATCGGCATCAAGAAGATGAACACCGGGTTGAACGCCAGCGCCTGCGGCAAGTCGCCATGCAACAGCGCGTGCAGCGCTCGCGTGGCTCCGCAGCCGGGGCAATGCCAGCCGGACAACCGATGCAGCATGCAGGGAGGATAGAAACCAACCTCCGACGGATCGACGGTATAGACGAGCGCCAAACCGGCCACGGCCAACACGCTACCAATGGCGATCCACACTTCGCGATGCAGAGCCAGTCGCGCGCGATGGATCGGCGTGGTGCGAGCTCGCAGCGATCGTTCGTTAGTATCTGGATTCGCTGGCATGCGGTTCAAAATTGACCATCTAAGACAAGCGACACGACCAAAAACCCCACGTACAAGAGGATCACCGTACCCCAAATCCCGAACGCCGCCAGAGTCCAGTTGCGGGCCAGCCGTGCGGAATGCACCGCCTGCACGACATTGTTCGCGCGCAGGTAGCCGTTTACCTGCGCCGCGTAGACGATGGCCACAATGCCGCACGGCAGCGCGATGATACAACTGCACAGGCCGCTGATCACCGTCACGATAATCGCCGGCGCGAGCCAATTGAATATCTGTCCGGTCGGCAGTGCCACGCCAGGCGCGGCGGCGCTGGCTTCATAGGGATTGGCGAGTGGAGCGCCGCACGCCTGGCAATTCCAGACGTTCTCGGCATTCTCGGTGCCGCAATGAGGACAGTACACAGCTAGGAATCTCGCTACGGTTCGATTTGTCGATGAAGCTCAACGCGTGCTACGGCATCTGCATCTGCTGAGCTGCACCGGCCAGCGCGAAGATGAGCGCGAAGGCCAGGTAGGCGAGGGCCCCTACCGCCCAGAGTGCCAACGCGACCCAGCACCACATTTTTGCCGATGCAGACGCCTTCTTGGCGCCGGCGACGTCGCCAGCCTGCAACAGGCCGTTTACTTGCGCGGCATAGACAATCGCCACGATTCCAAAAGGCGGGCAACAGCAGATCGTAAGCAGGATTGCTTGAACCAGGTAATTTGGCACGCTTCCCACAGGCAGGCTACCACCGCTCCCGCCGACGACCGTCCCCGCTTGAAACGGATTGGCGAGCCCCGTGCCGCACGCTCGGCAGCTCGTCGCGTTGTCCGCATTCTCGGCGCCGCATTGATGGCAGAACAGGCTCATTGGAATCCTTTCACAGTCCAGTCAATCAGTTCGAAGACTCGGCCCACATCGCAATCAGTCCGACCAACAGCAACAGCAAGACCGCCGCACCCATCACCACGCCGAAGATCGCCCGACCCATGCCGTGCTTTTCCGGATGACGGCGGATGTCCTTAATCGCCAGCACACCGACGATCAGGGCAAACGGAGCCGGCAGCACCAGCACCGAGATCAGTCCCAGATAACCGGCCACGATGGCCAGCATCGACCGACCGACCGGCAGCAGCAGCCGCATGCCGGCGTCCTGCCCCAGATCGGTCGCCGGCGCCATCGCCGGCGCCACGCGAAACGAATTGGGGAAAGCGCACTGCGGGCAAGTCGCCGCGGTGTCAGTCATCATCGAGCCGCAGTGCTGGCAATACATGCTTGATCGACCTATCGAATCGGTTCAGGAACCCATCGCGAGCGGTTCCCGGACAGACCTCGAGCGCGAGCGAGCCCGCGCCGGCGCGATTCGTTCGCCAAGCGGCGGCCCCAAAGTTCGCGTCATGCTGGCCGACCGGTCGCAGAATGTCAACCGATTTAGAAGGCGCGCGACGATGTGCCCGCGCATGGGGACTGGCTCCGGGCAGATGCGATGGCGCATCGCCGTTAGACGTCGCGGCCCCGGTGCCTGTCCCCTTTTGTGCCGCACGGATGATGCCGACTAGGCGATCCGCCGCAGTAAACGGGCGGGCAACGTGATCAGCGAACGCCAGGTTTCCAGCGCCGCGTCGGCCGTGATGCCGACCAGCCGCAGCGGGAGCATGAGCAACCAGATTAGCGGATACGCGATCAGGGCCAGCACTGCCGCCGGCCAACAGACCAGCAGCAACAGCACCCACACCAGAAAAGCAATCATGGCCTGCATCCCGTTTCCAAGGTTCCTCTGTCGCTAATTCGCTCGCCGGTGTCCGATCTTTGGGAAAATGGTGCCAGGAACCGTTTCGCGATTTCAGTACGCCGTTGTGTAGTCGGCGGCGAAACGGTTCCTGGCACCTTTTTCCGTACGGCTTCCGTTTTGACACGCAAATCTTGTGCGACAAAGTTGCACAACCTTCCTGACGCGGCCTACCATGCCCAGGTTCGCCAGTCCGCTTAAAGAATGGGGGATTCGCCATGCTGTCAAAAGTCCGGTCAATGGCTGCGTTTTCGCTGGTCACGCTTTTGCCGGCCGCCGTCGGTGCTCAGGAAACCGCGCTCGATCGCTACCTGGCCCAGCCCGATCCCGTGTATGCCTGGAAAGTCGTCTCCGAGTCGAAGCCTGCCCCCGGCATGACCGCCTTCGTGCTCGAGCTGACGTCGCAAACGTGGCGTAGCGCCGCCGACGTCGATCGCCCCGTTTGGAAGCACTGGCTCACGATCGCGCGCCCCGACAAGCTGGCCGGCCCGCAGGCGCTGTTGTTCATCGGCGGCGGCAACAACGACGCCGCCGCGCCGACCGCACCCAGCGAGCGCGTCATCAAGACCGCGCAGGAAACCGGCACCGTCGTCGCCGAACTGTTCATGGTCCCCAATCAACCATTGCGCTTCAGCGATTCGCCCGACAAAGCCCGCGTCGAAGACGACATCATCGCGTACGGCCGCATCCGCTTCATGAAGTCGGGCGACGAAACCTGGCTCGTCCGCCTGGCGATGGTCAAGAGCGGTCACCGCGCGATCGACGCCATCCAAGAGTTGCTGGCGAGCGACACGGGTGGCAAGCACAAGGTAAATCAGTTCGTCGTCGCCGGCGGCTCGAAGCGCGGTTGGACCACCTGGCTCGTCGGCGCCACCGACTCGCGCGTGATCGCCATCGTGCCTCTGGTGATCGACGCCTTGAACTCCGAGGAAATCACGCGGCATCATTTTCGCGCCTATGGCTTCTTCTCGCCGGCGCTCAACGACTACGTCGAGCACGGGCTGTTCCCCGACAAGATCGGCACGCCCGAGTACCGCGCCGTGCTCGACATCGAAGACCCGTACGTCTACCGCCATCGCGAGCGCTTGAAGATTCCCAAGTTTCTGATCAACGCCGCGGGGGACGAGTTTTTCTTGCCCGACAACTCGCAGTTCTATTACGCCGAGCTACCCGAAGAGAAGCACCTGCGCTACGTACCCAACGCCAAACACTCGCTGGCCGGCAGCGACGCCCGCGAAAGCTTGCAGGCTTTCTACGAAGCGGTGATTCACAATCGGCCTCGCCCGCAAATCACTTGGGAGAAGCCTGACGCCGGCACGCTTGTCGCTCGGGCGACCGTCAGGCCGCAGCAGGTGCTCGTCTGGCAGGCCACCAACCCCGACGCGCGCGACTTCCGGCTCGACACGATCGGCGCGGTCTGGAAGAGCCAGCCGCTCGAACCGGCGGCCGACGGCAGCTACTCCGCGCGCGTCGCCGCGCCGGCCAAGGGCTTCACGGCCTTCTTCATCGAGTTCACCTTCCTCAGCGGCGGGCGCTACCCCTTCAAGTTCACCACCGAAGTGCGCGTCACCCCCGACGTGCTGCCGTTTGAGTTTCCGACGACGCCTAAGAAGCGGTAGGGGTATCCTCTTAAAAGTGTTCCGGGAATTTGCGTCCGGGTGCGTCCGGGTGTCTTGCTATGTGACGCTAAATCGATTAGAGAACACAACTTGGGGCGACGAGGCTTCACGACGTTTTGCGTCCGGGTGATCGTCCGGCTTGCGTCCGGGTAGGTGGTTTTGCGTCCGGGTGGGGGGAAGTGGTCAGAGGTCAGTGGCTGGTGATCAGGTGACATCGAGTCTGACCACTAACCACTGTCCACTAGACACCACGAGATGTTCCGGGAATTTGCGTCCAATGCGTCCAAAGGCTGTGTTACAGGCAGCTAAGTGATTGTTGTGCCTGGGTTTGTTTTTGAACGCAAATCAAGCGCGATTGCGTCCAAGTTGCGTCCAAGATTCACGTTTGCGTCCAAAGGGGGCGGTTTCCCGCCTTGCTCCCAGCCGCGCAGCGACGACATTGTAGTCATCACGCTCCCGCGAGGTGATTTTGTCGCGCGCAGCGAGGATGATCTTGCGCCGCCGCCGCGCGGCCGCCGTGTGCCGGCCGGTCGAGCGCGAAGCTCCCAGCGATTCAGACACCGGCAACCAGTGCCGACGCTGAAAGGTTGCATCCGTCTGCGATCCCAACGGGATCGGAGCTTTCAGCCCAGGGTTGTCGCGCAGCGGCTACCCTGGGTACTTGAAAACCGAACAACCGCGCCCACCCTGAAAGGGTTGCATCCGTCCCACACGTAGCGCTCGAGGAAATCAACATCGCACGTTGTGGGACCATGCGGATACAACCCTTGCAGGGTTGACGGCTCCGGCTCATGGAAACCCAGGGTAGCTCGCAAGAAGCGCAACCCTGGGCTGGATGTTGCAATCCCTGCGGGATTGGCAGCACCAGACACCGGCAAGCAGTGCCGACGTCGCACGAGGGGTCGAGGGGGACAGGTACATGTTTTCGGCCGGCATGGATTGGTGATCGCAACGTCGCGCGCCGAAAAATGTACCAGTCCCCGGCACTGCTTGTTCGTCGGCGTTACGTCGAACCGATGAAATGCATCGATCGGCCGACGACCAAGACAGTGGCACACCCGGAGACATTGCTGCGTCGTGACGTCGTGTCGTCGTGGTGATTCGGGCGTCGCGCCCGAGGGCTGAAATCTCTAACGCGGGTTATGGGGCCACGTGCCCGAGGCATTCCGCAGCGCCCAAGGCATTACGCAACCGTAAGTTCGAGCATTTCCTCCACCGCGCCGCTCATTGCCTGGCGCCCGACCATCGGGTATCTTCTGGACACCGAGCGAGCCAGTTATGGGCTCCTCGATTTTTCGCGATCTTTCCCGTACAACATCGCCAATCAACGGTCAGTTTTTCGCTAGCGAAAAGGGAACAACCCATGGCCTACACGGTGCCCGCACTGCCGTACGCGCTGGATTACCTCGAGCCGTACATCGACGCCAAGACGATGGAAATCCATCACGACAAGCATCACGCCGCCTATGTCAACAACCTGAACAAGGCGCTCGAAGGGACTGATCTCGGCGATCAGCCGATCGATCAGCTCATTACCAATCTCGACAAGGTGCCCGAGAAGATCCGCACCGCCGTGCGCAACAACGGCGGCGGGCATGCCAACCACTCGCTGTTCTGGACGATCCTCGGCAAGCAGTGCGAGCCGACGGGCGAGCTGCAGGCCGCTATCAATTCGCAGCTTGGCGGTTTCGACAAGTTCAAGGAAGCCTTCAGCGCGGCCGGCACCACGCGGTTCGGCAGCGGCTGGGCGTGGCTTTCCTTGGATCGCGGCGGCAAGCTGGTGGTCGAAAGCACGGCCAACCAGGACAGCCCGCTGTCGCACGGCAACACGCCGATCTTGGGCATGGACGTGTGGGAACACGCCTACTACCTGAAGTATCAGAATCGCCGCCCCGACTACATCACGGCCTTCTATAGCGTGATCGACTGGAAGAAGGTCGGCGAGCGCTACAACGAGGCGCTCAAGAAGTAGCCGCTGCGGCTTGCGAACCGGGTTTTTGAACGCGGTTCGCGTCGAAGGATTTTGAAACCGCCGGCGATGCGTGCATCGCCGGCGGTTTTTTTCGCGCGAGCGACTTGCTGATGGTTGCGGTTGCCAGCAGCAGCGTCCGTCAGTTGACGCCGACTGTTGACCTCGGCCGGCCAGCGAACACAGCACTCACCAGCAGCACTAGCCCCACCGTCGTGAGCAGATTGCGCACCAGCCGCAGAGCCGCCATCACCGAGCCGAGTTGCTCGTTGCTCCAGCCGGAATCTTCGCAGGCGTGAATCGCCAGCGTGAACGCCGTATCACCGAAAAGGGCTGTCAGCGTCAGCACGATCACCGCCAGCAGCACCAATAGCGACGCGCTGGGGTGCCGCGACCAGCGCACGATGGCGATCACCGCAGCGACCAAATAGATAATGTAAAAGGGAATCGACCAGGCGAGGCTATAGACGATTTCTTGCGCGGTATTGTTCATGCGGATGACTCCCCTCGGTTGTTGCGATAGGCTTCACGGCTACCGTGAAGCTTAGGTTTCCGCAGGGGGGTGGGCTGGCCATGTTCGAACGATTGCGACAACTTTTAAGCCCCCACCAACTGTTCGATAAACGCCGATGCCTTCGTGAAGTGGTGGGCGCGCACGATTGCAGATCGTGAAAGCGACGACGACCTGCGCCCGAATGACGGCACTGCTGGGCAAGCCAGCAGTGGCACCCAGCGCCGCTCCTTTGGTTGTCGATCAACGAACCCCGTGCTTGCTGATCTGCGACAATAGATGCACCGCTCCCTCGTCGGTAACTTCGTACGTCGGGTCGATTCGTCGCAGCGCTACTTGCGCTCGGATACGACAGACGCGATCCTTGCCCGCCGCGATCTTGCGCAGCTCGGGCACAAGCTCCGCGGCGAGGGGCGCAAGGATCCAGATCATGCCGAACGCCTCGGCTCGCGCGTAATCGAGCTTGCGGTACGCAATGGCCTCGCGAAGCACCGGGATGACCTCCGGGCGCGTGGGATCAATCCTGACGAGCGAGAATGCGGCCCGAAAGCGGACGGGAAAAATCGCCTTCTTCTCCTGAAAGAATCCGCGGCCTTCGTCGGACAGTGCTTCGATCAATGCTGGCACCGCCTCGATCGCGAGTGGCCCATAATCGCCCAAGTTAGCGGCGACGAAGGAGCGCGCATTAGCGTCGTCGCACTTGAGCAGCTTCACGAGTTTTGGAATCACTTGTTCAGGCGCCGTTTGCGTCCTCGATAAACGGAAGGCCGCATTCGCCGCCTGTCGCCAGTCGGGGCCGTCGAGCTGCGCGATCAAGTCTTCGACCGTCGGTTCCGGGCGCGGCGGCACATCGAACACGCGGAACTCGACTTCGTCGAGCCGCTCCATCGGCAGGCAAGCATCCTGCATGAGTTGCAGAACGGATTGCTCGGCGTCGGCCGGCAGATCATCCGTGAACAGCCCGCGCTCGGCGGCCAGCGAATTTCCGCGGTTCGCGACCACGCGCTCCTGCCGGCGGAGCCAGAACCGCGCCAGCTTGCCGCCCGAGCAAACGGCGAAACCGTGCGTGTCGGTCGATCCCTCGAGCAGCACGCCGAACACGAGCGCCCCGTCGGCCGAAACCTTCCGCAGCGCTCCGGCGATCTTAGGGACCCACAGCCCTTTGCCGCGATCGGGGCGCACGAGGCGAAACATCGGGTCGCAAATAATGGTCCATTCGCCCGCGGCGCCGATCGGAAACTTCGTTGCCTGAAATGATGAGGTGGCGTCTTCGAAGCCGACTACACTGCCCGAGTCGACAATCGGCCACTGGAAGTCGTCGACGACCACCTGGGCTTCGCGTGGCTGGGTCCAGCGAATCAAGATGACGTGCGCATGCCAAGACATGCGGGCATCATACCAACTAGCAAGCCTAACCCCCAGTTACTGAACTCGAAGCCTGACTGGTATGTTGTTCTAATTGTTGCTATCTCGTGAGGCACGCAGGCCGTTTAACCGCTCGTGAGCAAAATCGTGATCCTACGTCTCTCCTTAAAGCTGGCCGCTCGAGTCAAGACTCGCGTTACGGTGACTTTGCCACTCGACGCAAATCCACTGGCAGATTGGTCGGCGCACGAGTTCATTGCCTACCGCACGCCCTACATCCTTGTCACGAACACGGCGTCGCTCTACTCGGTCGTTACCCGCGCGCGCGGAGTGTCCACCGACTCCGATTTGGTTTCTCGAGCACTCGAGTGCATTGGCGAGCAGATGGCCGACGACAACGTGCAAGCGGCCTTTCTATCCTCCGTGAAGCCATCGGGCGCCGTCGTGAGCTTCGCAAAGGCGCTCAATCGCTCGGTCACCGGTTCGATGAACGATTTGGTTTTTCACGCCAAAATTTGGCTGACCGAAGGAAATCTGTCGCCTAACGACGCGGCGACCAAGTTGAACGGTATTCCGTTCTCGGCGCTAAAATACCTGAGTCCACGGGAGATCCTGACCTCATTGACAAGAAGTCAGTGAAGCTGACGAGCAACTGCCTGGGTGTAAACTACTTGCCTGCCGTTGGTTCTGCCGCGGCCAACCGCGCGCCTTCTTGCAGGCAGTACACCCGCTGGCTGGTGCGAATCACCAGCTTGTCTCCCAGCACGATCGGTGTCGCCATGCACATGTCATCGTCGGCCAGCGGATGGCTGCCGAGCACTTCGAACTGGCTCCCCGGCTTGACGACAAACGTCACGCCGTCTTCGTTCAAGCAAAAGACGTTCTCGCCGTCGGTCCAGGGGCTCGAAGTATACGCGCCGCCGCTCGGGATGCGCTTGCGCGGATAAATCTCCGCGCCGCTTTTTGCGTCGAGCGACAGCATCATCCCTCGATCCAGCAGCACGAAGATCTGCTCGCCGACGATCAGCGGAGTGGGGTGATAAGGGCCGGCCTTCGGCTGGTACCAGGCGAGGTGCTCGTTCAAAGGGGCCTTGGCGTCGGCGCCTGGCGAGATATCGCCCGTCGCACCTGGCTTGATGCAGTAGAACGGATTCTCGCCCCAGGCGACGTGCCCGCTGGTGAGATACAAGTTGCCGAAACGCTCGACCGGCATCGGGATCGCCAGGATCGATTTGCCTTTGAGCTGCCATAGCAGCTTGCCGTCGAGATCGTACGAGCGGGCGTAGTTGATCGCCGAGATCACCAGCTCGGTGCGCTCGGAGTTCTCCCAGACGTAGGGGGTCGAGTAGTTGGTCTTCTCGTCGCGTTTCACGCGCCACAGCTCTTCGCCCGTGGCCGCATCGAGGGCCAGCAAATGGCTGTCTTCTTCGTTGTCGTTGGCGATGTAAACGCGGTCCTTATAAACGACCGGCGAGCTCGAGGTGCCCCAGCCGAGGTTGGTTTCGTGGGCGTCGAACAGTCGCTTCCAGAGGAGCTTCCCCTCGAGGTCGTAGCAGAACAGGCCGACGTTGCCGAAGTAGGCGTACAGCCGCTGGCCGTCGGTGGTGGGCGTTTCCGAAGCCAGCGTGTTCTTAATGTGGTGCGGCTTGGCCGGCACTCCTTCGTGGGCAACTTGCTCCCACAAAATGCTGCCGGTGGCCAGATCAAGGCAATAGACCTTCCAGACGTGCTCCGCGCTATCGGGCTTGTACTTGCGGGCGTCGAGGTCTTCGAGGTACAGCCCCTTGCGCGGCTTAAGCTCTTCTCCCTTGCTCACGCAGGTGGTGATGAAGAGCCGATTGCCCCAGGTGATCGGCGAAGCCCAGCCGAGCCCCGGCAGGTCGGTCTTCCAGAGGACGTTCTCGGTGGCGGTCCAGCGGGCGGGCGGGCGCAGCGCGCTCCCCGTGGCCGGCTCACGAGCGGATAAGAACCGCGGCGCGTTGATGGTCGTGCTGGCCGATCGAGTCGACGCAGCTGTCGACGCCACGGCCGGCGCATCGGCAGCGCGCGATGGTTGTGAGATCGCAAACAGGCAAATGCCAAGGCAAGCGACGAGGAGCGATTTGCGAGACAGGCTCATAACTAACTCTTCCTCGTTCGATTAAGCGGGTTCGGCAGAGTTGCCCGAAGAACAGTTGTCGATCCGGGGACAAACGACGTGCGGCAAACGCTAGCACTCAGCGGCCGCTGAATCTCTTTCGACGGCCCCAAACTTCTGGCCACTGACCACTGACCACTGCCCACTGCCCACTATTCACTACCCCGACACCGGTGTCTGCGACCGCTTCGTTGTCATGCAGACGTCGATGATCTTGCCGTGGTCGTCGATCGCCATGTGGAACCGCCGCGGGCCTTCGAGCCGATGGACCGAGAAGTGATAGCTCTCCGCGGCGGTCGCCAGGTAGGGGCGCTTCTCCGGAGCGACCGGTGGGCGAATCTTGCCCCACGAGCCATCCCCCAGGTAGAGGATGCCGTTCTTGTCGACGTGGCCGCCCAGCATGGGATGCGTGCGCTTGAACGTGTGGTCGTGATGCTCGAGCACCAGGTCGACGTTGTGCTTCTCGAACAGCGGCACCCAGAACTTGCGATTGCCGCCACCGCCGCCGATGATGCCGCCGAACGCGCGGTTCGACGGATAGGCCGGCTCGTGGTTCACCGCGATCACGTGCGCCCGTGTGGCCCGCTCGGCCAAGGTCTTATCGAGCCAATCGCCCTGCGCGCCACCAAACTCGGTGACGTGCCCCGCGTCCAGCAGCACCAGGCTCAAGTAGTCGCCGAAATCGAGCGCGGCGTAGCTTGTCTCGGCGTACAGCCCGTCGTGCAGGGCGAAGTAGAACGGCGCGTGCTCGCGCTTGCGATTGTAGCTGCCGTTGACTTCGTGATTGCCGATGCACACGACCAGCGGAATCAGCCGCCCCTGGGTATCAACCATGTGCTGGCTGTAGTTGCGCATGAACTGGATGCTGGTCGGGGCGTCGCGGCCGTTGTCGTAGCCCAGGTCGCCGCCGATGAGCGCGAACATCGGGTCTTGCTTGGCCGCGATGATGTTGTTGGCGATCGCGTGCTCGTTGGTGCCGCAGTCGCCACCCGAGACAAACGTGAACGAGTCGGTCGCCTTGGCCGGCATCGTGCGGAACCGGTGCGGCGCGGCCCCTTCGCCGATGCGGAACTGGTACTCGGTCCCCGGCGACAGACCGGTCAGCTCCGCCCGATAGACGTGCTGCTCGGTCAGCGGGTACGCGGTCTTGCGCATGTCGACCGTCTGCCAGGCGTCCTGCCCGTGCGGGGCGTAGCCGATCTTCGGGACCATCGGCAAGTCGGGGCCGATCCACTGCACGGTCATCGTTGTGGTCGGATCGCGCCGCCAGGTGAGGAACAACGTGTCGGGGCGAGCAGGCGCCGCGGCGGCATCGGCCGGCGCAATCGTGGCGTCGGCGTCGGCCGTGGCGGCGGCCGGTTCTTCGGCACGCGTCCAGCGGCCGGCCCCCAGGGCGGCGAGTCCACCGGCGGCGGTTCCCAAAAACAGGCGTCGATCCATTCGGCTCATCGGTCTACCTCAGGGCGGGCGGGGTGTGGC
>Ga0163152_10002546_pt1 | contig 25616 bp, 30 predicted proteins | sample OliLakLV19MP8IB2_FD_148635 | JGI IMG/M metagenome (GOLD analysis project Ga0163152, IMG submission 148635) | Freshwater microbial mat bacterial communities from Lake Vanda, McMurdo Dry Valleys, Antarctica - Oligotrophic Lake LV.19.MP8.IB-2 | ecosystem: Environmental > Aquatic > Freshwater >...
TTCGGTGACAGCGCCGCCGAGTCCGAGTCCGGTGAAGAGTCTGGCGAGGATCCGTTCGCACAAGAAGATTCTTCGCAGGAAGGTGCCTCGGACGACTACGCCATGCAACGCGACGTCGACCCGCATGCGCTCAACCGCGCGGCCGACTACGAAGTGCCGCAGAGCGCCGCCTACGAAGAGGAGCCCTATCACCCGGCTTCCGACGAGTACGCCGAGGAAGCGCCGACCAAGTACACCGAGGAGTACGCAGAAGCCGAGCCCGAGCCGTCTGAGGGTGAGACCTACTCCGAGAACGAGGGCGAGACCTCCGAGGACTTCGGGACGCCCAAGCCAGATCAGGTCACCGATCAGGTCGCCGGCGATGACGAGCCGGCGTTCACGCTCACGTCGCCGCTGCCGAGCGTGTCGGACAAGTCGTGGACGAGGTTCGTGGTCACCGTGCGCGGTGAGACGAAGACCGGCGAGGTTTCTGAGAGTAACGCGCTTGGTATGTTTCGGATCAAGCCCCGCCGCCTCGTCGACCTTGGCATCATCAAGAACGCGCGCCCGGCACGGGATGCGAAGTCGAACCGGATGATCTGGGTCGGCGAGTTCGTAGAGCCCATGTCGTCGAAGAAGTTCTTGTCCGATCCGGCCCTGCAATATCGGACTTTCGTCGGCTCGATGACGGACTACGTGAAGCGCATGAAGAACGGTTCGCTGCCGACGCCCGATGGCGGTCGTCCGTCCGAGATGACGCTCTCTGGCGCACTCGCCGTGCTGCACAGATGCGGTCCGTCCGGGATCAAGACCTGGAACGATGCAGACAAGCGCTTCGAAGAAACACAGGCGATTTACGACGAGTGCAACGGAATTTTCTAGTGGGCGACCACGACCAAATCGCACTTGCCTCCGACGACGAGGATCACGTTCGCCTCGACGACGTGCTGGCATCGCCGCGTCCGCCGATGACGGCCGAGTCGCAGAAGAACGCCGTGCGCGAGATCGTCCGGCAGGCGCAGCGCTCGCGCATCCAGCCGCCCGAGTTCGAAGTCTCGTCTGAGACGAACGGATACGATGTACTAGGCGAGATCATCGGCGCGGCGCATGACTCGATCATGTTCGAGCCCGTGACCTCGGCGGCGTACCCGATCACGCAGCGGCTCTACGAGAAGTTCAAGGCCGCGCTCCCCGCGCCGAAGGTCGTCCGCGTCGACACCGAGACCTCGTACGCGGCGTTCATGCGCGGCAAGCGAGCACCACACATCGACAAGTTCGCGGTGAAGCTCACGGAGTATCACGAGGCGAAGCAGGCCAACACGGCCGAAGACATCGGGGTGTCCGACGAGGAGCTGCACGTGCTCGGCGGTGAGCTCGAGCTGGCGCGCGACGCAGCCGCGCTCGGGGGCAAGCGCATCCCGCTGTCGCTCGGACCATGGGCCGAAGGCAAAGTTCTCTCGTGGCTCGACGACGGCGACATCTTCTGTTCGATGAAGCTGCCGGGACCGGACGGTAGGACGAGGATCGCCACAACCTCGACGCCCGCCGATCGTCACGTCAGTGAAGTCTTGGACTACGCACGCGACGCACAGGTCGACGACATGGAAGTGATGGGCGTGTTGCCGGCGCTTTCGCAGGTCTTGGGAGGCGGCGCGCTCGTGACGCAGCTGGCGAAGGCTGCGCCCGAGCTGCTCTCGCAGCCCGAGGTGAAGCGCGGTCGGCCGTTCATCGGCAAGATCGCGCCGAAGGGCGATGCGACGGTCGCGGCGATCATGGCGTTGCTACAGCTCGTGGATAAAGGAGATGTCGGACCGAAGATTGAAGCCGCAGCGCTGCGCAAGCAGCCCGATGGGGAAGCGCTGTTCGTGTTGGCAGAGAATGGGCTCGCGGCTGCGAAAGCATCGCGTTTGAAGGGAGCAGTCTGATGTCGCGGAACAAAGAAGAGCGCAGTCTGATGTCGCGGAACAAAGAAGAGCGCAGTCTGATGTCGCGGAACAAAGAAGAGAGCAGTCTGATGTCGCGGAACAAAGAAGAGAGCAGTCTGATGTCGCGGAACAAAGAAGAGAGCGAAATCCTCGGGAACGAGTTCCAGGTCGATCTGATCGACAATGGGGCGGGTATCGAGATCGAGTCGATCGAGCAAGACGAAATGGATCGCGTCGAAGTCGATGAAAATCCGTATATTGTTGACGCCGTGAACGAAGACGGCTACCCAGGCTTTCATCCTTACGCTGATGCATCGAGGACGTTCGAGGAGCGCGCAGGGATCGAAGTAGACAGCGACGAGCAGGAAGAAGAAGCCCTCGGCGATGATCTTGCCGATCGCATTCGTCAGCGCGAGGATGCTGTCGTTGGTTCTGGTGGCAGTGAGATCGCGATGCTGCAGCAAGTCGGCGAGGCACACAAGGACGCGCTCTCCGCAGTGGCACGTAATGTCCGCATCAATCCGCCAAGCGCTTATCGAGCGTTGCTCGGCGGCAAGGCGCTCTGCAGTCCGGGACAGGCCCCCATCGAAGTTATTAACTGGGTGGGCGATGATGTCGAAGCAACGCCAGTTACGATCACAGTCAGTCCGTATCCGGCGATTTATCGTGGTCCGGCGAGCGCTGCGTTAACTCAGACGGGATTTGGCTTTGCGCGAATCCAATGGGGCACGCGCGATAGCTTGCACACAGTAGATGTCGATGTCGGATCGGGTTTTCAGGTTACGATTGCTGCTTCTGTTGTGTATGTTTCGGTTTTCTTGGATCCACTTTCTAAGTTGCTTGACAACACCAAGTTTGGTATCAGTGCTTCACTAGGTTTCTTCACTGGCAATCGCACGCGCCCGCTTACATATACAGATATCTTTGATTCTAGCTCTCCGAGTATTAATGTCGATGCTACCGGACAGGCGACTTTTAATCGGCCTTATTTTGCTTCCCACGTGAAAATGATGCTTGGGCTTATGCTGCCTTTTCCTGCAGACATAGCTGTACTTCCGCCAGTTTTGCTCAGTATGTTCTCGATTGGCGGTGTTAATGTTGTCGGTGGCGCTGTCGGGTTTACATCGGTACCTCCAGGCGGCGAGGCGTCGTTGAACTTCTTTGCCAAGCTCCCGTCGCTGCAGTTGCCCAATGACTGCGTCAAGGTAATACTCAATCAGAATATAACAACATACCCGCTTGTCGGTCGTCTGATCTGGGAGCTCGCGCTCTAAAATGAACACCGACGACCTCACGTTCGAAGAACTCGACGAAGTCATGGGTGACGCACGCCCGAGTGACGAGGAAGTCCTTGGTCTCTCCCTCAAGGAGTTCGGCAAGGGCTTCCTCGGCACGCAGGCCATCGCCGGCCGTGTGCTCTTGTCCGCGTTCGGCATGGGGGCCGTCGCCGACCAGATGGAAGATCTTCAGAACAAGGGCGGCGTGCTCCCCGACTGGGCGTCGAAGCACCTCACGGTCGAGTCGCCGGACACGGTCGCGTTCGACACCGGCGCCGAGAAACCCGTCGTCGTGAGGCACGTGCACAAAATATCCATCTACGGTGGTTCGCGCGTCGATGGAAACGGGTACGATCCGAAAATTCGCGGGACCTTCAGTTTCGGCGTCGAGAAGCCCGTTCGGGTCGAGATGCTCGTGAAGGATCCGAAGGCCCCGGCTTCGCAGCCGAAGGTCGTCTCCCGCACTGATGTGCAGAAGATGCTCGTGTTCGGCGGCAACGAGAGCGGCACGCTCGAGAAGGCCGGGAGCGCGGCCGGTGGCGGTGGTATCACCGGCATGTTCGGCGGCGCGATGGGCGGCAATTCCGGCAAGAAGGACCAGGTGAAAGGGAGCAACACCATGGCAAACGACGAGATCGGCAGCATCATCGGAGAGCTCGGCTATACCGAGATTGTCGGGAGCGACGATTGCTGCTGGCAGGAGATCGTCGGCGACGACCACGCCCTCGGCACGCACGTGCTCGGCGCGGCGCCCACGAGGCGTGTTCAGCCGCGTGCGGGTTACGTCGCGCGCACCACGCCAAACGGTAACAAGATCCTCTCGCTCGAGATCAACCCCGCGCGCAAGGGCGACAAGCACGCGACGATCAAGAACGCGAACGATGTCGGCAAGCATGCCGTCTCGATCGGTACGCGTCTCTTGAGCGCGCTCAATCGCCCGACCACCAAGGTTCGTGGTGATGAGATTCTCGGCGGGCTCGAGGAGACGGTCGAGGGCATGGAGTACGACGTCCTCGGCGCCGCCGCGCCGCGCCCGAAGCCCAAGAAGGGCAAGCGCCGGATTCTTTCTCGCGCGGAGATCAAGAAGATCGCCGAGAGCACGGTCAAGGCCGGCAATAAGCTGCTCGCGACCTCCGAGATTTTCGCCAAGCTCGTCGCGACGAACGACGCGAAGACGAAGAAGGGCGTCGAGAAGGCGGCGAAGCAGCTCTCCAAGTCCAAGATGAACTCGAACGCGAGCGTGTTGCGCGCGCAGGGTCCGCAGAAGTCGACGGCTCGTCCGGCTGCGAAGTCGGCAACGCAGCGCTCGGTCGTGCGTGGCGACGAGGTTCTCGGCGGCGGCGATTACGCTGAAGAGATCCTCGGCGCTGACTCGCTCACAGGTTTCGAGGATGACTTCGAGATCCTCGGGCTTGAGGCGCAGGCCGAGATGCTCGGCGTCGAGCTCGAGACCCTGTACGGCGGGCAGATCGTCGACGATGAGGGCAGCGACGAAGTCCTCGGCGCAGATGATGATGATAACTCGGGCGGTCCGGTAGACACCTTCGAGCCGGGCGCAGCAAGCGCACCCGACCAGTACGCAGCCATGGCGTCCGACCCGAACGTCGACCCGTACGCCGACCCGGACATGCCGGTCGCGCCGACGCTCGCGTCGGTTCGCGCGGCCGTGCTCGCGAACCCGGCCGGCAACGGCTACTACAAGTTCACCGCAGACCCGAAGCCTGATGGTGTCGACTGGGGCTACTACACCGAGGGCATGAAGCCCTCCGGTGCGGTCAACTTCCAGGGCGTGCCCGCACTCGATCAGGACAGCGAAGCTTCGCTCGGCTCGCTGAATCGGTTTCTCTACGATCCGGCTGTCAAGGCGTCAAAAGATTCCGCGAACCCGTATTCTGCGAACGTTAAGGGAGGCAAGGACAGCGGCTTCCAGTACAACAAGGACGGCTGGCAGACGTACGATGACGCTGCGAGATACGGATACAGCGGGATCAATGCCTCTGAGGCTGTCAACCTGAACGCCGCCAGCGCGCAGATCAACTGGGGCCCGATCGTCGGGCGTCCTGGTACGCCGTTCAGTGGCCTGCGCTCGCTCCCCGGCTCGGTGGTCAGCGCGCTCGTGGGCACGTCGGGCAGCATGCAGCTGTTCTGGTACTTCGATAAGGCACCGAGCGCTCTGCAGGACGGCAAGCTTCAGGAGGCCCTCCAGCTCGCGCTTGTCGCGTACCAGACCGAGCTCACCGCGTACAAGGCGGGTGTGGCTGCGAAGGCAGCAGCCGATCAGCTCGACAAGGAGCAGGCCGCAGCCATCGCCAAGCAGAACGCACGTGAGGCGCAGCAGACCGCACACCAGATCGAGCTCGACACCGCGAAGACCGATGCACAGGTGGCTCAGCAGACCGCGGTCGACAACCAGGCCCAGGCGACGCAGACCGCGTACGACCAGCAGCAGGTCGCGATCGAGACGCAGTACTCGCAGGCCCAGTCGCAGATCGATCAGCAGGAGTACGCGGCCATCACCGAGACCGACCACAAGCACCAGATGGAGATGCTCAAGTTCGCCGCAGAGAATCCGCAGATGTCGCAAGAGGGCAGCGAGTCGTACAACAGCGAGGATCCGCTGACGGCTGAGATGCTCTCTGAAAGCGCGTCCGAGTACGACTACGCGACCGACGAAGGCAACACACGCAGCTTCGACCAGATGGACTCCTAAGTTGAACGAGACAGATACGATCGAAGAAATACTAGGCGAATTCCTCTCGGGCACGGACGTGCTCGGTGCCGGGCTCCCACAGTCGGCGCCGGGTCCGTTCGTCACCATCCACGTGAATAACTTGTCCGAGGTCGTGAGCAAAAAGGGCGGCGCGTTGGGTTCGTTCGCGTTCGGCCTCCTGCCCGGTACTATCGAGAGCAAGGCGTATGGCGACATGGCAGCTCAGTTCAAGGAGAAGTTGACGGAGCAGGGTGTGAACGCAGATGTCAAAGTCGTCTCCATGCTTCCTGGCGGCGGCCCGATGAGAAAAGACTTTCTTGTGGGCGGCGCCGTCGGTGCTGGTAGCGTCGGGATCGTTTACGGTATCGTCCAGTTGGTCAGACACCTTATGGGGAGCAGAAAATGAACGAGTATGAGATTTCAGAGATCGAGACAGAAGTCCTCGGCAGTGATGTTCTAGGGGACAGCAGCACCACGCTGTTGGCGACCGGCGCGCTTGCTGAAGCGCTGAAGATGGGCGGCCAGATGGGCGCTCAGTCGCAAGAAAAGAAGGAGCTCGCGGCCAAGGACAAGAAGACCAAGGCCGAGGCCGACGAGGCCGCGCGGAAGCTGAACGCGCTCACGGAGCAGGCGCAGAAGCTGCGCACGGAAGCGACCATCGCGCAGCAGCTCGCGCAGAGCGAAGCGAACCCGTCGGGTCCGCTGCACCTTGCGTACATCCGCGCGGACGCCGCTGCACGGCAGGCGGAAGGCAAGCTCGGATACGGGCTTCAGCAGAATGGGCAGTTCGGCATGCAGCAGTCGAGCGGGCCGAATTTTTTGACCAAGCGCGTGGGCGGGCTTCCCGTCTACGGCTGGGGCCTCATCGGCGTCGGTGCAATCACCGCGACCATCCTCGTCGTCAAGGCGATGCGATAGTTCTAAACGGTAACATCAAGGAGAATGACCATGAGCCTCGAGCAGTATTTTGATCAAGCAGACTACGCCGTCGGCGGTCGCCGTGCCCTCAAGCGCGCCTCGACCATCCTCGGTGCGGTCACCAATCCCACCCCTGCAATCGTAGCGCCGCACAAGAACGTGTTCTCGCGCTTCCTCGATGACGTGAACGCGGCTCGCCCGGAAGATGTGCCGGACGGTCTCGGCACGGTCGCCGGCGCTGGCCTGGGCTACTACATGTACAAGGGCAAGCACCCGGTGCTCGGCATCATCGGCGGCGCCTCGCTCGGCCGCAACCTGCCGGCGCTGCTCTCGCCCGGCTACCGCACGCTCGCCATGCGCAACCTCGCCACCACGGGCGCGGGCGTCGCGGGCTCGCTGTACATGAAGAAGCACCCGATCGTCGGCTTCATCGCCGGCGCGCTCGCGGGCGGTGTTGCTTCCCACCTCATGGGACTGAAGTAATGAACGAGTTCATCATCGGTACCGACACCATTGTCGGCGTCGCCACAAAGACGGCATTTGCGAAGACGCAGCCGCCGCCGGTGAACTTTCTTCAGCGTCCGGCGTTCGGTGGCCTGCGCGTTTGGCAGGCGGGGCTCGCAGGAATCGGAATCGCCATGCTCGCCGGCGGCGTCATCACGCTTGTCGTGAGGAAGTAATCTGATGGACGACGACTACTGGGACGAGATCGAAATCCTCGGCGCGGACTACGGTCCGCCTTCGCCGATGCAGCTCCAAGCGGTGAAGGATCGTCCACTGACCGCTGGCGGACAGGGGGTGATCAACGACTACCTTCGCGCGCAGGAGCTTGACCGACAAAATGCGATGTTCAAGGCAGGAGCAGATGCTGTTGCTGCCTCGAAGCGATCCGGCAACATGGTCACGGAACAGCGCCCACCTGCTGGCGCTCTTGCGGCCATCGGATGGCCGACCTGGAAGATCGCCCTCCTCGCCGCGAGCACGGCGGTCGCGCTCGGTACCGTGGCGTTCGTCGCCGCGCGCGGCTCAAGGAAGTGACCTGATGTACGACTACTTGCACGGAACGGACATCCTCGGCGCAGCCGGAGCTGTCTACACGGACAGGGCCACGGTCCTTGCTGTGCAGAAGGCACTTGAGAAGAAGGGCTACTTCCACGGTGTCGTGGACGGGAAGTACGGGTCCGTCACCAACGCGGCGATCCTGAACTTCAGCGGGCAACCCGGACCGCCGAATGATGAGCTGTTGCTCAAGCTCGGCGTCAAGCCGCCCGGCGCGAAGAGCGTCTCGTTCGCAGATGACGAAGTCGACAGCATGGTCGTGCAGGCGAAGACCGCGAAGACGCCGGCTCAGGTGCAGATCGTTGCGGCGAAGATCGAGGATCTCGCGCCGCCTGAGCTCAAGGCGCAGGCCGCGAGCGCGAGGCAAGAGGCTGCACGTGCAACTACCCCTGAGCAAGTGGCGAAGGCGCAGATGAAGGTGACGGCCGTGGCCGAGGCGATGAAGCCCGGCATGCCCGCCTGGAAGATCGCGCTCATCGCGGTCGGGACCGTGTGCGCGGTCGGGACCGTCGGTCTCGCGTCATCTCTCACCTCGCGCCCAAGGACCGTCTGATGGACGACTATCTGCTCGGCCTCGATATCTACAGCGACAACGGCGACCAGCAGGAGAACGAACCGTACGCGGAGATGCTCGATGACGCTTCGGCCATCATCGGCAGCGACGACTGGGGCTCGCCGTTCTACAACAACAATCCAAGCATCGGCGTGCCGGCGATCGTCGGGTTCAGCGACACCGTGCTCGGTGAGTTGTCTGCGTTCAACATCGCGGCGCGGCAGCGCGAGATGAACCAGCTCAAGCAGGTTCCGGTGGTTGTCGCTCAGCTACTACTCGATGGGGGCATGCTCGCGATCAACGGCGCCATCTCGGGGGCCAAGCAGCCTTGGTACCGTAACGATCTGCCCGGACACACCCGGCGTGCCGAGGTGCTCGGCAAGCTCAATTGGCACCGTGACAACATCGGTAGGCAGTCGTTCACGCCAACCGCGATGTATTCGTCTGCTTCGGATCTAAAGAAGTGGGTGATGTGCGCGTTTATCGAAGGAAATGCGGTTCAAGAAGGTGCAGTTGGCGCAGAGCAGTCGTGGTCGAAGATGTGGGCAGAGATTGGTAAAGCGATTGCGTCTCTGCCAAAAGACATATCCGATCTTGTCGGCAAGACGACGAGCGATATCATCAAAGGCGTAACTGGAGTACCCGTTTGGGGTTGGGCCATCATCGCAGTGGGCCTCGTAGGCGGTCTCGGCTTCGGTACCTACAAGCTTCTCAACACGCGAACTGCGGCGACGCTCATCGGCATTGGCGCGCGTAGATACCTTCCATGAGCTTCGTGCTCGCAGGTACGCTCGCGGCGCTCGCGATGAGGCGCCGCAAGGGCGCCGCTGACAGCTCGTACCTGCACGGCACGGACGTACTCGGCGGGGATGTCTACAAGGAGGCCCCTCTGGCTGAGCCTCCTCCGATTCGCGTCATCACTGTTGCCACGCCCGGCTCGTTCTTCGCCCAGGTCTCGACGCAGGTGCTGGTCGGGCTCACGGTCATGACGGTCTGGTCCATCACCAACGCCCTCATCGGCAACCACAAGAAAACGATCCTGTGATCCACCTCGAGAGGTTTTAGATGCCGCTTCCACTCATCGTACCGCTTCTGCTCATCGGTGGCGGCACCGCCGGGATTCTTGCTGCTGTGTTCTCGAAGGGGGAGGACGGCGAGCCCGTAGAGCCGATCGCGATCCCCGAGGACGCACCGTCTGGTGCGAGCGCAGACTCAAACGAGATCGAGGCGCTTGCGCGCGTGATCGCGTCCGAGGCCGGCTCGGGCACGCCCGGCGAGAAGAAGGCCATCGCGTGGACGGTGCGAAATCAGGCGCGCGCGCGGAAGAAGTCGATCTACGAGCTGGAGTTCCCGTGGCGCTCCCAGAAGGGCGGCAATCCGCCGTTCTCGAGCGCGCGCCCCGCGTCGGATTCGCATCGCGCACTCGCGCGCGGCATCCTCGCCGAACCGATCTCGAACGACTCCACGGGTGGGGCCACGTCGTTCTTCGAGCCGCGCATGCAGGACATCTTCTTCAAGGCGGGCGAGCTCGCACGTGCCGGCGAGACCGGAAATCGCACGATCGACGGCGTGCTCCTCACCGACATCACGCGCTTCAAGTTCTACAAGAAGGATGCCGATACGATCCGCCAGAAGTGGGGCAGGGGCTCGGGGCTGTATGCGAGCGCCGGTCGTTTCGAGTTCTGGGGCTCGAGTTCGCTCCTCGCGAAGCGCGGCGGCGAGGTCAAGACGATCGTCGGTGGCTTCTTCGACGACGTGAAGCCAGCGTACCTGGACATCCCAGATCCGCTGCTTCTGCTTCCGAAGTTCAAGCGCCGCGGATAGACTGCCGCAATGCGTTACCTCTCTGGTCCGGAAGTGTGCGGCTTCTACGGGATGTTCGAAACGAATTTCGGCGATCCCGAGACGCCCGCCCCGTACGCCAGAGTTACGCCCTCGTGTGTGGCCGGAGTCCTGCTCCCGTTCAGCTGCCCGAACTGCAAGACCGTCCTGAGTCAGTTCTCGGACCCGAAGACGCGTGAGCACTACCACGATGACCGCGACGGTCGGGACAACTTCTGGTGCCCCACGTGTGACGTGCGCTTCAACCTGCGGCTGCAGGGCATGCCGCTGCCAAAGAACGCCGCTCTCGTGGACGGGGCCGCGCCGTCGCTAGTCGAGCGCTTTCAGGACAGCGACGACTCGAAGATCATCACGCACTCCGAGCTACAGGACAACGACGCTTCGGTTGTCGGTCGCTTGTTCCGCCACTTCATCAGTGGTAGTGACGTCCTTGGCTTTCTATGAACAAGTCCAAGTACAGTGCCGACGCTCTCCGAGCCGCGCTCGAGAAGACCGTCGGCAACATCACCCGCGCGGCCAAGATCCTCGGCACTACGAAGACCCACGGCATGCGGCTCGTGAAGAAGCACAACATGAACATCTACGCGCACGAGCTTCGCCTCTCTGCGGGTCACGCAGCGACGGGTAAGCCGCCGACGTCCTCGTCGGAACAGCGACGAGCGTAGCCCTTCACTGGAAATCACAATGCAATTTCTGGTTGACTGAAACGGTAACGTCGTCGACATTACGCAACGCATGTCAGACAAATCTCCGAAGGATCCAAAAGACAAGATCCAGGTCGAGCCGAATCCGGCCGACAAAGATTTTTTCGATTGGTGGGAAGGGCTGTTCGACGGCACCGGGGAGTTTCCAGAGTACGTGAACGTCCACGCCGTCTCCGGGCCGCACTACGCCCGTCTCGGTCCTCAGATCGAGCAGCTCATTTACAAGGGCATGCCGAAGGCTTCCAAGGCCGGCAAGGCCGAGGAGTCCCGCGAGGACGATCCCGCGAGCTCGGTCATCGCGACGGGCCGCCCTTCGCGCGAGAAGATCGTCGCGACCATCAACCGGATCCGAGCGCTCTGCCAGCGTGACTGCGACCAGCAGCGCAAGTCGGTCGTGTACGGCGCGCACGCCATGCACTACCTGCGTAGCGACAGCATCTACTCGCGGTTCATCTTCCGGTGTGAGCCGAAGGGCGTCCACGGCGCGAAGCGCAATCCGTCCGAGGGCGAGGACGACAGCGACGAAGAGCTGACGCCGCAGATGCAGTGGCACAAGCAGAAGCTCGGTCACGATGAGCGGATGTTCAATATGTACGGCGCCGCCTTGGAAGGGACGCTCGATCGCATGGACAAGGTGCTCGAACGCGAGTACATGGCCAACGATCGCCTGCGCCTACTGAGCGAGCGGCAGGCCGAGATCATCGAGCGGCTGCAGTCGAGTCAGGCCGAGCGCTATCGGCAAGCGAAGTGGGACGATCTCAAGATGAAGGGGGTCGAGCGCGGCCTCAACCTCGCCATGGATCTCGGTCCGCCTTTGCTAGGTCAGCTCATGGGCAAGCCCGTGGCTGGTATCGTGAAGACGCCCGAGAGCATCACGCTCGAGAACTTCCTCAAGATGGACACGCACAACGGCACTCTCACGCACGACCAGTGCGTCGCCGCATTCGGTGACTATGATTTCGAAGGCGAGACGCGGCGGTTGACCAAGCCCGGCATCCTCACGGAGACGCAGTCGCAGCTCCTCGTCGAAGTCGCGCACTGCCAGGTGCCTCCCGAGGCGCTCGATCGCGTTCTTCCGGGTGGTGATCTCGAGATCACGCAAGAGCAGCTCAGGCTGCTCATGCAGCTCTTCACTCCCGAGCAGATCATGCCGCTCGGTGCACTCCTCAGCTCGCGCATGGCGCGTCGCCAGCAGTCCCAGCAAGCCCCGCAACCGAACCAGTAGGAGAGAAACACATGGCGATGTCGCCCAAGCAGGCCCTCACGATCATCGAGAACATCAAGCGCGACACGGGCGGCAACGTGCCAGTTTTGGTAGCGAACACGATCGCCATCGAGTCTGCGCAGTGGGCGATGCAGTCGCTCCGTCGCGATTCTCTTCTGCTCGAAGAGACCAAGAAGACGAACCGCACCCTCCTCGAAATCATCCGCAAGCTCGCCAACGGCGAGAAGATCGAGATGCCGGTCGAGCTGACCCCCGCTGAGACTCCGGTGTCGACGAATGGTGCGGATGCCCCGCACGTGGATCACAGCATCGATCCCGAGACCCTGAAGGACGATGACCTCGAGAAGTACATGGACGCGGCCACCGCCGGGTTGCCGGCGAACGCTGACGCGCCCGCGCCGACGCCGCTCACCATGAATGCGCCCGCGACCGACGCGCAGGCCGACGTACCGATGCCCGCGTCCGTTGCGCCTGCCGCGCCGCCCAAGGCGACCAAGCCGGCGACGCGCCCGGCCGGCTCTCCGCGCCCGTAAGTCATGCCTCGCCCCCTGCTGGCGCTCGTTGCCATACTCAAGGACGAGCAGGCTAGCGTTCGCGCACTGCTCGAGTCCGCGCTCCCGTTCTGCGAGCATGTCACCATCGTAGATACGGGGAGCACGGACGACACGCAGCAGCTGATCGCGGACGTGCTGCGCGAGCACGGGGGCGATCTCGATCGTCACATCGTCGTCGAAGAGCCGTTCAAGCCATTCGCGCCGCTCGGCGAGCGGATTATCGACTTCGCCGCGACTCGGAACATGGCGCTGAAGTTCGAATCGGAGCGCAAGGAGCGCACCGAGCCGGCAGTGTTCACTTTATTCTTGTCGGGGGACGAGACCCTACACGGCGGCGCCGAGCTCCGGGCCTACCTCGAAAAGCACCGCGATGGCTCTACTGGAGCGTACTGCGTCACCATGCAGCGCGATCTGCAGCAGTGGCCGTACGCGCGCATCCTGCGGACCGACGCGAAGTGGTGCTACAGGTTCCCGATCCACGAGACGCCGGTGGGCCCCGACGGCGAGACGATGGGCCCAACGATTCTGGGCGTGCGGGTCGTGTACGCGCCGCCGAAGGACGACAAGCGGCTCCTCGAAAGGCACAAGAACGTCGACCTGCCGGTGCTTCAGTACCTCGCCGCGCAGAAGCCGGTCACGCACGAGGAGCACATCTCCCGTGCCCGCGCGCTCCTCTTCCTCGCCCAGACGCACGAGATGCTCGCCCTCGAGCACGACAAGGACGATCCGGGCTCCGAGTGGATGTCACACCAGTACGCGGCGATGGGCTACTACCAGCGGCGCGCGCTGCTCGAGGGTGATCCCTCGGACGCGCACTACTCGCTTCTTCACTACTACGATGTCGCCGAGCGCCTGAAACTCTACAGTCACGAAGAGATGATCACGCGCTTCACGGCGTTCGCGGAGATCGACCCCGAGCGTCCCGAGATCCGCTACAAGCTCGCGCTCCACGCGGGGCAGGTGGACGCGCGCCTTGCCTCGGGCTTCGCGATGGACGCGGTGAAGGTCGCGCGCGAAGCGAAGACCAAGCCCCTGCCGTTCTCGACCGATCTTCGCATCGAGTGGCTGTCGCTGCAGATCGCGGCCGAGTGCGCCGCCATCATGAAGATGCCCGATCGCGCGAAGAAGCTCGCGGCCGAGGGCCTGGCAGCGGGTGGGCCAGCTGCCGCTTTTTCGGCCTGGATCTGAGCATGGCCCGCTTCACTCTCGGAATCCTGCACCGCAACACTGATCCGAACACCGCGTGTTTCGAGGATGCCGCCAAGGCCCTCGCCGAGGCGCTCCGGCAGCTCGGGCACGAGGTCGTGCACTTCGGGCCGAAGCAAGGACGACTAATTTTGCTGGGCGTAAATAACTCGCGCCCCGTCGACGGCGCGATCCCGGATGACGCGATCATCTTCAACACCGAGCAGATGACCGCGTTCGGTGACGTGAAGAAGCAGATGCAGAATTTCGATCGCTGGTCGAAGCACACTATTTGGGATTACTCACTTTTGAACTCCAGGCTCCTCCGCGACGCCGGTGCGCAGAAGGTCGTGCACTGCCCGCTCGGCTACATCGAGTCGATGACCACGATCAAGCCCGTCGAAGAGGATATCGACGTGCTGTTCTACGGGGCGATGAACCCTCGCCGCCGTAAGATCATCGACGAGCTCGTCTTCTCGGGCCTGAAGGTCGAGCACCTCTTCGGCGTGTTCGGCAAGGAGCGCGACAAGGTCATCGCGCGCGCCAAGGTCGTCATCAACATCCACTACTACGAGAACGCGGTGTTCGAGATCTTTCGCGTCTCCCACCTCGTCGCGAACATGAAGTGCGTGGTGAGCGAGCGCGGTGGCAAGGACGAGCAGCTCGAGCGCATGGCGCGGCGGATCACCGACCTTGTCGACTACGGTGACATGCCGGACGCCTGCAAGGAGCTCGTCAAGAACAGCGATCTGCGGCGTGGTCTCGCTACCAAGGCGTTCGAGACGTTCTCGACGGCGTACCGACTCACGGACAGCGTGCGCCACGCGCTCGCTCAGTCGTAGGAGAAGCCCATGATCCCCGCCGAAGAGGCCCTAAATTTCGTCGCGACCCGCACCAGAAAGGTGCGCGAGCTTCCCGCGCTGTCCGAGGAAGAGTCGGTCGCGCTCGCGTACGTCGACTACACGATCGAGCGCGGGCTCGTCGATCATTACGACGGCACGATGCTCGACATCATGATCCCGGCCGAGACGGCGAAGTCGCCAGCGGTGATCGAGGTGCTCAAGCGTCGCTACGAAGACGGCCGCTGGCTCGTGTTCGTGCGCCCAGTCGTCGAGGGCGAGATGGTTACGGCGTTCCAGATGGTGCTCGCGCCGACGAAGGTGACAGTTGCCGAGAAGGATCGTGTACCGCTCCCCATTCTCGTGCCGTCGCCGTCGAGCGACGTGCCTGCGCCATACCGCCTGCTCGTCAGGATGCCGACGCGCAGTCGCCCGGCGCAGGCCATCGAGGTGCTGGCGAAGTACAAGGCCATGGCCGGAATGCCCGTCATCCTGGAAGTCGTCATCGACAAGGACGACACTTCGATCACGAGCGAGGTGCTCTATCGCTTTCATCAGCTCGGTTGCGCCATCACCTACGGGGACCACAAGTCGAAGATCGAGGCGTGCAACGGCGGGCGCGTCACGGAGTGGGACATCGTCGTGCTTGCTTCCGATGATATGGTACCTGTTCAAGCGAACTGGGCCGTCCGCATCTGCGAGCTGTTCGCCGAGCACCACCCGCACCTTGATGGCTGTCTTCATACGGACGATGGATACTCACATGAGCGCGTTGCTACGCTTTCGATTATGGGTCGGCGTTACTATGATTTGTTTAACTACCTGTATCATGAATCGTACAAATCTTTGTTCTGCGACGATGAATACGGTGAAGTAGCGCGCAAGCTCGGTCGCATCGTCTACGTTCCAGAGGTACTGATCGAGCACAAGCACCCGGCCGCTGGCAAGGCGTCGCTCGATCCGCTCTACTCGGTGAACGACAAGCACTACGAGGCCGACAAGGCAACGTACCAGAAGCGACTCGCGGCAAACTTCGACCTGCCGGAGATGCTACTCAGCATCCTCATCTGCACGTACCCCAAGCGGCGCGGGATGCTCGACCGGCTGCTCAGCTACCTCGACGACCAGATTCTCTCGTCGGGGTACCTTGGGCAGGTCGAGATCATCGTCGACCACAAGCCCGCACCGACGCTCGGCGAGAAGCGGCAGCGGCTCCTCGAGCGCGCGAAAGGCAGGCTCGTGTGCTTCGTCGACGACGACGACATGGTTAGCTACGACTACATCGAACGTATTTGTGAGGCGATTGAACGCGAACCGGATGCGGATTGCATATCGTTCGTTGGGACAATGACGACTAACGGAAATCGTCCAGCTAGATTCGAACACTCGCTCAAGCATCGTGCATGGATCACACGCCCTGATGGTGTTCATATCAGGAGTGCAAATCACCTGAACCCAATAAAGCGAGAGATCGCACTGAAGGTGGGTTTTTCTAATATCACTTATTCAGAAGACTATGATTTCTCGAAGCGTGTGTTGCCACTTCTACATAAAGAAGCCGATGTCGGCGACGAGCCCATCTACCATTACTTGTTCGTGTCGAAGACCATGCCGATCGGAGCGGTGGAGTGAAGAAGGTCGTCTCCATCGCACTGTTTGGACCGGGAAACGGCTACGCCCAGTACAGCGCAAGTTGGATGAAGGCGCATCTGAACCTGTTCCCCATCGCTGACGGCTGGATGCTCCGCGCGCACCTGGGCATCGACATCGACGAGAAGTGGAAGAAGTTCTACGTCTCCCTCGCCGGCAGGGGCCTCATCGAGATCGAGTGGATGGAGCATGCCGCGCTCACGGCCGCAATGCTGTGGCGCGTGCGTCCCGTGTTCGATCCGGCGGTCGACTACGTGTTCTGTCGTGACCTCGACGCACTCCCGATGCCGCGCGACCGACGTGCGTGCGAGGAGTTCATCCGGTCCGAGTGTGACTTCGGATCCATCCACGACAACCTCCAGCACTTCGCGACGCTCGGCGGCCTCTGTCACTTCCGCACGAAGACCTTTCGTGAGGTGATGAAGCTCGACTCGATGGACGCGTTGATCCGCGCCGCTGGCAACCGTAACTGGTCGGTAAAGGGCTGCGACCAGATCGTCCTCAACGAGCTGGTGCTCCGTAACCCGGACATCAAGTTCCTCGAGCACCGCTTCAACGGCTGGACGAACGCGGATCCAGGTCCACACCGGCGCGAGGCGGGAAGCTACGCCTGCCAGTCGTGGTCGACGCCGCTCGCGGACGCGGGGATGTCGGTCATGGGTCCGGTCACCGACCTCGCCGATCGGCTCGCGAACCACCTTGGCGCCGCCGGCTACGATCACGAGTTCGCGTCGAAGTTCTACGACAAGTACGGCGATCGAGAGATCTCCGCGGCTGTGCAGGAAGCAGAGGCAGCGTGAGCCACTTTCGCAAGTTCGCCGTCAACCAGAAGTACAGTCAGAACGGTGAGGACGCGATCCTGACCGAGCTCATCCGGCAGATCGACATCCCCGATCCGGGTTTCTTCGTCGAGTTCGGCGCCGGCAACGGCAAGGATCTGTGCAACACGCTGGCCCTCGCCGAGCGCGGGTGGCGCGGCGTCTGGATCGAACAGAGCTACGAGTCCTTCTTGAAGATGAAGGCCAAGGCCGACTCGTTCGACGGCCGTGTGACCGGCATCCACGGCACGGTCGGCTTCTCCCAGCACGACAACCTCGATCTGATTTTGAGAAATGCAGGAGCAATGGTAGTCATCGACGTGCTCTCGATCGACATCGATTCGTACGACCTGCAGGTGTGGGAAGCGCTGCAGCAGCACCGCTCGAAAATCGTGATCATCGAGATCAACTCCGGCATCCCGCTCGGTACTCGCCAGGTGCACTACCAGGGCGAGGGTGAGAAAACGCAAGGCGCGAGCTTCACGTCAATGCTCGATCTTGCGCGTTCGAAGCACTACCAGCTCGCGGCGCACACCGGGAACATGATCTTCGTCGACGAGAGCTGTGCGCGAAAGCTTGATCAGCCACAGAGTGAGATCGACGATCCAAACAGCTTGTTCGACAACATGTGGGTCCAGTGGGCTAAAAATGAGCGATGAAACAGTTGTAGAGCAAGACGAGAACGGCCGCCCCACGGCGATCCTGCACAAGATCCCACCGGCGTGTCGCGGCTGCGAGAAGCCGTTCAAGTTCGGGATGATCGCGACGCGCACGGTCAGTACCGATGGGCAGCGCATTCTGTGTGAGAAGTGCCTGAAGAAAGAGAAGGGCATCCAGGGCTTCGAAGCCGTCGTGTACGGCGGCAAGGAGCCTGGTTCGAGCGTGGCGCGCGCTCGTGCGCAGCAGAACCTGAAGAGGCTGGCGCGCGCGGCGAAGAGGTCGCGCGCTAAAAGCTGACGACGTTCCCCGTCGGCCGCTCGATCTTCTCGAGCGGCGTCGGCGGCGCGCCGAACCACTTCATGCGGCGCCTCTCGCAGTCGACCTTGGGGGTGCGGATGCTGAGAGAGCCGCGCCGACGGTCAGCGACGACCCGAAGACCTTCCCTGCGGTAGATCTCGCGTGCTGCATCACTGAAATTTCTAGAGTCGTCCATGCGTGGAGCCTACCCAAAAGAGGTGCGTGAGGTCACGAAAAATACGTTAGTCTCGGCACATGGACCCTGAACGCCCAGCGCTTCGCATCGTTCAGCCCGGCGAGGTGCATCTGGCGCCGCCTTCGGTCGAGCGTCCCGCGCAGGTCACGCTGCTCCCGGTGACAACTCCCCTACCTGCCACGGATGGCGAGGTAGGGGCTTCTCGGTTCACAGAGTTGCTCACTGCTCAACCCTCCCCGACGGCGATGCCCTCGCCGTTCGATATTGATGGCCGCATTGGTGTCGCGATCTTCGACAAGACCGCATTGCGGGCAGTCGTGGATGCGAACGCTGAGGTTCTTGCGAACCACCGCGCCACACCCGCTGCATTCCTGAGATGTGCCTCGCGGGTCCACTCGGAAGAACTCTCTCGCGGCACTTTCGGCCTTCGATTCGAGGATCTGAGCGAACTGAGCCCACGCGGCATCGTGCACTTGCTTGGCCAGACGCATACGCGCCAAGCCTCTGACGTTGAGGTTTTCGACGGCAATGGAGTCGAAACGGCGGACGATTGCGATTGCTGTTTTGTGATGGAAGTCGAGCCGCGAGCGACTGACGCGGTTGTGCTGCTTCGCGAGCAACCGGACGGCCTTCCCTCTGCGACGGGAACCCCGCTTGCGTCGAGACACCATGCGCTGCGCTGTAGAGAGTTTGCGCTGGGCAGTCTCGTAGTGTCGGGGATTGCCGACAGAGGAGCCGTCGCTGAGTGAGGCGAAGGTTGTAATGCCAACATCGATACCGACGCTGCATCCGGTGGGAGCGAGTGGTTCCCTGGGAACGTCCGCGCAAATGAAGGCGACGTACCAGTGGCCGTCGCCGCTGAGCGTGACCGATGCCTGCTTGATGCGTCCGCTGATGGGCCGGTGCAGCTTGATCTTGACGTTTCCGATGCCCGCAAGCTTGACGCGCTTACCGCCACCCGCGAGACGAACGCCGTTGTTGTTTGCAGCGTCCTTGAATGTGAAGGTTCTGTAGCGGTCGCGTCCCTTAAACCTCGGAAACCCAGGCTTCTCTCCGCTCTTGCAGCGACGGAAGAAGGCACGGAACGCGCGGTCCAGCCGCGTGACGGCGTCCTGTAAGAGATGTGTGTGTATGCTCGCGTACTCGGGGCGATCTTCGCGCACTGCCGACAGTTCGCGCATCTGTTCGTACGCGGAGACGTTGACTCCCTGCTTTCGGTAGGCATCCCGACGGTGCTGGAGCGCGGCGTTATACAGTTCTCGCAGTCTCCAAAGTGTTTCTCGCATCGCCGACTCCTGCGCACGCGACGGGTAGAGTCGGTATCGGTAGACGCGAACCACAGACGTAGCGTACTTAGTTCTGCATGGAAAAGCAAACACTCCATCACAGCCACAATGCGGTCTACAGGCTCGTCTACCATTTGGTCCTCGTGTCCAAGTACCGGCGCAAGATATTCACTGATGTGATTCTCAAGCGGTGCGAGACCATCATCGGAGACCTCTGCTCTGCGTGGGGCGGCGCGCTTCTCGAATGCTCCGGGGAGGGCGACCACGTCCATGCCCTCATCGACATGCCGCCCAAGGTCCAGCCATCGACGCTCATCAACAACCTCAAGACCGTATCGAGCCGCAGGCTTCGTTCCGAGTTCCCTGCACTCCGCACGGCATATCGAGGCAAACCTGTCCTCTGGTCGCCAAGCTACTGTCTCGTCTCGGCGGGCGGCGCTCCGATCGAAATCCTGCGGCAGTACGTCGAGAACCAGAACCGACCGGACTGAAAACCCGGACGGCCTTACCCCCGCCTGCTTCGCGAGGCAGGGGCTTGCGGCCGGCTTCCGGGTCAAGGAGCAGGCCACATTCATCGAGCGCGACGCGCCAGCGGCCCTGCTCTAGCGGCGACGCCGCTTGTTGACGAGCCGCTCGGCCTTGGCGAGCCGGACGGCGGTCTCGAGATACTCGACGCACGGCGTCGTGTCGGGGCCGCGCACGCGCAGCTCGGACGTGATGGTGCAGGACTCGCCGAACTGCTTCACCGGCACGTCGACCTCATCTGCTCGTGCGAATCCGCACGCCACGAAGAGGGACGCGAAGACCGCGAACAAGGTCATGATGCCCGGCCAGCTCATCGGGCAATCTCGCGAAATTCTTTCTCTTGATCGGCGCGCGCACGACCGAGACGCACGATGAGGCGTTCCGCAAGAATTTTCGCCTGCGTTGCCTTGCCGCTCGCGTCGATTCCTTCGAGTGCGATCTTCATGCGCTCTTCATACTTCAGGCGCGGACGGAGAGTCTATCTAAATGTTACCGTTACGCTCGCGAGCAGGCGCGTTCTCGAGCTTGAGGAGGCGCTGCTCGAACAGCTCGAGCTGCTCGGGGGAGATCGTGGTGGAAGCCATTCCCTGGTCAACCATAGCCGTAACCACAACCGTAACACCGACGGTAAAAGGCGTCTTTTGTTGTTAGGGTAGGTGCCACGGGGTAACCTGCCATCATGCCCGGTCCAAGCGCCTTCATCCGTCAGCAATGCCCGAATGCGACGCTCGAGAATGACGGACTCATGACGAAGGAGCAGGCGCAGCTCGTGGCGGCGGGCGGCGCGGACCTCGGCAACGACAACGCGGCGGCGCTCGGCACGGCGGCCCCCGGTATCAGTCCCCAGGTATCACGCAAAGACCACGTCCACCCGCTTCCCGCGAACGCGACCGACACCGTTGCCGGCCTTTTTGCCGCGTTCGATAAGAAGGTCCACGCCGGCTTTCACGGCGAGCACATTTGCGCGAACCATCTCGCCGGGGCGGACATCGGCGCGAAGATAAACGCGGCAATCGCGCAGCTCGCCGGCAAACCCGGCACCGTCTACACGCTCGCGAGCACGACCGGATACGTGATAGAGACACAGGTCATCGTCGAGGAGAACGTCACGATCAGCCTCGGCACCGCCACGTACGACTGCACGCACACCGGCCTCACGAATCCGACGCTGCCGGTGTTCCTCATGAAGTCGAACACGTCGGTTGAGAGCACGCAGAAGTGGGGCGCCGTGCTCATCGAGCCGCCGACCTATTCCGACGTGTGCATCACGTTCCGCGACTACCCGGCTGCCTTCGATGGCAACGCGAAGGGCACCGACAACATCCACATCCGCGACATCGTGATCATTGGCCGCAGCGGCAACGTGCACACGGGCGTGACCGCTGCCATCCACTTCGGCAACTGTCAGAACATCTCGGTCCAGGGCTGCAAGTTCAAGCTCAACGCCGGCTACGCGGTGAGCGCAGGCGGCGCGGCGGCCAGCGGCTTCCACGCGAACACCATCGTCATCCGCGACAACCTCATGATCGACGTGCACGCGCAGAACATCGCCGTCGTGAACGGGTCGAACCTCATCGTTGACGGTAACATTATGCGCCGCGAAACCGTCGAGACGGCGCAGACGTTCATCGACTGCGAGACGAACGTCACCGAAGACGAAGTGCACCTGTTCACCATCACGAACAACCTCATCGAGGCAGCTGGCGGCGACTACTTCACCGGCTCTGTCGGGATTGCAGTGCTCGGCGGCGTTGTGCCCGCGAACCCCGGCATCACGTCGCGCGGCATCATCGCGCACAACATCATCAACGGCTACAAAGAGGGCGTTGGCGAGTGGTACCTGGCGACGGGCATCAACGTGCTACTTGCGCAGTCCGTCATGGTCTTCGGCAACAGCATCACCAAGTGCGGGCAGGGCGGCATCACCCTCATCGCTAGCCAGGATTGCGAGGCGTTCGACAACGACATCAACGAGTCGGGCGGGCAGCCGCCGCCCGACGGCAACAGCAACCCGATCAACCTCTTCGGGTCGAAGTACTGCCACGTCACCGACAACAGGATCAGGAACTACACCGGCGCGACGGGCAACACGCCGAGCATCTTTGAAAGCTCGGCCAACGCGCACTACGGCGAGGTCTGCGACTACAACCTCATCGCGAATAATCACCTGTACCAGCGCTCGACGGCGCCCGGCCCCGCGCTCGGCATCATCAGCAACATCGCCACCACGGGCGCGAACACGCGGTGCTTCAACAACACAATCAACGGCCTGCCCGTCGACGATCCGATGATCGCAACCGTCGCCGAGCTCCGCACGGTCCCGTACCCGGGGACGCGCCACGCCTCGAAGCCGCCGTTCGTGCGACTTGCGGGACAGACCACGTTCAACGATGGCCTCGGCGGCGCTTGGTATTTCGACTTCGCGTCGTCGACGGCGGACAACGGCACAAGCGTTATTGCGCCCGCACTCTTCCCGACCGCTATCACCGCCGGCCGCTGGAGAAGGCTTTAGGAAAGGTTCCCATGAGAAAGCTGCTCGCTCCGAACGGCAACATAGACCAGAAGTCCCTGGTCAACCATAGCCGTAACCACAACCGTAACACCGACGGTAAAAGGCGTTTTTTGTTGTTAGGGTAGGTGCCACGGGGTAGCCTGCCATCATGCCCGGCCCCAACGCCTTCATCCGCCAGCAATGCCCGAATGCGACCGTCGCCAACGACGGACTCATGACGAAGGAGCAGGCGCAGCTCGTGGCGGCGGGCGGATCGTCAGAATTCACGTCGACCTCGCTCAAGACCACGACGTACACCGCCGTCGCTCAAGACCGCGTGCTCTGCGACGCAGCGGGCGGCGACTTCACCGTGAACCTACCGGCGGCACCGGCGGCGAATGCGAGGGTGCAGGTCATCAACTGCGGCGCGTCTGGCATCGTGACTGTCAAGACCACGGACGGCACGTCCATCGTTACCATCGTCGGCGCGACAGGGTGGCAGCTCGACGCCCCCTCAAGCGCGATCTTTATTTTCGTCAACAGCCAATGGAGCATCGAATGATGAGTCGCATACTGTTTGCCGCTCTTGTCGTCGCGCTCGCGCATCCCGCGCGCGCTGATTTCAAACTCCGGCTCTCCTACCCCGCCGTCGTTGGGACGTGGACGCAGGGCGCGAACCTTAACGGCGTCGACTCGACGAATAGCCGATTCATGCAGTACGTGCCGAACGACGCGAGCACAACGAACTGGCAGCACTGGGCGGGCTCGTTCGCCAACGGCGGCGGACAGTGCGGCCGGCGAAATCAGGTCATGCGTTTCGGGTGGAACATTGCAGGCGGCGGCGGGCGAGCCATCACCGGCGCAAACAATGGCGCGCTAGCCGACGAGTTTGAGCAATGTTACGACGGTTACGCGGCTGTCATGGAACGACATATGTCCTACGTGGACCCCGCCGACACGACTACGCGATTCCTTTCATTCGACGGTCGACTAACTACCCCGTACACGACGAGGCTCTACCTCACCTCGAAGGAGATCACGCTGGGTCGAGGCACCTCTCCATCCGACAACGACGGGTCACTGATCATAAACGCAACCGAAACGCAGGTGCGCGGGCCGAACGGCTACAACCGCATCCGGTTTGACAACACCAACGGCGTCAATATCGAGGGCGGCACTACGAACACGCCAGCCGGGAAAATCATCGTCGACACGGCGGGCGATATCTACGCACAGGGGCGCGACGCGTACATAGGGCCGTCCGGCGTGTGGAATCTGCGCGCTACATCCAATGGCGGTTTCGTGCAGAGCAACGACGGGACATACATACTACAGGCTCACAACACCGGGATGTACCTCCTCCACAACAGCGATCAACTGCTCCGCGCGTGGAATGATGAGGTGCGTATCGCAGTCGGGGCCTCCACGATCAGAGCGCAGGTCGGAGGCGACGTGCAGGTCACTAGCACGCGCGGCTACCTCGGCGGCGTGAGTACGGGGGTCCGTTTCGACTGGACCGCGACCGCCGCGGACATCTTCTCGCCCGACGCAAATACAAACCTCTACGTTGCCAACGGCGACATGCAATTTATCGTCGGTGGCACGCAGAGCCTGCGACTCTCCTCCTCGGTCGCGACGCTGGGCGCCAACATGAGCATCGCGAGCGGTTTCGATATCGTCGCTGCGGGTGGCGCGAGCGACTTCGACTACTCGCTGTCCTCGGGCATCTTCAAAACCCCGACGGGCGTCGCCACGTTTAATGGCAGCGCGAACGACTTCACGGGCATCGTGCGCTCGACGACGGATGCCGTTGCGAGCCTCGGCGACTCGGCGCGCCGCTGGGCCTCGGGATGGTTCGGGACGAATGCTGTCGGCACCACGCAGCTCGCGGCCATCACCGCGGCGAACAACTCGGCGGCGACCGTCGGCGCGCAGAAGTTCTCGCCGATGATCGAACTCGACGGCGCCGGGTGGAAGACCGATGCCACTGCGGCATCGCGAACGGTCCGATCTGCGATGCAGGTTCGCCCGGTGCAGGGCACTGCGGCGCCGGAATCCGAGCTTGTCTTCTGGAGGAGCGTCGACACGGGCACGCCGTCGTGGCTGGAAATGTTCTCTATGACGGAGCAGTTCGGCGACCGCGACATACTCACCGCGGGCCGCACCAAGGCCGGGTTCCGCTCGAGCGACGGTAGCGGTATCTACATCGACGGCGCCGAACCTTCCGTGAACCTGACGACATCCGGGTTCACGCGAGCGTCAATGCTGGCGAGCACATTCCGCCCAGGCAGCGACCTCTCGGCTAGCCTCGGCGACTCCACGACGGCCTGGGCTAACGTCTACACTCGCCACGTCGTCGGCGCCGGCGCCGCGCCGACCTTCACCCCAGCGGCGGGACTCGGCACAGCTCCGACCGTCACGGTCACGGGCACGGACCTCGCCTACAAAATTGCCATCACCTCTGGCGGCTCCGTCCCGGGCGGCGCCGGCACCTGGGGCACGCTCAACTACAACACCGCCTACGCCATTAAGCCGAAGGCCGTCATGTGCATGCCAGGCGACCTCAACGCTGGCGCTTACTGGGGCACGAGCGGATTTTATATTGACGACGCGACGAGCAGCACCACGGTCAATACGCTCAAAGTCGCGACGACCGCGCTGAATAGCACCACCAACTACATTTTGAACTGTCAGGTCATACAGTAGGTGGACCGCTCCATTTGCATCGTCACTCCGACTCGCGGAGTGCGCGCGACGGCGGACGGGCCGCTGCTAATCCAGCAGCACCCGGATGCGTGGCTCGCGCACCAGGCTCTCGCGATGCCTCCAATGGTGGGCCACGTACACCGCATCCCGTGCATCGGCAAGGGCGTCGCCGAGGCGTACAACCTCCTCGTCCACGCGGCGCTCGACACCGGCGCCA
>Ga0163152_10002547_pt1 | contig 25615 bp, 20 predicted proteins | sample OliLakLV19MP8IB2_FD_148635 | JGI IMG/M metagenome (GOLD analysis project Ga0163152, IMG submission 148635) | Freshwater microbial mat bacterial communities from Lake Vanda, McMurdo Dry Valleys, Antarctica - Oligotrophic Lake LV.19.MP8.IB-2 | ecosystem: Environmental > Aquatic > Freshwater >...
CCGACACATCGGCCCATAGCCCCAATTCTAATGTCGTACGGCCCATCACTTCTTCTCGCATGTAACCGGTCAGCCGGCTAAACCCCTCATTCACATCAATAAACCGACCTTCCGCCACGGTACTGATCCCGACAGCGGAGGGAGTCAAGTTGAAGAGGGCTTGGAAGTGTTGCCGTGACCGGGTCAGGTCCTCGATGAGCCGGTTTTGCTCCTGCTCCGCCTGCTTGCGCTCCGCAATATCGAGCACCAATACTTGGATCACATCGGTCCCGTCGAAGGATGTGGGAATCGCCGTGACAGCCACGTCGATCCGCGACCCGTCGAGGCGCACATATTGCGAGTCCAATGACGGAACCGGCTGGCCCTTCTCAATCAATTGATGGATGCGGTCCTTCCCCACGCTGTGAAATTCCGGGGCAATTCGATCCAATACCGGCATACCGAGCAATTGTTCGGCCCTCGTCGCGTTGAGAATGCGTTGCATCTCCCGATTGGCATAGACGAACCGTCCCGCTTCGATCACGAAGATACCGATCGGGGCGTTGTCGACCAGGGACCGATAGCGTTCTTCGCTCTGGCGCAGCGAGATCTCTGCCCGCTTCCGTTCCCACGCTTCTATCATGAGTGCAATCGTTTGACCGACGGATGCGCCAAAGTCCTGTACTTCGGAGGCCCATTCCCTGGGCATCCCGACATGTTCACACCACAGCACACCAATGACCTTGCCTTGACGACGAATCGGCACGTCCAACACGGAGGTAATCCCCAAAGAGAGAAAGTAGTCGTCGGCAAACTCGCTCGTGCGCTGGTCGACTCGCGCATTGGAGGCGCCAATCATCAGACTCTTTTTGAGCACGGCAAGATAGCGCGGATAGCTCGATGTCGCGAGCCGGCTGCCGGCAGAATGGGTGGCCTGACTTCGCATATACAGATCCTGGCAGACCAGTTCGGTCTGATCCCCGGACAGCAGCCACATACTGACGCGTTCCACCGCGAGCACATCCGCCACAATACGGGTCACGTGTGGGAGGATGGTGGGAAACGGCAGAGACGTATCATCGAGATGTGCGAGTTCGAGGAGCGAGGCTTGCATCGCCGAGACCTGCAGAATCCGCTCGTGTGACTCTTGCTCCGCCCGTTTGCGCTCGGTGATGTCTTCGCATGTCACCAGCACGACGGTCTCTCCGGTAGAAGACTGACTCACACGGGCTGTTTCCTGCACCCAAATGACGGTTCCATCCTTCCGTATCTTCCGAAACTCCCAGTGTCTCGCGATCTCCGGTGTGGCAAGACACTCAGACAGACTCGCGGCGACGGTTTCCTTATCCTCTTCGTGATAAAAGCCCAGCACAGAATGTCCCATTAACTCTTCCACCTGATACCCAAGCTGCTCCGCCCCGAACCGGTTGACGGAGCGTACCCTACCGTCCGTCGCAAGCGTGAAATACATGGTCGGGGTTTCATCGTACAGCGACCGATACCGTTCTTCACTTGCACGAAGCGCCGCGTCCGCCCGCTTGCGCGGTTCGATATCCCGCATGATAGCGCAGCTGTATTCTTTCTCCTCGTACTGCAGATAATTAACGGTGACCTCCGTGTCCAGAACGCGGCCGGTCCTCGACCAATATTTCGATTCGAATGTCAACGACCCCTTCCGCTTCAATTCTGCCCAATGGGTCGGCCAGGCCTCTGGAGAAAAATTCGGGTCGATGTCGTGTACGGTCATGGCCGTCAATTCCTCGCGGGAATATTCCAACATCCGGCAGGCCGCATCGTTGACATGAAAAATCCCGGCGTCAGGCCCGATCCAGAAAAATCCTTCAATCGCATGGTCGATGGAGAATTGGGTCATCTGGAGCGCTGCCTGGGCCTGTCGCAACATAGTGACGTCTTCGTTCAGCACGACGGCGCCCAGGATATTCCCGGCCTCGTCCTGGATCGGAACGGTCGAATTGCGAATGAACTTCTTCGTCCCATCGACACCTTCGAGGCCGAGGATTTCGTTCAGCGAAGGGACACCCGTCGTGAGCACTTGGCTCAAAACCCAGCGAGGTGGTTCACTGACTGGTCCGATGCTCTCCCGCCAGCACGACTGGTTGCCCGTAACCTGAACCCCGATCTGTTTGACGTTCGACCACATCTGCTTCGCAGCCGGGTTTGCGAGGAGCGGCTTGCCCGCTCGATCGGTGAACCAGACACCCACGGGAAGGGCATCGAGGACGGTTTGCAGCTGGCGTTCCCGCTGGGCCAGGGCGTCTTGGGTCTGCTTCAGTTCCGTGATATCGATATGGGAGCCGGCCATGCGATACGGTTTCCCTTCCGTATCACAGATGGACACTCCGCGAGACAAAATGCACCGGTAACTGCCGTCCTTATGACGCAGACGGTGTTCAAGTTCGTATTGTGGAGTTGTGCCATCCAGGTATGATCGTACTGTTGCCGATGACCGATCGCGGTCATCGGGATGGAGGCGCTCCTCCCACTCAAAGAACTCTCCTTTGAGTTCGTGCTCTTCGTATCCCAGCATACTTTTCCAGAGCGGTGAGAAATAGGTCTTGTGGGTCCGCAGATCCCAGTCCCAAATCCCGGTGTTCGAGCCGCGGACAGCGAGGTCGAAACGTTCCTCGCTCGTGCGCAGGGCCTCCTCCGCCTGTTTGCGCTCGGTAATGTCCTGCATCGACCCAATCATGCGATTGGGTTTTTTCGCGCTGTCATAAAGAATATATCCGCGATCAAAAATGTGTGCATACGACCTGTCGGCCCGGAGAAATCGGTATTCATCGGACCAGAAGTGTTCGCCGCGACCAATCGCGGCATGAATCTCGACAGTCACACGTTCCCGATCATCAGGATGCAGCCGGCTGTACCAGGACTGCGCGCTTGGCTCGATGTCCTCGGATTTATAGCCGAAGAGAGATTGAAACCCCTGGTTCCACTCTACTGCGTCGGTGTTCAGGTCCCAGTCCCAAACGACGTCGTTGGTCGCGCGGGCGACGATCTGGAGCCGCTCTTCGCTCATACGGAGATTTTCTTCCGCCTGCTTGCGCTCGGTGATGTCGGTATGGGTACCCAGCATGCGGAGCGGCTCGCCCCTGACGTCTCGCTCCACAATGCGGCCGAGTGACAGAATCCAGCGCCAGTCTCCCCCGCGCCTGCGCTGACGGAACTCGACCCGATATTCCGGAATCTCACCCGCAACGTAAGCCCTGTAGTAGTCCGCCACGCGTTCGCGGTCGTCGGGATGCAACCGCTCGATCCAGGCGGCGTTCGTCTCGCGGAATGTCGCAGGGTCATAGTCCAGCATCGTGACGTAGCCCGAGCTCACGAGCGCCTCCCCGGTCTGCACGTTGAGGTCATAGATGCCCTGATTGGCGGCTTCAAGCGAGAGGCGCAGGCGTTCCTCGCTCGCGCGCAACCCTTCCTCCGCCAGTTTGCGCTCAGTGATGTTTTCATGAGCAACCACCACACCCGCCTGTGAATCGAGCAGCGGGGTGACGCGCATGCGGAACCAGCGTTGCTGATCCGGGGAATGGCAGGGATATTCCAGAGAGAACTCGCTTTGCGTGCCTGCCAGTACTGCCAGGATGCCGGCCTGCGCCGAGGCCGCTTCCTCGCCATGCGCGAATAGGGGGGCTTGTGCGCACACGTTGAGGTAATTCATGCCCACGAAATTCTCGACGAGATGGGATGCCTCATTTTCCTCAGCAAACCTCAGCCATGGCTTGTTCACAGCCATGATGACGCCTCGCGAGTTCAGCACCACGATCTGCGAGCTAAGGGAATTGAGCACACTGATGTTGAAGGCCTCACTCTCATGCAAGGCCTTCTCCGCCTGCTTGCGCTCAGTGATGTCGTGAGTGACCGCCAGTTGTTCCATTTGCCCCGTGACGGGATTCCGAAATGGCACAGCATAGCTCTCCATCCACCGGCGAGTTCCCTTGAGACCCTGAACTTCGAACTGGAGCATGCACTCGTGCCCCTCAATCACTCTCCGATGCATGCTGATGAAGGCGTCACGATGCTCGGGGGTAATGAGATCGAACACCGAACGCCCAACCACCTCAGCCTCTCCGCACGCTTCGATCAATGTCAATCCAGTTGGATTCATATGGAGGAGCGAGCCATTAGCCGCGACACGCTTGATACAAGCGGGGCCAGTATTCAACATCAGTGCGATGAGTACTTCCTGCTTCTGCCTCTCTTCTTCCACCCGCTTGCGCTCGGTGATGTCTTGATCAAACCCGCGATACCCTCTAAATAGGCCGTTGTCATCAAAGACCGGCGTGCCCCTGCACTCAAGAATCACCAGCCGGCCATCTTTGTGACGGTTCGTGTTTTCAATGCCGGCAAATGGCTTTCGTGCAGCGGCAATCGGTTCAAACAGACCAGCCACACGACGGGCTTCTTCCTCAGGCATAAAATCAAACGGAGTCTTGCCGAGCGCGTGGTTGGGTTCATATCCCAAGATATCCTGAATCTTGGGACTGCAGTAAGTGAAGCAGCCCTGTTCATCGATCTCCCACATCCAGTCGGTCGTCGATTCCGCCAACGCACGAAACTGCGCTTCACTCTTACGCAAGGTCTCCTCCGCCTGCTTGCGCTCGGTGATGTCGGCGAAGATGACCTGAATGGCGGGTTCGCCATTCCACATGATACGACCAGCGTCAACCTCGACGAAGATTGCGGTTCCATCAAGCCTCTGGTACTTCCGTTCGACTCGACGAACCGGTTCGCCGGTAGCAAGAATCTGCGCGATGCTGTCGTGGATCGATGCGTGATCATCAGGATGAGAAAAGTGAAATGTGGGATTCTCGAGCAACTGTTCAGGCGAAGCGGCTCCCATAATCCTGCATGCTGCTTGATTGACATAGACCTTCTTCCCGTTGGAATAGACGAGCACCCCGTTCGGCGAGAGGTCGACCAACGTGCGATACCGCTCCTCCGATTCACGCAGCGCCGTCTCAGTCCGCTTACGATGGGTGATGTCGCGAGTGATCGCCAAAAGCTCCGTGCGGTGATCGATCGGATTCCGCAAGGGGACCGCATGTGTTTCCATCCACCGTCGCGTGCCCTTCAGCCCGACGATCTGAAACTCAAGTGGTTGCGATGCTCCCCGGATCACAGCCTCGTGCATCCTGCGGTACCGTTCCAGGAATTCAGGGGCGACGAGATCAAATACCGACCGACCTGCCACCTGCTCGAAGGAATCGGCTTCGATGAAGCAGAGCCCGGCCTTGTTCATCTGCAAGATTGTGCCGTCGTCGGCCACACGATTGACGCATTCTGGTTCAGTATCAAGAATCGAGCGAAGGAGTGATTCCTGTTCCGCCAGGCGCAACAGGGCCTGTTTGTGCTCGGTGATGTCAGACTCTGAACCGACCATCCGGAGGGGTGTGCCGTCCTCAGCCCAGAGGGCCAGGCCTCGATCCAGAATCCACATGTAGGACCCGTCTTTCCGCTGGGTCCGATATTCTTCGCAAAAATCCGGAGTCTGTTTGGCCATATAGGCGTCGAGACTCTGAAGCACTCGACCGAGATCGTCGGGATGAATGCGACTTCGCCACTCCTCGACATGGCTCGAGATTTCATACTCTCCGAACCCACGCATCGCTTTCCATCGCGGGGAAAAAAAGACCGTGCCTGATTGGATGTCCCAATCCCAAATGCCATCGTTACTGCCTCGCACTGCGAGCTGCCATCGTTCTTCGTTGACACGAAGCGCTTCTTCAACCCCTTTACGTTTAGTGATATCTTGGCATGAACCGGACATTCGACGGGGCTCTCCCTGCTCATCCCACAACGCCTGCCCGCGCCCGCGAATCCATCGATAGTCGCCTGTATTGGTGCGCAGCCGGTATTCGACATCGTAGGGAACTCGCTGTTCGATGTGCGCAGCCAGTTGGCCGAACACGCGATCCTTGTCATCGGGATGAAGCCTTGCCGCCCATTGTTCGAGCGTCTCGAACGAGTCGGACGCTTGTAGCCCCAGCAGTTCACGGACTCGCGGCGACCACCAGATCTGTGTCTGCGGGGCATACCAGGGCTCGCCGGAAAGCCGGAGGGCATCCCAGAGGATATCGCTTGACCCCTCTACGGCCAGCGCGAAACGATGTTCGCTTTCGCGTAATGCCTCCTCTGCCCGCTTCTTGTCGGACACGTCTCGTCCGATTCCGGTGATGCCGATGGGCTCGCCGTGGGTATTCTTGAGCAACGCGCCGGTCCAGTGATAGGGAATGAGGCGGCGCTCTTTGGTTAGGAGATGGCCTTCAAGTTCGGCGTACCCTTCCACGAAGACCCGCTGAATGGCGGCGGCGGTGCGGGCCTGTTCTTCCGGAGGCACGAACGCCAATGCCGGCTTGTTCCATAATTCCGCAGGGCTGTATCCCGTGACGTCCCCGAGACGCCGATTCCATTTCACCACGTTGCCTTGGGTGTCGAGAGCAAACACGATATCAGGGATCGTCTCGATGACATTGTGTAAGTCTGCCAAAGCCTGGGCACGTTCTTGTTCGGCTCGCCTCCGCTCGAACTCTGCAGCAATGCGCGGTACAAAGACTTCCAATAGTGACCGCAGATCGTCGCCTTGTTGCCAGGGCTTCGTATCCATCACGACGAGCAATCCCATGATGGCCTCGCCTTTCGTCCGGAGCGGCACCGCGCAATAGCTCTCGGCTCCGAGGTCCGCCGCACGCTGGAACTGAGGGAACATTGTCTGAAGACCCCGGGCGAAACAGGCGAAGCCCTGCGACAGTGCAGTGGCACAGGGTGTATCGGCGAGTGCATATTCGAAGTTGTCAACGATGGCGCCTCCTGCCGAGACTGCGAGGGTGCGGATCTTCTTGATGTGATCTCCCTGTACTTCCCCAATGAACGCATACTTCATGTGTAGCACTGACGTCAGGTGCGTGACCAAGGCCGAAAAGAATGCGTCTCCGGTCTCCGCCGCAGTCCCTTCGATAATCGCACGCAACAGATCAGATTGTTCACGCTGATGTTGCGCCGAACGGTCCCGCTCGGCCAACTGGCGCGAGAGGTCGGCAACCTGACTACGCAGTGCATCGAGTTCAGACAGAGAGCCGGCACTACTCATCGTGTGACTCCTTGGCGTGCAAGATAGCGATGGATGGTGGGCGGGCCCGGCTCCCCACTATCGAAATCGTGACACCAACCCGTGACGATCACTCTGATGCCACATCGTTGTGCAGAACGGCTCTGATGATGGGTGAAGGAGAAAGGGGGGAACACAGCGGATGCGAGACGAACATTCCAGCTGCAAGCCCGGGCCCTGCCGTGTTGGAGCCGATCAGGAAGAAAGAACCGCATTGCTGCCCATCCACGCCAGTGATTCTTTACGGACGGAATCAGGAGGGTACGGGAACGAACGAGCGATTCAGGTCTGCACTGCCCACACAACCGAGGCCCAGGGCTCGTATAGAAGCCCACGACTAAGATGGTGCCGAAGGCGGGACTTGAACCCGCACGGCTTGCGCCACACGCCCCTCAAACGTGCGTGTCTGCCATTTCACCACTTCGGCACTCAGCAGGAGCTTGAAAAACCCCCGCAACTGCGTTCTCGCATCGCTCAAACCCTCAACGTACTCAGCAGTACGCCTCGGGCTTTCGCTCGCTGCGGCCTTGCTGCAGGAATTTTTGAAACTCCTGCAACTCAGGGCACTAAAAAATTGACTGTCACGTTCGTTCGTGTCGCGCTTCACATCTCACCACCGACGAACGACCAGCCCGAGGGAGCCGCATTATAGAAGTGGGCCAAAATCCTTGTCAATCAATAGACGCTCCGGTAGAATCGGGCGGCGTATGCTCACCGGCACCTCCAACACCGTACACAGTCTCCACAGTCTCACGCCCACGCTCGATGAGGTGGGTGAACGGCGGACAGAGGGATCCATCGCCGCGTTGTTCGACGTCGACAACACACTCCTGCCGGGGGAGGCCAGCGAGGTGCGATTCTTCAGGTTTCTGTGGCGGCGAGGTCTGGTGGGATGGAGCGAGTTGAGACGGAGTGCGGCCTGGCTGGCCGGGCATGTGCCCCCATTTTCATTGCACTCGCTCCGAGAGCGAAAAATCTATTTGGCTGGCAAGTGCCCCGCAGACATTGAATCCTATGCACGGGAGTTCTGTCAGACCGAGATGATCGACAAGGTGTCCCAACAAGGTCGTACGAAGCTGGATGCCCATCGACAGGCCGGCCACCAACTGATCCTTGTGACTGGCGCGCCGGATTTCTTGATTGAACCTCTTGCGAGATTCTTGGATGTGCCTACGGTCTTCGCCGCAAAGCTGGAACAACAGAATTCCGCCTATACCGGTGCACTGATTCCCCCCTTGCCCTATGGCCGTGGCAAGCGCGAGCTGATCCTTGCCCACGCTCGAACAATGAATCTCGACCTCGCCGGGTCCTATGCGTACGGCGACAGCCCCGGCGATCACGACCTTCTTGAGCTGGTCGGACATCCTTTGGTGATCAACCCAATTCGAGGCATGGCCCGCACGGCGCAACGCCGCGGCTGGCCTATCACGACGTGGAAGTAATGATATGAATCGTTCAATGTTAACCATTTCTGCGGCTATTCAGCTTCTCCACGTTTCCGACACGCGCTTCACGCTTCACCCTTCACGCTTCACGTCTTGAGCCATGCGCATCACCGAGATCTTCCACAGCATTCAAGGTGAGTCCAGCTTTGCCGGACAGCCCTGCGTGTTTGTACGACTGACCGGCTGCCCGCTCCGCTGCACCTGGTGCGACACCGACTACGCCTTTTTCGGAGGACGAGAGCATTCGATCGACGAGACTCTGGCGACGGTGAATACCTATGGGTGTCGCCTGGTGGAGGTCACAGGTGGGGAGCCGCTCGCCCAGCCTGAGTGTCTCCCGTTATTGTCCCGCCTCTGCGATGCCGGCTACACGGTCCTCCTTGAAACCAGCGGAGCCATCGATATTGCACCGGTCGACCCGCGTGTCCATGTCATCCTGGATGTGAAGTGCCCGGGGAGCGGGATGACCGATCGAATGCATTGGCCGAACCTTTCGACGTTGACGGCCAAAGATGAGGCGAAGTTTGTCGTGGCGGACCGAGCCGATTACGACTGGGCTCATGAGGTCCTTACACGGTATGATATGGCCAGCCGCTGTTCAGTGCTCTTCAGTCCTGTTTTCGGCTCGCTCGATGTACGTCAGCTGGCCGAATGGATTCTGGCCGATCGCCTACCGGTTCGTTTCCAATTGCAGATGCACAAGTATATTTGGGCGCCGGATATGCGAGGGGTATGAGAGGTGTCATTGGTCAAGGGTCATTGGCGAAAGAAGCTTCCGTACCCGTTGAACAGTGACAATTGACCACTGACAAGGAGTTTGTGAAATGAAGATCATGCAGGTGACGGTAGAGGTTGCGCGGGTAGAGGCCGCATCCGCAGAGGTGTTGGTACTCCTGCACTGTGAAGGAGAGGCGTTAGCCAAACAAGATACAGCCCGGCTCGATACCGCCCTCGGTGGCGCGTTGAGCACGCTGGTGCACTCGAAGGAATTCGAAGGTAAAGCGAACGAGGTCTTGCTGTACCACACCCAAGACAAGGTACCTGCAAAACGAGTGGTGCTGGTCGGCTTGGGCAAGAAGAACGAGGTGACCACTGAGACTATCCGGCAAGCGATGGGCTCAGCCGCGAAGCGCGTCCGCCAGACAAAGGTTGAATCCTTTTCGGTGGCACTGCCGACCGTGAGGCCTGAGGGAATGTCATCGCTCGACGTCGCCCAAGCGATGGTGGAAGGGGCGATCCTAGGCAGTTATCAGTTCACCGTCTATCGAAGCGAAGCCGCCTCAGGGCGCGACGTCGCAGAGATGAGGGTGCTCATTGCGATGAAAGCTCAGTTGCGACAGGTGACCGAAGGGATCAGGCGCGGCGTCGCCACGGCAGAAGCTACCGTCTTTGTCCGCGATCTCTGTAATCACCCGTCTAACGTCCTGACCCCCACGAGGGTCGCCGACGAAGCGAAGGCCATCGCCAAGGCTGACGGAATCACGATTAACATCCTCGAGCAGAAAGAGATGGAGCGCTTGGGAATGGGCGCACTGCTCGGCGTGGCGCGCGGGAGTCAGGAGCCGCCCAAGTTCATCATCCTTGAATACAACGGAGCCAAGAAAAAAGATGCGCGTCCGGTCGTGCTGATCGGAAAAACGATTACCTTCGATACGGGGGGAATCTCTCTCAAGCCTGCAGAGAACATGGAACATATGAAGGCCGATATGACGGGAGGAGCCGAAGTCCTGGCTTCGATCAGAGCGGCGGCAAGACTCAAGCTCCCGTTGCGTCTGATCAGCATCTTGCCCGTGGCTGAAAACATGCCGGGCGGCCGAGCCATGAAGCCCGGCGATATCGTGACGACGTTGTCGGGGAAGACCGTCGAAGTACAGAACACGGATGCGGAAGGTCGGCTCATCCTGGCCGACGGCCTCGCCTACGCCATGCGCTATAACCCGGTGGCCTTGATCGACATTGCGACGCTCACGGGGGCTTGTGTCGTCGCCCTCGGCCAATTTGCGATCGGGATGTTCGGCACCGATGACACGCTGAAGGAGCGGGTCCGCAAGGCGGGACAAAAGGCCGGTGAGCGGGTGTGGGAGATGCCGTTGTGGGAGGAATATTTCGAACAGCTCAAGAGCGACGTCGCCGATATGCGCAATATCGGTGGCCGTGGCGGCGGGATGATTACCGCAGCGCTTTTTCTGAGCAAGTTCGTAGGAGACTGCCCGTGGGTACACCTCGATATCGCCAGTACGGATTGGAGCGAACGAGAACGAGCCTATATTCCGAAGGGTCCCACCGCAATTGGCACTCGGTTGCTGGTGCAATATCTCATCGATCGAAGCATCTAGCAGGATGCTGAAAAAGTCCGCCAGCGGCGTTCTCGCATCGCTCAGACCCTCAACGTACCCCAGAGGGTACGCCTCGGGCCTTCACTCGCTGCGGCCTGGCTGGACAGCCTTTTTGAGCATCCTGCGGGAGCTTATCCCTGTGTGTGACACCTGCAAGCCATAGCTGGAGAGTATTGGAGCGATATCTAATGACCTTGCGTGAAAAGATCGGGCAGCTGTTTATGGTCGGATTTGTCGGGACATCGGTCACGCCCGATCTGGCGTCGTTCATCAAAAAGTACAAGCCGGGCGGAGTCATTCTCTTCTCGCGAAATCTCGAGTCCGTCGAACAGATGGTCGATCTCACCAACGGCCTACAAGCCTGCAGTCCCCATTCGCCGCTCTTGATCTCGATCGATCAGGAAGGCGGTCGGGTCTCCCGCCTTCCGAAGGGCTTCACCATATTCCCGCCCTGCGACCTGTTGGGGCGCTGCAACTCCACCGAATTGGCCTATGCGGCTGCGGCCACGATTGCCAAAGAGCTGAGGGCGGTGGGTGTGAACATGAATATGGCGCCGGTGCTCGACGTGAACAGTAATCCGGATAATCCGGTCATCGGCGACCGGGCATTCGGCGCGACGCCGGACATCGTCTGTGAATTGGGGATGGCAACGGCGGCAGGGCTGCAAGACAATAAGGTGGTGGCCTGCGGAAAACACTTTCCTGGTCACGGCGATACCAGCGTCGATTCCCACAAAGAACTTCCAGTCGTCGAGGCGCCGCGCGAACGATTGGAGGCCGTCGAGTTCCCCCCCTTCCGCCGTGCCGTTGCGCAACATGTCGTGTCGATGATGACCGCGCACGTCCTGTATCGCGCACTCGATCCCGAATTGCCGGCCACGCTCTCGCCGACCATCATCACGAACTTCTTGCGCAAGGAACTGCAATACGACGGTGTCGTGTTGACGGATGATTTAGAAATGCACGCCATTATCGACCATTACGGCGTGGAAGATGCTGCGGTTCGTGCCGTCCTGGCGGGATGCGATGTCCTGTTGATTTGCAAAGATCGGGATCGGGAAATTGCCGCCTTCGAAGCTGTGGTCCAGGCAGTAGACACAGGAACCATTTCTCCTGAACGGTTGGACCAATCGGTGGCCCGAATCGCCCGCCTCAAACACAGATTTGTGGAGCCCTATAAGCCCGTGACAATCTCAGACGCGATGCTCGTCGCAGGATGCCGAACCCATCAGGCGTTACTGCACTCGATCGAACAGGTTCGAGCACGGCTGGTTTCGAGTTTCTAGTTTCAGGTTTTAAGTTCTACCTCGGAGTTTCAGCAATCTGAAACGAATAACTTGAAACTAGAAACCTGAAACACTTGACGAGATACGCTTCACGAGGAAGGCGCCTTGGAGCGATCTCGCGACGAACCGCCCCCCCCCTTGCAGATTGTCAGCCGATTCCCCTACAGTGCGCGGCATGATCCGCACATTTCAAGGCATCAAACCGACCATTCCCGCATCCTGCTTTATCGAAGAGACCGGCATTGTCATCGGCGATGTGGTGCTGGGCGAGGACTGCAGCGTGTGGTTCCATGCCGTCGTTCGCGGAGACGTGAACCATATCAGAATCGGTAACCGAACGAACGTGCAGGATCTCTGCATGCTCCATGTCACCCACGACACCCATCCCTTGATCATCGGCAATGAGGTCACCATCGGCCACGGGGTGATACTCCATGGCTGCACAATTCAGGATCGCGTGCTGATCGGCATGGGCGCCATCATTATGGACGGCGCTGTGATCGGCGAAGACTCCGTTGTGGGGGCTCGGGCCCTAATCACGGAACAGACCATCGTTCCGCCCAACAGCCTGATACTCGGCACACCCGCAAAGGTGAAACGATCGGTCACCGCTGAAGAACTGGCATGGATTAAGAAGTCCGCGGAGAACTACGTGAAATACGCAGGCCAGTATATGGACAGCACCTCAACAGCTAAGCCAGGCTTTAGAGTTTAGCAGGCTGCGCTTCACGAACGACGCTTCACCTCTTTAGCCCTTGCCGATTTGAATGAAACAGATCGGATCTCCCACTAATGCCGTCGGATAGTAGCGTGTCCCAACCCGATAGGTCACTCGATGCCGATGACACCACTCTGCAATCCACAGAACTTCTTCTGTGGTGGTTGTAACGAGGCCGGGCTTCGCAAGCTTTTCCATACAGCAGGCAACCAGCGCGCGCACGATACGACGCTCGCGATCGAACTTCATGGGTTCGAGGGTGAGTGGATTGCTTCGCCCATAGGACAGCGGCGAGAGATGCGGGAACCGCTCAGGGTCATTGAGCACGCTGACCATCCACAGATGATCGAAGAGACCCTCGGCCCTCCCTGCATCGACTGCACGGAACGTAACAGGGACAGAGCGGCAGGCGCGGTTGAGGGTGACGACTTCAGTTCTCCGAAGATTGTAGGGTTCTACCGCCCGATCCCGCTCCACCGTTTCCATAATCAAAGCAGGAAGCTCCGCCACCCCGGCGCCAACGTACAGGCTACGGCCATGCCGGGGTAATTTCTTCCTCAACAACACCGCCACACGATTTCCGAGACGCTGACACAGACCGCGCTTCACACGCCAGAACTCATCCCCGCCCTCATAGCAATAGACCGGCCCCAGTGCGCCATAGTCGAGACGTCCGTAGACCTCGGCCACCAACCGGCGGGTCGCAGGAGCCAACTTCGTGGGACTCGTCTTCATGACCGCACTCCAGCAATCTGCACCGCGGTTGCAGTCACCGTCGCAGCCACGCTGGAAAGAAATTCAATATTCAATGTGTCCGTGATATCCGTCTCGCGATGATAGTGCGGGTTCCGGAAGTTCGCCGTATCGGTCAACACCACCGCTGGATAACCTGCATCCCAAAACGAGGCATGGTCGCTGCGGCGGGTATGAGGCATGGCCTCCCCTCGGTCCGGCACCACCAATGACAGGGTCTTGAGCGGGGCCGCCTGCCGTTGTGCCTCCTGCTCAAGTTGGTTCACCAAGGACCGGGACGCCTCGTTACCCACGATGGCGAGAAAATCTCCTTGAGTCGGCATTGCGATGGGCACCGCTGGCGGGGCCAGCTGTGTGCCGGGCTCGCTCTTCGCGAACCCGACGCACTCCAAAATAATCGCGCCAGCCAACTCACGACGCTCGGCTCTCGCGCGGGAGACAAACGCCTGGCTTCCTAGCCGATCCTGCTCTTCAAGGCAAAACGCCACGAGCCAGACTGGTCGCACGAGCGGTCGCGTGCTGAGGTGCAATGCCACTTCGAGAAGCACGACAAGTCCACTCGCGTTGTCATCTGCGCCAGGCGACCCGGCCACCGTATCGTAGTGAGCCCCGATCAAGAGTGGAGGCCACTCCCCTCCTTGGCTTGGCCGGTCCGGATATTTGGTCGCCACGACATTGCGGTAGGTCTTTCCCCATGCACGCACAAGCTGGTTGCTTGTGCTCCATCCTGACTTGGAAAACTGCATCGCCAGATAGTGCGCCGCCTTCCGAAGCGGTCCGGGACTTGTCTCGGGATGACGCTCGCCAACGAGAGCCTGAAGATGACGGTTGATTCGAAGACGCTGTGTTAGCACAACATATGTGTGTGGATTGACCGATTACGCTGTGATTTCGGTCCCGATACCTGTACGCGTGAACACTTCAAGAAGAATGGCATGCGAAATTCGACCGTCAATGATATGGGCTTTGCTGACACCGCCTCCGAGTGCATCCAAGCACGCATGGACCTTGGGCAACATCCCTTCGCCGATTGTGCCCCTCTTCACCATCCGCTGCACATCTTTGCGTGAGACCGTGGAGAGATGGCGCCCCTTCGCATCGCGAATACCCTTCACATCGGTCATCATCACCAGCTTTTCCGCACCGAGCGCAGCGGCCATCGCCCCAGCCACAAGATCGGCATTGATGTTATAGGTATTCCCCTCCCGATTCGTACCGATCGGCGCGATGACGGGAATGTAATGATCCTGCTGAAGTTTTTGCACCAACGCGGGATCAATAGACTGAACCTCTCCGACCAAGCCGAAATCCTCATCCTCCTCACCCTCATCGAGATCTTTTTCCAGGCTGGCTGCCCACGCTTTAGCCGTGAGCGGTCGAGACAGCATGAGCCCACCGTCTTTTCCGCTCAAGCCGACCGCAAGGCCGCCATGGCGATTCAAAAGATCGACGATTTCCATATTGATCTTGCCGGCCAACACCATCTCCACGATTTCCATCGTGGCTTCATCTGTGATCCGCACCCCATGGCGAAACTTGGCCTCAATACCCAATCGCTGGAGCATCTTATCGATCTGGGGTCCCCCACCGTGCACAATGACGGGGTTCAGGCCCACGTATTTCAGAAGTACGACATCCTGGGCAAACCGTTCTTTCAACGGCGCATCGGTCATCGCATGACCGCCATATTTGATGACAATCGTCTTGCCTTTGAACGTACGGATATAGGGCAAGGCTTCGATCAGGACGTTGGCTTTTTTGATCAGTCTGTTCATATCCAGGCTCCCATGGCGGAACCAGCACGGTACCCGAAAAACGCGGGCCGAGCAAGCTTGCTGCCTACCCCTCGCGACAAGCTCGCCGGAGACGGAAGATCGCCGGTAACCATGATCACGGTTTTTCGTCCTTCACAACACGCGCGCCGGCCGAACGACCGGCCCGAGGGTGCGTTTTATCGTAGACGGCCAGGAGTTGATCCGTAGCCAGGTGCGTATATTTTTGTGTCGTGCTCAATGACGCATGCCCGAGCATTTCTTGAATCGACCGCAGATCGGCCCCTTCATCGAGGAGATGGGTGGCAAAAGAGTGGCGCAGCGTATGGGGGCTCACGGAACCACCGGCCAACCGGTTTGAATAGCGGGCCACAATGCGAGCGACGCTCCGAGTTGTGAGCCTCCCCCCTTGGCTGTTTCGAAAAATCGGCGACGAGACACGCAGAGTCTTCGCCGTCGGATATCGAATCTTCGTCAGACGCTGCTCATCTAAGTAGGCTTGAATAGCCTGTAGCGCCACATCGCCGATCGGCACAATGCGCTCCTTCCGGCCTTTTCCTCGCAGATGGACCAATCCCTCGGAGGCGCGGAGATCATCAAGATCGATCCCTACGAGTTCACTCACGCGAGCCCCTGTCGAATAGAGCGTCTCCAGCAAGGCGCGGTCTCGAAGCGAGCCTCCTGCCGCCTGATCGGCAGGAAACTCCATCAACGCCGCCGCGTCGTCCTTGCTCAACACTCGCGGCAGGTGTTTCGGCTGTTTCGGCATCCTGATGGCGTCGGCAGGATTGAGACCGACCATGCCTTCTCGCTGCAGATAGCGATAGAAACTGCGCAGAGAAGAAAGTTTTCGAGCCATCGAGGTACTCTTCTCATGCTTGCGATTCAGCCAGTGAAGGTAGCCCCGAATGGATTCTGTTTGCACGGTGGCGGGATTGAGTATGGACGTGCCGGGGTGTTCTACCTGCATGAACGCCTGAAACTGCCGGAGATCCGAGCCATAGTTGCGCACAGTCTCGTGCGACGCATGACGTTCCAGCTCAAGGAACGTCATGAAAGCTCGAATTGCCTTATCCATGTCGCCAGATCCCCAAGCGCCCGTTCCCCCGTGAGCCGTCGTTTACGCTCCTTGTCTCTCGTCGGTGGGTCAAGTGGAGGAAAGAGTCCAAAATTTGTATTCATCGGTTGAAAGTGACGAGGGTCTGTCCTCGTAATATACGACACAAGACAGCCATGCGCCGTGGTGGGGGGCGGCGTGACCAAGGGCAATCCTGCAAGACCGCGAGCCGCGTTGATTCCTGCCAGCCCTCCCATCGCAGCGGAATCCGTATAGCCCTCAACGCCGACGAGTTGCCCCGCAAAGAAGAGGGTGCCACGCGCCTTGAACTGAAGTGTATCCCGCAACAGTTGAGGAGAGTTAATAAAGGTGTTGCGATGGAGACTGCCGTAGCGCAAAAACTCGGCCTGTTCCAAACCAGGAATCATGCGAAACACCCGTTTCTGTTCCCCATACGTGAGTTTGGTCTGAAACCCTACGAGGTTATAACAGGAGCGATGGGCGTTTTCCGTCCTGAGCTGCACGACCGCATAGGCTCGCGCACCGGTCTTGGGATTATCAAGGCCCACGGGCTTCAACGGGCCGAACTGCATGGTCTGGCGACCCCGTTCGGCCATCACCTCGATGGGGATACAGCCTTCGAAGTAGGCAGTCTTTTCGAATTCTTTGGGTTGGACTTTCTCCGCCGCGAGCAACGCGTCATGGAAGGCATTGTAGGTCGGCTCGTCCATGGGACAGTTGAGATAGTCGTCCCCACCCTTACCGTAACGGGACGCGAGAAAGGCGATGTCCATATTGATAGAGTCGGCATCGACGATCGGGGAGATCGCATCGTAGAAATACAAATGTGTACTGTGGGTCAGTTGCGCAATTGCCTGAGACAGTTTGTTGGATGTCAGCGGGCCCGTTGCCACAATGCAGAGACAGTCGGTTGGGATCTCGGTGATTTCCTCATGCAGAATGCGAATATTCGGGTGACCTTCCAGCGCCTGGGTAATCTTCAGTGAAAACTGCTCGCGATCAACGGCCAAGGCCGACCCCGCCGGCACTCGCACATCATCCGCCACTCGAATAATGAGCGAGTTGAGACGGCGCATTTCCTCTTTCAAGATACCGGGGGCATTCAGGAGGTCCGCGGAGCCGAGTGAATTCGAGCAGACCAGCTCGGCCAGACCACCAGTTTTATGCGCTTGCGTCATCTCTTTTGGGCGCATTTCATAGAGCGTCACTTTCGCTCCACGATTGGCCGCCTGCCAGGCGGCTTCGGAACCAGCCAGACCGCCTCCAATAATGACAATGTCCTCACGCATTCGAGTGAAACTCCCCCAGGAAAGACCACGAGCGGTGGCATTGTAGGAAGCGCATTTTGGGGATGTCAAGGCGACGTCGCTCTGCATGGCGCCGGCGGCACGGTTGATCCAATTTACAACCCCATGCTAGACTTTGCCGCGCGTAGGCGATTAGCTCAGGGGTAGAGCGCTTCCTTCACACGGAAGAGGCCACTGGTTCAAAGCCAGTATCGCCTACCAGATCTTCACTTTCCCCCTCCCCATCCATAAGGCAGTATTCACGCGATTGCCTGAATCGCGCCTATTCTGGACAGAATCCTGAAGGTCGGCTACACTTCATTCTATCGAGAGTCAGTTGACTCTAAACCGTACAAGACAAGTGAGGTCACCTATGCGAACGACAGCTCTTGCAGTGGGAATGCTCCTGCTCGCCACCGCCGCCGGTTGTGCAGGAAACCACCAACAGCAAACATCGGCCGATGCAGATGGAAGCTATACCCCCCCGGCCAGCATCTACAGTGTGATGGACCCCACATCCTTGATCTACACCGATGTGGCGGCCGGAGCGACCCCTAGCGATAACCCTTGGCGCTGGAGCGGGTTTCTCCTGCACCCTCTTGGAGTCGCTATGGATTACGGTCTGAACCGACCGATCTATACACTGACCAGCAAGATGCCGTACCTTTTCGGGTACACATCTGAGGATTCTATGCTGGACAGCCAGCGGCGATAATTCTTCGTACCTACTGTTTTTAGTTCGAGCGCCCGCTTTCCTTACGAGAGCGGGCGTTGCCGTATCGTCCCATTCGCAAAATCTTTTACATTTCGTGTATGCTCATTTTGTGAATCAGCGTTCACATGATACGCATACGTTTCGCGCCCTGCTCCTTCGACTATGGATGGTCTGTGGGCTTGGGATCGGGTTCTTGCTGAATGGCTGTGAAACTCCGGCCAAAAAACCGATCCTCCCGCCCTCTGAAAGCGATCTGGTCCTCCTGAATTCCGCAACCCTTTGTGCCTCGAAGTCCGCCTTCCTCAAGACTCATCCTCCCTCTAGCCTCACCCCACAAGAGTGGGGTACCGGACAAGAGTTGGTTCTCCCTGCTGACCAAAGCCCATCACATGGCGACGAGTCCTACTTTTTCGATGAAGACGGCATGCTGGTTGGAACCGTCTTTACCTTTCCGTCCGGACTCGACTTAAATCCCTACCCAGTCCTCCGCCGCACCTTAACGCAGCTGAAGCCCACATTGGAATTTTATCTCAACGTGGCAAATCTGTCCTCAAAGACGAGCATGGACTTCAGCGCCCTGTACGAAACCGGCGACGAGAAAACGACGACACAGTACTTGGTCCTTGGCCCACGCGAGCAGCCGGTCTTGCTCCAGGCTTCTATCACGATCGACCCCTATGTGCGGCTGTTCTCACCCTATCGACGAGAATTCTTAGAACGATTGCGCTACCCACGAGGCCTAAAACCCGCGCAGCAACTTGATAGTCAAGGCGCCGAGGACAAGGAGCCCTTCCCTTCACTCCAGCAATTCGCGCGCGGCCAGACCGCGCAGCTCTCCTACTGTGGAATCCAGGACTACGACACTGCGGCTGCCGCCTATCAGAAAGCCATTGCAACCGGGTTTTCAAATAAAGTGTGGCTGGCAGAAGCCCACCACAAACTGGGCCTTGCATGGGTAGGGAAGGGACAACACGAGAAGGCCAAGACGGAGATGCTGCAGTCGTTGGCCATCAGACCCAACACTCCGGAAATTCTGAATAACCTTGGTACGGTGTACAGCAAATTGGGAGACAAGGCGAATGCGCTTGCCTCATTCGAAAAAGCCGTGACGCTCCGCCCCAACTATGCCATTGCCCGCTATAACCTAGCTGAAGCCTACGAGCCTTCAAATCCTAGACGGGCCCTCTCGGAGTACGAAACCTATCTCGCGCTGGCCCAAGGTATCCCCGATGAAGCGGATCGAATCGCTCAGGTTCAACAACGCGTCAAAACGTTAAAGCAGTAGCCTGTCCCCAATCAATCGTCCGTTCCCCTCACCAGGTGTCAAATATGTGATTCCGCTAGGTGCCCAACCAACCTCACGTTGGTGTCGGCGCACAACGAGCCGTCCTGTCCCTTCAGGTCATTCCGTATCGAGAAGTAGATTATGCTCCTGCCAGGCAGGTGCTCGTGGGCATGAAATTCTTCGTGATGAAAAATCTCGCGGTCTTCGGAGAGTACAAGCGGATCTGGTCCTCCCATGACTTTACATACTCAGGTTCAGGCGTCACTCCTCCTGGATATGAGGAAACATGGTCTGTTGTGACCAATGTTCTTGTCGGAGGTGTGTCCTTACATTTTTAGGAAGTGACCGAAGGCGCTATGCCCTGCGGAGCATATTAACGGCGGGCTTTTTCTGCTTGTTCTTCCAGCGTTTTGCAGTCGATGCAGAGAGTGGTGACTGGGCGGGCTTTCAGTCGCGGATAGGGAATTTCTTCTTCGCAGCGCTCACAGATGCCATAGATGTTCTGGTTCATTCGCTCAAGCGCCTCGTCGATCTTCTTGACCAATCGTTGCTCACGCTCACGAATCCGCATTAAAAAATTCTGCTCGGCCTCTGCTGACGCCTGATCGCTCACATCCGGGAACGCCTCCTGACCGTTGGGATTGGCCAAGCCCTCGACTGCCTCCTCCAACATGGCCTTGCGTTGCCGCTCAAGGTCGCGACGGATAGTCGCGTATTTTTTCCCCTGGGACGATGTCTTGACTTTTCGTTTAGCCGTGGCAGATTTGGCCGCCGATGGAATGGGCGAAATACGCTTGGGAGAAGAACCTGCTTTCATACTGCAACCTACTTGAGGGGTAATATCGTCTGAAACAAAAGAAACTATAGCAGGGGCCTTGAGAGGGGGTCAATGGTCAGCATGGGCCTGTCAATTTCACCCAACCGGCTTCCGCTAGCGGGTCTCAAGAAACCTTCACGCAGGATACTCAAAAAGTCTGTCCAGCAAGGCCGCAGCGAGTGAAGACCGGAAGAGGTACCCACCGCACTTCGTGGAGCTGTTCGCCCGTACAGTGGATCTTGGCGAACGGAAAAGCCCCTACAGAGATTCCGATCTCCGAGAATCTCTTCGGTACGTTGAACTTCTGAACGATGCGAGAACGACGCTGGCGGGCTTTTTCAGTATCCTGCTAAAGATCTCGACGGCCCTCGATCGACTTCAGTAACGTCACGTCGTCGGCATACTCGATATCCATTCCGACCGGAATGCCGTAGGCAATCCGCGAGACCCGGGCCCCAAGAGGTTTCAATTGATTCATGAGATAGATGGCGGTCGCCTCGCCTTCGATAGTCGGACTCGTTGCCAAGATCACTTCCTGGACTCCCCCAAGCCTCACCCGATCGACCAACTCTTCGGCCCTGATATCGGATGGGCCAACACCATCCAACGGAGATAAGGCGCCGAGTAGCACATGATACAGGCCACGATAGGCTCCTGCCCTCTCAATGGCATAGGTCGTACTCGGTTCTTCCACAACCAGAATTCTCGTCTGATCCCGCTTTGAATCGAGGCAAAACTCACAGAGCTCTCCTTCGGCGATATTCCGGCACTGTCGGCAAAATGAGAGTCCGTCTTTGACAGCGCGAATCGCTTCGGCCAGGCGAAGCGCGTCTTCGCGGTCGGCCTTCAACACATGGAACGCCAGTCGTTGTGCCGTTTTTTGACCGATACCTGGGAGACGGACTAACTCACGCACCAACCGTACGAGTAGTCCTTGTTGATCAACTGCCATAACGTGCTAGCCCGCTTGCAGGATGCTGAAAAAGTCCGCCGGCGTCGTTCTCGCATCGTTCAGACCCTCCACGTACCCCGAAGGTACGCGTCGGCCCTTCACTCGCTGCGGCCTTGCGGGACAGCCTTTTTGAGCACCCTGCAATAACGTCACCCTCGTATCCCTGTGGAATAGACCGTGAGCTCACAACAACATAATTCTTCCGCACCCTGCTAGAACATTCCGGGGACGTTCATCCCCCCTGTAGCCGATTTCATCGCACCCGCCATCATCTCGCGAGCCTTCCTCAGCGCATCGTTCGAGGCAGCCAGGACCAGATCTTGGACCATCTCCACATCACCGCTTTTCACCACTTCGGGATCAATGACGATACTGACTAGCTCCATGGCCCCAGTGGCCGTGACCGTCACACTGCCACCGCCGGCCGTTCCCGTGACGGTCTTCGACGATGTCTCTTCCTGCACCTTCGCCATTTGGGCCTGCATCGCCTGCGCTTGCTTCAAGAGATTTCCCATATTGCCCATCGGATTCTTCATTCATCAACCTCCTTCTGGATCGATACCGGTCTCACCTCTGCGAGCTCTGCGCCAAATATCTCCAGCGCCTGTTTGACGACCGGATGGGCCCGCGCTCGATCGAACAAGACTAATCGTTGCTCTTTTTCCTTCGCCGCCCTGAGCTGCGCCATCGTCGGCCCTGAAGGATCCGACTCGGTTAATTCGACAACCCGCAGACGAACCGTCTGGCCAGTCAATCGTTCACAGATGGCGGTGAGCACCGCCATATTATCAGGCTTCTCGATCATCCCTCGAGCCGCCATCTCCTGCTTGGCAAACCCAATTGTCGCCACATGACCCTCCACACCCACAAACCGTCCCCTCTCTAGAAAGGCAGCAATCCTGGAAGACGTATTGCCCACTTCCTCCTGGACCTGCTCCCAATTGAGCATCACCGAGGCAGGCCCACTGTGAGTCGTGGGCGAGACTACAGGTGTCGATGCCTTCACCTCACCGGTAGCGACATTCGGATGATTCGTCGAGGAGCCTTGTGGAGGAGCTGCAGTCTCGACCGCAGAAGGCCGTGGGGTCATCGAAGCAATCGGTGCAGAGGTCGGCGACTGCAAAGACTTCGGTAATGGCGCAGAGGCTGAATTCTCCGAACGACCCGTCGAACCAGGTTTCTCAATGGGTATTGGAGCTGATTGAGAAGGGCGCGCCAGCTGAGCATGCGGCACCGTGTGTTGGACCGGCCTCCCATCCTGCCGACGCAGTAACCGGGTGGCTTGTACCGCCGCTGTTTCAAGCACGAATCGGGGATGCGCACTCAATCGTAGCGAGTCCTCTGCTTGCGTAAAGATCGCCAATAGTTCTTGAAGTAGTTCGGGCGAAAACGAGCTTGCGTCCGACGCCATCTGCGTAAGATCTTCTGCGGATGCCTCAATCAACCCCTGCCACTCTTGGGATGAAGGCACGACCGACACCACCAGCATATTGCGGACATACTCGACGATCTCTGCACAGTAGGTTCGCAGATCATGTCCTTGGTCCAACAGTTGTGCCAGCACACGTAATGCCGCGGCACTCTCCTGAGCCGTGATCGCCTGAATCATCGCGCGAACGAGCTCCTGTGGAACCGCTCCCAGCAGGGTCTCCAGATCCGCATGCACGATGGTCTTGCCGCCAAACGCCACGGCTTGATCGAGCAGGCTTAACCCGTCACGCATACTGCCCTCGCTGGCCCTAGCCAACGCCATCAGGCTCCGCTCTTCGATGACGATCTGGTCCTGTTCAACCACATGGCGCAGCCGCTCGACGATCTCGATTCGCGCAATCCTGCGGAAGTTGTAATGCTGGCAGCGGGAGAGAATCGTGGCCGGAATTTTGTGAATTTCCGTAGTGGCGAAAATAAAGACGACGTGAGGCGGCGGCTCCTCCAGCGTCTTCAACAGCGCATTGAACGCTGAGTTCGACAGCATGTGGACTTCATCGATGATATACACTCGGTACTTCCCGCGAAATGCGGCGAACTTGACGTTCTCACGGATCTCGCGCACATCATCCACGCTGGTATTGGATGCGCCGTCGATCTCCATGACATCGACGGAAGTCCCCTGCGCGATTTCGAGGCAGTTGGAGCAGGTGCCGCAGGGCGTCCCGGTCGACCCACGCTCGCAGTTGAGCGCTTTGGCAAGAATTCTCGCAACCGTGGTTTTCCCCACGCCGCGGGTGCCTGAAAAAAGGTAGGCTTGGGCAATGCGTTTGGTGGTAATCGAATTGACCAGCGTCTGAACAACGTGAGGCTGGCCGATCACATCATCGAACGTCCCAGGACGGTATTTACGGGCAGAGACCTGATAATCCAATGTCGCAGAGCTCCAGTTATAAGTTCTGAGTGCTGAGTTCTAAGTTCAAAGACCGAACCGACCGGTTCAACTCAGCACTCATGACTCAGAACTCAGCACTTCTTCGAAGAGAGCGGGGCCAGGTGATCCTGCGGCACACAGAACTGACCGCTTACCGTTGCTTCCTTCCGGACCTGGCGGAGTTCACAGGGTTCAGTTGCACAGGGCCCAGCCCCTTACCTCGAAGTGAAAAGGAAAAAGTAGAGGATACGTATGACTGAAACTTTTACCTTTTAACTTCTACTTTTACCTTGCCTTGGTATGGCGGAGAGGGTGGGATTCGAACCCACGGTCCCATTGCTGGGACGCATGCTTTCCAAGCATGTCGATTCGACCACTCTCGCACCTCTCCACACCGATTTTCGAGAGGCGGCATCTTAACACGCAGTCTGATGACCGGCAAGTTGACGGGAGTGGGTCAGTTTGAGTTCGGTTATGCCCCCAGGTACATGTCACAATGGCTTTTATGGTTCACAGGCTCAATTGAAAGCGGTTCAGTTTTGATTCATTATACGTTTGGCGAAAATGCTAGGGTCCTATTCCAGATCGACCCACTACCGTGAGTTCACATCACAATGAGGGAGGAGAATATGAAGTATCGCTCTTATACATCCATCATGATCATGACGGCATTCTTAATAGGATTTGGAGTCGGCGGCCTGTCTCTGCACTATGCCTCCGCCCAAGGGATGTTTGGACTCTCGACGTCGGTGAGCCAGCTCGGAAGTGCGTTGGTGGAAATGCAAAAGAATGTCGACGACCTTCAGAAGAATATGGGGACAATCAAACAGGTCAAGGATCAGCTGACCAGCCTGTCACCACAAGGTGGTGGAATCCCAGGAGGAGACAAACTGAAAAAAGGCAGTGATTCATTAAAAGACATGGTGCCGAAGTTTTGAAGGGTTATTGCGAGCCATTCATGCCGTCGCGCAGGGGCGTCAATTCTCGATCGGACCATCACTCCGCCTCTCCTGACTCGCGCGTGCACAGAAGAAGGTAGCCGAGCCTCTTCAGACAACCCTCTTCACCCAACAGCCCCATATCCTCGCGCTCGTTGGGACGACCGAGATGTGCTTTCCCTCTCGCATCGCTCGCATCAGCGCGTAACATATTGTTTATGCTTGTCATGCCATAAGGAATTGAGATATAGAGTCATGTACTTAGTAGGGCTGAATAGCCCTACGCTCTCGACCTATAAAAATGGGCGATGGAATCATGGGCATTCATGTATCGAGGAGAGGGGGGTCGATGAAAAAAGTTTTCTGCGGATTCGTACTCGTAATGGTTGGGTGTGTGATGGGAGACGGGTTGTCCTCGGAAATCAATGCCCAAGTTATCCCTCCGTCCGCACCTGCCACACAGACCACTCCTGATGTTATCACGCTGAAAAATGGCAGCATTATTTATGGAGAAGTCATCGAAATGGTCGGCGGCGTATTGCAAATCAAGACGCCTGTCAGCCCCGACAATGTGCTGAGAGTGAACTGGAGCGACGTGTCAAAACTGTCTGTCAATCATCCCATCCCCTTTCACCTTAAGGAAGGGTCTGTAATTATGGGGACCGCCACGGCCGGACCAAATGGGACGTTGAATGTGCAGGCGGAACCCTTGAAAGGCACGATCGAGGTCCCGATGGACTCCGTCGCCTCCATGAATCCCGTCG
>Ga0163152_10002548_pt1 | contig 25609 bp, 3 predicted proteins | sample OliLakLV19MP8IB2_FD_148635 | JGI IMG/M metagenome (GOLD analysis project Ga0163152, IMG submission 148635) | Freshwater microbial mat bacterial communities from Lake Vanda, McMurdo Dry Valleys, Antarctica - Oligotrophic Lake LV.19.MP8.IB-2 | ecosystem: Environmental > Aquatic > Freshwater > Lake...
TTCCGCAAGGTTCGTTAATCCGTCACCATCTGGATCTTCTCCCGCGTCGTTCCGCAACGGATCAAGACCGTTCGCCAGCTCAAAACTATCCGACATTCCGTCTCCATCGCTGTCGCTGGTCGGAGCGCGAAGGTTCAGCACTATTTCAGGAAGAATTAATGGATGGGTGAAAGCGGCATTGTCGCTGAGGCTGATATGGATCCGGGCGGCAGTGTCGTTGGTCGTAGTCAACAAGGTGGCAAAGGCATTGGTGGCGTCGTCCGACAGGCTGATTTGCACCGGTGCGTTCGAATTCAATTGGAACCGGACAATACGCGCGCCTAAACCTTGGTCGAATCTAATTTCCGACCGCACCGGCTGGCCGGCCACGATCTCGGTGTTGTTCGTCGGTTCAACCGCAACAATGGATGCCGTGCGGAAGACAAAAGATGTGCCGGAGACAAAAGCCACGTTACCGCTGCTATCGGTGATCTGGTTGCCCAGAAAATTGGTGTAGGAAACTCCGGGTTTGAGCGGCACTGCCGGTGCCAGCACGATTTCCGTTCCGCCGTTGGTCAGTGAAACAAGGAAAACAGGAGCATTGCTTTCGGATCCCGCAATACGAACCGAGTTGGAGTTCACGGTCGCCGACGCCAGGGCCTCATTAAACTTGAACGACATGCTGCGCAACCAGAGGGATTGTCCGGACGAATCTGCCGCAGGATTGATCGAAAGCAGCGACGGTGCAGCTTTGTCCGGCAGAACGAAGGAACGGACAACCGTGGAACGGTTGGATGATCCATCGATGACTGTGACTTGCACCTGGAACACCGCGCCCGAAGCAGTTGCATTGTTCAACGGAATCACGAAGTTGTTTGTCACCTTCAAATCCGACGCAGAAACGACAGTGATCGATTGTGAGTTTGAAACAGCGCCACTGACCAGGACCTCGACCTGATGATTGGTGCTGTTATCAGAAGTGGCGACTAGCAGATTGAGCTGGCCTGAAGCGACGGAACCCGCCGCTGGACTGATGATCTCCACTGTGGGTGAAGCCAGGTCCGCAATCTTGATTAACAAGCTGGCCTCAGAAGATCGCAAACCACGGCCATCAATGGCACCCGCAACAATTTCCAAGAATGATCCGACGACGACATTCGAGGGCACGTTGATCACAATGGTTCGTTGCGATCCGTCAGGGAAGTTGGTTGAGAAAAAGAAAGCCCCACGTACCAGCACGGTCAGATTGGTGACTGCGACATCATCCTCGGCGCTGACCAAAAGACTTTGCGCGCCGCCGCCGGCCAGATCGCCACTGGCGGGACTGACACGTCTGAGCTGGATGGTTGGCGGTTTGTTGGAAAGCACCGCGATCACCAGTTCAGCCAGCGGCCCGTCATTGCCAAAGCGGTCGGTGGCAATAGCCCGAACGGTGGTGGAACCTGTGTCTGGCAAAGCCAGGCTGATGTTGAAAGGAACACTGCTGTCTGAACCAACGGCGGTCAAATCCCGGGTGAAGCGCACACCGGCCCCCGGCTCGTTTTCGGCCAGCAATGCTTCCACAAAAACCGTCGCACCCGCCACCGGTTCCTGGCCAGAGACTACACGCAAAGTTGAAATCACCGGACCCAAAGTATCGAGTGTGGTAAAACTGAGCGAGAGCGGCTGGTTCGTCGCGAGATTTCCAGCCAGATCACGAATCCCATTTGCCCTCAGGGTATATGTGGTATTCGGTTGGAGCAAAGTCGCTGGAGTAAATACTATCGCCAGCCCGTTGAGCACCACTTCCCCATTCCCGGCAACCTCGCCGTTCGGGCCGGTGAGAGTGAGTGTGAAGTTCGTCGCTTGCACCGGCTCGTTGAAGGAAAGCCTCGCTATGGCCCGGATGTCAACCTGGACCGCGTTGTTGCTGGGAAAGAGTGAAAGCAACACTGGCGGATCACCATCCTTCGTCGAAAAGACCGAGAGGAAAGCTGTGGTCAGCGGACGGCCCACCAAATCGGTCGGGCCTCGAGCGGCCACCCCGTCGAATGGATCACGCCGCTCGCCGTCGATCACCACGACTTCGTAAGTTTTAAGACTTTGCAGAGGTGCAAAAGGTTCAATGCTGACCACGCGCCCGACACCATTGCTGTCGGCGACCAACTGTAGCGCTGCCGGAACATTTGCAGTGGCGCCAGCCAAACGCAGGAAGATTCCATTGGTGTCCAAACTATTGGTGGCGATGGCTTCTGAAAAGAAGAGCTGCACCGGTGCGGTGGTGGGAACACTGGTGGCCGTTCTGCCTGGGATGACATTGACTACGGTCAGGTCGCTCTCGTCGAGCCGCAGAATCCCCAAATCGACCACCTGACCATTGGTGGAAATGGCCCCGCTGGTCCTGGCGATGCCATTAACATCCGCCACCACCGCCTCGACCTGAAAATTGCGCAGCGGGATGCCATCGAACCTGAAGCGCCCAGTCGAATCGGTTCGCTCCACCGCCCGGCCAGGCAATGAACTGGCAGATTGGAAAGTGAGGAGAACCTCGGCGCCGGCCACCGAGTCCAAACCGTTCTTTCGCGTGAGCCGCCCCGTTACAATTCCGCTTGAGCTGAGCTGGAGGCTCACAACATCACGTTGGGAATTTGTATTTAGAATTCCGTTGGCACTCGCCGCAAGAGCCTGTTCCTCGGCCAGAACCCGGTATGGCCCCATCGGCACGTTCACGAATCTAAAAGCTCCCAGCGAATCTGTGAGAGTGAACTCCTGCTGGCCTTGAAACAGCACGGATTGAAATTGGATCGAGACAGTGACAGCAGGCAGCCGTGTCACGCCGTCGCTGCCGAATACCGTTCCCTCGACCCGGCCGACGCCTGGGAGGCGAACAACAAAATCCGAATTAGTCCCCACCGCGCTGACAGTGAAATTGGTTTCAAACAGATTGTGGTTATCAATGGGATTCCGTGAGCCAGCTCGCAAAGTGTAGCCGCCCAGGGGCACGTCCACAAAGGTAACTCGGCCATTTGTTCCGGTGTCGCCTGAGAATGGCAAGATTTCAACAAAAGCATTGGTGGCTGGGGTGACTCCGTCCGAAAGCACCACGACGAGCGGCACAACAGCCAAAGGTGTGAGCGGTACATTGACTTCGAGTTCCAGGACATTTTCCGCCAATGTTCTGTTGACCTGGCCGCGGAACTTTTTAGCGGAATCAACTGCGGAGATCGTGAACGGGCCAGCAGGCATGTTGGGAAAGCTGAACCGACCATCGGGACCCGTAGTCACGCTGCGCTCCGCAGACAATCCGTCAAAAGTATTTAAGGTAACTCGGGCACCGGGAACAAAGCCCGTTCCATATCCATCGATAACCGCGCCTCGCACTTCGCCGAGCGATTGTTCAACCAGGACGATTTCACGAACTTCATTGGCCACGGCCAGTGACAAGTTCTGCAAAGCGCCCCGCCCGCTGATCGGGTCACTGCTGGTAATGCGGTAACTACCGAGCGGCAATCCGGAAATTTCGAAAACTCCGTTGGTGTCGGTGGTGGCAAAACCAACGTTGCCGATGGCAACCTGGGCGAAGGTGATCGGGGTGATCAAGTCCCGTTTCACAAACTTGCCACGCAGAATGGCGGTGGCTCCCAATCCCACCACGGCTTGCGAGGTGGTGCCAACTCCGACCGCAGCGCCAGACCGACCAAAGAGAGCTGTTGGTCCGCTGGCGAAAGAGGCAGCCACTGAATAACTCCCTTCAAACAGATTCTCGAACAGGACGAATCCATTAGTATCAGCTGTGCCTTCAAAAGTGCCGCCCGGAAAACTTCCCAGTTGAATTTCAACGCGTGCCCCAGTGGCGGGTGCGGTTGAGGCCTGCAAGACTCTGACCCGAAGAGCGCCTTTGCCGAGAAGCCTGATATCAACCAGATTCTCCACTGCATTGGAACCAGTCGGCCGCACGGTGGCCTGGGCCAAACCTTTTAATCCGCTGATGGGGTCGAAGGCCTCCACGCGATATCCGCCCGCTGGCAAAGCAAATCTCGTGTCAAATGTTCCATTGGTTTCCGTGGTAATTTCCAGATCTCCAAAACTAATCTTTACCTTCACGCCTTCGTCAACAGGTGTGATTCCGTCCGGCTGAAAAACAACTCCGCCGAGTCGGCCATTGATTTCTCGCGCGGCCGGAAATTGCAGCACCACATTGGTGATGCTGCGCTCAGTGGAAGTGGTCTGGCCATTGGCGGCGATCACCAGCGGAAAAAACGGACTGGCTGCCTGCAACCCCCAGAATCCCACCGGTAAATTATCAAAGCTAAAAGTTCCGAGGGCCGGGTCGCTGTTGACGTCGCCGCGCAACACGGTTCCGGGCTGACCATCAGGCAGCAATCCTTCACTGGTTAGGCGAACCTTGGCCCCGATGGGTACTCCCTGTCCGTTTAACACCTGGCCCGCAATACGTCCGCTCGGGCGGAAACGAATGTCGGCCACGATCACCTGACGGTCGAATCTCAACGTTTCCTTGATAAAACCAAAAGTCAACGGGTTGAAAGCCGCGCCTTCGCCGTTCAACAACGGATTACTTGCCCCAGTAAATATGCTGGCTGCTTCACCGATGGCTGCTTTAATTTCATCTGCCGAGGAGCCTCCGTCGCCAAGCGTTTTTAATATTCCACTGACATCCGTTTTCGCGGTGGGCGCGCCAGCGGCTGAGGAACTCAAGGTGGTGCTCTTGTTGATCGGCAGATTTTCCCAGCGAAAGTTTCCCCGGGCATCAGCCTGCATAAACTCAAAGCCGCCTTCGACCGGGTGCATGATTTGTGCGTTCGGAACAGGATTTCCGGCCGCGTCCAAGACCCGTCCATCAATGCGACCAGAAGCTGCCAGGCGGATTACGGCCAGATTGTTTCCAGCAGGCAATACATCCAGAGTCAGGCTGCCAAAACGTGGAAAGTCGAATGCCGGGTTTGATTTTGGGTCGCCCAATTCAATCGTACGTTCCACACCGGTGTTGATGGTGCGCCGTCCTGTTGGCACCCCGGGCAAAATGAATGTTCCATTGGCGTCGGTTCGAACAATTCCCTCGCCGCCTGCAACCAGTGCTCCGGCAACTGGCTGCCCAGTGCTGGTCTCCACCCGCCCGATAACGGTGGCGCGGCCTTGCAGCGAGATGTTCACAAACGAAGGTGGGCCCGCTGATAACAGAATATCACGCCGGTCACCTCGTCTTTTTCCGTCCTGCGATATCGCCACTATATCGTAGGTTGACGCCACAACATTGGTCACCTGCCAGAATCCATCCGAATCCGACGTGGCCTGCCCAACAATGCAACAAAAGTCGAGCCCACTCGCCTGACCGATGTAAACCTGGGCTCCCGGGTGTGGGGTGGTGTTATCGTTCTCGGTCACACGTCCGCTGATCGAGGCGCGGAGAACCGGGGCGGCACTCAACACAATCAGCAGATCGCGCGTTTCACCTGAGATATTCAGCGCCTCGCTGATCACGCGGCTCAATCCATCTCCAGTGGCGGCTTCGATGCTGAACACGCCTAACGGCACGCCGAAAAAAGCGAACCTTCCGTTGCTGTCACTGAAAACGCCCCGTCCCAATTCTCGCGAAGCTGGATCGGGAAACAAATTTACTGCGGCGTTGGGCCGTGGGGTTACGCCGTTTGAGGCCACAACCGTGCCAGTGACCGTTCCACGTCCACGAAATCTCAAAGCCACGGGAACGGTGGAACCGACGCGACCAGAACCCACGCCCACAACGTCGCGCAACAAGGCGCGGTCCAGCCCTTCAACCTTGGCAATGGCTTGGGGCAGCACGGTTGTTCCAAAAGCTTCAAACAACGTATTTCGCACAGCAGCCGAACTCGCCAATTCAAGCAGTTTGCCTCGGGAAGTTTCATCTGCGTTGGAAGATTCGAGAAGGAGTTGAATCAAATCCAAAGAGAGTCCGGAAGTATCCGTGGCGGAAATGGAGTAATGCACTCCGGCCATGACGAAATCAAAAGCGAAAAATCCGTTGGTATCTGCCAGAACCTGGCTGGCGCGAACTACCCATTCACTGCAGGAATCACCGGACGCCACCCGGTCATACATGGTCAAGGTCACGGGAACTCCAGCCGCAGGATTTCCATCTCCCCGCACCACCTGCCCGCGAATAGCCACACCTTCGCGCAAGGTGGCCTGGACCGCGATACTGTTTGAAATTATTAAATTACCGCGCGCATCGGTGACGCCCGTGACCGTCATTGTGCGTGGAATGATCTGACTGATTCCCTGCCGCAAATTGAGCAAAGCCACACGTCCACCAGGTTGAATTTGAACTGATCCGGCGCTGTTGCCATTTTCCAGACGATACGCGGAGGCCACGTTGGCGCTGGTTGCCGGCATGGGCTTGGAAAAAAGCACAGCCACTATGGTTCCGTAATTCATCGGGAAAGCCGGGACTGTGGGGACGCAGGGCACCGGAGGACGTCCGGCGAGCAAAGCTCCATCCTGAAGAACAGTGATTAACTGCGGAGGATTCTCGCGAATGAAAACCGGCGACACATTGACCGGGGTTTCCACAATCCCATCGCAGGTTTGATCCAGGTTGAAGGTATTCCCTCCCGCTACGAAAGAAACGCAGGCCCCGGCAGGCTGGTTTGAAATGAGAGTGGTAAACTGGCGGGCTTCGCCATTGGTGCTCACGATCAAAACACGCAGCGTCGCCTGGTCTATGGCGTTGGTGAATTTCCAACGGAATACTGCATTGCTGGCAGTTGAACCTCCAATCATCCAGGCACCACGCGTTCCGGCATATCCTGCAATGCCGGGAATTGCCGATGAATTGGGATCACCGGTTGCGCCTTCGGAAGTGGCGCTGATTTCAACACCACTGACATTTACCGCCGACATCAACCACGACTGGCTCAGCCCGGCAAAATCGGGGCCGCGTTCCCCCAATCGCGCGACCGCGTCCAGCGAATCGGCTAGTTCCATTTCTTTCACCAAAGCTTCGCGCCATTCACGGCCGGCATCGGTTTCACGAATAATTTGATCGTAACCATCATTAAAATTTCGACCGCCCTGCCAGTCGAGCAAGAGGTCCGCCAGCACCCGTTTCAGTGAATCGCCGTATCGAACTCGCTGGCCGGCTTCGGCCAATTCAAGAGTTCGACGGGTGACAATATTCTTGTTCACCGGCTTCACTCCCGGGGGCAACAACGGAGCAGTAGCGATGCTCAAAGCCTGACCCAAAACACGCTCCGCTGCGACGCGAATACTGAATGGCAAATCATTCACGAAGTCGGGCATGGCAATGGTGTCTGGTGAGAGCGCCACGCCACGTTCATCCACTCCCATGGTAAGAGTGAACCGGCCGGCGCTGGCTTCGTCGCCGGTGGTAAGATTGGAGAAACTGATTGAACCCGTGCGTTGGGCGCGGAGTTTATAACGTGCAGTAGCGGATTGGCCCGGAAGAATTTGTCCAATTTCCACCGTGGCTTCACTTTCCAAAACGGCCCCGCTCAAGCTGGAGGCCGGGAGGGTGACGCGAACCAGATTAGCTACTGATTGACTGGTATTAAGAATCGTCACCGAGGCTTCGTAGGGTTCACCGGAGCGAATCGTGCGAGGGTGTGCAAAGGAGATGGAAAACTTCGGGTTTCGCACCAGAACAGAACCGGCGGCTTTGCCTTTCACTTTCACCACGCCCGCCGCCAGACCTTCAAGATCCGCGCTCAACTCGAGGTCCATGACGTGCAGACCTTCCTGCAAACCTTCGACCAGGAATTCGCCCTGACCCGATTCACCTGGAAACAATCTTGCAACATCATCGGCGGTGCCCGGTTTTCCATCCGGTCCAGGACGCGTTACTGGTTGCACGGATTGGATGATCTTCCCGGAACCAACACGGGCGAAACGGAGCGGATCATCGCCGGGTTGATTGTAGTTTGTGCTGGAAACACGGTCAGGTCCGGGTGGCAGGATCAATTTTGCCTGAACGTTCACGACGCTGAGACCGGAAGCACTCGGAGCCGCATTTTCGGTAAAGATCTGCACGGAAAAAAATTGATTTAGAAACCCGATATTACCGGGAATCACCACCAAAGCGGGGATCGGCGGAATACTCAGGCCGAGATCATTTTCCCCCACATCGACAAATTGAAAATTCACCGGCTGCACGGAAATATTGAGACGGCTTCCTTGCAGTTCTTCTGGAAGCTGAATCCTGCTGGAGAGTTCCTGGTTGATCAGGTCAGCCGCCTTCAACCGCTCTTCCAATTCCGCGGCGGGAATAATTTCTGTGGACTGTTTGAAGGTCGGGGAAACAACCGGAAACCGCACCGGAATAGTTTTGCCATCCAGAACGAATCCGACCTCAAACTCCACCGCGCGGAAATTTGATTCATCGATGACGATCCCCTTTTCTTTGATTTCATCGAGAGTGAGTGGACGCGAGGTAACGCGCGAAACCAGCACTTCGTCAAAGACCTGGACGGGAACGCTGGACGGTTTGCCTTCCAGAATCGTCCTGCCATCGACCCCATCCACCAAGCGGATGCCGTCGAGTTGATAATCCCCCACCAGATTTAACGGCGGGAACAAAAGCGGTTGATTGACGGCACCCACCAACCTTCGAGCGGGGAAAGATGGTCCGCGCAAAACCGCCTCAACAAATGCTCCGGCGGGCAAGGCTTCCGCCCCGCCCTTCAAGGTAACCAGGACCGAACCAGCGATGCCTTTGGGAACGGAGACGGCGGACGGAGTCACCACCAGTTCTGTTCCGACAATCTTGTATTCAAGAGTTGTGAGCGACTGGCTAACCGCCGCCGCCGGAGCGCGCAATGACCCTGCCACCAATCCGAGGAGAATTAGAACCACCCTGAACTGTATGTTCACCTTGAGGCCTAAAAATGGGTTGAATTTCGTTAACATAGGCCCTTATTCAGCGAACGACATGTGTTCGCCAAAACGGAATTCCTTAACCACGTTGTCTGCCTGAGTGTTTATGCGGTTTTGTTGCAGTCCTCTCAACTTGCCGGCACCGTCCAACACCTCCGCCAAATCCGCCGGCTTAATATTTACCGCCTCAGCTTCATTCAAAAAGTCCTTGGTATAAGTGGCGCTATAGCGGCCGGAATCGATATTGATCTTCCATGTCCCGTCGGCCTCGTTAAACACAAACTCGCCTCCGACCCTCCCTTTTCCTCGTCGTGTTAAGTCGGTGTGTTTTGTCATCCGAACTCCTGGTGGACTCTCTGGGGCTACAAGGAGGCTTCCGTTTTCATCCACAACGTAGAGATACTTTCCATGATTGCCTTTCTTGTCCTTGTAAGGGGAGAGCCTGACTTCCCCTCCTAATTCTACAACCTGAAGCCCTGGCGGAGCTGCTTCTCCTTCCCTGTTTTTAGTGCGAACAAAGGTTGGGTCCTGAGCTTCGCCAAAGAGCGATTCGAGGTGTTTTGGGCTAGCTTTTCTGGACTGGCGAATATTTCGTACTCCCAGATTGTCATCAGCCTCGGCCATTCTGGCCAGCCTGGGGTCGATGCCTGCCTCATTTTCAGGGGCGATTCTCCCGGCATGTTGATCACTTGGCCGGGGTGCCCGCTGCTGGTGGCTGCTTTTTTTTGCCTCACTAAATTTGACGCCTTTCCCGCGAGGGCCGGCGGGAATGTCAGGAACTCCGGGAATTCTCTTGTTCTTGCCTGTTGGATCCCTATAGCTCGTTGGATTGTTGGCAAAGCCCGAATAAAGGTTCGGACTATCATTGTAATCCATCGGGTCCTGCTGCAAAAACCCACCGGTGCTCGGATCATAAAAACGGGCTCGCAAATAGAGAAGTCCTGCGTCCGGATCAAAATATTGGCCATGGAAAAGCATCGGCGAACCAATGGCGCTTCGGCCCAGGCGCTGAGCACGGGTGTCCTGGAGCGCTGGAGGACCTTCGTAAATCGTCCCATTCGCATTCGGTGCCACGAAGGTCAAGGTTTCCGCGCGATTGGCATTTCCCCATTCATCCACCAAAAATCCACCGGAAATCTGCATCCCTAGTATCGGTGCTGTGGTCGCCTGTGGACGAACTCGCAGTAATCCGCTGAAGGTGAATCCAACCGGCAAATCTTCTTCGTAAATGATTTCCGCCGAAACAAGCCCGGTAGCAGTGATCATTTTCACTGCGTCCGTCGGAAGCGTGAGTTGTCCTGCAAATAACGCGCCGTCGGCGCCCGGAACAACAGGCGCAGCAGTGCCAGAAAACTTCGGGAAGATCGCTTCGGAGAATTGAAGCAATAATTGGCCATTAACCGATTGAGAAACAAACGCCGCCTGAGGAGAGCTTTGATCCCTGCCTTCGATCACCGCCTGACCCCAGGAATCATATCGCATTCGTTCAACCACCTGACCCTGTTCATCAACTATGGCAACCACCGAACTCATAGCGTCGCGCAAATACCAGAAACGCCGCAATTGACCCTGCGCATCGATTAAATCTGCTGCGAAAGGTGAATCTTCATCCGCATAAAAATAGCGGGCGCGAAGCCGGTTTGTTCCGAAGATTTTCTCATGTTCTTCAATCAGGCGCCCCTCATCCCAAATCAGCGCCAGGTCATTGGTGGAGGCCGAATTGGAAAACCGCCGCCGATGAACAAAACCATTGGGCTGATGTTCGTAGTTGATGGAAAATCCGTCCTCGCGGTTGAGCTGCATCAATTGGGAGGAAGCGCTGTATTTCAATGTTGCCGAGACTCTTCGAAGGTTTCCTGAAAAATCTGCTAACAACAATCGAGTCCCCGCGACGTTGCCCAGCGGATCAGTAGTAGGCCGATCCACTCCATCCAGCCGGGTTTGGAAAAGGTTGCCTTGGACATCGGGATTCTCGAGCTTTTGCGCAAAAGGAATCGGAGAAACGGTCAGGCTGTTCGGATTCAAGGTGGAGATCGTTTCAAGCAAATCAAACCCTTGCCCGTCGTATTGAAACTGGCGAGCGTATTGGCCATGTTTCAGATCAAAATCCACTTCCAATCCAACAATCGAATGCCGGATTTCATCCTTGATCTCAGGTCGCAAACCGATGTCCGCGCGAATCAAACGATTGCCATCGTCGTAAACGAAACGATCGGTCCGGCCGTGACGATGCAGTTCCTGCCTGGCCACAATATTATTGGCGGCATCGTAGCGATAACGCACATCAGCCAAAACAGCGTTGTCGGAAATACGGGTGAAGGTTCTCGCAGCGATTCGCCTGCGCAGGTCGAAGCGATTGATTTCGCGCACCCCGTTACCCAGCAGCACTTCGCCACGTTGACCTGACCCCACATATCCATTTGCCGATACTCGATAAATTTCAGTTCCATCTGCTCGCACTGACAAAAGTCGTTGCGCAGGATCTCGATCCTCCCCCACAACAACTCCACTTGGATATGTCAGGGTTGCACGGCTTCCGTCGTCATTGATGGTGGACGAGATGATGAATCTTCCATGCGATTCGGTAAAAGTGGATTCGGTTACGGGTCCAAGCAGATCGTATTTGAAAGTGGCATTGTAGGCAGTTCCGCTGCCATAATTGGCCGTGCGAACACGTCCCAACCCATCGCGTTGGTAAGTTAATTTGTAAGGAAATCCCTGGGCGTAACTTGCATCCTGGCCGGTCTCGCTCCCCTGCGGATCATATTTGAGCTGCATCGAGCCGCCCGGAATCAAAATACGTTGAGGCAGGTTCTGATGGTTAGGATCTTCAAATAGATAGAACGATCCATCGGCCCTTAAATTGGAACGAACCGGGCGGAAAGTGCCCGTATCATAAGTGGCGTCGATCCCCTGCAAAGCTGCGTCACCCGACAGCACCAACTGGCGGTTCTTGTCGCGCCGGAAATTGAATTCAACATTGTTGGCCCGGATGACCTTGCTGAGCTCACCGAGCACTGTGTATTTTTTTCTAGTTGTTTTGCCTCGGCCGTCAGTCACATTTCCAGCAGAGCCGTCCGGGCGGGGATCATACTTTGACAATAAACCGAGGTCGTCGCGGAAGTCTAAAAGGTGATCCAGAGCATCGAAGCTCGAGGTGGCCGTATAATTCCGTCCCCCTTCCCGAGAAGAGATTTTCTCCAGGTTTCCGTTTTTGTCCGGCGTGAAGGTAATCTCGGAGGCGAAACTTTTGATTCCCCGGCTATAACCAGCACTATCGTGACTGGACTCCCTGGTGTCGCGCGGACCGCGGGTAATTGTTTTTCCACCTGTGGAATCGGTTGGATATTCGAACTCGGTTATGGCATCACTCGACGATCCTTTGAGCTTTTGTTTTTTCGGGCGGCCGAGGGCATCTATCTCTTCCACAGAAAGTTTATAGAGCTCGCCGAAAATTTTATCCGTGGAAGTGACCGACTCGATTTCACCGCCGGAATAATAAGTCTGGCGGGTGGTCATCTCGCCCCCTTCCACCGGCACGATCAAATCTATCACCCGGTCATGCCCATCATAAACGAAACGTTGGACTTCCTTGTCGCCCTGGAAAAGTTTTTCGAGATTTCCGTGAATATCTCGTTGATATATCTCCGAATAATTTCCGAGCTTCATCTTTACCTCGCGGCCGAGATGGTCGTAATCGAACTCCCTGACCTGCCCGCCTGGATAGGTAATTTTTCGAACTCGCCAGGCATCGAGGGCCGTGGAGTGGTATTTGGTCACTAACGGCAACGCAACCCCGTTTACATCCACTGCCTCCACCGTGGTTTCTTCGAGAAAGTTGAGCCGGTTATATTTGCGCCGCTCAACTTTTCGTTCTGTGGCGCTGGCTTTGTGCTCGCTGTAAACAACGTTGCCGTTGGCGTCGTAGCCCAGTTTGGCCACCTGGGTGCCACGGGTCATCTGGATCGGCAACAAACGATCATCGTAGGTCATCTCGACTTCAGCCCCGCGTGGAGGAATCACCTTGGTGGGTCGGCCGAGCTGGCTGGCCGAGCTTCCGTCATACCGAAGTTCGGTTCGATTCTGCCCTCGAATTTCCGCCAGCATAAACCCGGACGAATCGTCAAACTCCCATTGAGTTCGCAAGCCCTGCGGAGTGTTGGCGGAAAGTCTTTGACCAAAGCGGTTGTAACTCCAGGAACTGATGCCATCAGTGCCGTGAGTGACCTTTTCCACCTCACTAGCGTTGTCGTTTAAGGCGTAAGTGTGCTGTTTACCATTGTAATCTGTCACCACGCCCACTGGCAGGTTGTAGCGCAGATCGTAAGTCGGGCTGAGCTGGGTCAGCGTTGGGCCGCCGCGAGGTCCAGGAATCCGCTCTTTCTTCAAAAGATTGGCCCGGGCGCGAAGGGTCTTATTTGAAGAATCATAAGTCCACTGAGTAACGTCACCCAACGGCGTCTCGCTTCGAATCAGTAAACCGTGGAGGTTGTATTGCGGCTTCGTTACACCTTTTCCATTCAAAGGTCCGCTTTCGGTTTTTTCTGTGGGGTACCCTTTGGAGTCGAACTTCCATTCTGTCTTTGCCTGGTCAGGACCGGTGATCGAAGAGGCCTTCCCGCTAGTGGGGAAATCGATGGTCACGGGTCCACCGACACCGTTTCCCTGTGATTGAACCTTCTGATTCGAAAGATTCATCGAGGCAGCGAACAGCGCTGAGTCCTGTTGTGACGGTTCGCCGCTGGTGGAAATTCCTCCCATGGTTCCCTGGCAACCGCCCGACCAGAGATATTCCGTTTGGGGCCTGGCCGCTGAGCTTTCATTCAATCCATTTCCCGCAATACCCAGGCGTCTGAGGAGAATGCCATCCTGATCGTATTCGAAATCCACATTTCGCCCGGTGAAATCGCGAAGTCGCGCTATTTTGCCGATGGCATTGACATTTTTGGTTCGAACATCAAGTCCACTAATGAACAACAGATCCCCATTCATGCGGTAATGACCGAGTTCCAAATAACGGCCGCCCTCCGAAACAGCTCGATCAATCACCCGAATGAGTTCACTTCGTTCGTTGTATATGAGCTCCTGGAAATTATCCGGGTGCTTGTCGTAAATCTTGGTGAGCCGACCCATTCGGTCGTACCAGAACTGCTCCCCTTGAGGCGTCAGGCGGGCGAAGGAACCATCAAAAAATTCAAAAATGGGATCAAAAATTCCGGGAAACTCCTCGTAAGGCAGGTAATACCGCCTGGTTCTTTCCATCCAGCGGAGTTCCTCGACCAAGGGATCGTCAACTACTTCTTTAGGCGGTTCTGTTCCGGCAAAAAAGTAGGAGACCACATGGCCACTGCCGTCCGTCATCACCAGGTCTCCGCTTTTAGCAAAAGGTTTGAGGGTCCCAGTCGTATTTGTCAGAGACGCGACCGCGAACATTAAATCTGATCGGGAACCGAATGTTTGCGGACGGAGCGGTAAAACCTGCTGGTTGTAGAAAAAATCCCATCCTTTTCCAAATGCCCCTTCGAACAAGTCCTGCCCGCCAAAAGTGCGCTCGAAAACAATCGGCATGCCGCGCCCTGGAACACTCAAGTCGATGGTGTCATGGCGGATCTCGCCGTTGTGGGCGCTAACCATTCCAAAAGTGCCGGGCATGGTTTCGTGGCCGTTAAGGGGGGGTGGATTAGAACCGGGAATGTAAGTTCCGGGAAAAGTCTCGGCCGTCACACTGGCGCTGGGAAGAATCATCAGATCATTGCCATCTCCACTCACCCCTCCAATCCGCGCTGCAAACGGGCCCAGAACTTGATTGGTGCCCATGGTCGAATCGATAAAAGCCGAAAGGAAAAACCCGCTCCAAAGAACCGCTCGGGGCATATTGCTCTGAACCTCACCCAGCTTTGCCAGCGGAGCACGTTCGACTACCAACGCGAATGGTTCAGACAAATAGCGATTGAAAAATTCGCTTTTGGGATCATCGGAAAGCCTGAACGCCAGAAGCGGTTTGATTGGGGCGTCGCAGCCCGCGCGAGGAGTTTGCTGAATGGCGGCGGCGGCTTGCGAACTGACCGCTCGAACGGCGGCAAAATCATAGCCCTTATTGCGCAACGGATGGCCCGCTCGATTAAGTGATTGCAAGCCGAGCTTTATTTCACCTCCGGCCCCTCCCGGAGCGTCCACCAATACGTAATAATGACCATCGCGAGATGGCGGAATCAAGGATGGTGTGTTGGAGCTGAGTCCGCTCAGGGAAGCCGGGCGAACGAATTGTTGTTCCCTCAAAGTTGCGAAGGCAGCAGACAGCCCTGATGGCTGCTGTTTGAGTTGCTGCGCCAGGGGAACCGAATTTCCCTGAAAAAGATCATTCGAACCAAACTGCACGAACCGCATGCGCGGCTCCATTTGCACCACCTCATGACGGCCGCCGAGATTGGCGGTGAAAATTCCAGCGCTGGAAACATTCAGCGTTTGATTTCCGCTGCCAGCTCCGGGAAGCCGGCTTCGGAACATTGCATGCAAACCGCTCACAGGATTTTTGCGCAATGCCAATGTCGGATCCAGGACAAGGGCATCCGTGGTCATGGCCAAAGCCAATTGACCGTTGGGCAGGCGATAAATGGATTGAGGCTGGCCCAAGCCCAACTCCGCCGGGAAAGTCAAAAGGGGCAATAGTTTCGGCAGAACCGGATCAGTTACATCGATGACCGCCAGTTTTGGAACTCCATCAGCATCCGGCGCCAGCGAAACAAAAGCCAGGTTCCGCAAATCAGGGACCGCAGTTTCACTGACGTTGACCTGGAATTCCAGATGAACTCGCTTGGGCCGCGCGCCCGGCGCGAAAGGAACGGTGGCGGATGGCGCTAGCAACTCCCCATTAAAGAAGGCCGTGCGATAACCAGGAGCCAATGGAACGGGAGTGGGCTCTCCCTGCAAGCCGGTTTGAACTCCGCCCGAAAATACCAGGGCGCCATAACCAAACCGGTCGTCATAGGCGTAGTCCAGCAGACTCCTGGTTCCATCTGAAAACCGCATGCGCAGGGAAAATTGGCGGCCAAAAAAGTCCACCGCGTCCCGCTCAGGAACTGGAAGTTTATCGCCGGCATCCGCGTAATGCCCGTTGGGGTTGGTGTTGCGCACTCCATTGGTGAACCCGCTTCCGTCATCGCCGGGCCGGAAAGTATCAAAGAAAAAGGTCTGCCGCTCGCCCGGCGCAAGGTTGTAAGCCAGAATGAAAGCCTGCAGATCCAGAACAACCACCTGTTGCAAATCAGCCCCATTTTCAAAAAACGCGGCCTGCGGTGGGTGCCACGTGACTTTCTGCACCGTGGCGGGCCTAGCGCTGATTTCTCCAAAAGCCACTCTCGTTGGTTTGGCTGGATCAGTTACGTCGTAAACCCGCAGGTATTGCCGGGAGAATTCGAAGTTGCTCAGTGCCGTATCGCGCAGCCCCGTTAATCCTCCAACCACCATCAGTAAATTTCGATTGGTCAGCGGGAGTTCACCAGGTGCAAAGACCGGGGAATGCAGGAAATACGACCAATTGGGAATGTATTCCAAGTCGCGCGGAAAACCTGGCAGCGGTTGTTCGGCCAATTTAAGCGGGCTTCTGGGATTGCCGGCGTCGTAAATCACCAGGCGACCGCTGCCAGAGCGGTCCAATGCGTAAATGATATTCCCTTCTGTCACTGCCCCTCCCCCGTCGCCAATTCCTGGCAGGCTCGAGGAAACAACTGCCGGGGTGCGAAACCGAAGCGACAAATTCATCCCGGAAAGAGATGATGATTGAATGGGATTCGTGGCCAGATCCTTGATCGCGCTCTGAAAATTCAAAGTATAGGTCTTACCGGATTCCAGCAACGGCGGCTGAAGTTCCAGCACTGTTTGATCCGCGCTTAAACGCAATCCGAGCCCGCCCGGCACTGAAGGAAGCATGGAGAAGACTCCAGAATTGTTGGTGACGCTGGCATCAATTGGCTCGTTAAAGATCAGCCGAATCGGCTGCCCCATGCCAAGAGTTCCATCTTGAATTGGTTCAGTCCGCACCAGGGAGGGGCCGACCTTGTCGAGGGAATCGCTTTGCAAGGGAAGGTTCTGAACCGTGGGTTCGCCACCAAGAACAACGTTCCATTCCTTGGTGTTGATCACTGGTTCGACACCAAAGCTGATTGCGGCAGTGATTTTCAATTGAACGGACATGGGTCTGTCTGATTGGAGAGTGTATAAAAATCGCTTCTGCAAATTATTGGATGCTCCCGCAGCCGGAGTTGGGCCGGTGAGGATTAAATTCGACAGAGAAGGTGGTGTAAGGTTGGTGTCTCCAGCGAGAGGCCGGATGTTTTGCGCGATAATAGAAAGCGTGGCGAGAGGGGCCAAAGGATGAACCACATCCACGATTACGGATGTAACCACATTAGTTCCTGGATCGAGGGGACGCTGTTGAATGGTCACCAGTGGCGGCAGATTTATTCCTGTATCTGGAAGGAAACTGAAGTTTTTACGAACATTGGGAGAGATGAAAAGGTTCTCAAACAATGGAGCTACCGGAGCAGTCCTGGGCTGGCTCTGGCTGGGGTGCCGGGCGCGAGCCAGGAAGACTTCGCGAGCCCGCGGCAATAGCAGCCGGTAGTTGCCCCCACGATCACTGATACCGTATGGCTGGCCCGCGGCGTTGAATTTTGTTGTTTGTCCCTTTACTACGAGAGCCGCATCCACGATAGCCCCACGCAACGGAATTCTGCCACGGCTCACCAGTTGGTCCAAGCCAGCGCCAACAGCGAGCAGTGCGATGTCTGCGCCGCCCCCGCTGACAAAGCCAGCGGTCAGTCCAAGAGCGCTGAAAAAAGGATCGAGGTGTTCCTCCAGGCATCGATCTTCCAGTTGCACCGGACAAATACCGACTTTTCCCATCATCAGCATCGGCGGATCAAAGGCGTAGAGGACCACCATCCGTGCGATCTCACTGAACCCAAAAACAGAGACCAGCAGAAATTTAGTTTGGGGACCTTTTATTCCACTTTTGCTGTTCGCAATAATTGAACTCGCGGAAGCAGCCGACGGCGCAAATAGCGGATTCTCGTCTTCGCTCAAACCATCGAGCCAGCCAGAAAATGGAGAGGTTCGCGAGGCTTCGAGACGGCCATTTTGAAAAAACATCTGATCCACGACCTGGTAATTCACTTCGCCATTCACCACACGCACCACTGCCAGGCTGAAGGTCATATTGGTGGGGGAAACTCCCGGTGGAACATCAAATTTTTGCGGATCAAACGGCACTGACAAACTGGCCGGGCCAGTAGCTTTGTCGCCTCTGAGAGTGACATCCATCACGGCCGCAATTCCCGTCATCAGTTGCGGATGCGGTGTTTCGTTGGTGGCCCGCGAAAGCGGGACCGGAGTAATTTTTAGAATCGTTCTGCCCTGGCTCGAACCTGGCTCCAAGGCCAAACTAAAAAGCCCATCTGGACCTGGAGTCTGGATTTCACCGCCAGCCGCAAACAAACCGACACTTCCGTCCGCGAAAATTTGGCGGGAAGGTTTGATGCGGTTTTGCGTGCCGTTTTTATTCACAATGACCACGACCAGTTCGTCATCGGCAGAAGCAGGGATGCTGTTGGAAAAACTCCCGTCCACCTTCGACAACACGGTTGAGGTAAAACCAGTGGTTTCATTCACCAGGATGACGGGCGCTTCGGGTTCAGCCAGACCGGACCCGCCTGAAAGGCCTGCGGACCCATTTGGGAGCTCGTGAATCGTTAGGGTCGAAGAATCGCGGGTGAGGGATTCCGCGGCAGTGGTGAAGGTAAAGGTGTTGGTTCCTTCTAGCGCCAATCCGGCGAGATCGGTTACTAACGGCGCCACTCGAATGGTGAAAACCGATGAAGGGGCCAAAGGATCAGTGGGAAGCAAGGTGGCAATTGTGTTGCGCAAATTGAGACTCAAACTCGCCGGAACCGCCTGTCCATTGGTCCCCAACAACTGCAGGCCAGCGCCAATGATGGTCCCAGGGCTGACAGCCTTGCTGAAGGTGACGATTACGGGACTAATCCGGGAGACTCCCACCGAATTGGTCGCAGGAGAGACTGTGACCACTCTTGGTCCCGTTGGACGGACATCAAAGTCCAGTACCAACGCATTTTGAATCGATGGGGAATTGGCGTCGAGTTGAGAAGTTTCCCCGGTCAACAAATCAGAATGAGCCAAATGCACTCTGCCGGTGGGAGAAAGCAATCGGTAATTCCCGGCAGCATCTGCGAATGCGGCCCACGGTTGGCCCTGAACTCGAATGAGCCCGGCGGCGTTGCGAGTAATTCCCCGGACAATCCCCTGCTCCACCCCGACTTGAACCAGCAGATATTGGCCGCTGAGATTCACCCCTGAAAGCCGGTCGCCGCTCAGTGGTTCCTGGCTCGCCAGCCGACCCTGGGCATCGCTGTGGTAGCGGCGCACCGGCTGCAGGCCAGTGATTCCGTGCCGCAACAAAACCCGCGCTAAAACAAAAAGTTGGTTGGTTTCCAGGGCTGCTGTCTGAATTAATATTTGCTCAGGAGAAACTATCCCGGGCGCATTCAGTTCGAAAGCCGCCACGATCTGGTTTCCGTTGGTGGAAAAATGGCGGAAAATTTCCGTGCTCAACTGACGCAACGTCGCCGCCTGGGACTTTTCAACCGCCCCCTGCCCTGCCGTGACGCGGATCGTTCCTGCCGTCAAGGATCCTCCGTTGCTCGACACAACGGCGCCACTAAAGGCGGTCGGGGTTTGGATCTCCACCTTGATCAACGCCTCGCGCAACTCTTCCGAATCCAAAAGGAGAAGGGGTCGGATGGGGAAGTTATTGTGCAGTGTTTTCGGATCACGGTCGCCCGGACGTTGATAACCGACCAAAAAAGTTTCATACCTTGGCGGGTCCCGGCGGGAGCCGTCGGTCATTTGATACGTTTCCGATACGTCACCCCGGAAGATTTTTCCGCTGCTCAATAAACCCGCCGAGTTGCTGACCACCAAGAGGGCCGTGCCAGTCACCAAGTCGGGATTGCGGCTTGCGGTGCTGGTGGATGGTTCCACCTTTCCCCCTGCTGTGAGCGAAAACACCTCGTTGCCAGCCGGGATGCCAGGCAGGACTTGACCCACAACAGCGGCGGGCGGCTCCGGCAAGGGCACCAGATCGGCGATCACCATGGCGTAAGCACCGGTCTTTCCAATGGGGACACTCACCACGCTGCCGTTTGTCCCCGAAAGAACATGAACCACCTCCCAGGCCGGCTTCTCCTCATTCCATCGCACCAATGCCAGCTTGTTCTGCGGCGCTACCGTGTCCCACAATTGAAGGAGTGCCAAGCCGGATCGACCTGGTTGTACCGTTGATTCAAACCAAAATGCCTGAAGCGGACTCCAGCCCGCAGGAAGTAAAGCAGGAATGGTTTGGGCAGTGAGTTCCGTGATCGTGGCCGAACTCTGGGAGGGGAAACTTCCCGGTCCAAAGGAAAGACTTATCCCAGTTGTTTTCATGCTTCCACCGTCAAACGGGGAAATTAGAAAAACGTTGGTGGAACGAACCGTAAGCCGGGGTGATTCCAACAGCGAAACTTGATTGCTGCCCAGCGTCCGCTGACGCCAGACGGGAACATATTCTTGCCGCGAGAACTTCCACTGATGAAGACCGCCGCCTCCGCCCAAAGTCACGAGTCCGGAATTGGATTCGGAAACCAGACTTCTGATTCCCAGCGGCGATTTTTCCTCGACATCCGTTTCTGGAAGCGGATGCCCGGTTGCATCCAGAGTTCTGACCAAAGCCAGCACTTCGCTGGTGGATAAGGGCCCGGAAGGGGCAAAAACTGCAACCGCCATTTTCGGAGCGCCCGTTCCCATCCGGAGTGAAATGGTCCTGGGAGCCGAAATCTTGCCTGGAGCCAGCTCTCCGCCGTTTATCAAAGGGGAGATGTTGTAGAACGGGCGTTGCGAGGCGGTGCCGTCGGCATCCATGGGACCGCTGGTATTGACCAGGTTGGTGACCCAGAGAACGAGAGGGGTTTGAATCACCCTGTCCGTGCGGTTGCTGACAACTAATTCTGCATTCCAGCTATTTTGGACGCGGTTAAAACGCATGGATCGATAAAACACCGCCACGTCAGGACTGACGTCTTCCAATAAAACCGGAACCCCATCAATCTCGAAAGAACGCGTTTCCGCGTGAAGGGGAAACAACAACACAAAAAGCACGAAACTGAGCCATAGGCTCAGGATTCTTTTGCACTGCAAGGCAAGGATACTTTGAATTAAGGGCTGGTTCATTTTCGTGCGGAGGAAAAAAGAAAAAGCCCCAGACATCCTAAGGCGAAAAGAGAAAGGATTCCCGGTTCTGGAATGATGCTGAATTGACGGATGTAAGCCGCAGAAAACAGGTTGTTTTCGTTGTCGAACAGGACAAAATCAACTTCGCCGTCCGCGCCCAACAACTTGATGGGCACGTTAAACAGCACTGAATATGCGCTGCGAAAGGTCGGATCATCCAACCCGCCAAAATAGTCTATGGGTGCGGCCTGGAGCGAGCCGCCAGGCAGTTCCAATCCGCCGGGATTGGGGGGAAGCAGTTGAAGATCGAAGACATCGACCGTCAACAAGGCTGCGACCGGCCCGTCTTTCGCCGGTCGAAAAGAGATGGTGAAAGAATCGACGAAGGTTTGAGGATCCCTGACCTCACTGGTGGCAAAGGCCAGGTCGAACCTGATCTGGATCGGGTCGGAAATCCCCGCAGTGTTGAGGGAAACCGTAACCGATTGCATAAAACTGGTTCCCTGCGCACGAAGTTCGATATTCTGGGCGGGCAATGGAGATGAATGAAGCTCGCACCCAAACAAGACCATACCGGCCACCGTCGCACACAACCGCCATTTTCCCGCCGGACAGGGATTTTTTGTCGGGATGTTTGGGAAAGGGACGGTGCCTCGCGATTCGGCCACATTACCTGCAGCCATCGGGCTACCCCCTGAACACAGCCCTTCCGCAACGGATAACCCGTCGAATCGGCTGAGCAGACCTCCAGCATGAGACCAAGGAAGGTTCATCTAACTATAAATTCGCCAATCACATACCGGATCTAACAAGGAATCGAAAAAAACATTTTGTCACAGGATGTGCGGGGGCGAGGGACGGATGCCTGAAAAAAGAAAACCCCGGCTGCCGTGAGGCAATCGGGGTTTTTTGGAGATCAAGCAAGTTTTACGGAACCAGCTGGATACGGTAAATCGAAAGATCGGTGTTCGTGGTCGTGATATCGACAAAACTGGTGATTGAATTGGTGGCCCTGATCACTCCTCCGATAGGAAACCAGTTCGTTGTCACAACGGAATTGGTCACAGAAATATTCTTTTTCTCCACCCGATATCGCTTATTCAAAACAGTGCTCCAACTGATCACCGGACTCAAATGAACCGAAACGACTCTGAAAACGGAGTTAGGGTCGGTTGGATTTGTTCCAGCTAGAAACTCGCGGAAGTTATTCTGTCCATCGTTGTCCGGATCGGCCTCACCGTTAACACGGGGGTCTGTCAAGAAACCAGGCCCAAAATACAGTTCCCGCCAGGATGCAGGAATTCCGTCTTGGACCGCATAAACACGTCTATAGGTCTTGCTGAAGGTTTGAGATTCAATTGCGTCACTTTCGAAAAGCCGTGCTTTGATGGTGGTCTCAGCGAAAACAACGAATGGTTCCACGTAGAGAGGTGAAATCCTGGTGGGTTCCGAACCATCCAAAGTGAAACGCAACTCTCCCTTAGTTTTCCCTGACGCAATTGAAACCTGGATGCTGTTGGTAAAAAAATCCGATACAGGTGAAAAAATAATCTCAGGTAGATTTGAGCCATCACCAGTCACTTCCGTGATGGTTGCTTGAATTTTGAGTCCGGAGCCTGACTGCTTACCATCCATGCCATTGCCGATCATGAAGTCCACAGTCTCGTTCATTTCCAGGTAAACCAAATTGGAAAATGAAGCTGCTTGGGTAGCACTCAGAAATTTTTCAAACAAAACTCGATGTCCGGCAAAGATGTGAAAATCAGTGTCTCCGGCGAGAAGCGGTCCGACAAATGGTTCCACGGCAGAACGAATCTCGAAGTAACCAGATTTCGGGGCAGAGAAACGGATGACACAATAGTTGTCGGTGGTTCCTTCCACACCCGCATAAAACCACGTGCTACCGGCAGGGAAAACCCCGGCTCCGTTGTCATTCGATGCCGTTTGTGATGATGCATTGTGGAATACTGATGGCGGTGCCGAGAATCCTTTGGACCACGATTGAATTGGCACGCCATTCTGAGTCGAGGATGTTTTGAATGAAGTCAAAAGACTGAATGGACTGATCAAATTGTTCTTCCAGCCGAACGACCATTGCCCGCTTGGGTTGCGATCTGTGAAATCATGAGATAAGTCAAAAGTTCGTGGACCATTGGAAACAGGGACATAGACAAACTTGATCAAATCAGCCCCATGATCAACACCACTGGCGATCAAGGAATCCGCTCCTGAGGCATACGCTCTGCCTGCACCGTCACCGAGCACTCCGCTTCCATCTACATGGGAACCACCACCGGTGAAATTTTTAATATCAACAAGCAAATTTCCCTGACTGGGATCGAATAAGAATGGAGTGGTTAACGGAATTTTTATGTCAAAATCAGCAATATTATTGGAATGTTTGTTCTGGCTGGAAAGGTGAATCTCTCCAGAGAAAGCCAAAACTAAATTGGAGCCGAAGTTATTGGCAAAAGTAGCATCCAACGCCTCCGGACTGGCGCTTGTTGTGGAGAGCCGGACCTCCAGGTTCATTTTTTTATCAAAGGCAAATCCATTTAGCTGGGCGGGCCGATAAAGCATTTCCTTTATCAAAACCGGTTTTTGAGGAAATAATGCTTTGGAATAACAATTTTGGATTCGTAACGGACTGAACAGCGTGGTTGTGCTTCCTCCGTCAAAAGTCTCGGGTACAACGAAATAATCGATTTCCCTAAGCTGCAGTCCATTGATCACGGAATATCCGGAAGCACCTGGCAGAGCAGTGATGGTTACTGGCTGATTTGACAATATTTTGAGGTGACCAAAATATACATATTGCGAACCGAGAGACCAGTTGGTCGTGTTCCAGCCTGGTGTTTGAGAGGTTTTTAATGGACCGAACGTGTTCGAACCTAGGCTGACTTGGTAAAGGCCGTTTTGGTTGTCCAGCGAACCGTGTCCGTAAAGATAGAGCTCATAGTCGCCCGATGGAACATTCGTCAAAGTTATGGTTATGTTTCCTCCATTGTGCGGAAACATATAACTATTGAACATCTCATCAGCATTGCCAATATTGAAGGAACCTGGAGCATTATCGACAATCAGGCCTGCAGATGTTAAGGATTCGTCTGAGAAGAGCAAATTAGTCAACCACCCTTTTTGAACGAAGGGTTGATTGTAGGAGTTCCAAAAATCATTCACTTCATTTCCAGTAACTGCTTTTCCCACTTTCCCGCCACCACCAAAGTTTATGTTCAAAATCTTGGGGAGTGGCAACGCTGGCGAGTAAACCAATTCCAAAATGACGGATCCATTGCCACTCTCCTGGGCGACTGTTCCGTTGACGTCAGCAGAAAATAATCTAGAGGATGCCAGGTTTTCGGCGACCCCAAAATCTGGAATGCTCTCGGATGAGAGCCTAGAGTAATTCCGAAATTCAATTAAAAGATGGCCATCTTGGGGATTGTAGGAATAAGGGGTGGTGAGAGGAATTCTGATGTCAAATTCTTTTGTTCCTGAATGGGTGTTCTTGGATGCCGTGGAAACTGTAAGTTTTCCATCGAAGGCAACTGCCGTTCTAGGTCCAAAGTTGGAGGCAAAATCTGCGTTCAGTTGATTGGGGGCATTGGATGTGGTGGAAAAAGTGGCAACAAACCTGGCTAAATCTCCCGAAAACGGTAATTGCCCCTGGCGTGGGCGAAACCGGATCTCACTAATCACTATTTCTTCTTTCGGAAATTGAGATTTATCGTAAACCTGCATCTCGCGGAAAGGAACTGTCAGAATTCCATCTGCTGCAACACCAGGCTGAGTCTCAAATTGTTTCGGAACCACTAATGAGAAAGCTCCCGAAGCGCTTTGAGCTGAAACCGACACGGGGTAAAAAGCCATTTGGCTCGCGCAGAAGACCAACGCAAAAGCCACACGCCAAATCGCCTGAAACATTAATTTTAAATTCATGAAGTATAGAAAGTTGAAAACAGTATCTTTGTAATCCTTTAGTAGTCGCAAATATGTATATGCTTATCTCAGCACCAAAGCCATGAGTCAAGAAATGACGTTCAATATGTCTATTATGTCCTTAATTCGGATACTTTTCATCCTTTTTCCCTTGCTAGATTTCTTATTAGAATGCAAATCCAAAAAATGAAAACGGGGCATTTTAAAGTCGGATCGTGTTCACCATGAAAATCCTGGTAATTTCGCTCGCTGGAATTGGAGATACCCTCCTAACGACTCCACTTGTCCACGAACTCCGCTCGGCTCACCCCAAGGCCAAAATCGATGCTCTCGTGTTGTGGAGCGGCAGTCGCGACCTCCTGGAAAACAACCCGCATCTCTACCGCCTTTATCAGATCAATTTTTTTAAGGAGTCCAAAGGATCAATCCTCAAAAAACTCCTGGCCTTGAGAAAGGAACGGTATGACCTTTCATTTAACGCCCACCCTCAAAGCAGGACCGAATACAGAATGATCTCCCGTTTTATCGGGGCTAAAAACCG
>Ga0163152_10002552_pt1 | contig 25533 bp, 15 predicted proteins | sample OliLakLV19MP8IB2_FD_148635 | JGI IMG/M metagenome (GOLD analysis project Ga0163152, IMG submission 148635) | Freshwater microbial mat bacterial communities from Lake Vanda, McMurdo Dry Valleys, Antarctica - Oligotrophic Lake LV.19.MP8.IB-2 | ecosystem: Environmental > Aquatic > Freshwater >...
TCGCGCGCCAGGATCTCGAGCTCGTTGCGCGCGGCGCTCGAGGGCATCGAGGCGTCGTTGCCCGTCCACGATCGCTCGCTCTCGGTCGTCCTGGCCGCGCGCAACGAGCTCGAGATCCTGGCGCGCGACGTGCGCGCGGTCGTCGACTGGTCGATGCCGTCGCCGCTGCGGCCTCTGGCCTGCACGTTCGAGGAGATCGGCCTGGGCGCGATCGACGCGCTGCCGCGCGAGGATCGCGCGCGCACGCTGGTCGCAGTCGAGCAACCGCGTGCGCGCCTCGTCGCTGACAGCAACGTCCTGACGCGCGCGCTGGCGCGACTCGTCGAGCACGGCTTCCGCCTGGGCGCGGAGCACGCCGCCCTGCAGATCAGCGCGGGATCGTCCACGTTCACGGCCACGGTGTCGTTCGACGGCACAGTCGAGCCGGCCACGACGCTCTCGAGCGGGATGGCCGGAGCATTGGCGCGGCGCGACCTGGCGCGGCTCGGTGCGCACCTGGAATCCGACGAAGGCGCGCGCCGCATCGTCGTCGAGCTCGCTGCCGAGGGAGCGCGGTGAGCAGCCCCACGCTCGACGTGTTGCCGACGCTCGCGATCGAGCCCGAGGAAGTCGCGCGCGCGCTCTCGGGACTCTCCGACGCCGTGATGGAGAACATGACGCGCCTTGCGCGCCGCTGCGAACGTGCCGAGCGCGAGCTGAGCGACCTGCGCGGATCGGGCGCGCCCCTGTCCGACGAGCGCGACCGCCTGCGCACGCGGATCACCGAGCTCGAGGAGCGCCTCCTGGCCGAGGAACGCCTCTCGCGCCTGGGTGCGATGGCCGGCGGGATCGCGCACGAGATCCGGAACCCCTTGCACGCGGCGCGCGGCTTCGCCGAGCTGCTCGAGCGCCACCTGCCGCGCGAAGCTCACGAACGACGCTGGGCCGCGCGCATCTGCGAGGCCGTCGACGAAGTCGAGGAGATCGCGACGAGCCTCCTGTCGCTCGCCTCGCGCCAGCCCCTGGCGCGCCAGGCCGTCGACGCGAACGAGCTCGTCACGAACGCGATCGTCTCGGCGCGGCGCGCGCTGGAAGGCCGCGGCAAGCCCGAACGCTGGGTGGTGACGCGGCGCGTCGACGCGCCGATCTTCGCGGGCGACCGGATCAAGCTGCGCTCCGCGCTGCGCAACCTGGTCGCGAACGCTCTGCAAGCCCTGCCCGACGGCGGGCAGATCGAGGTCGACGTGCGCCTCGAGGGCGGCGACGTGTGCCTCTCGGTCCACGACTCGGGACCGGGCGTGCCCGAGCACCTGCAGCACCGCGTGGACGAACCCTTCTTCACGACGCGCAGCGGCGGCACGGGGCTCGGCCTCGTGCTCGTGCGCGCGATCGCCGAACTGCACGGAGGCCGCTTCGAGGTCTCCAACGCCCCCGGGCCCCTGGGCGGCGCCAAGACCAACCTGCGCATTCCTTTCGAACCCCGGTAGAGACCATGACCATCCAACGCATCCTCGTCGTGGACGACGACCAGTTGAGCCGCGAGTTCCTCGTCGAGGCGGTCACCGCGCTCGGCTACAAGCCGCTCGAGGCCAAGAACGGCGCTGAAGCGCTCGAGCGCGCGACGTCGGGACAGCCCGACCTCGTGCTGGCCGACCTGCGCATGCCGGGCATGGATGGCGTCGAGCTGATCCGCCGCATCCGCGAGCAGGTCCCGGGCGTCCCGTCGGTGATGATCACCGCGCAGGGCACCGTCGAGAACGCGGTGCAGGCCATGCGGGCCGGCGCGTCCGACGTGCTGCTGAAGCCCTGCACGGCCGAGGCGCTCGAGGTCGTGATCGAGCGCGTCGAGCGCACGGCGCGTCTCGTGCGCGAGAACGAGTACCTGCGCCAGGAAGTCAACGCGTCGGCATCGGGGCTGATCGGGAAGAGCTCGAACATGCTCGAGACGCTGCGCACCGCGGCACGCTACGCGCGCAGCAAGGGGACCGTGCTGATCACCGGGGAGAGCGGCACGGGCAAGGAGCGTCTGGCGCACTACATCCACGAGTCGAGCCCGCGCAAGAACGGCCCGTTCATCCGCGTGAACTGCGCGGCGCTGCCCGAGCAGTTGCTGCTGCTCGAGCTCTTCGGTCACGAGCGCGGCGCCACGCCGGGCGTGACGCGCACGCGCGAAGGACGCGTGGAGCTGGCGGACGGCGGCACGCTGCTCCTGGACGAGATCGGCGAGATCCCCGCGTCCGTGCAGGCCCGTTTGCTCCGCCTCGTCGAGGACGAAGAGTTCGAGCGCCTGGGCGGCTCCGGCTCGCAGCGCGTCGACGTGCGCATCCTGGCCACGACGAGCCGCGACCTGGGCGCGGAGATGCGGGCCGGCCGCTTCCGCGAGGAGCTCTACTACCGCTTGAACGTCCTGCCCGTGCGCATCGCGCCCCTGCGCGAGCGTCGCGAGGACGTGATGGCGCTGGCCCAGCACTTCGCGCAGGGCTTCGCCAAGGTCGCCGGCCTCGAGACACCGACGTTCACGCCCGAAGCGGCCGATGCGCTGCAGGGCTGGAGCTGGCCGGGCAACGTGCGCGAGCTCGAGAACGCGCTGCAGCGCGCCGTCGTCGCCCTGCGCCACACGCGGATCGACGTGGCCGACCTGGCGCTCGTGTCGTCGGCCGGCACCACCACGGGCGGCTCCGCGACCAACTCCAGCACGCCCACGGACGCGCTGGGCCCGCAGCTCGCGAACCGCAAGCTCGAGGAGATCGAGCGCGTGTCGATCCTGGCCACACTGCACTCGACGCGCGGCAACAAGACCGAAGCCGCCCGCCGCCTGGGCGTCACCGCGCGCACGCTGTCGAACAAGATGAAGCTGTGGCGCTCGACCGGCCTCGTGGCCTAGCAAACTGTCGATACCGTGCCAGGGACGACTCCGACACGTTGGGTGCACCCCGGGCGTCAGCGGCGAGTGAAGATGTCGGGTCGCCCCTGACACCGTAGTCTCGTCGGCCCGGGGCCGACATGTTCATCATCGACGACGAGAGCCACTGCGAGTACCAGCGGGGCGAATACGCCACGTTCGCCGAAGCCCTCGCGGAGCTGAAGCGCAGGGCAGCCATTCCCTGGGACGTCGAGCCGAACCGAGCACCTTGCAGGGCTGGCGCCGATGCGGCCGGACGTACGAGATCGTCGAGTAGGATCACGACGACGAGGTGAGCCGCGTCCGGGTCCTGCTGATCAATTCGAGCGGTATACGCTGGATCCATCCCGAGCCCGAGTGAGGCTTCGCGCCGCGGGTCGCGTCAGGGCAAGCGAGGGTGTCGGAGTCGTCCCTGGCACGGTATCGCCCGGTATCGCCAGGGTGTCGGAGTTGTCCCTGGCACGGTATCGACTACAGGCCGAACGCGCGCTCGGATTTCGGACCGCCCGCACGCTGAAAACGGTCAGGAGCGAAGAACGCGGCGTCGAACGCGGTGACCGGCTCGTCCGCGAGCATCTGCGCGACGCCCTCCCCCACCGAGGGCGCGAGCTTGAAGCCGTGGCCGCTGAAGCCGGTCACGACAAAGAGGCCCTCGATGGTGGGCCAGGGTCCGATCGCAGCCTGCGCGTCGGGCGTCAACGTGTAGAGGCCGACGGTGGAGCCGGCGTCGGGCTCGGCGCGATAGATCGGCAGACGCCGCTCGAGCTGCGCGCGCGCCCAGCGCGGGAACTCCGGATCGACGCGCTCGTCGAGCTGGTCGGGGTCGGGAACCGTCACGTCCTGCGAATAGTCCATCCGCCCCACGCGCGTGCGTCGCGCGTGGCCCTCGCAGCGCGTGTAGAAGCCGCGCTCCAGGTCGAGCAGCACGGGATGCGCCGGTTGCGGCAGTCGTTCGGCCGAGATCCGGAAGCGGTCGAGCACCGAGTCCAGGAGCGGATCCACGCGCGCATCGGTGAGGCCGGATTCGCGCGGAATCGCGAGGAAATGCTGGGCCGGACCGACGACGCGCAGCGGGATGTCCACGCCAGCGCGTGAAAGCAGCGGTCCGCTCCACGGTCCGGCGGCTACGACGACGCGCTCGGCCTCGACGAAGCCGTCGGACGTGCGCACGCCGCGCACGCGTTGCCCTTCGAGCGCGACGTCGAGCACGCGCTCACCGAGTCGTGTGACCGCGCCGGCCGCGCGCGCGAGCGACGCGAGCGCTTCCACGGTGCGCACGGGATCGACGCCTGCGCCGTCGGGCTCGTGGCAGCCGACGCTGTCGTCCGCCACGACGAGGCCGGGCACGAGCGCGCGCATCGCAGCCGCGTCGAGCAGGCGCGCGTCGATGCCGAGACCGCGCAGGAGCTCGGCATTGCGCTGCACGAGCTCGATCGTGCCCTCCGACTGCGCGCCTCCGATCGTCAGCACGCCGAGCCGCTGGAAGCCGATCTCACGGCCCGTGCGGGTTGGAAGGCTCGCATAGACACGCAGGCTGTCGCGCGCCATCTCCGCCAGCGCGCGGTCGGAGTAGAACTGACGCAGGATCGCGCCCGAGCGCCCCGATGATCCCGCGGCGAGCTCAGCCTTTTCGAACAGCACGACCGGCGCGTCGATCGGATGCGCGCGCTGCGCGACGTGCCACGCGATCGCGGCGCCCATCACGCCGCCGCCGATCACCACGGTGCGACCTTGCATCGCCGTACCGTAACGAAGGCTCCGCCCCGCGAGCCGTCAGGCGCGCGGGGCGGTGAGCAAAGGGGGAGTCACCGGACCAATGCAGAACACGTGATGAGGGGGGGGACACGTGAACCTGCGCAGGCCTTGATGCCGATGGGCTCCCGCGCACTCTTCCGGGACCTGGCGCACCGGTCGGGTGGAAAACTCGGGGAAAAGGCGTTGTTGTTCCGGCGGCCGCGGGCCGCCGGGCAGCCGCCCCAACCAGAGCCCCATCCCTGCGGGATCTGGTCTCGATCTACGGGCAACTAGGGTGCGGCGGGAAACCGCCTTAGACTCGACGGTCCTCATGATCCCGCCCCGTCATACTCGCACGATCCGCATCCGGGACCTCCAGGTGGGAGGCGCGGCCCCGATCGCCGTGCAGAGCATGGCGGCGACGCGCACGAGCGACCTGGCGGCGACGCTGCGGCAGATCCGGATCCTCGAGGCGGCCGGCGCGGACCTGATCCGCATTGCGGTCGACAACAAAACCGACGTCGAGGCGCTGGCACAGTTGCGGACGCAGACGGACGCGCGGCTCTCGGTCGACCTGCAGGAGAGCTACCGCCTGGCCGAGCTCGTCGCGCCGCACGTCGACAAGATCCGCTACAACCCGGGGCACCTCCACCACCACGAGAAGCACAAGGACATGCGCTCGAAGGTCGCGTGGATCGTGGAGCAGGCCGCGCGTCACGGTTGCGCGATCCGCATCGGCATCAATGCCGGCTCGATCGCGCCCGAGTACGACGCGCGCTTTCCCGACGACCACGTGTCGGCGATCGTCGCGTGCGCCATCGACCACTGCGCGATCGTCGATGCGCTCGGGTTCACGGACTACGTCGTGTCGATCAAGGACAGCGACCCGCGCCTCGTGATCGACGCGAACTCGCGTTTTGCGGCCGAGCGGCCCGACGTGCCCATCCACCTGGGCGTCACGGAAGCGGGCCTGCCGCCGGAAGGGATCATCAAGACGAGGATCGCCTTCGAGCAGCTCCTGGCGCGCGGCATCGGCGACACGCTGCGCGTCAGCCTGACGCTACCGTTCGACGACAAGGGGCGGGAGATCGCGGTCGGGCGCGAGCTGATCCACGACATCGAGCAGGGCCGCTTCCGCTCCGTGCCGCCCAACTTCTTCGACCGGCTGAACATCATCGCGTGCCCGTCGTGCTCGCGTGTCGAGAACGAGAAGTTCATCGAGCTGGCAGCCGACGTGAAGCGCATGACGCGCTACGCCGAGGCGCACAAGCTGACGATCGCGGTCATGGGCTGCCGCGTGAACGGACCGGGCGAGACGGACGACGCCGATCTGGGCCTGTGGTGCGGTCCGAACCACGTGAACCTGAAGCGCGGCGAAGAGGACCTGGGGGCCTACCGCTACGACGAGATCCTGCCCCGGCTCAAGGAAGAGCTCGATCGCCTGATCGCGGCGCGCAGCGCGAGCTGACGGAGTGGACCGCTTGTCAACGGACCGCTTGTCGAGGGGGCCGCTCGTCGACTGGACCCCTAGTTGAAGCGCTGGACCGCTTGTTGATGCATGCAGAGTCGGCGTTTCGACTCCGGTGACCCTCGGCGGAACCGGGGCATTGCCGTCGTCAAGTTCTACATTCTGCCCCTCAGCCTCGGGCGTCGGAGTCATTCCATGTCAACTCTCCTCCTCGCGCTGTCGCTGGTCTGCCTGCAGGATCCCACGCCGCCGAAGGCCGATGACAAGGACGTGACGCCCGACAAGGCGCAGCTCACGGCGCACGTCGAGGAACTCGCGAAGGAAGCCCTCGAACAGGGCAACGTGCCCGGCTTGGCGATCGCGATCGCTCGCGGCGACGAGATCCTGGTCGCGCAGGGCTTCGGCTTCTCGGACGCGGCCGGAGCCGTGCCGACCACCGAGGAGACGACGTTTCCGATCGGCACGCTGACCCGGCAGTTCATCGCGGTCGCGATCTTGCGGCTGGCCGACCAGGAGAAGCTGACGCTCGACGACGAGCTGACCAAGCACCTGCCCAAGTTCCCCACCGGCGGACGCAAGGTCACGCTGCGGCAGCTGCTGGCGAACACGTCGGGCGTGCCGAAGTACGCGTCCTTGGTCGAGAAACACCCGGACGCGGCCGAGCCCGCAGCGGACGAAGCTGCGTTCTACGATCAGTTCAAGGACGTGTCTTTCGCATTCGAACCCGGCAAGGGGTTCGCGCTCGACAGCACGGGCTACGTGCTGCTCGCGATGGTCGTGGCCAAGGTCTCGGGCAAGAGCTACGAGGCCTACGTCCGCGAGGAACTCCTGGAGCCGGTGGGTCTCGAGGCCACGGACTTCTGCGCGTTGAAGGGCGGTCCGGTCTCGTTCGCGCGCGGGTGCAGGGAGATCTCGCCCGTGAGGGAGCTCGTGCTGCCCCTGGCCGTCGACGCCAAATCCACCACGCAGAGTCTCTGCTCGAACGTGAAGGACCTCGTGAAGTGGAACCGCGCGCTCGTGGGGCGCATGGTGTTCAGCGAGAAGGCCAGCCGCCAGTTCATGACGCCGACCGACCTGCCCGACGGCAACTCGACCAACTACGGCTTCGCGATCGGGATGGCGCGCCTCGACAAGTACAAGTCGTACTCGCACTCGGGCGGCATCGGCGGCTTCCGCGTGCGCGTGGCTTACTACTCGGCGCCTGAGGTGACGATCATCGTGCTGTCCAATTGTGCCAGCGCTCCCGTGGACCAGATCGAGCGCGAGCTGGCGCGGCGGATGCTGAAGCTCGAGCCGCCGCCCGTGCTGGACGTGGCCATCGAAAAAGCCGACATCCAGCGCTTCGCCGGCGTCTACCAGATCGCGACGACACGCATCGAGGTCCGCGAGCAGGACGGGAAGCTCCTCTACGTGATCCCGACCGAGGAGCCGGTTCGACTGCTCGCGCAGGGCGGCAGCGTCTTCGTCCTCGAGGGCGACAAGGACGTCAAGCTGATCTTCAAGGGTGAGGGCGATCGCGCGGATTCGTTCGAGCGCCACCAGGGCGGGTTCATCTCGATCGCGAAGCGCTTCGAATAGTCAGAGGGTGAGAAGAATTCGAACCCTCTGCGCGCCGCGCGCGGTTTGCGCGCGGCGCCAACAGGATCAGAGAGGCCGTACGATCGATGCTCTCTCGGCCTCCTCGCCGCGCGAGATTCCGCGCGGCGCCAACAGGATCAGAGAGGCCGTATGATCGATGCTCTCTCGGCCTCCTCGCCGCGCGAGATTCCGCGCGGCGCCAACAGGATCAGAAAGGCCGTATGATCGATGCCCTCTCGGCCTCCGCGCCTCGAGCTGTTACGCGCGGCGCCAACAGAGCGATCGAGGCCGTACGATCGATTCTCTCTCGGCCTCTCGGCCGTTAGGCTGTCCGCCCGATGCGAGCCGAAACCGTGCGCCTGGCCGAGCGGTACGAGAGCACGCGGGCGTCGACGCTTGCACTGGCCGAGCCGCTCTCGGTCGAGGATTGCCAGGTGCAGCCGGCGTCCTTCGCCAGCCCGGTGAAGTGGCACCTGGCACACAGCGCGTGGTTCTTCGAGACGTTCGTGCTCGAGCGCTACGTGCCGGGCTATCGACCCTTCCATCCGGCGTTCCGCCGGCTCTTCAACTCCTACTACGTCGGCGTCGGGCCCATGTGGCAGCGCCCGCAGCGCGGGCTGTTGACGCGTCCGTCGCTCGACGAGGTGCGGGCGTACCGCGCGCACGTCGACCACTGCATGTACGCGCTGCTCGCGCGCGGCGGCCTCGATCCGGCGATCGGCGCGCTCGTCGAGCTGGGCCTGAACCACGAGGAGCAGCACCAGGAGCTGATCCTGACCGACCTCAAGTTCCTGCTCGGCTCGAACCCGCTGGCGCCCGTGTACCGCGAGGGCGATCACGTCGCCGCGAAGCCCGTTGCGGCGATGGCCTGGATCGGGTTCGAAGGCGGCGTGACGGAGATCGGCCACGCAGGGCCGGGATTCTCGTTCGACAACGAGCGGCCGCGGCACCGCACGTTCCTGGCTCCGTTCGAGCTGGCCTCGCGCGCCGTGACAAACGGCGAATGGCTCGCGTTCATCCAGGACGGCGGCTACGCGCGCGCCGAGTTCTGGATGTCGGACGGGTGGGATGCGGTGCTGGCGCAGGGCTGGCGCGCTCCGCTGCATTGGCGCACCGAGGCCGACGCATGGCGCGAATTCACGCTGCACGGCGAGCGCGCGCTCGATCCGTCCGCGCCGGTCTGCCACGTCGGCTGGTACGAGGCCGACGCGTTCGCCCGTTGGCGCGGCGCGCGACTGCCGACCGAGGCCGAGTGGGAGCTCGCCGCGTCCGCGGTTCCGATGGAAGGAAACTTCGCTGATTCGGGCGCGCTGCATCCGGTCGCGGCCACGATCGGGACGGGTTTGCGGCAGGCGTTCGGCGACGTGTGGGAATGGACGGCCAGCGACTACGCGCCCTATCCGGGCTTCCGCACCGACGAAGGTGACGTCGGCGAGTACAACGGCAAGTTCATGTGCAACCAGCGCGTCTTGCGCGGCGGCTCGTGCGCGACGCCGCGCGGACATGCGCGCGTCTCCTACCGCAACTTCTTCCCGCCCGACGCGCGCTGGCAGTTCAGCGGCGTGCGTCTCGCGCGAACGGTCGCCTGATCGCTGCGAACGCGGCCTGAAACAGGCCCGGATCGGCCACGGAACGGCGTCTCCGCGGTCGATTCGAACCCCGGCGTGTGCTAGAAGCGTCGGACGATGTCGTTCGTGTCGTTCGCGCAGATCCGGAAGGCCTCCCGCCTCATTGCCGAACGCTCCCCGCACGTCGGGGTCGTCACCGCGAAAGCCGACGAGCTCGCCCGCGCGTTCAGCGCGCCGATTGCACCGCCGAGCTCTGCCCCGCCCGGAGTGCGGGCCGAGGACGCGCTCGAGTTCCTCGTCACGCGCGCCGCGCTGCGTTTCGGCAGTGGATACGAGCCCAGGCTGCGCCTGCCGGCTGGCGGAACCATCGGGGACCGCGTCGACCTGGCGCTCGCCGCGCGCTTCGAGCGCGAGGGCCCGATCCCCGTCCCCGCCATGATCCAGGCGACGTCGGCCGACATGGCCGAGTTGTTGGGCACCTCCGCCGACGAGCCGCCGCAGGCCGAGCTGCTCGACCTGCAGGCCCGCGCGCTGCGCGACCTGGGCCGGTTCCTGCTCGAGCGCTTCGAGAGCTCGTGCGCCGCCCTGGTCGAGTCGGCGCAGCGCTCGGCCGCGAAGCTGTGCGAGACGCTGGCCACGATCCCCTACTTCCACGACGTACAGCGCTACAGCGGGATCGACGTGCCGTTCTTCCACCGCGCGCAGATGCTGGCGCGCGACGTGGCGGCCGACGCCGAGGGCGACGGCCTGGGCCGGTTCGACGACGCCGATGCGCTCGTGCTCTCGTCCGACGCGGAGCCGGCGCTCGCGCTGCGCGCCGCGGGCGTGCTGGTCTTCGACGACGCGCTCTCGGGGCGCGTCGACAACGGCGAGCTCGTGCCCGCGCACGGCGAGCGCGAGGTCGAGATCCGCGCCGCGACCGTGCACGCCGTCGAGCGCATGGTCGCGACGCTGCGCGCGAGCGGGATGCGCGCCGTGGCGACCGACATGGACGCATGGCTCCGGGTGCGGGCGCGCGCGGCTCGCGCCGCGGGCCGGATGCCGCACCGCACGCGCACCGTCTTCTACTGAAGAGGGCTCACAGAAGACGATCGTACGGCCTCGCTGACCCAGGTGGCGCCGCACGAATGCGCGCGGCACGAATGCGCGCGGCACGAATGCGCGCGGCACGAATGCGCGCGGCGCGACGCTAGCGCGGCGCGCCTTGTTGCCCCGTGTATCCGAGGTTCTGCATCTGGCGCAGCACGTCCTCGGACGGAGTCGAGGTCCGCAGGTCGCCCGCGTTCCGCGCGCCCAGGCGCTGCAGCTCGGTCCCCGCAGCGTCGAGCGCGCGCACTCCCTCCTCGACGAGCGGCGACTGCGGCTCCGGGATCGGATGCTGCTCGCCCGGATCGGCGCGCAGGTCGAACACGCGCGCGGTCGCGGCGACGCGGTTGCCGACCACCTTCCACTCCGTCTCGCGCACGCTGAGCAGCGAGCGGCCGACGCTGTCGAGCTCCGACAGCGCGCGTGCGCCGCCGGTCGCGCGTCGCGCGGGGTCGCGCAGGATCGGCAGCAGGCTCTCGCCCGCCACGTCGGGCAACGCGGGCAGCCCGCACAGCTCGAGCAGCGTCGGAGCCACGTCGATCGAGCGCGACTGGGCTCCGACGCGCACGTTGGCCGGGATTCCTCGCGGAAAACGCACGACCAGCGGGATGCGGATCACCTCGTCGTAGAGCGTCGTGCGGTGGCCCTTCCAGCCGTGCTCGAAGAACTCCGTGCCGTGGTCGGCGGTGACGACGATCACGGTGTCCTCGAGCAGGCCGGCCGCCTCGAGCTCCGCGCGGATCTTCGCCAGGAACGTGTCGGTCCAGCCGATCTCGCCGTCGTAGAGCGCGATCAGGTGGTCGAGGTCCCTCTTCTCCATGCGCGGGCCGATGCGCTCGTCGAAGAAGAAGTTCTCGCCCGTAACCCAGCCCTGGTACCCGGGATCGAAGCGCTCGTCCCAGGGCGGCGGCGGCGTGAAGTCGTAGTGCACGTCCCATAGGTGCACGAAGGCGAAGAAAGGCTTCTGCTCGCGGCGACCGAGCCAGCTCTGGAACGCGGCGAACGTGCGCGGGTTGGCGACGTCCTTGTGCGAAGCGCGGTTCGTCGCCGCGTCCCGCCCCCACTCCGCCGCAGGCTTCGCGGCCAGCGCAGCCGCGTTCGACGTGCAGTCCTCGTACGAGTCGAACCCCTGGCCGAGCCCGAACCCGGGATGCAGGAACGGCCCCGCGAAGAATCCCGCGGTCGCGTAGCCGCCGGCGTGGAACTGCTCCGCCAGCGTCTGGTGGCGCGGCGCCAGCGCGCGGTCGACGTCCGTGCAGCCGTGACCCGAGTCGGGCAGCGCCGTGAAGAGCGCCGCGTGCGCCGGCAACGTCCACGAAGACGAGCTGACGTGCTGCTCGAACAGCGTCCCCTCGGCCGCGAGGCGGTCCAGGTTCGGGCTCGTCGCGCGCCCGTACCCGTAGCAACCCAGGTGGTCGTGGCGCAGCGAGTCGATCGAGATCAGGAGGACGTTCGGCCGCTTCGGCGCGCCGTCGTCGCAGGCGGCGAGCAGGAGGAGGAGGGTGGCGAGGCTCCAGCGCACACCGCGAGACTAGCCCACCTCGCGCCGTTCTTGGCATGGGCAGCGCCCCAGGGATGCGCCGCTGCCCACCGGATCGCGCGGCGCCGACGGCCGCGAGTCGTCTGCCTTCTGGACGGCGCGTGGAGTTCGTGGACGCCCGGGCTCGTCCGGTGCGCGCAAGTGGACCTGGCGCGACGTCCGCGGGGGGTCGACCGGATTGGCATGCCGCTTGTCCGGCTGCTCGCGTGCCCGGCTCACAGCGGGGCCGGCGCGATCGCGCGAGGATCCAGCCTACGCACGTACGAGCCGCGGGCTCGAGCATCCGAACCGGGTGTGGCGGCCCTTCGTCGATCCTGATCAGCCGCTCCCAGGAAAGCCATGCCCATCGTCCGTCCGCCGTCTCTGATCCTCCTCCTGCTGTCCGCGCTCTGTCCGCTCCTCGGACAGCCGGCGCGGGCCGACACCGTCGACACGCTCCACCTGACCGATGAGCCTGGCAACTGGTTCCGGAGCACGAACAGCGGCACCCCCTTCACGGTCGTGTCACCCGGAGACCGCATCGATTTCCGCATCGGCAACTGCTGCACGAACACGCGGCACACGGTCACGTTGCTGGTCAGGCCCGAAGCTTCGACGATCTCGATGGATCAGGACAGCTCGCAGAACGGACAGCTCTCGGTGACCTTCGACGCTCCGGGGGTCTACGTGTTCGTCTGCAAGATCCACCCGTACATGACCGCGGTCGTCGGTGTGCGCGGCGCGGACGGCACGGTCCCGCCCGTGACCGCCGGATCCCTGCCGTTCATCGGCCACCTGGGCGTGAACTCGCTCCCGGCGACGACGGTGCTCGGCGTGATCACGACGGTGGCCGCGACGGAAGCCGACAAACTCGCCAAGTGGCAGATCCTGCCGCCGAGCGCGCAGGAGATCCCGCCCGTGCCGGGCGTGGGCGAGGTCTGGATCAACACGCAGTTCGAGCGCGTCCCGGGGCAGACGGACGATCACGGCGTCGAGAAGCCGGGCACGATCACGGTCGTCGACGCCGCCACGTTCGCGGTCGAGCGCGAGATCGACGGCCGCAGCACGGGTGGCCGCTGGAACAACCCCCACAACCTGTGGGCCTCGTTCGACCTGGCCACGGTCTACAACACGAACTGGTTCGGGAAGTGGCTCAACAAGATCGATCGTGCCAGCGGTTCGATCCTGGGGAGCATCACCGTGGGCGAGGCGCCCACCCACGTGATCACGATTCCGATACCCGGATCGCAGCGCGGCTGGCTCACGGTGCCGCTCAGCGCCGAGCACGACATCGTCAAGATCCGTGACGATGCCTCCGGGTTCCAGGTGGTGGGATCGGACCCGACCGGCGCGGGCCGCAATCACCCGCACGGCCACTGGATCACCTGCGGTGATGGCACGCGCACCGTGGTCCCGAACGTCTTCAAGGGCATCGGCGTCGCCGGCTCGATCAGCATCGTGGACACGGCCAGCGGGAGCCTCCTGCGCGAGTTCGACGCCGATCCGGCCGATCCGATCGCCTCGGCGATCCTGATGCCGATAGCTGTCGGAGAATGCCACGTGAACGGAGTGCACACGGCCTACGTGGCCAATGCCGTGTCGGGCTTCGTGACGGTCGTCGACGTCGACGCGCTCCGGTTGGTGATGAACATCCCGGTCACGCTCGCGCCCGACGGCGTGAGCGGGCTCGACCTCCTGCACACGCTGCAGGTTCCCATCCAGACGCCGGTCAGCCCGGACGAGCGCTGGGTTGCGACCGCCGTGCTGTCGCTCACGACGGTGCCCAGGTCGGCGACGGGATCCGCGGACCACGTGGCGCTGATCGACACGCGCACGAACAGCGTGGTCAAGTACCTGGCCACGCCTGCCGGCACGCACGGCATCAACTGGGGCGCCAAGCTCGGCGGCGGTTACTACGCCTACGTCACGAGCCAGTTCGCCAATGCGCTGAGCGTGATCGACCCCGATCCGAACGGCGACGGGAGCGGGGCCGACGCGGCCGTCGTGGGGACCATCGTGCTCTCCAACGGCTCGATCGGCGCGGGCGTCACCGACGGCGTCGGAGGACAGGGCATCAAGCCGCTGCCGTTGACGCACGACGGGTGGATCCAGCCGACCGTGGCTCTCTCGGGGACCGGCCAGCTCTCGAGCGAGGTCGAAGGCTGGATCGCCCTGCTGACGCCCGAACAACGCGACCCGCACGGCCACGCCGCACCGGCCGTCGGGCTGTGCTTCGGCGACGGCAGCGGGACGCCCTGTCCCTGCGGCAACTCCGGCACGCCCGGCCATGGCTGCGAGAACTCCTCCCAGTCCGGCGGAACGCTGTTGACCGCGACGGGAGAAGCGCGCGTCAGCGGCGACTCGCTGCTGCTGTTCGCGAGCGGGTTGACCCCGACGGCTCCGACGCTGTTCTTCCAGGGCAACGAGACCTTGAACGGAGGCCTGGGAGTCGTATTCGGCGACGGGCTGCGCTGCGTCCAGGGCAATGCCGTGCGCATCGCGACGCGCACTGCCTCGGCTGGGATGAGCTCGTACGGCGCTCCAGCGGGCGACATTCCAGTCTCCCAGCGCGGCGCCGTGCCACCCGCCGGCGGAACCCGCTTCTACCAGGCCTGGTACCGCAACGTCGCCGCGTTCTGCACGCCCAGCGGATTCAACTTGTCGAACGCGATCCAAGTCACCTGGTTGCCGTAGCGGCGGCGAACCGTCGGTTCGCGCGGAGATGCGCGGCACGTCGACGCGAGGAGCTCCGGCTCCTCGCGCCAGGCCAGCAGGCGTGTAGGATCCCGCGCGATGCCCACGCCCCGCGAGACGTTCCTGTTCGCCCTGCGCCGCGAGCCGGTGGCGCGCACGCCTTGGTGGGTCATGCGCCAGGCCGGGCGCTACCTGCCGGAGTACCGCGCGGTGCGCTCCGGTCACGCGTTCCTCGACATGGTGCGCGATCCCGCGCTGGCCGCGGAGGTCACGCTGCAGCCGATCCGGCGCTTCGGCATGGACGCGGCCGTGATCTTCTCGGACATCCTCGTACCCTGCGCGGCGATGGGGATCGACGTGCGCTTCGAGGAGGGCGAGGGCCCGCGGCTCGCCCCGGCGGTGCGCACGTCCGCCGACGTCGAGAGCCTGCGCGACTTCGACGCGCGGCGTGACACGGCGTTCCTGGGCGAGGCGATCCGGCGCGTGCGGGCTGAGCTCGGCCAGGAGCGCGCGATCATCGGCTTCTGCGGCGCGCCCTGGACGACCGCCAGCTACATGATCGAGGGCGGCACGAGCCGCAACTTCGAGCACTCGAAGGCGCTCCTGCACGGCGAGCCGCGCACGTTCGCGCGGCTGTGCGAGCGGCTCGTGGACAACCTGGTTCCCTATCTGACGATGCAGGTCGAAGCCGGCGCGGACGTCGTGCAGATCTTCGACTCGTGGGGCGGTGCGCTCGACGCGCGTACGTGGCGCAAGCACCTCCTGCCGCACGTGCGCCGCCTGATCGCAGAAACCAAGGCGCGCACGAAGGTGCCCGTGATCCTGTACGTGAACGGCGGCGCGCACCTGCTCGAGGTGCTGGCCGAAACCGGCGCGGACGCGCTGGGCATCGACTGGCGCGTCGACCCGGCCGAGGCGCGCGCACGCACGGGCTCACGCTGCGCGCTGCAGGGGAACCTCGATCCGTCGATCCTCTTCGCCGATCCGGCGACCGTCGAGCGCGAGACCCGCCGCGCGCTGGCCGAGTTCGCCGGCAAGCCCGGACACGTCTTCAACCTGGGCAGCGGGATCCTGCCCGGCACGCCGCTCACCTCCATGGAGACCCTGGCGCGCGTGCTCGGGGTGCCGGGCTGGGCGCCCGTGACCGGCTCGGTGCCCTTGCTGGGCTGAGCGCGTCGGCGCGGTCCGGTCGCAATCCCGGTCACCGGTGCCTGGCTAGATTCGCCGGGATTCGCGCTCGAAATGCGCAATCCCGAAGAATCGAGCCAGGCACCGTTCTGCGGGATTCGCGCCGTTAGCCGGGCACGGCCGCGTCGAGCTCGGCCAGCCAGGTGGCGGCGGTTGCGTCGCTCGGCGCGCGCCAGTCGCCGCGCGGCGAGAGCGAGCCGCCGGATCCGACCTTCGGGCCGTTGGGCATCGCGCTGCGCTTGAACTGCGATTGCTCGAAGAAGCGCAGCAGGAAGACGCGCAGCCAACGGCGGATCTGCGGCAGGTCGTATTCGTGCCGCTCGGCGGCCGGCACGTCGGGCCACGTGCCGCGCGCGGCGTCGCGCCAGGCGTTCCAGGCCAGGAACGCGACCTTGCTCGGCCGGTAGCCGAAGCGCAGCACGTAGTAGAGGTGGAAGTCCTGCAGCTCGTACGGACCGACGACGTCCTCGGAACGCTGCTGCGGCTGACCCTCGCGCGATCCGGGCACGAGCTCGGGGCTGATCTCCGTCGCGAGCACGTCCAGCAGCGCGCGCTCCGCCTCCGCCGACACATCGCCGGTCGCGGCCTCGAACCGGATCAGGTGGCGGATCAGCGTCTTCGGCACGCTGGCGTTCACGTTGTAGTGCGACATCTGATCGCCGACGCCGTACGTGCACCAGCCCAGCGCCAGCTCGGACAGGTCGCCCGTGCCCACGACCGGCGCGTTGTGCATGTTCGCCAGACGGAACAGGTGGCTCGTGCGCTCCCCGGCCTGCACGTTCTCGAAGGTCGTGTCGTAGACCTGCTCGCCGCGCGAGAACGGATGCCCGATGTCGGCCAGCATCTGCTTGCAGCTCGGCCGGATGTCGATCGTCGACGCGCTGACGCCGAACGCAGCCATCAGGCGGTGCGCCTGGTCGAGCGTGCGGTCGCTCGTCGCGAAGCCCGGCATCGTCACGGCCAGCACGTTCTTGCGCGGCAGGCCGAGCGAATCCATCGCGCGGCACGCGATCAAGAGCGCCTGCGTCGAATCGAGCCCGCCCGAAACGCCGATCACGGTCTTCGTCGATTTCGTGGCTTCCAGCCGGCGCGCCAGGCCCTGCACCTGGATGCGGTAGACCTCGCGGCAGCGCTCGGCGCGCGTGGCCGGGTCGCTGGGCGCGAACGGGAAGCGCTCGTACGTGCGGTCGAGCGGCAGCTCGCCGTCGACGGATAGCTCCAGCGGCACACGCACGCGCCGGAACCGCGCGATCTCGTCGGCGTGCCGGCGCGCGGTCGCGCCGAACGTGTTCATGCGCTCGCGGTCCGCCGCCAGCCGGCCCAGGTCGACGTCGGCGACGACGAGCTGGTCGTCGCGCCGGAAACGCTCGCCCTCGGCCAGCAACGTGCCGTTCTCGCCGACCATCGCGTGCCCGTCCCACGCGAGATCCGTGGTCGACTCGCCGAAGCCCGCGCCGGAGTACACATACGCCGCCAGGCAACGCGCCGACTGCCCCAGCACGAGCGAGCGGCGGTAATCCGCCTTGCCGACCGTCGCGCTCGAGGCCGACAAGTTCAGGATCAACGTCGCTCCCGCCAGCGTTAGCAGCGACGACGGCGGCAGCGGCGTCCACAGGTCCTCGCACAGCTCGACGCCGATCACGAGCTTCGGCTGGCCTTCGACCGCGAACAGCTGATCCGCGCCGAATGGCACGGTCTGACCGAGCAGCTCGACCTCGCTGCGCCGCGCGTGCGACGCCGGCGCAAAGTGGCGCATCTCGTAGAACTCGCGGTAGTTCGGCAGATAGCTCTTCGGGACGACGCCCAGGATCCGCCCGCGGCACACGAGCGCGGCCACGTCGTAGAGCTCCCCGTCGACGACCAGGGGCAGCCCGACCGCGGCGACCAACGGCAGCTCGACGGAGGCCTGGACGATCCGCCCGAGCGCCTCGACCGCAGCGGCCTGCAGGGCGGCCTGGTGAAACAGGTCGTCGACCGAATACCCAGTCAGGCCGAGCTCCGGGAGGACGCACACGCTGACCCCGCGCCGCGCGGCGAGCCGGAGGAGCCGGATCGAGGATTCCGCATTCGCGCGCGGGTCGCCCAGGTGGACCCGGGGGACCGCGGCCGCGACGCGGACGAAGTCGTGGGCGTGGAGGTTGTAGAAGCTCAAAGCGCGCTGGATCCGGCGGCCGGTGGGCGGTGGACGGCCCCTCATCATCGCCCAGAAAGGGCTTCGGGTCGAAGTCGGACCCCACGGAACGCCGACGAGTCCGCAGCGAGTGCCCCCGGCGGGGCTATCTTCGCGCCCGAGAGCCATGGAGAACGCCCCGGCACCCGCCCGAGCCCTGCTGGAACGCTACGCGACTTCCGCGCCGCGCTACACGAGCTATCCGACGGCCGTGGACTGGGCGCGCGACTTCGACGCGGAGCGCTACCCCGAGCTGCTGGGCCGAGCGGCGGGGTCGGACGAGCCGCTGTCGCTCTACGTGCACCTGCCGTTCTGCGCCGAGCTGTGCCTCTTCTGCGGCTGCAACGTGATCGTGTCGCGCAACCACGACCGCATGGACCGGTACATCGACGCGCTCGAGCGCGAGATCGCGTGCGTGGCCGCGAGCGGCATCGGCCGGCGCGCGGTGCGGCAGTACCACTGGGGCGGCGGCACGCCGACGCAGCTCTCGCTGGCGCAGATGCAGCGCGTGCAGGCCATGATCGCCGGCGCATTCCGCTTCGCGCCCGACGCCGAGATCGCGATCGAGGTCGACCCGCGCGTCACGACGCGCGAGCAGGTGCGCTGGCTGGCGGAAGTCGGCTTCAACCGCATCTCGCTGGGCGTGCAGGACTTCGAGCCCGACGTGCAGGCCGCGATCAAGCGCGTGCAGAGCGAGGAGCAGACGCGCGCCGTCGTCGACACCGCGCGCGAGGCCGGCATCGGTTCGGTGAACATCGACCTGATCTACGGGCTGCCGCACCAGACGCTGGCGGGCTTCGAGCGCACGGTCGAGCGCGTCCTGTCGATCCGGCCCGAGCGTGTCGCGCTGTTCCACTACGCGCACGTGCCCTGGATGAAGAAGCACCAGGCCGCGCTCGACCTCGATGCGGCGCCGTCGAGCGACGCGAAGCTCTCGATCTTCCTGCGCGCGCTCGAGTTGTTCCGCGGCGCGGGGTACGCGTACGTCGGGCTCGACCACTTCGCGTTGCCGCAGGACGAGCTGGCGCGCGCGCAGGCCGCGGGAGAGCTGCAGCGCAACTTCATGGGCTACACGACGCGCCGCGGCGCGGACATGGTGTCCTTGGGCGTATCCGCGATCGGCGAGGTCGGCGGCGCCTTCGTGCAGAACGCGCACGCCGAGCCGGAGTACTTGAAGCTGGCGCACGAGCGCGGTTTCGCTTCGTTCCGCGGCCACGAGCTCTCGGCCGAGGACCGCCTGCGCCGCGACGTGATCGTCGGGCTCATGTGCAACCTGGTGCTCGACACGGCCGCGGTCGGCGAGCGCCACGGCGTCGACTTCGACACGCATTTCGCGCGCGAGCTCGAGGAGCTGCGGCCGCTCGAAGCCGACGGCCTGGTCGTGCTGGAGCGCGGCGCGCTGCGCGTCACGCCGCTCGGGCAGCTCTTCCTGCGCAACGTCGCGCTGCCGTTCGACGCGTACTACCGCGCGCGGCAGGCGCAGGGTGGCGACGGGCAGCGGACGTTCTCGCGCACGGCCTGAACTAGCCGCGCGCCGAGGCGCGCTCGGCGGCGCTGGTCTGGATGCGCGCCCACATCTCCTCGACGTGGCTTCGCTCCGTCCCGAGCGCGCCGATCGAAATGCGCGCCATCCAGCGGCCTTCGAGCTGAGCCGGCGTCAGGTACGCAGCGCCGGAGCGGTTCACCGTCTCCACCCATCCGAGCGTGTGCCGATCGAGCGCCTCGCCCGCGAGGCCGGGCGGTTCGTGGCGCACGCACACGGTCTGCAGCGGCACGGGCGCGAGCACGCGCCAATCCGGCGCCGTGCGCACTCGAGCTTCGAGCCAGCGCGCGTTCTCGAGGTCGCGGCGCAAACGCGCCTGGAGCCCGCTGACACCCTGCTCGCGGATCAGGCACCACAACTTGAGCGCGCGAAAACGTCGCCCGAGCGGGATGCCCCAGTCGCGGTAGTTCTTCACGCGACCATCGGCGGACGTCTGCAGGTAGCTCGGGCTCGTGCTCATCACGCGCACGAGGTGCTCGGGATCGCGCACCCAGTACACGGAGCAGTCGAACGAGACGCCGAGCCACTTGTGCGGGTTCACGACGATCGAATCGGCGCCCTCGATGCCCTGCCACATCGCGCGGCACTCGGGCAGGATCATCGCCGAGCCCGCCATCGCGCCGTCGACGTGCAGCCACAAGTCCTCGCGACGCGCGATCTCGGCCAGGGGCGCGATCGGATCGAGCGCGGTCGTCGTCGTCGTGCCGGTCGTCGCCACGATCGCGCACGGCACGCGACCCGCGGCGTGGTCGGCGCGGATCGCCGCGTCGAGGAGCTCCGGCTTCAGCGCGAACGCCGCGTCGACCGGGATCTTGCGCAGATTCGCGCGGCCGAAACCGGCCAGGAGTGCGGCCTTGTCGACCGAGCTGTGCGCGTGCTCGGACGTGTAGACGACGAGCGGCTGCTCGCACGCCTGCAGCCCGCCACCCGCCAACGAGAACCGCGACGTCTTCTCGCGCGCGCACAGCAATGCGACGAGCGTGCTGGTCGACGCCGTGTCCTGGATGACGCCGCTCCACGCCTCGGAGAGCCCGACCATCTGGCGCAACCAGTCGGTCGTGACCTCCTCGATCTCGGTCAACGGCGGGCTCGATTGCCACGTGAGCCCCAGCACGCCGAGACCCGTGCTCAGGTAGTCGCCCAACACGGCCGAGAGCTCGCCGTTCGAGGGGAAGTACCCGAAGAACCGTGGGTGCTGCCAATGCGCCAGGTTGGGCACGACGAGCCTCTCGACGTCGGCCAGCACCCGATCGAACGATTCGGGCTGGTCGGGCGGCGCGGCCGGGAGCTGCGCACGGATCGCGCCCGGCTCGGCCGGCGACGCGACCGGCCGGGCCTCGATCGTGGCGCGATAGTCCGCGATGCGGTCGACGATCGCGTGTCCGTAGCGGCGGAATTCCTCGGGTGTCATGGTTCGCCTCAGACTACGCGAAACGCGGAGCGCGTCGGCCTCGGCACCGTGCGCGTCAGTAGCGCACGACCGTGACCTCGTGCGGCGAGAGCTGCACGTCGCGCGAGCCGAGCTCCTTGTTCGTGTGGTCGAGGAAAACGATCTTCGCCGCGGCCTCGCTGACCGCGAGCGCGTCGGTCGCGCCGTCGACGAACCAGTACCAGTCGAAGTTGGCCGCGCCGCTGCCCTGGAACTGCATCATCGTCAGCGTCGTACCGCGCGAGTCCTGGACCTTGAAGCGGGCCACGCCCTGGTCCTTTGCGACGCCCTCGATGCGGAAGTGACAGCGGCGCATGGCCGTGATCACGATCGGCTTCGTCAGTTCGAGCTCCTCGATCTTGACCTCGGTGGGCATGATGTCGTCTCCGCCGGCGAAGATCGTGACGTGCCTGCGCGGCACCTTCTGGAGAGTCCAGCTGCCATCGTCCGCGGTCTGCGTGCTCGAACCTTGCGAGGTCACCGAGCCTACGTGCGAGCTCTCGGTGACGTAACGCACGTTCACGAACACGCGCGCGAGCGGCGAACCGTCGCGTGCGACGACGCGACCCGTGAGCTCGGGGACGATCGAGTCCGCGGGCAGGCGCAGGACGACGTCCTGCTTGCCGGCCTGGATCGGCTCGCTCGTCAGGCTGACCAGCGTGCCAGTCGCGTAGGCGCGCAGCGAGTACGCGCGCGCGCTGAGTCCGCCGAACTGGAACGAACCGTCCTCTCCCGTGACGCCGGCGTCCGAGCCCGACGTCATCCGCTCCACCGTCGCGGAGGGCCACACCATCTGCGTTAGGGGTGTGGCGTCGACGAGCGCGATCTTCCAGAGCGCGAGCGGGCGCTCGTCCGAGTCGACGAGCTTGCCGGCGATCGAGAGCGCGGGTCCGCCCAGCACGAGCGTCACAGGCGCCGGATGGCCCGCTGCAGCTTCGACGCGGGCGTCGAAATCCGGAAGGATCGCCGCTTGGAACCCGGCTTTCGTGGCGACGAGCGAGACCCCGTCTTCGACCCGCTCGGGCAGTTCGAGTCGGAAGGCGCCCAGCTCGTCGACCTCCACCAGTTGACCGCCCAGGTGCACGGATGCTCCGCTCGCGGGCGAACGATCGACGTGGAGGACGAAGCCCGACGCGGCCGCGCGGCCGCTCGGATTGCGCTTCAGCCCGATCGTGAGGTCGCTCGTGGAGAGCGCCGGCACCGGCTGCTGATCGATCCGGAACCCTTCGGCCTGGGTCTGGATCCTGAGCTGCCCCAACGCGGGAGCCTCGCCGAAGTCGAAGGCTCCGTTCTCTCCGGCTTGCGTCTCGAACCGCGCGGCTTCCGAAGCATGCAGAGGAAGAGGAAAGCCCGGCAGCGAGCCGTACAACACCTGGATGTCGAGCCTGGCTCCGCCGACCCCCTCGCCGCCCGAGCCTTCCATCGCGTCGACGACGTGTCCCGCCAGCTTGATCCCGGGCGCGACGACGACGAGCACCTCGCGTGCGGCCTGCGTGTGGTCGAACACACCGAGGTAGATCGTGACCCATTCGTCCGCGATGGTCGCCAAGCGTGCGTAGTCGGCCTTCAGCTCGAATTCGAACGTCCCGTCGAACGCGCTGACGCCGAGTGTCTGATCGCGGGCGTCGTTGCGCGCGATCGCGAGGCCCGGCACTGTGGCGCCCTTGGAATCGACGACGCGTCCGCGCACGCGAAAGGTTTTCGGAACGACGACCTTCTTGACGTTCTGGCCCCTCGCCTTCGAGGACGGCGCAACATCGACGGGCGGCGCGGTCGCCGCCTCGCGCGTCCCGTCTTCGGCGACCAGATCGACCGGAACGCTTTCGTCCGCGACCGCTGTCTCCGTCCGCGGCGCGAGCGAGGCTGGCTCGCTCGTGCGCTGCGAGGAGACCCACACGCTCAGGACCACGAGCACGACCAGCGCGACCAGCGCCATGGCGACGACGATCGAACGTTGGCGGCCTTGAGATCTCACGCGGGGCACATCTCCGCCGAGAGCGTACCGCGCGCCGGTGCCGGCCCACCGGTCGCCCGCAACGCGATTCCCCGTGGATGCAAGAGGGAGCTACCCTGGCACAAGCCCCTCCGAGGTCACCGGCGTGCGCGCGCTCCCCTCGCTCGTCATCTTCCTCACCCTCGCTCCCACGACTTTCGCAGGCACGTTCATCGTCGACGATGACGGCGGCCCGGGCGTGGACTTCACCGACATCGCACCGGCGATCGCTGCCGCGCAGGCGGGCGACGTGCTGCTCGTCCAGCCCGGGAACTACGCCGGTTTCGTGCTCGACAAGGGCCTGCAGATCCTCGGCGGACCGGGCGTCGTCGTGCACGGCGCCGCGTTCGTCGCGAACCTGCCGCCCGCGCCGCGTGCGACACTCCAGGGCTTGCGCCTGCAGCAGCTCGAGATCGCCCAGAGCCTCGCGACCATCCTGGCCATCGACGTCGTCGTCGAGCCAGGCTACCCGCTGTCCGCCGGCTACGAAGCCTGCGTCGAAGTGCGTGGAGCGGCCGACGTGCGCCTGCGCAACGTCGTCGCCTGGCCGGACAACCCGCACTCGCAAGGTTGCGCGGGCATGCTGGTCGAGAGCTCGCGCGTCGAGCTGACGCACTCGCAGCTCACGGGCCGCCGAGGTCAGGATGGAGAGGCTGCGGTCAGCGGTATGCCGGGCTTCGCGGGCATCGACGCGCGCGCCGGCGCGAACGTGCACGTGTCTTTGTCGACGATCCGCGGCGGCCGCGGCGGCGACTACACGAACTTCGGCAACCCCTGGTTCCTCGGTCGCGCGGGCGACGGCGCTCCGGCGATCACGCTCGCGGGCGACGCTCAGGTGCTCGTCACGGGCCGTGCGAGCGACGTGATCGAGGGCGCGCAATCCGGTACCGGCGACGACTGCTCGAACGACGGTGTGCCCGCCCCCGCCGTGCGGAACGCGGGCGTCGCTAGCTTCGTGCAGCACTCCGCACTGACGTTCCAGGGAGGCCGGTACTTCAACGATTGCGGCGGCCAGATGGTCGCGCCGTTTGCGGGCCATCACCTCGAGGTCTCGCCCGTCGATCCCTCGCTGCAGATGAGCGGCTCGGGCGTCCCGGGCACGCAGGCCGTCTACACGTTGCGCGGTGCGCCGGGCGATGCGGCGCGGCTGCGAATCGGGCGCCAGCTCGCGCTCGTCGATCTCCCCGGTGTGCTCGAGGACCGGCTGCTCTTCCCGGTGCGCACGTACGACCTGGGCACGATCCCGGCCTCGGGCGAGCGCACGTTCACGTTGAACCTGCCCGCGTCGTTGCCGGACGGCTTCCTGATCCTCGCGCAGGGCAGCGTCGTCAGCCCGAGCGGCACGACGCGCCTGTCGCAGTGCGTGCCGATCGTCCTGCGCTGAACAGCCTGGCGTCACCGCACGGCGCGTGCGCGCTCATGGCGCCCAGAACGCCGCGACGCCGTTCGAGAAGTTGAACGTCGCGCTCGTGCAGAAGCTGGCGGCGTTGCGGTACCAGACCTGGTAGATGCGCGTGGGCACTGCCCCGCTCCGTGCCGGATGACGAGCTCGTGGCCGGGACGGCGGGACTCCGCGGGCGTCACGCCGGGATCGTACGCCCCGCTCGCCGGCGAGCCTCAGGGTCGCACGATCGTCACGCCCTTCCCGCCCAGGCGCGCGGGGATGCGCGCGACTTCCTTGCCGGCCTTCAGCAGCACGCACATGTAGACGCCCTCGGCTGTGGAGCCAACCTCCGAGCGTCCGTCCTTGATCTCCATGTCGGGCGACATCCAGGCCATCGACATCGCGTTCATGTCACCCACCGTCGTGCGCGTGATGTTCAAGGAGACGGGCTCGCCGGTCACATCGACGAAGCGCGCCGTGTCGGCCAGATCCGCTTGCCCGCCCAGGTCGACCTGCACGAACGCGCGCCGGGGCGCGGTCACGACGAGGTCGTCCAGCGCCGCGCCGGGCGCTATGTCCACCGTCGTCGCCACGACGTCGATGCCGTCCACTCGGAGTTGAAACCGGCCGACTCGCACGCGCTGGAAATGGAACCGCCCATCGGCTTCCGCCAGGGTCACGCGCCCTGAGACGAGGCCCTCATACCCCGCGACAGCGGCCAGGACCCGCACCGACACGTTCGCCAGCGCTTCACCGCGCTTGTCCACGACGCGTCCGGCCAGGTCCGTCCTCGCTCCGGTGGTGTCGAGCACGATCTCGATGTCGGACGCTCCGGCTCGGATCGGCTCGGTCACGCGCGCGGCCGGCAGCGCTTCCGACACGATGTCGAGCCGGTACTCGCGTGCCTGGAGACCCTCGATCGCGAACCGCCCGTGGAGGTCGGTCTTCAGGGGCGCGGCACCCCAGCTCCCGCGCAGGATCGACTCGGCCGTCTCCATGGTTTGGACCGACATCCCGCTGAACTCGGCCTCGACCCGGCCGAACGCTTCTTCGTCCAGCAGCTTGAGCCAGGCCTCTCTCACCGGGTTGCCTGCCGAATCGACGACGCGACCGGTGATCGAGAGCGGCGGTCCGCCCAGCACGACGCGCCACTCTTCGCTCGGCGCGATGCGCTCGAGCTCCTGGAGCTCCGGCAGCACCTGCTTGGCAGGCAGGTGGCCCGCCTTCGCGGCGCGCAGGATCAGCGGCATGGGACCGACGGGCGGTTTCCCGTCCGTCGTCGTGCGCTGCGCACGTCG
>Ga0163152_10002555_pt1 | contig 25526 bp, 24 predicted proteins | sample OliLakLV19MP8IB2_FD_148635 | JGI IMG/M metagenome (GOLD analysis project Ga0163152, IMG submission 148635) | Freshwater microbial mat bacterial communities from Lake Vanda, McMurdo Dry Valleys, Antarctica - Oligotrophic Lake LV.19.MP8.IB-2 | ecosystem: Environmental > Aquatic > Freshwater >...
GTCGAGCCTCGGCTTGTCGCCGGAGGAGTCGCTGCTCGCCGTGACGGCGCACGCGGCCGCGGCGATCGGACGCAGCGACGTGGGCGAGCTCTCCGCGGGTAAACAGGCCGATGCCGTGGTCTGGGATGCGCCGACGCTGGAGCACCTGCCGTGGCACTTCGGGGTCCCGCACGCCGCGGTCGTCGTGAAGGCCGGCCGGGTCGTGCTCGAACGCGACGCGGCTCCCGCTTGCCGCCCTTCTTCGTAGAAAAAGCGAAAAAGGGAAACCGGCGGCGCGCCGCAGCATCGGCGGAAGCGTGACCGCACCCCTCCGTCCGCACCGCGCCGCAAAGCATGCCGTCTGCCCGGCGTGTTCGGCCGAGCTCATGCCGGAGCGCATGATCGCGGCGACGTGGCCGGGCCGGCATCACCTGGCGTGCCGCATCGTCTGCCGCGCGTGCCTGACCATCGTGCGCATCCGCGAGTCGTTCCGCCTGCACACGGCCGAGGTCGAGATTCCGGGATCGGTCGTCGTGCGACGCCTGCAGGCGATCCGCGAAGCGCGCGAGGAGGGGCGTCTCGGCGAGGAGCTGGCGCTGCTTCGCGAGTCGCGGGCGCATCGACTCCTGCTGCGCGTGCCCGAGGTGTTCGCCGAGGCGCGCCACCTCTTCCGTGAGCGCGCGCGGCTCGCGTTTCCGGTGAGCTTCGCGAGCGGCGTCGAGCGCATGCCGGTCGAGCGCTTCGACGGCGCGCTGTCGGCGGACGTCTCGCCGGCGCGTTTCCACGCGGAGGAACGGTGGACGCGGACGCCGTTCCGTTGTGGCGCCGGTTGGGGCATGCCGGCGGGCTGGGTTCTGCCGATCGCCGGCATCGAGGGGACGTTTGTCGCACTCAAGCCGCACGCCGCGGTCGGCGCCGAGGAGCCGCGCTCGCTTCCCTCGGGGATGGCGGGGTTCCTCGCGCCGCTCGACGTGCTCGCACCCGAAGACGGGGTCTGGTAGACGGGCGTTCATGGCCCAGCTCTTCCGCGCCGACCAGACCCTCGTTCGTGATCCCGCTTCCGGCACCGCGACGTTCCAGACGGACGTCGCGGTGCTCGAAGACGGCGGCGACATCGTCGCCATCGGACCGGCGGCCGAGCTCGCGAAAAAGCATCCGGGCGCGACGGCCGTGAGCCTCGCCGGCAAGGCGCTGCTCCCGGGGACGGTCTCGACGCACACGCACGCGTTCCAGTATTTGGTGCGCGGCTTTGGCGACGACCTGGAGTTTTTCGACTGGCGCAGCAAGGGGATCTACGCCTACTCGCTCAAGCTCGACGCGAAGGGGATCTACGTCGGCGCACTGCTCGCGTTCGCGGAGCTCCTTCGGCACGGCACGACGACGGCGGTCGACTTCTTCTATCTCAACGACCAGGCGAACGAGAACGCCGAAGCGGTCATCCAGGCCGCGCGCGATCTCGGCATGCGCGTCGTGCTCGCCCGCTGCCTCTACGACTGGGACGGCGCTCCGATGAAATACCGCGAGACGGTGCCGGTCGCGCGCAGGAACACCGAGGCGCTGGTGGACAAGTATCGCCACGACCGGATGGCGCAGGTGCACGTGGCGCCGCACTCTCCACACGGCGCGTCGGGCGAGATGATTCGCCTGGGCGCGGAGATCGCGAAGGCGAAAGGCGTGCCTCTGCACATCCACGTCGCCGAAGGGCAATACGAAGTGAAGGAGACCCTCGAGAAGCACGGCAAAACGCCGATGCGCTGGCTCGAGACTCTCGGCGTGCTCGACGGGAAGTGCCTGGCGGTTCACGGTGTGTGGCTCGACGACGGCGAGCTCGACCTGATGAAGGAGCGCGGTGCGGCGCTCAGCTACAACCCGAGCTCGAACATGTTCCTCGGCGACGGCGTCACGCCGATCCCGAAGTGGCTCGCGCGCGGGATCCCGGTGACGCTCGGCGTCGACGGCGGGTGCAGCAACAACCAGGCGTCGATCTTCGGCGAGATGCGAATGTGCGCCCTGCTCCAGAAGGTGACGGCGCTCGATGCACGCGCGGTGACGGCCGAGCAGGTGTTCGACATGGGCACCGTGAACGCCGAACACGCGCTCGGACTGCCGGTGGGATCGATCGCTGCGGGAAAGCGCGCGGACTTCGTGACGCTCGACCTCGGCGATCTGTCGTTGCTCCCGGTGCAGCAGCTCCGGAAGAACGTGGTCTACGCGCAGTCGGCCAAGGCGGTGCGCGACGTGTTCGTCGACGGCAAGCGGGTCGTGAACGACGGGAAGCTCACGACGGTCACCGAGGAACAGGTCGCCGAGCAGGTCGCACGGCTCACGGCGAGCTGGCGCTGACGGCTACAGACGCGCGAGCGCGCGACGCGCTTCGCCGGAGCCGGAGTTCAAGGTGAGCGCGGTCTCGTAGTAGGTCTTCGCGCCGTATTTGTCGCCGGCCGCCATCGCGATGTGACCAAGGTAGACGAAGGCTTCGTCGCACCTCGCGTCGAACGCGATCGCCTTCTGCAGCGCGCGCAAGGCGCCGGCGGGCGGCGGCACGTTGCGCGCTTTCGCGCGCAGGTAGATCGCGATGCCCTGTCGCAGGTGATAGCGCGCCTCGCGCGGGGCAAGCTGCAGCGCGGGCAGGAGCGCGGCTTCGGCCGCGAGGTAGTTGCCGGCCTGCAGAAAGATGCCGGCCTTCACGAAGCCCTTCTCCGCGGAGAGCTTGGCGCCGAGGGACGCGGCGACGACATCGCGGTCCCACTGGGGAGTGCCGAGATACTTGCGGCGCGACGCCGGATCCGTAAGGACGAGATACGCCTCGATGGCGCGATCAAGGAGAAGAATCGCGGCGTCGCGATCGGCCTCGGCGAGGAAGTGCGCCCGGCCGAGATCGTAGAGCGCGATCAGCGCGCGGAACGCGTCCTCCGCGACCGCGACGGACGCCTCGGGCGGGATCTCGAGGAGTTCGGGGATCTCCTTGCGGGCGCGCTCCTGCATCGCGACGCTCTTTCCGGCGGCGAGAAGAGGACCGGTGCGCGCGGCGGGCGCGGCCGAGGGCGACGGTTCGGGTGCGACGTCCTGCACGGGTGCTTCTGCGCCCGGCGTCACGAAACGCGCGATGCCGAGCACGGCGAGCGCGTAGAGCGAGACGTGGGCCGCGGCGGCGTCGAGCTTGCTCTCGTCGACGGAGGCGGACCAGGTGCGCTTTCCGTCGAGAACGGCGGCGAGGCGGGACTCGGCCCGCGAGAGGCTCAGCTCGGGCCGCTCGGCGAGCGCGGCACTCGCGAACTCGTAGACGTCCTCGGCGCCGACGGGAAACTCGATCGCGAGGCGGTCCTTGCCCTCGTAGCTGCGGACGCCGTCGAGAACCACCTTGGTGAGGGGAACGCCGAGGCTCGGCAAATCCTCGGGCGGTGCACCGGCTTCGGAGATCCAGATCGCGCCGGGAAGCGCGAACGCGATCGCGAGGCGTTCCTCGAGGACCACCCACGCGTGCTCCATCACTTCCACCGGACCGAGGATTCCGCTCGCGGCAATCGCGAGGTCCTCGCGGAGGCCGGGTTGCGCAACGGCGGCGATGGCCATGCGCTCCTTCTCCTGCAGCACGCCGCGGAACGCGAGGATTGCCGAGAACCCTTCGGACGTATCGGCGGACTCCGCGAAGATCACCTTCCCTTCCCGCAGCCAGATCCGCCGCTCGATGCCCTTCAAGCGGGAGACGACCGAGCCGGTGCCGCGATGACGAGCCGCGGAGCCTAGCGCGGCGACGAGCGTGGTGGCGTTGAGCGGCACGTCGTCATCCTGCCATCGCCTGCTCGAGATCCGCGATCAGGTCGTCGACGTGCTCGACGCCGACGGAGAGACGGATCAGTCCATCGGTGATGCCGAGCTTGCGCCTTGCCTCTGGCTCGACCGACGCGTGCGTCATGATCGCCGGGTGATTCACGAGGGACTCGAAGCCGCCGAGGCTCTCCGCGCAGAGAAAGATCCGCGTGCGGGTCATGAGGCGCTTCGAGGCCTCCAGGCCGCCCGCGACCTCGCACGAGATCATTCCTCCGAAGCCGGACATCTGCTTCTTCGCGAGCGCGTGCTGCGGATGCGATGTGAGGCCGGGGTAGATGACCTTGGAGATTTCCTTCCGGGTGGTGAGCCAGTCGGCGATCTGGCGGGCGTTGCGATCGTGGCGCTCCATGCGGAGCGGCAGCGTGCGGAGACCGCGCAGCGTGAGGAACGAGTCCATCGGGGACGCGACGCCGCCGATGGCGTTCTGCAGGAACCGCAGGCGCTCGATCAACGCGGGATCGCGCGCAACGACGGCGCCGCCGACGACGTCGGCGTGGCCGTTCAGGTATTTGGTCGTCGAGTGCACGATGATGTCGATCCCGTGCTCGAGCGGGCGCTGGAAGATCGGCGTCGCGAAGGTGTTGTCGACGATGGACACGATCTTCTTCGCGCGGGCGAACTCCGCGACGGCGGTGAGGTCGATGACTTTCAGGAGCGGGTTCGTGGGCGTCTCGACCCAGATCGCCTTCGTTTCGGGGCGATACGCGGCGGCGAGCGCCTTTGGGTCTGTGAGATCGACGAACGAGAACTGAAAACCGTTCCGCTTGAGGACCTTGTCGAAGAGCCGGTAGGTGCCGCCGTAGACGTCGTCGCAAACGACGACGTGGTCGCCTTGCCCGAAGAGCTGCATGACGGTGGTCGTCGCGGCGAGGCCGGAGGCGAACGCGAAGCCCTTCGCGGCGCCCGTGCCGTCGGGACCGTCCTCGAGCGCGGCGATGGCGTCCTCCAACGCGAAGCGGGTCGGGTTGTGCGAGCGCGAATACTCGAAGCCCTTGTGGACGCCGGGCGACTCCTGCGCGTAGGTGGAGGTGTAGAAGATCGGCGTCGTCACCGCGCCGGTGACGGCCTCGGGTTTCGTGCCGGCGTGCGTCGCGATGGTCTCGATGTGCTTCTTCGTCTGGGCCATGAGGCCGACGACCATAGCGCGCGTCGCGCCGGAGACTCAACGGGCACCCGCGGTCGTGTCCCCTGGGGGACACGACCGTAGACCGCGACCGCCTCGCTGGCGATCGAGGCGCCGCCGGCGGTTGCCCACGGTTCCTGCTGCGTGATCCACCGTGATGCCTCGGAAACGATCTCCTCTTCGGTCCCGGCGCGGCCGGCCTCACGAACGACCCGGAGCGCTTCGCGGACCTGTCCTTCCGCAATGCCCGCCTGCTTCAGCGCATCGAACGCATGCACGAACGCCCGGCCTCTGTCGTACGCCGGCAGCTCGCCGATCCGCGTTCCGTCCGGATGCCGGAACGTGAGAGCGCGGCTTCCGAGAGGCCGTCGGCGGCGTCTCCGAGCGATTCGCGCATGTGCAGGATGACCGCTTTGAGAAACGCGTACTCCTCGGACGTGCACTCGAGCGCGAGCTTCACGCGAAAGAGATTCGGATCGGGGGGATCGGTCGGCCTGTCACCGGCCTTCCTCGACTTCACGGCCAGCGTGATCGCGTGCGTGGACCTTCCGCGCGACCACTCAAGCCATGCCTCCTCCGTTCCGTCCCACAAGCGCCTCTCCGCAATATCCATCACGCAACGACCCAGCCAGTAGTCGCGCGCCGACTGCTTCGCGTCGGTCGTGATCAGCGCTGCATCGATGACGTCCCACGCCGTCTTGCCGAATGAAATCTTCTCGAGCTCCATGTGTCCCACCCCTGCGTGCCTTCTAGCAGGTGGGTCTGACATGACTTTCGCGTCCCCTGGGGGACGTCAGCGGACCTTCCACTTCCATTCCAACGGAGCCGGCAGATCCGAGCCAGCAAACTCGATCTGCAAGACGCGGCGCTTTCCAGGAGTCTTCCTTCGCGGGGAACCGTGCACGAGCAACGGCCGGAAGAGCTGCACGGCACCACGCGGCACCTCCAGCGACGACGTCGTTTTCGACGTCGCTGCCCCGTCGATCTCCGCGTCGATTTCCGCTTCGCTCATCCGCCCGCGAAGATGACTTCCTTTTACGAAGGCTAGACCGCCCTCCGCGGCCCCGGCCGCGTCGAGGTGGATTCGCGCAGTGAGCATTGCCGAAAGAACCTCTGAGGGAGCCAGGACGTGCCAAACGCCGGCCTTCCGCGTCCACGCGTCGTATCCCTTGATTTCGGTCTTCTCGCACACCGCGAGCGCAGTGTCTTGGTGCCAGCCGAGCGCCCAATTGGCCGTCGCCGACTTATCGAGAAAGAGCGCACGGACCGCAAACGTCCGATCTCCGAGAACGGGTACGGCGAACCGCGACAGATCCCTGACGACCGCAGCGACCTCGACGCGGTCGAGGAGATTGCGCGCCGCGTAGATCTCTCCCGCCCGCCGAATGACGCCCGGCGCATCGTCTTCGAGCGCCTTCTCGATTCGCGCCAGGAGTGGCTCGGCGACCAGGTCCGGATGGACCGCAGTCCCGTCCGTTTCGAGCTCGTCGAGCCAGCTCAGGTCCGCCGCCGCCCCACGTGCGCCTGGACGAACGCTTCGACGTCCGGAAACCGCAACATCGGGTTCGTCGCCTTCTCGTCCTTGATCGTCGAGACCGGCCGGTCCGAATAGTTGTGCCCGGGCAAGAGCACCGTCCCGTCCGGCAGCGCCTTCAGGCGATCGAGGCTGCGATACATGTCCTCCGGGCTCCCCTTCGGAAAATCCGTGCGACCGCAGGCGCCGATGAACAGCGTGTCGCCCGAGACGAGCGCCGGGTCGTCGCCGGGCACCTGCACGAGGAAACACTGGCTGCCCGGCGTGTGCCCCGGCGTGTGCACGAACCGGATTCGCACCGCGCCGACGTCGAGCACGTCGCCGCCGACCGTTTTCTGGACGTCGCTTCGGCCGACGAGCTTGGTGATGATCTCTTCCTCGGCCTCGTGGACGTAGAGCTTCCCCTTCACGCGGTCGAGCAGGTGCTCGATCTGGTTCGTGTGATCGGGGTGCCAGTGCGTGACGAGCCCGCCGGTGACGCGATACCCGTCCTTCTCCGCGAGGTCGACGACCGAGTCGACGTCCCACGCCGGATCGACGAGCACGCACTCGCGCTTCACCGGGTCGCCGATGAGATAGACGAAGTTGGCCATCGGGCCGACTTCGATCTGCCGCAGATAGATCGGTGCCTGTGCGTTCACGCCACTTTGGTCGCGAGGAAATCGATCATGTCGATCTTGGTCACGATGCCGGTGACTTTCCCGTTGTCCACCACGACGGCAATCTTCCCTTTCAGGAAGATCTCTTTCAGCTTCGAGATCGGCGCATCGGACGCGACCGTGGGCACGTCCCGCTCGACGATCGGCCCGATGGCCTTGTCGACGTTGTGCTCGCCCTCGAGCATGAAGTTGAGCAACGCGACCTCCGTGATCATGCCGGCGAGCTTCTCGCCGTCCATCACGGGGACCTGGCTGATGCCCTTCTCCTTCATGATCTGGATGATCTTGCGCACCGAATCGCTCGACTGCGCCGTGATGAGCGCGCCGGCCGACTTTCCGGCGACGATGTCCGTCACGCTGCCGAGCACCGGCGCTTCGAGGAAGCCGTACTCGCGCATCCAGTCGTCGTTGAAGATCTTCGACAGGTACTTCTCGCCCGAGTCGGGAAGGATGACGAGCATCTTCTTCCCCTTCGGCAGGTTCTTCTCGCGCGCGAACTTCAGCGCGCCCGCGACCGCCATGCCGGCGCTTCCTCCGCAGAGGATGCCTTCCTCCTGGGCCATGCGCCGCGTGATCGTGAAGGCCTCCTTGTCGCCGATCTGCACCACGTGGTTCACGTATTTGAAGTCGATGGTCGACGGCATGAAGTCCTCGCCGACGCCTTCGATCTTGTAGGTCTTGAAGAGCGACGGGACCGTGCCCTTGTTGAAGAACTCGAAGTAGACGGAGCCCTCCGGATCGACGCCGACGATCTCGATCGCCGGCTTCTTCTCCTGCAGGAACCTGCCTGTGCCGGTGACCGTTCCGCCGGTGCCGAGGCCGAGGCAGAAGTAGTCGAGCTCGGCGCCCATCTGGTCCCAGATCTCCGGGCCCGTGTTCTTGTAGTGCGCCTCCGGGTTGGCCGGGTTGTGGTACTGGTTCGCGAGGATCGCGTTCGGCGTTTCGAGCGCCAGCCGCTTGCTCACCGAGTAGTACGAACGCGGATCGTCCGGCGCGACCGCGGTCGGCGTGATGACCACGCGAGCGCCGTAGGCGCGGAGGTTCCGCACCTTCTCGTCACTCATCTTGTCGGGCATCACGAAGATGCACTTGTAGCCACGCGTCGCGGCAACCATCGCGAGACCCTGCCCCGTGTTGCCGGACGTCGCCTCGACGATCGTGCCGCCGGGCTTGAGGCGCCCCGACGTCTCCGCCTCGAGCACCATCTCCAGCGCGATGCGATCCTTCACCGAGCCGCCGGGATTGCAGTACTCCAGCTTGACGTAGACTTCGCAGGCCAGGCCCTTGGTCAGGGAGTTCAGGCGGACGACCGGCGTGTTCCCGATCGCTTCGACGACGTTGTTGTAGACACGCTTCATGGCCCCGTCGCTGTATCACGCTTTGAGTTGCCATTGAATACGCTCGCACAACCCCTCGCGCTGCCGTCAGCTCCCTGCGGTAGAATTGGAGAAGCCGAAGTCCTCGCGGAGGTCCCGTCGATGAGAGCTTTCCTCTTCTCCCTGCTCCTGTTGCCCGCTGTTCCCGCTTTCGCGCAGGCTTCCGACGACGGCGACGAAGAAGGCCCGCCGGTGAAGCGCGACTTCGAGTTCGCGCAACCGGGCAAGACCGCGACACGCACCGCGTTCAACACCGCCGGCAAGCCGAACCGCGACTACGAAGGCCGTGTGATCCAGGGCGAGATGGACGTGCTCCTCGCACCGTCCGTCCCCGGCAAGGACGACCCGCTCCTCGTGCAGCGCGCCAAGAACATGGGCAAGGGCCTCTCGTTCGTGCACGTGCTCGAGTACGACGAGCCGAACGGCAAACATACGCTCGTGTTCAAGGACGACGTGCTTTGGTATGCCGTCTTTCCGACGCGCGTCGGCGAGACGAAGGCCGACGAAGTTTCGCGGCGCTTCGGCGACTCGCCGAAGATGAGCAGCCAGCGCCGCAAGGTCGAAGGCGCCGAGCACACGGCGCGTATCCACTGGTTCCCTGACTCGGGCGTCGGCTTCGTGCAGCTCGACGGCGCGGAGACCTACTCCTACAAGCTCGTCTACGAAGCGAAAGCGAAGCGGCCCTCGCCTTAGCCGTGCACCGGCAGCGCGCGACGCCCGCCGAGCAACGGCGAGAGCATCGCCCACGCACGGTCGACGTCGAGGTCGAGCATGCAACGGAAGTGTTTCTCCGGACACGACGAGCGCCCGAAGAACGAGCACGGCGAGCACGGGACGCCCGCGAACATCACCGCGTGACCGGCGAACTCGAACTGCCGCGGGTCCGTCGAACCGAAGATCGCGAGAGACGGCGTCCCGAGCGCCCGCGCCATGTGCATCGGCCCGCTGTCATTGCCGGCAAACACCGCGCTCCGCGTGATCACGCCCGCGAGCACGCCGATCCCGAACTTCCCGGTGAGGTCCGTCGCGGACGGAACAGCGGCCACGATCGCGCTCGCGAGCGCGCCCTCGCCCTTCGAGCCGGTCACGACGACCTGCGCGCCGGCCGCCGCGATCTTTTTCGCGAGCTCCGCAAAACGCTCGACCGGCCACAGCTTGGTGAACGCCGTTCCGCCCGGAGAGAGCGCCGCGATCGGGCGCGCCGCATCGACCCCCGCGGCCGCAAGTGCCGCGTCGGCTTCCGCCTGGTGCGCCGCCGAGACCCAGAGCCGCATCTCGCCGCGCGGCAACGTCTGCTCCGCGAGCTCCTCGGCCGCGAGGTGGTAGCGGTCGGCGATGGTCATTGCAGCGCGGTAGGGACGGAGCCGCAGCCTCACCGCGATGTTGTCGACGAACGGCCGTTTCGACCACGTCACGCGCCGCCGCGGCCCGCGGACGAGCAGTCCGAGCAGCTTCGTTCGGTTGTTGCGATGAAGATCGAGCATCGCGTCCGCGTTCACGGCGCTCAGCTTCCGCGCCATTGCGAGCGCGCCCTCGCCCGGATCCATCGTCACGACCTGCGCGACGTTCGGATTGGAGCGCACGAGGTCCGCGAACGCGGCCTTCACCGCGAACACGATCTCCGTCTGCGGAAACGCACCCTTCAGCGACGCGATCGCCGCTGACGTGAGCACGATGTCGCCGAGCGAGCTGAATCGCAGCACGAGTACCCGGCGTGGCGGCACGAACACCACGTCGAGGTACCCCGCGCCGCCAACAGCGTCAAGCGCACGTCAGGCGCGTTTGCCGCGCCGGATCCACCGGCGCACGAGCACGTGGCCCGTCAAGGCGAACGGCGCCGCCGCGAGCAACCACGGGGAAAGCGCCGCGGCGATCAGCACGCACGCTTCGCCGACAGCACGGAGCCCGGAGAGCGATTCGGCGAACACCCGCGACGTCTTCGCGACGAGCCCCGGAGCGACCGGCGCCTGGAATGCAACCCGCTCTTCGAGCGTCACGACCAGCGTGGCGAAGTCCGTCTTCGCGGCCATCGCACGCAGCTGCCCTTCCAGCTGCTCCGCCTCCGTCCGCACGCGTGCGAGCTCGCGCTCCACGCTGAGGATATCCGCGAGACTCGCCGTACTCTCGTGGAGGTGCCGGATCATCCGCTTCTCTTCCTCGCGCTTCGCGGCGAGCCGCGCGTCCAGGTCCACGTATTCGTCGGTCACGTCGAGCGAGTCGGTGCGCACGGAGAGCGCTTCGCCGATGAGCACAAGCGCGCCGAGAAACTCGCGGAACTTCGCGACGGGCACACGCACCGTCCAGCTGCCGTGGCGCCGCGTGCCCGCATCGCCACCCACCTTCGAGCGAGCAACGCGGCCGCCGATCTCGCCGACCAGTACGAGCAGGTCGCGCTCGCCCTGCTCGAGGTCTTCCGTCGCGAGGTCGACCTCGGCCGTCTCGATGATCCGGCGCTCCAGCGCCTCGGTCTGTTCGCCCTTCGTTGGGGGAGGCGCGGTTTCGGCGGGGCTGAAACCGCACGAGGTCACGACCAGACAAACCGGGACAATCCAGGCTGCACGCATGAAAAGGCCTCCTCTTCGTAGTGAAGAGGAGGCCATCCCGCCGGAGCGAGCGGTTATTCCTGGATCAGCGCCATCGGCGGCAACCGAGCGAAGCGAGCCTGCCGCCGCGAGAAACAAGCCCTGATCAGGGTGAGTAATCGAACGCCGGGAACACCGTGATGACCATGATGCACATCTCGTCCTCGGTCGTCGGACCGAAAACGATGGGGCTCACGGTCTCGTTGTTCCAGGTGCATGCCCACGCGAGCTGGTCGCCCGATTTCCCCACAAACGGCGGGTCGAAGATCCTCTGGATCGGCGCGTGCCAGTCGGTGTTCTCGTAGATCCGTGTGGGCGTTCCCGCCTGCACGTTGTCCACGGTGAAGTTCGTCATCCGCTTGTGCGTGTGCGAGCTCATCATCCAGACCGAGAGGCCCGGGATCTGCGAGACCGTGTCGCCGTCGGTGTAGTCGTTCGTGGACGGCGGAATCACGAAGTCGTCGTACACGACGAGCAGCGTCTGCATGTAGTCGACGACATCCGCGTGATCCATCGTGAAGAAGTCGACCGTGACCGAGCCGGTGATCTCGACGGTATCCGCGTTCGCGTAGTGGTTCTCGAGAATGAGTTGCTCGCCGCCGAAGATCGGCATTGCCTTTCCTTCAGGGAACTGCGTCTCGAACGTGCCGGGCGTCTGCGAGCCGGTGATGAAGGTGCGATCGTTCATCTCGGTGCAATCGCCGAAGCTGTCGGGCAGGTCGCTCGACGAGCGATACAGGATGAAGTGGTGGCTGCCCGAGTTCATGTTCACGCGGATCTTCGAGACGTCGAAGACCTCACCGGGCTCTCCGGGGACCTTCATCGTCTTGCACCAGATCGCGTCTTCGCCGGGATCGATCGTCCAGGGCTCGATCCCGATCGTGAGCGCGGGGTCGTCCGGACCACTGCCGTCGTCGTCGTCATCGCCATCCACCGGCGACGAGGCATTCGTGCAACCCGCGACGAGCACTGCCACCACCGCGAACCCCGAGATCAAGCGCATCCGAACCTCCGTCTTCCATCTGGACCCCAGATGGAGGACGGAGGTTAGTCGAGGTGCGAACTGAAGGCCACAGGCTACGACTGCAGGTAGCTCTTACCCCGGTAGAAGTAGGCCATCACCATGAACACGAGGGTCGCGGCGCCCATCAGGCCCGTGAACAGCCAGAAGAACGACGACAGCGCGAGAGACGCCTCGAGCGGCGCGAGGAACGCCACGAGCAAGTTGCCGAACGTCACACACAGGAGCCAGAAGCCCATGATCGTGGACTTCATCGAACGAGGCGCCTGCGTGTAGGCGAACTCGAGACCCGTGATCGAGACGAGGACTTCCGCCGTCGTGATCAGCCAGTACTGGATCATCTGCCAGCCGACGCTCCACTGCGCCGTGCCTGCGGCGGCCGAGTTCTCGATCGCGAACTGGAGGATCGCCGCCGTCATGAACGAGATGGCCGCGAGCGCCATGCCCGCCGTCATGCGGCGCAGCGGCGAGAAGTTGAAGCCGGCCCTTTCGAGCGGGTTGTAGACGAGGAAATTCATCATCGGGATGATCATCATGACCATCAGCGGGTTGAGCGCCGGGATCTGCGATGCCGAGAGCTCGATCGTCTTGAACCCGAGGTTCACCTTCAGGTCCATGAGCCCGGCCTGTTTGATCCACGTGGACGAATGCTGGTCGAACAGCGCCCAGAACACGCTCACCATCGAGAAGACGAGCATGATGCGGAGCACGGCCGCGGGACCTTCGGCCGCTTCGTCGCCGTACACCGGCTTCGCGACGCTGAAGTAGCCCTCGCCTTGCTTTCGATCCTTCTGGTGGCGGATCGCGTAGACGAGCACCGCAAGGAAGCCGGCGTCCGGCTGCTTCGCCTGGCGCCGCGTGAAGATCACCAGGCCGATGCCCACCGACACCACCGCGAACGCGAGGATGACGAGACGCGACGCCCAGTCCGCGCCGATCGAGGCAGCGGCGGCCGCAGCCGCCGTGGTCGCGGCGGCGACCATCTCGGGCGCCGTGTTCGCGGGAATCGCGGCCGCGGCCGGCGTGAAGGGCGCCGCGAGCGGCGAGCCCATCAGCGCATGATGGATGAACTCCCAGCCGAACGCCCACGCGGCGAACGGGAGGAAGAAGAAGACCGCCGCCATGAAGTCCATGAAGCCGAGCATTCCTCCGGGCTTCGGCGGGACCTTCACGAACTTGTTGCGGCCCATCCAGAAGACGAGCGTCGCGACCGCCATGAGCACACCGGGAATGCCGAACGCCACGCTCGGCGCCCACGTTCCCAGGGCGGGATGCGTGTAGATCCACGGGATCAGCAGCGTCGAGAAGAAGGAGCCGAAATTGATGCTGAAGTAGAAGATCTGGTAGATCTTCGGCACGAGGTGCGCGTTCGCGCTCGTGAACTGATCGCCGACGTTCGCCGAGACGCACGGCTTGATGCCGCCGGATCCCACGGCGATGAGCGCGAGACCGAGATACATGCCGACGGCGTAGTGGTCGCCCATCGAGAGCACCGCGTGGCCAGCGCAGTAGATCATCGAGATCCAGAAGATGACCTTGTACTTGCCGAGGAGCCGGTCGGCGAGGATCGCGCCGATCATCGGGAACGCGTAGACGCCCGCGTTGAAGAGGTGGGTGACCTGCGTCGCGCGCGACTCCGCCGACAGGATGGTGGCCGGGTCCATCCCGTCCCGGGTCGCCGGGAAGTTCAGGTACAGGTTCGTCATGTGCACGTAGAGGATCGCGCGCATGCCATAGAAGCTGAACCGCTCGGCCGCTTCGTTACCGACGATGAAGGGGACGCCGGGCGGGAACTTGTTCGACTTCACGACCGGAACGGGGGCGTCGGTATTTGAGCTCATTGAACCGGGGTTTCTAGCATCGTTCCCGGCGGCCCCGGAAGGGGCAATCGCTTGACCTTCCCGGCGTCCTTCGCCATATTTCGCCGGCTCCTGCGAGAATGGCGGAATTGGTAGACGCGCTAGATTCAGGGTCTAGTGCCGGCAACGGTGTGGAGGTTCGAGTCCTCTTTCTCGCACCAGAGACCTGATCAGCGGCCCTCCCTCGGGAGGGCCGTTGTGTTTGAATTCGAGCCGCGATGAGCCGACGCATCATCGACAGCGGCCGCCTCGAAATGAAGGGCGCCGAGGTCCGCTTCAAGCAGAAGGGCACGCTCGAGGCATTCGACCGCAACCTCGCGGAGCTCGAGCGCGTGTTCGTCCGCTCGACCGCGGCGCCAAACATCCGGCTCTTCGCGGACTTCGTGTTTCCGCACGAGGTGTTTCGCGTGTGGCAGGACGCAACACTCGTGAACTACAAGGAGTTCCTCGAGAAGGTCGAGCTCGCGGGCCTCGAGAACTTCCGCGCCCTGCTCCGCCACGCCACGAAGGCGTCGGCCGGTGAGACCTTCGACGCGACCAGCCGCGCGTTCTCCGAGGGCTCGCCGCCCGAGCGCTTCGTGAACAAGGACGAGCACGACGACTACGACCGCGCCCTCTGCCGTTCCGAATCCCGCGAAGCGGGCGGCGTGCCGCGGGGAGCGGCCGCCCGCGGCGAGTCGACCGGTGCAAAAGGCGCCCCGAAGGCGCGGCCGCCGGAGCCCGTCGCCGTGAAGAAGAAGGCGGAAGTCGAGGCCGCCTGGGAAGAGATGGCGCCGCTCTTGGCCGCCGAAGAGAAGTCCGACACCACCGGACAAAACCTCGCGCCGATCGCCGGCATCACGTTCATCGCCGTGGGCGCCGTGACCGCGATCCTCATGCTCCGCGCGTACGTGTACGTCCGATCGCTCGAGGCGTTCGCCGACAACTCGGCGAGGTTCCTCGCGCCGATCGCGGGCGGCGGCGCCCTCGCGATCGCCTTCTTCGTGATCGGCGGGATCTACCTGCGCCGCGGTGTCGTCGCCGCCGCGAAGCGAAAGCCGCCGCGCGGCCCGCTCAGGTGACGCGGACGAGCAGCGAGCGATCGCGCGGGCCGTCGAACTCGCACAGGAAGATGCCCTGCCACGTGCCGAGCACGAGCTTCCGGTTCTCGACGATCGCCGTGACGCTGCTGCCGATGAGACTCGCCTTGATGTGCGCGTGCGTATTGCCGTCGGGCTGACGGTACTTCGCCTTCACGGGCACGAGTCGCTCGAGCGCGTCGATCATGTCCAGCTTCACATCGGGGTCCGTGCTCACCTGCATGGTGATGCCCGCCGTCGTGTGCGGGACGAAGATCGTGCAGACGCCGCTCGCCATGCCGCTCTCTTTCACTTTGAGAGCGATCTGCTTCGTGACGTCGATCATCGACTGCTTCTGGTCGGTCTTGACCTTGATGGTGAGCATGGGCGGCGGGAAGTTACTCCCCCGGCGCTCCGTCGGCAAACAGATGCTCACCGACCCGCGCGAGACCCGACAGGTCGTGCACGTCGAGCTCGAAGTGCGGCACGGTCCGCCACAACTTCTTCTGCTTGGGGTCGGTCTCCGCGCGGAGGTGCTCCATCTGCTCGGCGTCCATCTCGGCCAGCGCCTGGAACGCCTGGAAGTTCTCCGACAGCCGCTCGGCGAGCGCCTCGGCCGCCTTGCCGCGCTTCGAGGCGCCGAGCGCCTTCAAAAAGAGCGCGGGCTCCTTCCGCATCTTCTTCCACTCGGTTTTCGCGCCGGACATTGTCAGCGCGTCCTTGTGGATGCGGTTCACCACGAACCCGCCGAAGGGGATCTTCGCTTCCTGGATCTTCCCGAAGAAGTAGATCGCCTCTTCGACCGTCGACGGCGCGGGACTCGTGACGAGGATGAACGACGACTTCTCCTCGCGCAGCAGCGCCTCGACGCGCTTCGCGCGCTCGCTGAAGCCGCCGTACATCCCGCTGAAACCCTCGACGAACTCGCCCATGTCGGCGAGCACCTGGAAGCCCGTCACCTTCTCGAGCACCTTGAACATCCAGGCGCCCGACGTCCGGAGCAAGCCGAAGCCCAGCTTCCCGGCCTTCAGGCTCGGGTTCACGAAGAGCTTTATTACGCTCTCGTCCATGATCCCCATCATCTTCTGGGGCGCGTCCAGGAAGTCCAAGGCGTTACGAGTGGGAGGCGTGTCGAGCACCAGCAGGTCGTACTTCCCGCTCTCGTGCAGCTCGTAGAGCTTCTCCATCGCCATGAACTCCTGCGAGCCCGCGAGCGCGCCGGAGATCTGCTGGTAGTAGCGATTGCCGAGGATGCGGTCGCGCTGCTCGGGGCTCTTCGCGAAGCGATCGACGAGGTCGTCCCAGGTGCGCTTCGTGTCGAGCATCATCGCCCACAGCTCGCCTTTGGGCCGAGCGATGCCCGCCGTTTTCAGGCGATCGTCGGGGATGCGCGTCTCCTTGTTGCCGAGCGCGTCCAGTCCCATCGAGTTCGCGAGCCGCTTCGCGGGATCGATGGTGAGCACACACACCTTCCGCCCCATGCCGGCCGCGCGCAGCGCGATCGCCGCCGACGTCGTCGTCTTGCCGACGCCGCCGCTGCCCACGCACACGAGGATGCGTTTGGTCTCGATGAGCTCGGTGAGCGACGTCATGCGAGCTTCCCTTCCAGCTCTTTCGCCAGACCGACGATCTCTTCGGGTCCGAGCCTCGGGCGGAACACGAACGGCAGCTCGATCCGCGGCAGCTTCAGCGCCTGCGCGAGCCGTCCGATCTGGTCCTCGTGGAGTCGCTGGCGCCCGCGCGCCGTGAGCGCCGCGTCGAGCGCGGCCCGCGCGATCACGCCCTGCACGGTGTCCAAAGGCTCCGCGTCCTCGTCGAGCTGATGGAGGATCTTCTCGTCTTCCTCGGCGAACATCGGCGGGTAGACGGCGTTCACGAAGACCGTGCCCTGCGGAAGGCCCAACTGCTTCGAGGCTTCGTGCAGGTCGATCGTCTCGTTGATCGGCATCTCCTCCGCGAGAGTCACGATGTTGAACGAGGTCCGCGTCTCGTCGGAAAGGAGCTCCCACATATGCTCCGCCTTCCGGTGCAGCGGGCCGACCTTCACCATTGCCATCGTCATCTTCGGCACCTTGAAAAACGCCATGCCGTGTCCGGTCGCGGGCGCATCGAAGACGATGAGATCCCACTCCGGCGGAACTTCGCCGCCGTTTTCCTTCAGGAGCTTCTTCGGCGGCTTCTTCATGCGCTCGCCGGAGAGGTTCTCGATCTTCCCCATCACGACGAGCTCGTTGAGGCCCGGCGCCGCCGTCGTGAAATACTTCATCACGCGGTTCTCGAAGACCGCGTGGTAGACCCGCTCGAACTTCACCTGGCGGATCACGAACTCGTGGAGCGTGTCGCGCGGCGTGAGGCGCATCGACCAGACTTCGCCGTCGCCCTTGCGCTCGCCGGCCCACATGCGGGCGCCCTCGTAGCCGGCCTTCTTCGCGCCGAACACGCCGGGCACGCGCTCGTCCTCGCCGTACTCGAGGATCAACACGCGCTTGCCCTTGCGCGCCGCGGCGACCGCGACGGCGCACGAGACCACGGTCTTCCCGACCCCTCCCTTTCCCGAAAAGATGAGGAGTCGCTTGTCGAGCAGGCCGGACATGAGAGCCCGCGGATACTACTTCATCATCGCGACAGCTGAGCGAGCGTGCGCAGCGCCGCTTCGTCCGCCGTTTCGTCGTCGCCCGTTTCCGCCTCGACGCCCTCGGATTCCGTGCGCTTGAGCGACGCGTAGATCCATTGCCACGACGACGACGAGAACAGCAGCGCCGTATGGCCGAGCCTCTCGACGCGCACGTTTTTTCCGGGCGCGGGCAGCTCGTCGTTGCCGGGAGGCAGGATCATGAACTCCTCGCCGCCGTTGACGGCATGCCACTCGACCTCCGCGGGAAGCGGCTTCGCGTTGAGCCCCTCGATGAGCGGCGTGCCCGGCATCTGCTGGAAGCTCGACGGCCCGATGCCGAAGCCCGCGACCTTCGTGCCGCGATGCGCGGTGCCGAGGCTGATGTAGCGCTCGACCTCGGCGTGCCCGCCCATCTGCTGGATCCAGTAGCGCGTGACGAGCCCGCCCTGGCTGTGCGCGACCACGTCGATCTTGTCGGCGCCCGTTGCGCGCTGCAGCTCGCCCGCGCCCTCGGCCACCTTCTGCGCGAGCGTCTCGATGTCCTTCAGGTGCGGCAGGCTGATCGCGAGCGCGGGGCGCCCCGTCTGCTCGATGCGCCACGCGAGGAGCCGCAGCGTTCCGCGATTCATCGCGTACCCGGGAACGAGGAGCACGGGACGGCCGGGACGATTCTCGCGATCGCGCGGGAGCCACGCGCCCGTCTTGAGACGCGGCCGCGGAAGCACGCCCGAGATCCAGAAACCGACCATCACCACGTGCAACCCGCTCTCGCGCGCCCACGCGCCCAGTCCGTATCGCAGACGCGCGATCGTGATCGGCCGGCGCTCGCCGCGCACGGCATCGGCGGCGGCTCGCTCGTAGAAGAGCAACATGTGGCCGAGCGCGCCCGACACGAAGAACACGAGCAGCACGAGCGACAGGGTTCGCAGGGCGAAGAGCGTCGGGGTCATCATTCGTCGTTTCCTTCACTGCGTCCTCCGCCGAGCGCCCGCCACACCTCGCGGAAGACATCGCGCGAGAAGAGCAGCGAGAGATGCCCGACGTATTTCATGCGCACGTGCCCCTCCTGGTCGTGCCAATCGGCGGTTGCACTGTTTCCAGGGGCTTCGCCCCCGGACCCCCCCCGTCGCCCTTCGGGCTCGGGCTGCGGAAGGATCAGGTAGTCCATCTCCGACCAGATCACGGTCACCTTCACACCGGCCGGCGGCGGCAGCGCGAGCGCCGCGAGCGTCCAGCTGCCGGGATTGATGGCGCGGCCCGAGCCGACGGGAACGAACGCCGCGAGCGCGGTGCCCTTGTTCGGCGAGCCGAGCGTCACGAGGTGTTTCACCGATTCGGCGCCGCCGCCGTGATGCATCCACCAGCGCGCGACGAGCCCGCCGAGCGAGTGCGCGACGACGTCGACGTGCGTCGCACCCGTCGACGCGCGGATCTGGTCGATCTTGTCCGCGAGGATCGCGGCGAGGCGCTGCACGCCCATGCGTCCGGTGGGCAGATCGACCGCGTACACCTCTTTGCGGCCGAGCGCCTTCAGGCGCCGCTTCATCACGAGGAAGCCCGTGCGATTGTGGAACCAGCCGTGGACCAGGATCACCGGGCGATCGGCGTCGAGCTTCGATGCCGATTTTGGTTTGGGAGCAGCCAGCGTCGTGACCGGCGCGGGCAGATCGCGTCCCGCGAACGCCAGCGGGTAGAGCGCGATCGACCCGGCGATGCTCGCGACCTCGCCGCCGAGCCCGCTCGCGACGCGCGCGACCTCGGCCCACTTCCCTTCGCGGAGATTCTTGAAGATCCAGCTCGCGTCGCGCGTGATGCGCAGCTTCGCGAGCTTCACCGCGGTCGCAGGCCCGGTCGCGCGACGATCCGTTCCCCGTCCCGTGCGCCGGCGATCGGCCGCTGCGCGCCGCCTCTCGAGCACGCGCGGAGAGGTGTCCTCTGTCGCGGTCGAAGCGCTGCGGCGACGCCGACGACTCAAGCCCGGCGCGCCTGACGCTCGAGGTTGTACTTCTGCACCTTCATGATGAGGTTCGCGCGGCTGATGCCGAGCTCCTTCGCGAGGCGCGTCTTGTTGCCGTTCGTGCGGTTGAGGCCCTCGGCGATCATCTCCTTCTCGACCGACTCGAGCGCATCACGCAGGCGGCCCTTGAGTCGGGCCTCTTCGCCCTTCCCGCCCGACTCGAGGATCTTCGAGGACAACATCTCTTCGGTGATCACCTCGTCGTCGCCAGCGAGGACCACGAGCCGTTCGATCTCGTTCTCGAGCTCGCGGATGTTGCCGGGCCACTCGTATTCGAGCAGCCGGCGCATCGCCTTCTTCGAGATCTTCTTCGGGACGTGTTTGCCGCCGCGCGTCTTCGTCTGGTGATCGGACTGCGACTGCAGGAAGTGATCGATCAGCATCGGGATGTCTTCTTTCCGTTTCCGGAGAGGCGGCACCACCAGGTTGATCACGTTGACGCGGTAGTAGAGATCCTCGCGGAAGCTCGAGTCCTCCACCATCTTGCGGAGATCCTTGTTGGTTGCGGCGAGGATGCGGACGTCGACCTTGCGCGTTTCGGTTCCGCCGACCGGCATGAACGTGCCTTCCTGCAGCACGCGCAGGACCTTGACCTGGAGCGACGGGGTCATGTCGCCGATCTCGTCGAGGAAGAACGTGCCGCCATCGGCGACTTCGAAGAGCCCCTTCTTGTCGCGGATCGCGCCGGTGAACGCGCCCTTCACGTGTCCGAACAATTCCGAGTCGAGGAGGTTGTCGTTGAACGCGGAGCAGTTCTGGATGACGAAGGGCTTGTCCTTGCGCGGCGAATTGTAATGAATGGCCCGCGCGACGAGCTCCTTGCCGGTGCCGTTTTCGCCCTGCACGAGGACGGTCGACTCACTCGCGCAGATCTTGTCGAGCAGGTCGTAGAGGGACTTCATCGGCGCGCTCTTCCCGATGATCCGGTCGAAGCGATAGCGATCCTTCAGCTCTTTCGTGAGCTGCGAGATCACGCGTTCCTTTTTCGTCATCTCCAGGTGGTACGCCTCGATCTCCGAGACGCCGATCTCGAGGATCTCGGTGAGCTGCGCGAGCGCCGTCAGCGTGAGACGCGGGATGTCGACGAACGCCTGGTCGAAGTCGAGGCGGTTCGTGTTGTACGGCCGGCCGATCGTGTAGAGCTGTTCCTTCTCGAACGGATCGAGGAACGACTGCGCGCCGGGCGTCATCTCCGGCTTCGGGAGGTCCTGCCCTTCGATGAGGAAGCCGCCCGCGAAGACCGCGCCGTAGAAGCGGCCCTTGATCATCAGCGGCACCACGATCATCGGGAAGCCGGCGTGGCAGCTCTTCGTGATGAACGCTTTCCCCTTGCCGAGCTTCTTCGCTTCCTCGGTCGCCAAGCGCACCGACGAGTCGCACTCGTAGAGGCCCTTCTTCGACGCCAGGAACATCTGGCAGAAGGCGTTCTTCGGCGGCGGAATGATCTTTCCGCGCGCGTGATCGAGAACGAAACCGCGACGAGAGGCGAAACTGACCTCGATCTTCCACCACTTGCGGACGAGCTCACGCAGGCGAACGATGGCGTGCAGGTTCTCGTAACGCTCGAGCAACGACATCCGGCCCTGACCTTCCTTTACACGCGCAGCGTGCGTCGTGCCGCGGGGAGCGGCCCCTAGAAGACAAGCGCCCGGAAACCCTCAGGTTTCCAGGCGCTGCAAGGCTTCGAAAGGTACCCGAACGTCGAGACTTTGTCCAGTACCTGTCAATAATATCGACAGTTCGCGGACTTGCCCAAACCCACCCGAGCGATCAGCGCATTGTTCTCGCGCTGATCAGGTCTCGAGCTCTTTCACGCGCGACTCGAGCTTCTTCAACTTCTCCTCGAGGCGGGTGATCTCGTTCTTCAGGTCGCGGGCGGCGTTCACGCTGTCGCGGATCGTGGCCATGCGACCTTCGAGACGGTTCTGGAGCTCTTCGATGTTGCGACTGAACTCGCCGGCCTTCTCCTGCACGCTCTCGACACCGGACGAGATCGCCTGCGTCCCCTTCTTCATCGCCTGGACGAAGGGCTCCGCGCGATTCGCGATGATGCTCTTGAGCGTAGAGAGCGGTAGCAGGCTGCGCTCGCTCTTCTCCTCTTCGTAGAGGATCTGCGCGAGCGTGACCGCCGTGAGGTCTTTCTTCGTCCGGTTGTCGACGATCCGCACTTCCTCTCCGCGCTTCACCATCTGCGCGATGTCTTCGAGGGTGACGTAGCGGCTCGCCGCCGTGTCGTAGAGCTTCCGGTTCTGGTACCGCTTGATGACGGTCTCTTTCATCATGTGTGTGCCCGGTGCTGCCACGACTCGTCGCCTGCGTCGGATTCCGCGTCGAAGGATACGGGAGGGATGCGGCGAAGGCGACGGGGCGCGGGACGCGCCGCGAGCTTCGGGGAACGCGGCGCGAGCGGCGGTTCGGCGCCGAGAGCGTCCGCGACGGCGCCGCGCACCGCGTCGAGCGCGGCGGCGCTACGCGGATCGAGCCGCGACGCGCGCGCGTCGAGCGCCGCGAGGATCTCGCGAGCGGTCTCCGCCCGAAGGTTCGCGCGGGCCTGGCGGCGCGTGCGCTCCGCGCCGGACCGCGCGAGGCGTCCGACGAGGTCCAGCGCGACGCGCGCGGAGCGAAGCGACCAGCGGCTGCGAGCACGCGTTTCCACCGGCAGCGCGTCGAAGGCGGACTGCGCCGCCGCGATCACTTCCGAAACGGCCCGCAGCAGGTGATTCGCGGCCGGCGCGAGCGCAATGAGGCCGCTCCCCGCGGCAGGCCCGCGCTCGCTTCGCTCGCTGATTCGGTGGGGCTCGGTTTCGCTCGAAAGCCGGCGCGGCTCGACCTCGCGGCGGGACGGGCGCGTCGCGACGCGCGTCTTCTTCGCACGAGAGGGAGTCGACGGAACGGACGGGCGAAGGGCTTTGGCCATGACGCGCTTTGACGCACTGCAGCGTAGGCCGGAATCGCCGAGAGGGTCAAATGGCCGGCAGGACTTCGTGCCTATAATGTCCCCGCCGTGGTCATCGAGTGTCCTGCGTGCAAGACGAAGTTCAAGCTCCCGGACGAGAAGATCGGTCCCGCCGGTGTGTCCGTTCGGTGCTCGAAGTGCACGACGACGTTCGCCGTGCGCCCGCCGGCCCCCGCGGCCGCACCGTCGACGCCGGATCACACCGTCGTGTCCGTACCGCTGCCGCCGACGCCGCAGGCCCCGCCCATGCCGACGCCTCCGCCTGCCGCATCGACGAACCCGTTCGCAGGCGCCGCCGCGGAGGGGTTCTCGGCGCCGCCGAGTGGGCCGACGCCAACGCCGCCCGCGCCCCCTCCGACTCCCACATTGCCGCCGGGCTTCGGGGGGATGACCGACGCGTTCGCGGCCGGCCTCGCCGCGAGCGCCGGTGACGCGCCTTCCCTTCTGCCGCCACAGCCGCCCGCGGGGTTCGGCACGCCGTTCGTGAACATGGACGTGACGCAGGCGAGCGGTCCGCCGCGCAGCAGCGCGCCAATGGACGACCCGTCGACGCTGCACGACGAGAACTCCGGCACGGACATCCAGCCGGGGCTCGACGAGGACGTTCGCGCCTCGCTGCTCGGCTCGAACGCGCCGGGCACCACGCTCTCCGAAGAGGGCGACCCGGGACTCGTCCCCGATCCTCACGTGGCGACCTCGGGCGGCGCGGCGAACTTCGATTTCGGAACGGATCCTTTCGAGGCGGGCCCCCCGACAGGTGGCGGCACGCGCCCCGCGCCTCCTCCCGTGGAACTCTTCGCCGCGAAGCCGCAGACGATGCAAGGGCCGGCGCCGGCCTCGTTGGAAGTGCCCGGCCTCGCGACGCCGGCAAAGCCGGACAAAAGCGCCGCCGCGAAGAAGAAGAAGGCGGTCCCGCGCCTCGCGACCGCGTTCATCGACGCGCCGCGCGAGCCGGCGCGTGCGTACCGCGTTCTGCTCGCGCTCTTTTTCGTCGGCGCGTTCGCGTCGGCGTTCGCTTCGCTCACAAACGGCTCGTTCGACTTCCACCGCATCGATCGCGGCCGCCTCTCGCTGCTGATCGGTCCCCCGGTCGCGCCGGAGGGGATCGCCGGGCTCGCGATCACCGCGCGCCGCGGCGGCTACGTGACGACGTCGCCCGGCAAGCCGCGCGTGTATGCGGCGCACGGCGTCGCGATCAACGCGGGCGGCGCGCCGAAGGGATTTCTCGAGGTGCGCGGCCGCATGCTCGACGCGGGCGGCCGCGTGCTCGCCGAGACGACGGTGCCGTGTGGCAACGCGTTCCGCGACGACCAGCTCCTCGGCTTTCGCTCGACCGACGAGCTGCGCCGCGCGTATCTACCCGCCGGCGACGGCCTGTCGAACCAGAAGCTCGCGCCCGGCGCGGCGGTCGCGTGCACGGTGGTTTTCTTCGAGGCGCCCTCGCCCGAGAAAACCGCGGCGTTCGACCTCGAGATCGTCTCCGCGCAGCCCGCCTCGTGATCGCCCTTCTCGCCGTCGCGTGGATTTTCGCCGCGGAGCCTTCGGCCGCGCGCGAGCTGCCGCTCTCGGAGGCGATGTCGCTCGCCGCGTCGAAGAACCCGCAGGTCGAGGTCGCGGCCGCCGATGCCTCGCGCGCGCAGACGCTGGTGAAACAGGGATACGCACTCTTCCTCCCGACGATCGAGGCGCAAGGCGCGTGGCAGTACAACCACGAGCGGCTCACGCAGCCGTTTCCAGGCGGCGAGATCGTTTTCCAGCCGTGGTGGCGCCGTACCTGGCAGGTGACGGCCAACCAGAACCTCTCGTTCCACGGTCCGGCGCTGCCGCTTCTGCAGCAGGCAAAAGCGGGTGCGCGATCCGCGTCGTTCGCCGAGGACGTTGTGCGCGCCGACATCGGTTTCGCCGTCGCGCGCGCCTACTACGCGGCGCTCACCGCGGACACCGTGGTCGCGGTCGCGGACGACGCACGCACGGCCGCCGCCGAGTTGCTACGCGTCGCGACCGTCAAGCGGCAAAACGGACGTGCGACCGATGCCGAGGTGCTGCGGGCGAAGCTGCGCGTCGCCGAGAGCGATCAGGCGCTGGCGTCCGCACGCCGCGCGGCCGAGGAAGCGCGCGAAACCGTCGCGGATCTCATCGGCGTCACGGGGCCGTTCCGGTTCACGCGCCCGGCGCGAGCGCCGGATCCGTCGGCCGTCGCGGCAACGTCCGGCGCGCCACTTCGCGCGGAGATCCAGGCCGCGCACGCGGCGGTCGGCTTCGCCGACGCCGCGAACACGGCGGCGTTCCGCCGTTGGTATCCGACGCTCGGCGTGCAGGCGACCTACTCCGGCTACGACACGAGCGACGGCGAGCTCTTCGGGCAGCCGAAGCAGAGCTACGCGATCGTCGCGCTCGCGTCGGTCACGCTCTTCGACGGCACCCTGAAATATTGGCAGACGCGCGAGACGCGCGCGCAAGTCCGCGCGGCGAAAGCGCGTGAAGAGTCGACGCGCCTCGCAGCCGAAGCGGACGAGCGACGCTCGCGTCGCCGCGTCGCCGCCGCGGCGGAAACCGAGGCGCTCGCGAAGGAGCGGCTCTCGCTCGCGACGACGGCGCGCGAGCTCGTCGCCGGACAATACGAGCTCGGTGTCGCGACCCAGCTCGAGCGCCTCGATGCCGACAGCGCGTTCGCCGCCGCGCGACGCGAGGCCGCGGCCACCGAGCTCGAAGCGGATCTCGCGATTCTCGAGCTGCGCCGCGCGCTCGGACTCGCGCTTCTTCCTTGAAGCGGCCGGCTCAATTCACGGACGCTTCGGCGTCCTTGCGCTTTCTCTCGGCGCGGTAGAGCAACAGCGCGGCGATGAGGGCGCCCGTTCCCACGAGACTCGCCAGCAAGGCGATCCCGAGGATGCGATTCGGCAGCGTCAGCGAGTAG
>Ga0163152_10002558_pt1 | contig 25517 bp, 19 predicted proteins | sample OliLakLV19MP8IB2_FD_148635 | JGI IMG/M metagenome (GOLD analysis project Ga0163152, IMG submission 148635) | Freshwater microbial mat bacterial communities from Lake Vanda, McMurdo Dry Valleys, Antarctica - Oligotrophic Lake LV.19.MP8.IB-2 | ecosystem: Environmental > Aquatic > Freshwater >...
TTCTCGCAATGCAAGAGAGGTACTGTGTTCTGAGCAAATCGGTATCGCGCCGAAAAATTTAGCGAGTCTCCGCTCTGGAAAGATTAAACCAGACAGCAGGCTCGCTTCGCGCCGAATTATGCTACCACTACCGGCGATCGGAGAATAGTCCAAGAAAACCTGTTCTTTGACTTAGTATAGTATTAAATCGAATAGTATAAAAAATCCAAAAATAGGAAGCGAAGAACAATCGACTTGCGTCGACCGAACTTCGCTTCCCTGACGTGGCCACGTCAATACCCGACTTCTTCCTGTTCGGTTAAGAACAAGTCAAAGCCGGGCGTACCTTCAGGATCCTGAACTTGAGCGAGCTTCTACTTTCGGCAAGCGTCTTTCTTCGAGCCGCCGTTGGCGTCCGACTTGGCAGTCGAGGCGCCGGCAGCAGCTTTCGGTTTGACGTCGTCGCAGACACCGCACGGCTTGGCCTTGCGCGTCTTCTTGATACCGGCTTCGACATGGCGTTTGCCATGCGGAGACGTAATCAGCTCGATCTCGAGTGTGCCTTCGCCCTTCTTCGCAGCAAGAACGTCGTCGGCGACGCACTTGATGATGTGGGCTGTGGGCATCAGACCGATGCTGGTGGAAGTCAGCCGGTTGGGCATGATCGGGATGGAAAGCCGTGAACTGCCGGTCGCGACAGCGTTGTCGACAGCCAGCTTGATGGTATCACGGATAGTGCCACAGTCGAAACGCCCGGCTTTGCCGAGTCCGACGAACAGCACATGTTCTTGCTTGCTTTCCGCACCCAGCAAGATGGTGAGATGCTCACCAGCCTCGCCTTTGAAGCCGCTCCTCGTGAGCTCTTCTTCGATGCGCCCTTCAGCACTTGCCACGAACCCTTCGAGATCGGCGCTCAGGTTCATCCCTGAAAACTTTGCGAGCATGAGCATTGGTGTGACCACCCGCTCGACACCCGATTTCTTCTTACCGGCCCCGAGGCTGGCAGAGACTAGGAATTTTGCTTTCATGGAGAACTCTCCTTGGTTAGAACAAAACGATCGCAACATCGTTTCATTCATGGTTAAAAGACTTGCTCGACAAATGCCACCGCGGATGACATCACGAACAAGAACGAACGCTAAACCTGATCCGCAGACAATCGTCCCAGTACACCAAGTTCGCTCGACACATGTAGCGCTCAGGGCAGACTAGAACACAATCTTGAGACCAGACAATATCATCAAAAACTTTCCAACGATTCAACAGGACACGATCTCACATCGTTTTTCGACGATTGTTTTTTTCGGTGAGTGAGAAGCGGTGCATTGCTGTGCGGCTAAAAGGGTCCTGTTGGGAAAAGAAAAGAAGATGACCACACAGGCTATGAAAAACGGCATGTATAGAACAAGAACGTCAGAGTTAAACACAACTAAGTTCTGATCAAAAACACAATATATTCAATTGCAAACACAGATGAGTAGCATCTCAAGCGTCGGAATCACAGCTGGTCACAGCGTTTTCCATAAACCTAGCGAGCAATTATTAACGAAACATTGAACCTTAGCGCAACTTCTCACCGGTTGTAAACAATCTCAACAACCGGCTACCTGAGCGGCGCTTAAGCATCGCGAGAAGTTCGCAGGCAATGCCATTGCGATGGCAAATTTGACGTTTCGCATGCGCGGTTTGATCGCTGTGTTTTGAATCAGCGGCGCTACTTTTGAGATTTCGGATGACCGCGCTCCTTTTATGCGGCGCCAAAATCTATTTGGTTTTGTATTCACGAATTAAACGTGATACTACCGGTGGTGCTCAGCAATGCAAAAAAACTAAAAGAGCATCGCCAAAATGGGCTAATTAAGCGGTGCTCACAATGACAAAGTTCGCGCTACGCTAACTTTGCTAGTCAAGCAGCTCTTAAATTCCATCACATCATAAATTACCGCCGATGTCAGAAGAAACATGTCGAGTGCCATTGATATTGAACGCGAAGCGCTTGGCAACTTCAGCAATCCAGAATCCTCTAGAGCGTTAGTACGAGATAACTTCACAAACCGTCAACAATGGTTGGGCGCACCACTTCTGGTTGCGTAGGTTGCTTGCGTATCTTTGTTCAACCACTCCGCTTCACTGGAAGTTTCACCCCTAACCCCAACGTTCTAACCATCTCCAACTCGAATTTCGCACTGTCTCTCACGAGACGGTTTTCCACGCGCTATGCAATCACGCTCTGCGCTAACGAACCATCAGCTGGGAGTTCTCATGCTTAGACAACTTTCGCAATGGCGCAGTGTCCTCGTTGCGGCTTTGCTTATCGCCTTCATGGCGGTGGCAAGCCCGGCACTCGCGCAATCTTCGCAGACCTGGCTTCCGGACTTCAGTCCGAGCAGGCATGTTTACGTCGACCCGCAACTTTCGAACAATCGCCAGGCGCCCGTCAATTTCACCGGACTCGAAGCACGGCTGCTTCAAGAAGGTCAGAAACACGGTCTTCAGGTATTCGTCGTGGCGACCGAAGGCGGGTCCGATTTGCTCAACGCGACCATCCCCAGTCGGGATGCGCTCGACAAGCTCATCTTGAAGTGGCAGGCACGACCCGGCTTCCCGTCGGACAACTACCTGATCATCATGTGGGTGAGACGAGCGGACAATCCCAACAAGGGTTCAGTTGCTGCCAACGGCGGCAATCTGTTCTCCGACTGGAATATGACCGCGTCCTATTTCACCGACACGCAAGATGGACCGCTGGTGCCCAACTTGAGGCGCTTCATGCCTCAGGATCCAGCCGGTGCGTTCGATGCCGTCGTCGTCTCGGTCAACTCCGACATCGACGCCATCAAGGCCCGTCAAGCCGCAACCGCTAAGGAAGCCGCTTTCCAGCAGGCTCTGCCTTATTACATCGGTGGCGGTGCCCTGGCAGCTCTCTTGTTCGGCACGATGATTTTCTTGCTCGTGCGCAACTCGTCGCGCAAGAAAAAGATGGCGGCGCTGATCGCTGAGTGGACCACCAAGCTCGATTCGGCAAACGAACTCTATCTGAAGTTGCGTTCGAGCTACATGGGCTTCCTGACCGAGCAATCGGACTGGAAATCCAAGTTCAAGAACCGCACGCTCACGACCTACACAGCAGCGTGCAAGGACTTCGCGGCATTCTCGGCGCGGCGCAAAGTGGCGACCGACACGTTGGATGCGGCGCGCAAAGCGTTTGCGTCCAACTCCTTCCCTTCGGTGAAGGGATTCGCCGAGGTCGAGCAACTGCTCGCGTCGCGTACCATCGAGGTGACAGGCGAAGACCTGCCGCTGGAAGAAGCCACCCTGTTCGGCGGGCTGGTCGAGAAGGCCGACTACAAGCCGGGCGAACTGCTCGACGCTATGTCGACTCTTTTCGAGAAGACGAACAAGGCGCTTGCCGCCATCGTCTCCGCCTTCAACGGCGCCAAGCAAAACAAGCTCGACGTCGAAGCGCTCGATACTCAGGTGATCGCGCAACGCGCCGACATCGCGGCTGCCGAGCTGACGATGGCTCCGTACGAAGCGACCGTCCGCGAGCTCAAAGAAGGTCAGGGCGCCTTCATCGCCATTCTGGTCTGCGATCCGCTCGAGGCCTTTGCGGGCTCCGAAGCGGTGGAAGCCGGATTCACAGCACTCGGTGAGCGGCTCAAGCGAGCAATCGCAATCAAGAAGTCGCTTAACGGCGTGCACACCGAGATCACCACGTCGACCACCAAGGTGGCCGGCAGGCGCAATCTGGCAGCGGCGTATCAGTACCCGATCGCCGCCAACGAAACGCGAGCCCAGGAACTGCGGTCGGCCAACTTCTTGCTCGATGAGGAAGGTGCCAATCCGGACACCATTCTTGCCGACGCGCAGAAGAGCTGGGACAGCGCCACTGCACTTGTCTTTGCTGCCAAACTCGACGAGGCTGACGCCGCCAAGAGCAAGGCCAGTGGGTTCGCCGCTCAGGCAAGCAAGCTGGTCGATACGATCGTCGCCGCCAAGGCTCTGGTGGAATCGAACGTGCCTCCGGCACGCACTACGCTTGCCAGCCTCAACAAAGAACTTCCGGATGCCGACACGGCAGTCGTGGAGCTCAACGCCGACTTCTTGCCCGCCAACGTCGGCACGCATCCGACCAGGGTCAAGAATGCGCACGGCACAGCCGGCGCCACCATCGCACGGCAAATGGGCACCACTCACGGTGCCATTTGCATGTTCTTGCTTCACCTCCATGCTACTACAGCATCTCATAAGATTCAAACCGAATCCTGTGAGGCACACCGAATGTCGGTATGCACCCCAGCTCGATTCAACGTCAGTTCTGACGCTTCGCTCCCCAACACAGACGACTCAAACACCAAGCTCGTCTCGTGTCGACGACACTAACCGCGTTTAGTCTCCGCTTCGTCCACGACCATCGCGAGACGCTGACCATGGCGATGGCGCCGAAATGCCCAAAGCGAAGCCGAACCCGACCATCCAACAACAGCTACTGTTTCACTACCCACCGCAACCAACGCATCGCCTCAGCCACTGCCTGTGCCGATGCGGGACAACCGCGCGGAAACTGGGGGCGATTGCCGTCGAACATCTCCGACAGCGATCCCAAACAATCCTCGCTGTAACTGTGATCGAAAAGCGGCTGCCAGACCAATCGAATGCGATTCACGGTATCCGGATTATGCCCCTGCACGTTCAAAAGCGCATCGCAATACTGTCCAATCAACCACGGATACGCCATGCCTTGATGCCTGGAAAGGTCACGATGGTACTGGTCGGGATGAGCCAAGCCGCATCCAAAGACGCCCTGGTAGCTTGCATCGCCAGGCGCGAGCGTTCTTACTCCCATCGGTGTGAGCAATTCTTCCTCCACCATCCGTAGTACCGCTTTGCTCTGGTCTTCGGTCAACGCGCCATAGGGCAAGGACACTGCTATGAGCTGATTACTACGAAAGCTATCGTCATTACGCCTGGATGGACTGACGCCTTCTTCGATTACATCAAACAAGCACTTTCGTTCCTCATTCCAAAACTTTTGCATTGATTCTTTGGCTTGAGCAGCTAGCTTTTTAATCCTCTCGGCATCTTCATGAGTGACTGAATCGGCAAAAAACACGATCGTTTCCAGGAAGTTATACCAGAGAGCGCACAGTTCGATTGCCTTTCCGGGACGCTGCGTAATCGGCATGCCCTCGACCTTCGCGTCCATCCACGTGAAGGCTCGATCAGGAGCAGCGCAACGCAGAAGTCCATCAACAGGATCGACAGCGATACCATCATTGGTACCACTGATAAAGTGATCCACGACAGAAATCATTTGCGGCAACTGATCTTTGATTAAGTCCAGGTCCCGAGTCACACGGAAATATTTATGCAGAGCCCAGCCCCACCACAACGCCACGTCGGCAGCTTCATAGCCGAACTTCGAATCGTTTTTATAATGGTTGCGGTCAAGCGCTAAATTCGGCATGATACCGTTGACGATACCAGCGGCCTGATGTGTCAGTATCTCTTTAGCAGCATCAAACCGCCGAGTCGAGACTGTCAAACCTGGCAAAGAAATCATCGCGGCTCGACCGCCGACGTTGTACCAGGGGAAGCCTTCGATTACCGACTGCAATCCTCGATCTTTGCTGGTGGTGGTAAGAAACTGATCGCAAGCCAACAACATCATGTCAGAACGTTGTGAATTATCGAGATTAGCGCGATCAATTAGCGACTTTTGCCGACCGATGATCTCATTTAAAACAGGCTCACAATTTGGCGATTGAATTGGCTTGTCATAGCTCGCCCCAATGCACAAGCCACTCTCGGCAGTAATTCTTGCGTTGACTGAACCGACATAATACAAATCTTCGGTACTCGGCAAACCTCTAATCGACTCGACCGGCCAATTAAAATCCCACCACCATTGTTTCTGCGGCTCATACTTTCCGCCGCTCCACGTCAAACAAAGCCGACTGTTTTCATCCAAAATAATCACTGATTGATTGGGCGAAACAAACTGCGCATAGGTTTTATCAGCGGAGCCATGCAGCTCGCCATGCATGTTTCGGAAGCCGACCAGAAATTTGCAGGTAAGCTCCACGACGTCATCGCTGGAATCATCTTCGGGCAACCAATAGTAGCCGAGATGAACTTCCTCGGTTCCATAACCATGCACTAACTGCTTAACCAGATGGTTGCCGTCAATCTCGAAAACCCAGGTCGGGCAGGGCATCGACGTGAAGCTCTCAATAAACTTGTACCCCGTCGGCGATACCACTCCGGACTCCCAATGATTAGTCGAGAGTTCAAAATCGCGCCCATTGATCGTGAGAACTTCCTCCACCCGAGACAAAATCACATGCCGATCGCTTGGTGGTGGCACAGCAGAAACCAAAACAGCATGATACCGCCGGCGGTTCGCACCCGAAATCGTGCCCATCGAAAAACCGCCGAGTCCATTGGTGACAAGCCACTCCCGCCCGTCCGGTTTTTCACGCGAAGGATAAACGACAGGAACCTCATATTTGAGTTCCGGATAGCGCGATTTCAACCAGCTAATTAAGCCGAAAGTCATGTACTGCCTTGCATCTCCTCGTTTCCAACCAAAAGTGTCAGCTCCAGGCATTATGCCTTCGGTCACTCAATTCAAACCACTTACAGAGACTAAACCAGAGGATTGGATTAATGAACGAACCAGCTGCCAGCAGCAAGCAGTTTTCGCCTGCATAACGCTCATCATTTTGATCACACTACGGCAAATTCCGTTCACTTTCGTTTCAACGTACGCGACGAATGTCCTCAGAACGCCGCCAGCCCGAAGGTTTCAAACTTTGACTATACGCGTCCAGTTTTCTCGCTTCATCATCGCGCTGCAAAACCTTGAGCAGATCGCTGTAATTCCCGAGGATGACTGCAATATCCGGATGTTCTTCACCGAGCACTCGCCCTTTAATTTCCAGAGCTTGCCTGTAAAACGGTTCTGCATCAGCATGCTTGCCCCAGGCGTGATAGAGCATCGCCATATTGTTCGCCACTATGCCAACGTCAAAATGGCTTGGACCTAAACGCTTTTCATACAATCGCAGCAAACGTCGCAGTATCGGCGCGGCCAGTTCAAATTTATGCTGATACCAGAACACCTCCGCGAGGTTCTCCAGCGCCAGCGTCAGACGCGCCGACTCATCTTCGCTCTCAGCCAATTCCAAGGCAGCCAGCCACTGTTTCTCCGACTCAGCATAATCGCCAGAAGTCGAAGCCGCCTCCGCAGCTATTCGATAGACATCGAATTCCGGACTGCGACCAGCCATGCTATCTCCCGGTTTCTGTATCACGATTGTAGCAAGGGATCTTAGACCACGCACCACTTATTTTCAGAACGCGTCGGGTTCCATTTTCTCGCGCGAAGAGTTGCTTGAGATCAGTCCCAAACAGTCCAAAACGTTAGTTGATTTCTCCAGGAATTAAAACCCTGAATGTTGTACTACTTTCATACATACGATTACGTTTAGTAAAACACATCCTGAAGCAAAAGGAGTAACACGGCAACCGCCCGGGCTGCGCAAACCGGTTTCCCGGTATTGCGAGCCCGAACAGCGGCCGTGGATCCTTTTGTCGTCATTTTGTGACGGTGCTCCTCGTTAGAGGTGTACGACGTGGTTAGTTACCGCGCGGAATTTGAATGCTCGGCATCGGCATCCAGCCGCCCTTACCATTCTTTGCGGTCTTGTCCCACTTGTGGCGAATTCCGTTGAACTCGATGCGGAAGTAATACCCGAACGAACGAGCAGCCTTCCCGCACGCGAAGAAAGAGTCCGCGAACCAATCAAGGGTCACGATTTCTTCGATTCTGGCAATCCGCTCGTCGACCCGCAGCTTCAGGACGATGTCGCCCGTACGCTTGGTCTCGTCGTGGAAATCCAGGTCCAACTCTGCATGCTTGATCGCGAAGTTCACTCGGTCATGCGGCGCGTTGCCCCACCAGTTGATGCGGGCTGCAGACCACTTGCCGAAGCGAATCAGACTAGCCGCACGAAGAGCAAAAGCCTTGTCCGGACGGACGCGACCTTCATCTCCGATGCACTTATCCGCAATCACCACGATGGCATGTTCAGGAGATTTGATTCCCTGTTTGATAACCTTGCCGGCGCGGTGAAGCGCAATAATGCGGCAAATCCGCTGACGGAGGTCAGCAGGAACGCCGCGGCTTTCGAGATACTTCTTAGCCAACCTGGCGCCTTCGATGTCGTGCGTGTCCAGGTTAATGGAACGTCCGATATCGTGCAGCCAAGCCGCGCATGGGATAACGAATTCGCGAGTCACTTCATCGATCATGCCAGGGAACACCTGGTCGAACTTCGAAGTCAGCTGCAAAGCCAAGTCGCGAACCTCGTCTCCGTGGACAAAGTCGTGTCGTGTCTGTCCTTTTGAATTTTTGTCGCCCTTCTCGTACACAGCGAGGAGCTCAGGGTCGCGATACATGCGATCCCGAATTGTGGCGAGCTCCTTAATGTCCATAGTTTAGATTCTCCTCAATTTTGTTCAGCGCCCGAACCCGGGTGCTGACGTTGTTAAAAAACTTGAAACGATGTTCTGTTCGCTCGATATCAGGGCAGTGACACAACCGACGGCAATATGCTGGTGATATTTGCTATGCGGTTTGCTTGGGTGCAGCGGTGTCTGTGGTTTCCTGGTTGATTTTGCGATTGGTGAACGACTCACCCTAACAATCCGTTAGTAGAAATGGCAATAATCAAAGAACTAAGTGAGAAGCTCTCATGTTAAAAGCTTAGATATTCATTTGTGATGATTAGCGCAGCAAGCGCTCGCAGTTTTCAACCCAACGTCAAGACGGTAGCTGCGCGAGCTGACGAAGCCCCTGCTCACTAGCTGTCGGCAGCGGAATTCCAGTCAAAAATTTCAGACAAAAAATTAGGTGATACCTGAGTCGGTATCACCTTTCAATTGCTCGCAGAACCGGTGCTGCCCTCGGTAGGTATCATCCCTGATTCCTCTGCCTGGAGTATCTGCGTTATTTGGTTTTCGGTCACGGTCGGTAAAAGATATCTAGCGCACTTGCTTCATAACAATACCTCGAAAGTTTTGTCCTCCCTATGTGTATTTACGCAGAATCGCAAATTTTTACGCAGGCGGCTCATAAGGTGGCCGTTGAGGATCATGTTGCCCGCCTTCCTCAGTCGTACTCGGAGGCGCACCGCCACCAGCATTGTTGATGTCTTCTTCGTAGAATTCGTCGTAATCATCGCCATGTGCGGCTGCGCCTTGACCGCCAGCTGGGGTGCCCATGTCGGCTGCGCCACCCACACCGAAATGCATTTCTTCCGGAGGTTTCGCTGCTGGCGCTTCTTGGGCAGTTTCACTGGCCGGCATGAATTGTTCGGCAATCCCTGCAGTTTCACTGGGCGACATGAGTTGATCGGCAATGCCTGCGGTTTCGCCCGACGGCATAGCTTGATCCTCGGCAACGCCACCGGTTGCACCACGATCTTCATTGAGCAAAACGGTTAAATGAGCCACCAAACGTTCAGCCTGGCTTCTGCCCAATTCGTCCCAATGCGGAACGCCAAATGTTTTTTCCGAGTATTCATCTGCTTCTTCATCGGTCCAGCCGATCAAGTCGAGCGCGCGGCCGAGGACAGTAAGGTAATTTTGATCGGTTACTTCGCCGAGACTGACTGCCTCCACCGCTGGTGGCGGTGCCACAACGGGCGGACTGCCAGGCTCATAATTGGGCGGCGGAATCACGGCAGCTTTCATTTCAGGACCAAGATTGATCTCTTGAGCGGGCATCATTGGACGCGCCTCTTCTTTGATCATCTCCGGCGGTTCCATTGGTTGCCACGGCGAGTCGCTCTCACCGGACAGTTCCTGTTTCAACGACAACGAAATGACGAGCTGTCTGAGTTCATCGATTTGTCTGGAAATTTCTATAAAACGGCGTTCGCAGAATGTTCTCATTCCGATCAGCGATTCGAGCACCACTTCCGGATTGCCCGGCGGTGTCGGCATACCAATCAGCTTAGGGGTAATCAGACCTTCAGCTTCGATTTGCGGTCGAATCTGAGAAGTCGGCCAACCTTGTTCCACCAGCTCCTTAATACGCTCGAGGATCGTCATATCTTCGGGGCGATACTGACGCTGCTGACCGCGACCGCGTTTGATCTCAAGGCCGAACATCAGCTCCCAACGGCGTAATTGGTGAACAGACAGACCAAGCCTGGCTGCTACCGTGTTGATAGACATCATGTTGTCTTGAGATGCCATATTCACTCCTGATCCTCGGAACGGAAAACCCACTATCCACAAGCTTACACGAACTAGCGTAGCTAGGCTAGCTACGTCACTTCGTACCCGCTATACGCGAATTTCACACCCATTTTTTTATCGGCCCTATTTGTTTTGACCCGTCCTTTTTCGAGACTCATTCAGCCCCAAAAGTGCATTTGGGGAACTGGAGTTCCCATCGAGGAAAACAAGGTGCAACCAAGTGCTCAAAAACGGCGATTTTTAGGGGAACTCGGGTTCACCTTGACTGCCCGACGCCCATATTACTGTTACTATCAATGATAATAGCCAAAGTTTGAACAGGAAGAAGGCAGAATACCAATGCTGGTACCCACCTTCCCCTGCCTCCCATGCCTGACGCGACCTGCTCAACTGACAGCCCGACGGCAAAGCCGACAAGCCATCAGCGAAGTCAGGTCACGTCAAACTTCAGCGGAGAGATCCACATTCGCCGTTAGCGGGCGCGAATCAGACGACCGGACTCGTCGCGGTAGACGTAGCCACCGTAGTTGGAGTCGTAGTAGGCGGTGCGATAAACGATGCGGCCCGTATAGACCAGCTGACCGTAGCGGTCTACGCAGGTCTCGCGCACGGTGATGGTGATGGTCGACGGCTGATTGCAGCGATAGTCGTAGCCGCACGGGTCACGGTAGACGGGCGCCGGATTGCGGTAATCGGGACGACGATAGTCGGGACGATAGACCGGACCACGACGGTCCCAGCCACCGCGATCCCAGCCGCCACGACCACGATCCCAGCCGCCGCGATTGCCGGAGTGGATGCCGATGCCGAAGCCGCCGCCGTTGATGTGAACGTCGACGCTGGTGTTGCCGCGATGACGGTTGTGAGAGTTCTGCGCGTGAGCGGTTGTGCCTACGAACAGTGTTGCCACGAGGGCAGTCAGAACGATTGCAAACTTTCTCATGATGGTTTCCTTTTGTGGCGACCGCCTATAGAGTGGCCACCCGAACAAAACGTTCGAGCAGGAGACTCCATAAACTGACGCCGGTTTGTACAGGCTTACTTGCCTAGAACAGCTCCAGAGCCTGCGTTTCCGAAGCTGATTTGAACAAAAAAACCTGCTATCAACTAACCCGTGCTTCACCCAACTGCTCAAGTTTCAGTCTCGAAGACGTGAAGTCGCGCGTGCTAGGTTGGTTTGGGTTGTTGAATAGCCTGGTTACAGTGAAGCGAGAAATAGTGATATGACGCTAGCAAAGGGAAACCGGCAGAGACAAGCCAAACCTAAGATTGATAAGCAATTCAGTGATAAAACTACGCAAAATTTTCGCATGATATTAGCTCTTTACAATTAGCAGAAAGGCAATCACATCGTGCAAGTTTTCGTTCTATTTAGATGAGGTCAAAACGGTTTGATGCTCGGCCAGGGTTGACACCTGGACTGCTCGGTCGGCGAGGGCCCACACCGTTCAGAAGTTTGCGCGAGGTTCGGCACCGCCCGAGTGCAGCTGCCTAAACCCGTGGAAGTCGCACTGCGACACTGGAAAGGTCCCAATGTGCCAGGGGCGATGGTCCCGTGCCACCAGTGGAAGAGGTCCCAGTGCGCCAGGTGCGCCGGTCCCGGGCACCACTGGTACGGGACCTCTCAGCAGGGCTATGGTCACGGGCACCAATGGAACGCGGGTCCTTTCCGCAGCGCAATGGTCCCGGGCACCAGTGGAAGAGGTTCCAATGCGCAGGTGCGAAGGTCCTGGGCACCAGTGGAACGGGCCCTTTCCGCAGGGCTATGGTCCCACCGCCGCGCACAACGGACAAGCCCACGGGGCACGCCGTGGTAAACTCTGCTATCGCACTTGGCGGAACTACAACTTCCTGAGCGCCTTGCTTAGGGGAGGGGGGAATCGTGTCTGACGGCAAGAACAAAAAACGCGGCATCGTTTTAGTCATCGATGGTTGCGGCATTGGCGCGGCGCCTGACGCCCAGGCTTTCGGCGATTCGTCCGACTGTCACACGCTCGCGAACATAGCGCGAGAGGTTGGCGGACTCAATCTGCCCAATTTGAGCAAACTGGGACTGGGCGCGATTAGCCCGATCGAAGGTCTCAAAGAAAACGCGGCCAAACTTGGTTTGTTCGGCAAACTGGAAGAGACTTCCAACGGCAAAGACACGCAGACCGGTCACTGGGAAATGATGGGTGTGATCAGCGAAGAAGCTTTTCCGATGTATCCAAACGGTTTCCCAAAAGAAGTGATCGACGAGTATTGCAAACAAACCGGTGTCTCCGGAGTTCTCAGCAACAAGCCTGCATCCGGCACCACGATTCTGGAACAGCTCGGCGAAGAACATCAAAAGACCGGTTTGCCGATCGTTTACACGTCGGGCGACAGTGTTTTTCAAATTGCCTGCCATGTCGACACTGTTCCTCTGGCAAAACAATATGAGTGGTGTGAGATCGCTCGCAAGATACTCGATGGACCACATCGTGTTGGTCGGGTCATATGTCGACCGTTCACAGGCACTCCCGGCGCCTATAAGCGCCTCTCCGGCGACCGCCGCGACTACGCTGTGCCGCCGCCGCGCAAAACTTTCCTGGACGTTCTCAGCGAAGAGAATCGCGGAGTGTTCGGTGTCGGCAAAATCGAGGACATCTTCGTCGGTCACGGCATCAGCCACGCCAAGCACACCGGCACCAACAAAGAAGGTCTCGAGATCACGCTGGCTGCCATCAAAAACGAATATGCATTGAAGGATCATCGCATCGGCAAGAAACGAGCAGACGATGACGTCAGCTTTATCTTCACCAATCTGGTCGACACGGATTCACTGTACGGTCATAGACGTGATGTGAAAGGTTACGCCGGAGCGCTTCTCGAAATCGACCAGTGGCTTGGCGAAATCATGTCGGCGATGAAAGGAGACGATCTGCTGATCATCTCATCCGATCACGGAAACGACCCGACCGCGCCGGGAACCGACCACACCCGCGAGTTTGTTCCGCTAATCGCATACAGCCCAAGCCTTGATACGCAAGGCCAAGATATCGGTATTCGCCACGGCTTCTGCGACATCGCTGCAAGCCTTTCAGACTGGCTTGACGCCGGTTGGACAGGACCCGGAAAATCATTCGTGCAACAAAAAGAAAGAGTCGCTTAGTTTAAAAACAGAAGAGAAAGGAAACGTTATGCCTTCATTGAAAACCGCTACCCGAATCGATTACACGTCGAGCGTGCCCGGTTTCAGCCAGCTAAAAAAGTTTGACCAACAATCGATTGATTTGATTCGCAAAAGCTCAGACAGCAAGATGATTGTTATCGTTGACAGCGGTTACGCGCTTCCCAAAGCGGTACCGCATGTGGTGACGGATCATTTAAACCTGACTGGAGACAATCCACTGATTGGAGAGAATTATGCCGGCGGACCGCGATTTCCGGTGATCAACGACATTTACGTCAAAGTCATAGATACCCTCGATCCTAAGAAAACACTGCCTATGAACAATCCGCTAGGCAACCTGCCACTCGGTGTCGCCGTCGGATTGAAAGAAGGCGCGGTTCCTACAGAAGAACAGCTGAATGCCATTCGCGCGCTCGGCGGCGACTTCTACTGTTACAACCTGGTACCTGCCATGTTGGTGGCGGCTCACATCGGACTCAAAGTTTTTGGCATCGTCATCCCGCATGGCGAGCAGCTCGACAAAGACCTTTGCAAGTATTTAAAAGGAGAATAGAATGCCGGATACTCTGGTTAAACCAGTCGAATCGATCGTGGAATTTCTTTCAAAATCGTCCCCCAGACCTGATTTTGCAGTAGTGCTCGGCTCCGGTGTTTCGGTGATGGAACAGCTTTCCAACGCCAGAACTTACATGTACAAAGAAGTTTTCGGCATCGGTCCAAGCGTCGAAGGGCACACCGGCTCACTGACAATTGGTCAGCTCAACGGAGAGAAGGAATCACCGGTAGTGGCAATCTTCCGTGGACGTTTTCACCTCTACGAAGGACACGACTGGTCTGTAGTGACGCTTCCAACCCAGGTGGTAACGACTTGGGGCGTTCCAAAACTGTTGCTGACCAATGCCGCCGGCGGTCTCAATACCGGCTTCAGCATTGGCGATCTGATGGTGGTGACGGGATATCGCGATCATCTCAGCCACAAGGAAGACGGTCTGGTGGAAGAAATTACCTCCGCACCAAAATCCTGCGAAAACGAATTCACCAAACAAATCATCGCCGCCGGCAAAGCCCTGGAAGGCGAGAGCAAACGTCCGTTGAGAACCGGTGTCTATGCCGCATTGCTCGGACCGAGCTACGAAACGCTGGCTGAAATCGAAATGCTGCGCCGTCTCAAGGCAGACGCTGTCGGGATGTCGACCGTGCCGGAATTATTAACGGCCCAGAAAACTTCAACCATCGCTGCTGCCGTTTCCGTCATCACAAATGTCTGGGACGATAAACCAATGGGAGGACACGAAGAGGTTCTCGAAGCTTCCCGCCACGCGTCGACGCGCTTAGACGCGCTGATCTCGCGCATCGTCACAGAGACAAAATAAGACATAAAGGCGCTCAAGAAAGCAATCGTGGCCACAGTCATGATGTGCGAGTCTGCCTGATCATGAGATTTTGCTGCTCCCATGAGTTTTGCTGCGCCCATGAGTTTTTCTGTTCCATCAGTTTTTGCTGCTCATGGTTTTGCTGCTCATGAGTTTTGCTGCTCGTAGATTTGCTGCTCATAGATTTCTTACATTGCGAAACTGCGGATGCGGTTTTTTTTTCGAACGCAAACTCTCGGAAAGTTCAAAGCGCGTTCCCGGCAAAGCTAAAGAAAAACCTGGGTTCGCGCGGGCTATATACGCTGTCGAAGCAGGTTGTCAAAGAAACTTCACCATGACAACCAAGCTTCATACTGGCAACTCCGAACAGTCCGTTTATTCCAAAGCGGAACGGCCGAAATCAGCTTAGACACTTGGTTTCAGTTCTATATACACTAGAAACTTCGCGCACGTACGCTAAGCCGGTTGGCCTTACATGTAGAAACACTTGTATTAAAACCTTGTTCGCGCTCATTAGTCTTAACTCGCTTCCTGCTGCCCATTTCTGGTGACCTCTCACTTCCCCTGATTTCTGTCTGCTAACAAAAACAACCATCTCCAGCCATTGCATGCGTTCTTGTGCGATGCCCGGAGAGACAGATTTCTTGCGACTAACCAGAAGGGCTTATGCCACTCGGAATCGCGCATTCAGTGCGGTTCCACGAACCGATAATAGGAGTCCACTTCACATGATCTACTGTACAGTTCTGACTGGCGCAGATCGCGTGCCCGCCGAGACATTCATTCAGGCAACCACGCGTAACGTGTGTCTGCCCGATATGAGTGATTCCCGCCTGGCAGTTTCAGTCAACCGAAACGCGTTCATGCAAATCAAGATTGATGAGGAAGTCGTCCTCGGCGTTGAGGTCAAGCCGGAGACGTCCCAGTTCGAGCTCGCTCCCATCCTCACGCGGAAGAAAAAGGCGCCATCTCGGCTCAGTCTTCTGTCACCTTTCCGTCGCAGCGAACCAGACCCGGAAGAGGGCCCGGCTCGCACGTTTACCGTCATGTTCCGTGACGGCGGACCGAATGACCGAGTCGTTGCGACTTACGAATTCCATCTCCTGGAAGCGCAAGCCTTCGGCTCGCGCTACAGCTCGCACCTGAGCCTCGTTGACGCCACCGTCAAACCCGCCAAGTTCACCACCGACGCCCGCAGCCTCGACACCGCTCGTGACTGCTGGAATTGCGAAACCCCGGTGAAGTCTGGCGGCATCTGTCGGAACTGCGGTTCCAGCCAGAACGGCGCTGACAACGAAGGCTAACCTCCGCGCGATTGGTATCTACTCGACGCGTGGTCACGAACTTGGCGCGTTTTTTGCGCGCTTAGCACCTGACTCACGTTTTGTTCTGTCGAATCCCACCAGTCACGAAGAATTCGCATCACTTGGCGCGCGGCTTTTAGCGCCACTCTAGAGAGGTAAATGCTGGCTCCGCGACGTCGTTTCCCTGGAGCATCCGGCACCACCGGCGGTTCCATCCAGGAGACGAACGTTTGCGGAGCCAGCCTGTTTGTCGGCGTGCATGCCACACTTCCTGTTCGGGAGTTAGAAGTGGCATGCACGTCCTTCAGGCAGTTCTGAAAGGAAGCAAATTGCCACGCTTACCGGCTCACGCTCACCGGCTCACGCTTACCGGCCTACGCTTACCGGCTTACGCTTACCGGCCTTCGCTCACCGGCCTTCGCTTACCGGCTTACGCTTACCAGCCTACGCTCACCGGCCTAGCTTACCGGCTTACGCTTACCGGCTCACGCTTACCGGCCTACGCTTACCAGCCTACGCTTACCGGCCTACGCTTACCGGCTTACGCTTACCGGCCTACGCTTACCGGCTTACGCTTACCGGCCTACGCTTACCGGCTTACCGGCTTGCCTTCTCACCACTCATCTCTCAAAACCCGCCTACTACCTTATATAATCGTCTCAAAATGGGCGTTTTTGGGAACTCGACTTCCCTTTCTTAATGTCAAGATGTGCCCAAGTGCGCCAAATACGCCGATTTCTGGGGAAGCGCACTTCCCCTTGACTAAACTCACCTCAAAATTAGTCATTTTCTGAATGAATTTACGAACCAAGACCCTCCAGCCAAACAATTGAGAAAGCCGATGCGGACCGGGAGCGTTGTCTTTGCAGAAATGGTGCGCCAGGCTGTACTGGCCGTGACGCTTGACGCGTTGCAGCCCGTCCCTTATTGCTGTCTGATGCCCCCTATGTTGTCGCCCACCAGATGATCCGCTGTTGTTGCCCGCCTGTTGTCGCCCACCGGATGGTCCGCTGGTGTCGCTCGCCTGTTGTCGCCCATCGGATGATCCGCTGTTGTTGCCCGCCTGTTGTCACCCACCGGATAATCCGCCGTTGTTGCCCGCCTGTTGTCACCCACCGGATAATCCGCTGGTGTCACTCGTCTGTTGTCGCCTACCGGATGGGTCCGCTTGGTGTCGCTCGTCTGTTGCCGTCAGCTGGTCTCGCCCGCCTGCTATTGCCCGTCACCCGTTCCGCCTGCTCGCATGGTAAAAACAACGCCCTAAACGTCCGCTCACAAGGGCAATCTCTGAACCTGACCGGATTAACATTGGGCCAGAAACGGCCTGGGGTATCAAAGCTAGCGCAGCGTCATCGTTTTTAAACAATAAACAGGCTGCCGATTCCAGAGCTCAGCTCGCCGTTGTAAAGAGCCGTAAAACACAATTGTTAACCGCCTGATAGTGAGATTCAAAGAGAAGCGATCGATAGCATAACGTGACCTCCCCATTACCTTCTACAGAATTCACGCGACTCCTACGCCAACACTCTATTTCAGCAATATTCTTCGCAGCCTATGGCTGACTGCGAAGGACAGGGCTGAGTAAAGAGGTGTGAAACGTTGTGGATTTAGTGGATTCAGGGGTTTCGGAGCGAGGGCAACCGATTGACACAACCAAGGATCGAATATGAAAATCCCCTTCCTCGACCGTATTCCGGGCATGCGCTCCGCTGACGGTACGCCTCGTTCGCCATTCGTGTGGGTCAAGTACGTGCTGATCGCGATTCCCGTGATTGCGCTGGCTTGGAACTCCTACGTGATCATTCCGCGCGGCTACGTCGGCAGCACCTCGCTGTTCGGCATTCTGAATCCGCAGCCGGTGCTTCCGGGATTCAACCTGATCAATCCGCTGTCCCGGGTGGACCTGCTGCAGACGTTCGTGATGCCGAAGAAGGTGACGGCCAAAGCCGGTTCGCATGACCTCCAGAAGGTCACGACCGCCGTCACCGTGCCCTACAACCTGATCGATTCGTCGGCTCCGATTTTCTATCGCGAGTACGGCACGATCGCCAACTTCGAAGCGGCCATTCTCGACCCGGCCATCCAGGAGTCCGTCAAGGCGGTGACCGCCAACTTCACCGCCACCGATCTCGTGAAGCGCCGTGAAACGGTCCGCGACGAAATCGAAGCCACCATTCGCAACCTCGTCGCCACCGCGATGAAGTCGAAGGGCGCCCCCGGCACCATCCAGATCGGTCGCGCTACGCTCGACAATCTGGACTTCACGCCCAAGTTCGCCGCCGCCATCGAGGCGAAGGTGAAGGCCGGTCAGGACGCAGAACGCGCTCGCAATGACGGAGCCAAGCTGATCGCCGAAGCCGAGGGTGAGTCCCAGAGCATTCGCGCCAAGGCTGAAGCAGAAGCCTACTCCACGATGGAGATGGCCAAGAAGGAAGCCGACGCTATCCGGCGTGAAGCTGCCGCTCTGCGCGACAATCCCGACCTCATCGAGCTGACCGCCATCGGTCGCTGGAAGGGCAAGCTGCCGAGGTTCTCCGGCACGATGCCCGTCCCGATGCTCAGCAACCCGGCTTCCAAGTAATCACGGATCGAGAAGGAACTCTTACCATGAACTTCAACATGAAGAAGATCGCCCTCATCGGCGTCGCAGTCGTGGCCGTCATCGGTCTCGCATTCGTTAGCCGCACCGTGACCTGGGTCAACCCCGGCTACGTCGGCGTCATCACGCAGTTCGGTTCGGTCGAGCCGATCACCATCAAGAGCGGCGCCGGCCCTCAGTTCATCAGCCCGCTGAAGACTGTGGTCCACCTGCCCACCACCCAGCTCGTCCACCATATCAAGGCCGCCGCCGCCACCTCGAAGGGGCAGTCGGCGCCGACCGAGATCACGATCGCCTACTCGATCAAGGACGAATCCTGGCCGCGCGTGTACGCCACCATTGGTGGTGTCAGCGCCATCAACGCGGCCTACTTCGACAACAACGTCCAGCAGACGCTCAAGCAGGTCACCGGCAATTTCCTCGCCGACGAACTGATCCAGAAGCGCCCCGAGGTCAAGGGCAAGGTCGTCCATGAGCTTCTCAAGGCCATCGAGCTGGGTCTGGCCGAGAAGGGCTTGGCCGGCGCCATCGTGATCGACATGGTCGCGATCACCGACTTCGACTTCTCGAAGGAGTTCAACGACTCCATCGACTCGAAGGTCGAAGCCGAGCAGCGTGCCCAGCAGGCCGAGAGCGAAGCGCTCCAGAAGGCGACTCTCGCACGCGCCGCCGGCGAAGTGCAGAAGAAGATCGCCGACGCCAAGGCGTACGAGACCGAGCTCCTGTCCAAGGCGCGCGCCGAAGCCATCACCCTCAAGGGTGCTGCGCTGAAGGACGCTGGCGGTCTGCTCGAGCTGCGCAAGGCCGAGCGTTGGGACGGCGAAGTGCCCGAGTTCATGAGCGACGGCACCATCCCGTTCATCAAGGTCGACCCGCGCAACGGCAACTCCGCCGCGCCGGCCAAGAAGTAATCCAGCTCACCGACACAATGCGTTGACACACGTCAGCGCATTGCTGCCTCGGTGCAATGGATTCAAAACCAAGAACCTGCGTGTCGTATTCGTCACGCAGGAGCTGCTCCCGGGAGTTTCCATCACCGTTTCGGTGAAGGGCTCCCGGGTTCGCAGTTCCATTCCAGATGCCATTTGCATTGAGCATGTATACACCGCATTTAGTATCAGCACGAATCCTATTACACCTTATCGTAAAATACAGTACAGATGACAAATACCCGAACAGCGGCATGGATACTTAACTTTGGCGCTTTCGGCAGGCCTTCGCATTGTTATAGTACAAATTCAACAGAAGCCACACCGACTGGGAGCCGTCGCGAGGACGGCTCCCAGTCGATGATGGCGCGATGCGCCAGCACTTAGCAGTCAAACCACATAACCAGACGAATGTCCGCCGGCGCGCAAGAGCACTCGTTCTCAACCGTAGGCAGAAAAGTGTCGAGGAAATCATCGACGAATTGTCTGACCGGAAAAGATTGGAGCGTGTAGCCCTCCGGCACTTCATTGTGCAGACCTCGACGCCGTACGATGTCGAGGAACGGAGCAGTATTCCATCCGAGCTTCGCCAATTCCTCAGCCGACATCCACCTGCTCGGCTTGGTGATAAGCTGGTCGTAGTCATACGCCTTGATTTCGGCGAGTGTCACCCAGTGCGCGCCTGTGTCACACCAGTCAAAAGCGGCCAGCAGTTCTGCGCTAGCGGCCGCCGGCATGCCGCGCCAGCGGGCGATTGGCTTTATGCCGTCGTAATTGCGGACGTCCGCCAGCAGTGCCATCGTGTCGTAACTGTGATAGCGGATGTCGCCGTACCAGTCGATTGGCGGCGTTTCCCGGTTCGCCACCTGGGGTGGTTTGCCGGGAGCGTGGACGTAGACCCATTTGTCGCCGACTTTCTTTTCTACGTGCAGGGACATTGACGTGCCCATAATAGGCTCCTGTGATAAAAGGTTGACGGAAAGCCAGTCAGCATCTCCTTACAGCTTGCTAGACTGACAGGATGCTGCACTGGACCAATTGCGTGAAGTGGGAGTACGAAACTGGTTTGTCCGTCTGTTTTCTAACTAGTTATCCGTCTGGTATCACCTGCAGTGTGGACCGACTCAACCGCCATCGGACACAGGTCGCGCAAAAGCAACGCTGTCCGTCACGGTTGGTCGAGTGATGCGCTTGCCCTTCTCACTTGAGTAAGTGCCTTCCCAATAACCAATCGGCTCGTCATTTTCATTAACGAGCAGCCTGATTACACCTTTACCGATTCCATCTCGAATGGACTGTTTCGCCCCTTTCGGTAATTGCTCCGGTTGAAAGTGAGTCACAGAAGAACAGTCGAGAACCAGAACACTGACGAACCTCATGCCGTCCAATACTTGAGCCGGTCCAGGCGTTTCAATGACAAACATCGTGTGACCGGTGTTGCCGCGACCTTTGGTTTTCGATCCGGGGGTCTGCCAGGCAATCAAGTCTCCACGCCTAAGTTCGGCGATTGACCCAACCTTGAGCCAACCTTTGTGCGGAATCGACGGGCTGAGGGTTTCGAAAAATTTCGCGTACGCCATCGCCTGCGGGAAGCTTCGTTCAGGCTGCGTGCTGCGGATCGCGTCGAATTGAGTTCGGGCAGTCGTGTACAAAACATAGCCCACGAAACCGGAACAATTGGTTTTGACTACGCATGCATTCCCGTTGCGCACATGAACCTGCTTTGAGACTGGCAGATGATTGTGCTCGTAGTTCGAGACTTGAGCGTTCTTAAAAACCCAAATCGCTTTTTCATAGACCGCTCGCGATGTCTGTCCGTCGATGCGTGAACTTGGTGCCACCGCAGATGGTGCAGCGCACACAACCCAAATGAGACCGAACAAAACGAGAGCTGCCCTCAGTGAGGACCTGAATTTGCAGTTCATAAAGTTATCTCCCAAAAAGTGCAAGCCAAGAAAGAAAGAAAGAAAGAAAGAAAGAAAGAAATCGGACCGAAGCGGTTGCTCAGCATTGCCGCATAGAACGCGCTTGGTGTCTAGTTTTTGCCGTGATCAGCTGAGGCGCGAAGTGACACACCAGGAAAACTTAAATGCTTCAACGAGGGCTTGCTGCTGCTTGTTGATACCAATCCGGAACGAAAAAAAATACACCTCTACCATAGCTTCAGATGTTTGGGCTGAACAAGAAAGTGTGTAGACGCCCGAAAGGTTCGATTCAGCCCAATGTCAGCGCTAGTGCGTTTCGCGATATTGTTCTTAGAGCAATATTATTTCCACTTGAGATCCGCCCGTTCTCAGCACTGATATTGCCGTTGGACGATTCGCGCTAGGTTTTCCGGTTCATCAGGCGACCGCGCCAGAGTTCTAAATACTAGCTAATAGTTCCCAAAGGTCTTGCGATTAGACCTTTTAGAAAACTAGAGTGGAGATCTACTCCAATCTTTCCAACCAAAATTTATAGCCAAGAAAAACTAACAGCCACACCTCCACCACGCACCCAGGCACATCCGATTGTCACCAAACGGAATTGTCTGATTGAGTCCGGTTTGGAGGTTTTGAGCGGCTGGCTATGGCTTAACGACCAGGAAAGTTCTTTTCACTAACTCCCAAACGCGCAAAACGCGATGAAAGGAGGGCAAACATATGGCCCACGTAACTCTTGGCTCGGTCGCTCCGAACCTGCTTTTTGTTTTGTTTTCCACCCAAACTCTCTTTTGGGCTGCGGTGATTTTGCTTGCGCTTTTCGTTTTCCACCTGGTTCGGTGCGCAAAACGTGGCGTTTGCCCATTCCCGCACAGTCGAAAGAAGACCACGGTGTCAGCCGAGGAAACAGCATCACTGAAACCCGGACCCAATCCCCACCCCCAACCCGGTGACTCAGCGCACTGTTCCGCTTGCCGCCGACGATCCGATGCGGGCCGCACTGCTTGCCGATCTTCAGGGCAACATCCTCACCGGTCATGGTCGCGACTTCGCCGTTCACCTGTTTGTAAAAATCACGAGCGATTCAACGGCTGCGCGCTCCTGGCTGAGTAACGTGGCGAAGACTTACGTGGTCTCTGCTGCGGCGCAGTATGCCAAGGCGAAGGCGTTCCGCGCACTGGCTGTCGATGGTGGCATCTTCGGGCACATCTCGCTCTCGGCATCGGGATTTAAGGCGCTGGGATTTCAGCCCAACCAACTCGCCAAGCCCGCCAACCCGCGCGGTCGGCGCGAGGACGATGGCTACAGCAACGTGTTCGCAGGCGGTTTGAAGGCGCGCCAGCAGTTCCTCCTCGACCCGAAAGTTGAACGTTGGGATGCCGGATTCAACGGCGACATCGACGTGCTGATCATCCTGGCCGCCGACAATCAGGCAGCCGTCGATCGGGCCGCCACGCAGGTCGTCGAGTCGCTGACCGGCACCACAAGTGGTGCTATCGGAACAGTGGTGGCACGCGAGGACGGTCTGGGTTTGACTCGCCAACTGGATCCCAACGATCCTAAAACCGTCGTCCACGTCGAGCACTTCGGCTACATGGACGGTCGCAGTCAGCCGCTCTTCCTGCAAGAGCAAGTCGACAGCGAGAGGGCAAATGGTGGCATCTCGGTCTGGGATCCAACCGCACCGCTGTCACTCGCACTGGTCCGAGACCCGCTCGGCAAGACCGAGATGAGCTGCGGCAGCTTCCTGGTTTTCCGGAAGTTGGAGCAGAATGTTCGGGGTTGGAACCGAGCCGTCGGTCAACTGGCTGCCGAACTGGGCGTCAATCCGGACCTCGCCGGCGCAATGGCCATGGGTCGTTTCAAAGACGGCACACCGGTCGTCGGTCAGGGAGAAGCTGGACGCACCGATGTCCACAACGACTTCGACTTCAGCTCGGATTCCAATGGTCGGCGTTGCCCGTTCCAGGCGCACATCCGCAAGTCCAACCCTCGCGGTGAAGCTGTCGGTGAAGGCGACGACACCGTCGAAGAAGAGCGCTCGCACCGGATTGTTCGGCGCGGAATTCCCTACGGCGGTCATCTGACGACCTCTACCAATGCGGACGAACAGCCCCAGCACGGCGTCGGCTTGCTCTTCTTCTGCTACCAGGGTGACATCTGGGAGCAGTTCGAGTTTATCCAACGCCGCTGGTGCAACAATCCGTACTTCCTGCAACCGCAGAAGTCGAAGGACCCAGGCTACGATAAGACCGGTCTTGATCCAGTGATCGGACAGGCCCACCCGACAGCGCGAGGCGCTGCCCGTGCGCCCGAGAACTGGCCGCACGGCTGGGACCGGGAGACCACCACGGTGAAAGCAGAGCTGGCGAACTTCGTCACGATGAAGGGTGGAGAATACTTCTTCTCGCCCAGCATGAGCTTCCTACTCGGTCTATAGCGGTCGAAAACGGCCGCGATGAACAACTCGAAGTTGTCTGCTTCGAGTTAATTGAACTTCAAACACCAACGTCAAGGAGAACACCATGAAACGTACAACGAAACGCCTCGTCACAGGCACGCGGCCAACCGGCTCCGAACTCCACATCGGGAACTGTCTTTGGCGCGCTTAAGCCGTCGATAGCGCTGCAGGACTCGCACGAGTCATTCATCTTCATCGCGGACCTGCACGCGCTAACGGAAAGCCACGGTACGAAAAACCTGGCTGAGAACACCCTATCGACCGCCGCACTCTACATGGCTTGCGGCGTCGACCCGAACAAAACCACGCTGTTCGTTCAGTCGAGCGTCCCCGCCCACGCCCAGCTTGCTCGACTACTGGGCAGCATCACCACGGTCGGCATGCTGCGGCGCATGATTCAGTTCAAAGAGAAGAGCAAAGACGGCGAGGGCGAGAGTGCCAGCCTCACCTTGCTCGACTACCCGGTGCTGATGGCTGCCGACATCCTGCTCTACGACGCGGACGTGGTGCCCGTCGGGGATGACCAGCGTCAGCACTTGCAGCTCACTCGCGACCTGGCAGAGCGCTTCAACCAGACCTACAACACCAATGTCCTCCGTGTGCCGGAACCACTGGTGGTGGCAGAGGTGGCCAGGATCATGAGCTTGACGGACGGGACCAGGAAGATGTCCAAGTCCGACAGCAACGATGGAAGCCGCATCAACCTGCTCGACCGGCCTGAACTTATCGTCCGCAAAATCAAGCGGGCGAAAACCGACAGCAACATCGGTCTCGAGTTCGACAATCCGGAACGACCGGAGGCGAACAACCTGCTTCGGCTCTACCAGGTTACGTCTGGTCGCTCACGCGAGGAGGTTGCCTCGGCATGCGCGACGATGGGCTACGGTCAGTTCAAGACGCTTCTAGCCGACGCACTGATCGCGATGTTGGCGCCGATCCAGACTCGTTTCCACGAGCTCATCGCCGACAAAGCCCAGATCGTTCAAGTGCTGAAGGACGGCGCCCGACGCGCTTCCCACGAGGCGAACCAGGTTCTGTCATCCGTCGAAAAGGCGATCGGTCTGGCTCGCTTCTAAAAAAGAAACGATTTCAGCCAGGTCTACATGCGCTTCAACAAGCGCATGTAGACCTGAAGTCACGAAACAATCAACAGTCAGGAACCTGCTTATGAGTACAAGAAGGCAGCTTGCTTCGGAGGCGACTGCGCCTGTCAAAGCACCGACCATCGGTTATTACATCGGCTCTTTCGATCCGCCGACACTCGCGCACCGCGCGGCGGTCATCGAGGCGATTCGTCACTTCGGTCTGAAGAAGGTGTACATCACCGTCAACTTCAACACCGACAAGGATTTCAACGCGTCGATCGCAGAACGCATCGCCATGCTGCGACTGCTGTTCGCCGACATGGGTGATGTCGTGGTCATCCTGCGCGAACCGCTCGAAGGGCGGCGCGCGTTCGCTCGCTGGGTGCTGGCGCGGCATCCGGGCGAACATGTGATCGGCATCTTCGGAGACGACACGTTCGAG
>Ga0163152_10002559_pt1 | contig 25509 bp, 23 predicted proteins | sample OliLakLV19MP8IB2_FD_148635 | JGI IMG/M metagenome (GOLD analysis project Ga0163152, IMG submission 148635) | Freshwater microbial mat bacterial communities from Lake Vanda, McMurdo Dry Valleys, Antarctica - Oligotrophic Lake LV.19.MP8.IB-2 | ecosystem: Environmental > Aquatic > Freshwater >...
CACGTAGGGCGCGCGCTACGGCGTCTTCCAGGGACTCGAAGTATGGGTGCGCGCGCCCTACGTGTTGCGGCTCGGCGTGCGCGGTGACGATCGCCCACTCTCCGGGACGGGACGCGCCGCGTTCGGCGCGCGCTACGAACGGTCCCCGCGTCCGCTCACGTATGTCGCCGCGTCGGCCGGCATCGTGCTGCCGTCGACGTCGCGTGCGCTCCGCACGCATCCCGACGGCACGCTGCACCGCGACCACCTCGCCGTCTCCGGTGCCGCTTCGTTCAAGCAGGTGCTGCTCGATCAAACGGCCGCATGGGGCAGCGCCGAGATCGTGTTCCCGTTCGCGAACGAGGACGACGACCTCGCCGAGCGCGATCCTCCCGCGACGTTCCGCTTCGCGGCCGGCTCGCTCTTCCAGATCGACGATCGTTTCCACGCGAGCGCGGGCGCGTCTTTCACTCGCACGAATCGCGATCGCATCGCCGGCGGGATCGTGCCGCGCAGCGATCAGTTCCGCATCGATCTCCTGCCGGAAGTCGGCGTCGCGCTCCATCGGCAGATCGACGTCGCGATCGGCGCCGCCCTGCCTGTCTCCGGAAAGAACACGCCGCAGTCCTACCTCGCGACCGCCACCGCCCGCGTCCGCTTCTGATCCGCCCTCACCCTGAGCGAGCGAAGCGAGTCGAAGGGCTGTTGGGACGTCCCGAAAGCCCTTCGCTCGCTCAGGGTGAAGCCGACGCTTCCGCGGCAGAGTCAGAGTTTCTTCGCCGGCCCGCAGCGATGGATGCGCCCGCGGTGGAGCAGCCCCTCGGGGAGGAACCGGACGGCCGCGCCGAAGGTTTCCTCGGCGAGCTCTTCCGCGGCAAACGCGATCCTGGCGACGCGGCGGAACGGCGCGGGCTCTTCGGCCCACGGCACTTCCCAGAGCGCGTTCGAGCTCTTCACGACGAGCCGCCGCGGTGCTTCGGGCGGCGGCGCCTCGGCAAGCGTGGGCGTCGCGAACACGGCGCACCGCTTTCCGTTCGCGGTGATGTCGACGGCCCCGCGCGCCTGGCTTCCCTCGAAGTGGAACGTCGCGGTTCGCAGCGGATAGCGGATCAGCCAGCCCGCGCTCTTGCGCACGAGCGTGCTGTCGATGTCGCACAGCAAACCGAGCCACGCGGGCACGTTGTCCAGCTTGATGCCGATGCGCCAGAGCGCTTGACCATAGTTGAAACCCGGCGTCGCGAGGCCCTCGGCGCGAAGCCCCTTCATCTGCACCAGCAGGAGACTCACAGGGACGTGTCCCTTCACGAGCTCGAGCGGCATATCGCCGACCAACGCCATCGCGCGATCCTTCGGCAGGTTGCCGGAGACCTCGATCGACAGTTCTTCGGTTCCGGTGAGCGTAAGCGCCACGAGGCCGCGGATCCTACGCGACTCGGCGTCAGTTCGCCGGATCCCACACGAGCGACGCGGTCGCGAGATCGACGCGCTCGCCGGCCGGCATCGGCTCGCAGCGGATGGAACGGCCGCGCAGCGACGTGCCGTTCGTGCTGCCGGCGTCGATCACGTGAAGCACGCCGCCTTCGAGCAGCAGGAACGCGTGCACGCGCGAGACCTCGTTCTCGAACCACGCGGCCGGGACGACGCCGTCGCAGCGATCGTAGCGGCCGATCAGCACGCCGCGCGCGGCGCGCGACGCGCCGAGCGAGACGATCGTGGTGCGCTCGCGGCTCTGCACGCGCAGGTGGCCGAGCGGCGACTCGCCCGGCTCGAGGAGCTCGAGAAATTCCGGCGGCGCGAGCGGCGCGCTCGCGGTGACGACCGTGACCTCGCGAAAATCCGCGAGAGGACGCGGCGCGGCCGCCGCCGCGCGCGCGGGGACAGGCGCGCCGGGGCGATCGTCCTCGAACACGCGAGGCGCGAGCGCGCTCCACGCGACGCCGGGATCGGACGAGAGCTGGTGCCCCGGTCCCGTCGGCAGCAGGAAGAAGCGATGCGCGGACGCGCGAAGGAAGAGCGGTCCGTTCGCGGCGACCGCCGCGAGACGCCGCCCCGCTTCGTCGACGAAGCCCGCGCCCGTGCGGAGGTCGAGCACACGCACGCGAACACCGGCGCCGCCCGCGCCCGCGCGCACGAGCACCGCGAGGTGGCGCAGCGAGAGCGCCGCGTCGTCCGGGAGGTGCAGCTCCGCATGTTCGTGCCGCCCGACGATCGCGGCGCGGAGCGTCGCGCCAGCAGAGAGCCAGAGATGGCCGCGCAGTCCGAAGCCCGGCACGACGGCCGCGACGAGCACGCCCGGCTCCTTCGCGTGTGGCGCGTGTGCGGCGGCGAGCTCGCGCACGTGGCTCTCGAAGAGCGCTTCGAACGACATCTCGGGCACGTCGGCCACGAAGAACTGGCCGGTCTCGCGGGAGCGCATCCGCAGCCCCGCGAGATCCACGACGACGGTGCCTTCGTTCTCCGCGTGCTCGCGAAGGACGCCCTCTCCGAGATGAACCGACCGGGTCGCCATGCCTCTACCTTAGCAGGCGGTTCCGACACGTAGCGTCCACCCCTCACCCTGAGCGGCGATGATGCAGCGCACCCTCACCCTGAGCGGCGATGATGCAGCGCACCCTCACCCTGAGCGAGCGAAGCGAGTCGAAGGGCTGTTCGAGCCCACGCCAACTACTGCACGCGGAACACGAACGGGTAGTTCACCTTCACGCCGCCGCCGCCGGTCGGCTGCGGAAACTGCATCTCGCGAACCTTGGAGACAACGCACGAGTCGATCGAGGGGATCGTCGACGTGAGGATGCGCGCCTGCTGGACCTCGCCGTTCGCGTCGACGAGGAACGAAACGATGACCCTGCCCTCGAGGTCCGGATCCTTCACAAGCGCGTTTGCGTAGCAGGCCCGCACCTTCGAAACGTTCGCGTTGATCGTTCGCGAGATCTCTTCCTTCGAGAGCGCTCCGCCCATCATCGTGGGAGGCGGCGGCAGAGCCACTCCACCGACGACTCCACCGACGACACCACCCACGACGCCTCCGACCACACCGCCCGCGACGCCACCTTCGACGCCACCCTCTTCAACCTCGTCGAAGAACTCTTCGGGCATTTCGTTCGCGACGACCTTCTCGACCCTGTGCGCCTTCACGGGGGCGACGAGATCCACCGAACCGATGCGTCCGGTGCCGCCGGTCCCGCCGTAGCCCTTGCCGCTCGTTCCGAGCCCGCCGATCCCCACCGCGGATCCGCCGCTCGCCCCGTCGCCGCTTACATGCAGTGAGCCGCCGACGGCGACGCCGTCGCCCCTCCCGATGAGTCCCGAGATTCCCGTGAGCTCGTCGCCGCGCACGCCGCTCAGGCTGTTCTCGCTCGAGCCGAGCACGGCGAGCAGCCCGGCGTTCTCGTTCGAGAGGCTCAGGAGGGCGCTCGTCCTCCTACCGCTGATCGCGATCGACTTCGCCGCGAGCTTCGGAAGTCATCGAGCGCGAAGTCGTCGCTGAAGCTCGACGGCTGGTCGTGGTGCATGTGATCACGGCGTCGGCTTCGGCGGATCGGCGTGAAGACGCTGATCTGGCTCCACGCGAAGGAGACGCGGGCGGTTCGATCGCAGCGGACGCTGGCGCATGGGCTCTCCGATCTTCGGGCTCGCCCGCCTCTGCCCTGCCGATCGCGAGTGGCTCGCTGCCGAGAAGACGTCGCGCTTCTCGTTCTTCTTTCACGCGGCTCGTGACCTGGCGCGGCCAGCCGTTCATCGACCTCCTGCATACGACACGACACTGCGCACGCGAATCCTCGATCCCACGAGTCCGACTCGCGCGAAGGCATTCCTCAAGCCGAGGCGAAAGCGAGGATGTCTCGATGGCTCAAGCGATCTGGAGTCCCCACCCGCTCTCAGGCCGACAAGTTCCGCAGCGCGACCGTGATTCCCTTCGGGAGCTCATCGTCGGATCTCATCGGGTCGTGTACGACGTCGAGAATCCCGAGGAGGTCTCGATCATCTTCGTGATTCACGGACGGCAGCAGTTCCCCGCAGGCGTTCGCGAAGAATCGCCCACGTATGTCGATCGCCGCTCGATGAAGGAACAGCTTCTCGCGATGCCGAACGTTCGACTACGTCTCCTCGGGCGGCGCGAAGAGCCGCCGGAAGAAGCGCTCCCGGTTGTTCAGGAAGTCGCGCGTGATCTGGAAGTGCTCCGTGTCCTCGTAGGCCTGCTCAGCGATGCCGTTCTCGCTGAACGCGTAGATGGTCGCGTCGGGATACGCGAGCAGGATCGGCGAGTGCGTCGCGATGATCATCTGCCCGCGCATGTGCTGGACGAGCCCGTCCATGAACGCGAGCAACGCGAGCTGCCGCTGCGGCGAGAGCGCGGCCTCGGGCTCGTCCATGAGGAAGAGCCCGTCGCGCCCAAAGCGATGCTCGACGAGCGCGAGGAACGACTCGCCGTGCGACTGCTCGTGCAGACTCTTGCCGCCGTAGGCGCCCTTCATCCCGATCTCGTCGATCTGCGACGCCACGTTGAAGAAGCTCTCCGCGCGCAGGAAGAACCCGTCGTGCTCGCGCCGCGTGCCGCGCACGAGGCTCACGTGCCGATGCAGCTCCGTCTCCGTCCGCACCGTGCTGAAGCGGAAGTTCTTCGTGCCGCCCTCCGCGTTGAACCCCGCGACCTTCGCGATCGCCTCGAGAAGCGTCGACTTCCCCGAGCCGTTCTCGCCGACGAAGAACGTCACCTTCTTGTGGAACGCGAGCTCGCGCGTCTTCGCGATCGCCGGCACGTCGAACGGGAACTGCGCCGCCGCCTCGCCTGCCGGCCGCCCGATCGAGATCGATCGCAGGAAGCCTCCACCCTCTTTCGGCGGCTGCCACGGTGGCTTCGGTTCCTTTCGCTTGGCCATGCCCGGAGGATGACACGGCGCTCCGACACGGCGTGGCGCGCCGATTGCTCTCGCCGCAGGCATGAGCGAATCGTCGGGTCGGGTGAGTTGTCGCTGTTTTCCTGCAATCGCGCTGGGCACCGCGGGAATCGCCGCTGCGCAGCGAAAACGCGCGGGCGGATTCGTCTGGCCGGTACGTCCGGATTCCGGACGACGTCCGGACGACGCCGGACTCCCGGACGACGCGTGGGTGCTCGGCCGGCTCCCGGCGCTCGTGCAGGGGCGCGGGGTCTACCTCGCGATCTGCACGCACGCCGCTCCACAGGCCCACTTCGAAGCGGCGAACGACGCCGAGGCCATCGCCCGCATCCGCACACTCGGACCGCCGGGCGAGATCGCGTGCGACGTGACGATGGAGGAAGCGGCGCGGGTCGCGGGCCTCGCGGTCGTCCCGTTCGAGGGGCCGGCGCTCGAGCTGTTCGCGATCCTCGCGATGGTCGTGCGGCTATCGAGGGCCGTGACGCGCGACGCGTTCGAGAGCGGCGCGATGATGCGCTTCGCGTGGGCGTGCGTGCGCTTCGTCTGGGCGAAGCCATGGGAGCACGAGATCAGCGCGCGCTTGCTCGAAGTGCGCGCAGCCGGCGACGGACCCGACGACGTGACGACGCTCGTGCTGCCGCCGGAGACGGCGACGCTCGGCCCGGGGATCGGCCTGCTCGCGCACGACGTGGACTTCGCGATCGGACGCGGCGGCGACCCGGCGATCGTCGACGTGAAGGGCGAGGTGCAGATGTTCATCGTGTTCGAGCCGGCGCCCGAGGACCTGCGCCCGCTGCTGCATCGCGCCTTCGCGACGTCGCTCTTTCCGCTGACCGTATCGCTGCGCGGCGGCGAGAGCCGCGTGCTGCCGACGGCGAAGGAGATCCGCCTGCTGACGGGCGTCCTCGAGTGCATCGACGAGCTCCTCACCAGCGAGGACGACTCCGAAGAATCCGACGTGGACGGCCTGCTCGTCACCGTGCAGCCGCACGTGCACGGCGCCCTCGTGACGCGCCAGCCACCGACCGCGAAGGCGTGACGATGTTGACATACTTACATATCGTTAATATGCTTATGCGTATGAAGACGCTCCGGACGACAGTCCGGGTCGATGCGGCGCTCCTTCGGGAAGCGAAGGTCGCCGCGGCGGCTCGCAACACCACGCTGACGCAGCTGATTGCCGATGGGCTCAGAGCCGTCCTGTCGAAGCCGGCGGCCAGAGAAGCGACCGATTTCGAGCTCCCTACCTTCCGAGGCAACGGGCTCCAGCCGGGAGTCGATCTCGACGACAGCGCCGGGCTTCTCGAGAAGATGGAGGACGAGCGTGGTCCTCGTTGACGTGAACGTCCTCGTCTACGCGCACCGGGAGGATGCCGCGGACCATTCCAGGTTCGCCGGGTGGCTGACGGCCCTCGCTCGGGGTCGCGAGACCTTCGGGATGTCCGACCAGGTGCTCGGTGCGTTCCTTCGCGTCGTCACGAACAATCGGATCTTCGTGAAGCCGTCGCCCATGAAACAGGCACTCGCCTTCGCCGAAGCTGTGCGAGGCCGGCCGCAATGCGTTCGGATTACGCCCGGCGAACGTCACTGGGAGATCTTCACGGATCTGTGCGGACGAACCGGCGTGAAGGGCAACCTCGTCGCCGATGCCTGGCTGGCCGCACTCGCGATCGAGTCCGGAAGCGAGTGGATCACCACGGACCGAGACTTCTCGCGTTTCCCCGGCCTCCGCTGGCGCCATCCGTTTGGATGACGCGGGAGGAGGTGCACGATCGCAGCATCACCACGAAGGAAATGGTCCTGCAATCGAGCGCCTTCCCGATGACGCAATCATCGAAGACGTTCGTGCGTGTATCGCCCGCATGAGCCGCGATCGGTTCGCCCGTCTCGTTCGCGAAGGTCTCGCCGACGCCAAGGCGGGCCGAGTGATTCCGGACGAGCAGCTCGACGCCTTTTTCGACGGCGACGACGAGGGCTTCGCTTCGCGATAGCGGACTCGCTGCTCGCTCATCCGCGTCTTCTTCGCCAGAAGCGGGAGATAGACACACAGCCCTTCGACTCGGGCCCCGAGGGGGCCCTCGCTCAGGGTGAGGCGGCGGGGGGACTTCACCCTGAGCGAGCGAAGCGAGTCGAAGGGCTCGCCGAGATACAGAGGCCCTCGCTCAGGGTGAGGCGGCGGGGGGACTTCACCCTGAGCGAGCGAAGCGAGTCGAAGGGCTCGCCGAGATACAGAGGCCCTCGCCCTGCTCCAAATAGCGAGGGCGCCACTCGGCCGAGTGGCGCCCTCTATGTGCTGCCGGAAGCTGGTCAGGACTCGGTGGCGGTCTCGAAGATCGGCGCCACCATCGGCACGGGCTCGGGAGCGCGCTCCGCGAGCAGCGCACCGCCGCCGCTGCCGCCGTAGGCGAGCTCGCCGTTCTCCGCGAGGTCGAGGCCCTCGAGCTCGGCGTTCTTGTCGACGCGCAGGCCCATCGTCAGGTCGATCACCTTGAGGATGCCGAACGAGAGCACGCCCGACCACACGAGCGTCGCGCCGACGCCCGCCGCCTGGATCAGCACGAGCTTCGGGTTGCCGTAGAAGAGACCGTCCGCGCCGGCCGCGTTCACCGTCACCGTCGCGAACAGGCCGGTCGCGAGCGCGCCGAAGATGCCGGACACGCCGTGCACGCCGAACACGTCGAGGCTGTCGTCGACGCCGACCTTCGACTTCATCGAGATCGCGACGAACGACGCGCCCGCCGCGCCGAAGCCGATCACCAGCGCCGCAAGCGGCGTGACGAAGCCTGCCGCCGGCGTGATGCCGACGAGCCCCGCGACCAGTCCCGACGCCAGGCCGACGCCCGTCACCTTGCCGTGCTTCCAGATCTCCAGGCACGACCACGCGAGACCCGCGGCCGCCGACGCCGCGAACGTCGTCACGAACGCGTGCGACGCGAGGCCGTTCGCGCCGAGCGCGCTGCCGCCGTTGAAGCCGAGCCAGCCCACCATCAGGAAACCCGCACCGAGCAGCGCGAACGGGATGTTGCCGGGACGCGCCGCGTTCCGCGGGTAGCCCAGGCGCGGGCCGACCATCCACGCCGCGATCAGCGCCGCGATGCCCGCGCTGATGTGGACGACGGTGCCGCCCGCGAAGTCGAGCGCGCCCATCGTCCGCAGCCAGCCGCCGGGCGCCCACACCCAGTGGCAGATCGGCGCGTAGACGAGCGTGCACCACGCGAGCAGGAAGATCATCCACGAGCGGAACTTCACGCGCTCGACGATCGCGCCGGAGATGAGCGCGGGCGTGATCACCGCGAACATTCCCTGGAACAACATGAAGGTCGAATGAGGGATCGTCGCCGCGAGATCCGCGTTCGGCTCGGCGCCGACGCCGGAGAGGCCCAGCCACTTGAAGGAGCCGATGTAGGGAAGCATCGCGCCTTCGCTCGGCGCGAACGAGAGCGTGTAGCCGATGAGGATCCAGTGCACGCCGACGACGGCCAGCGCGATGAAGCTCATCAGCAGCGTGTTGAGGACGTTCTTCGAACGAACGAGGCCCGCATAGAAGAACGCGAGCGCCGGCGTCATGAACAGCACGAGCGCGCACGACATCAAGACGAACGCGGTATCACCCGTATCGACCGTTGGACCCATGAGGTCTTTCGGTAGCAGTCCACGTGCCATCGGCAAAACGCGATGGGATGCGGGGATTTGCTCCGATACGCACAAATCGCTGCCCGAGGAACGGGCGATGCCCGAATGCCGGGCAGCGCGCCAACCTCACCCTGAGCGAGCGCAGCGAGTCGAAGGGCTTGCGGACCCTCCACAGCCCTTCGACTCGCGCCGCAAACTGCCGCGGCGCTCGCTCAGGGTGAGGCGGTTGCGCTACCGGGCGTGACCGCGCGGTTTCAGCTTCGTGAGGACCTTTTCGGCGATCGCGTCGGCGGCCGCGGGATCGGCTCCCGTCGACTGGAAGATGCGCGGGCCGCGCATCTCGACCGGCACGTCGTCCGTCCGCGCGATCACGTGCACGTGGAGATGCGCGACGACTTCCGCGAACACGTTCACGTAGATCTTCTCGGCGTGCGTCACCTCGCGAAGCGCGCTCGTCACCACGCCGATCAGCTCGCCGAGCTCCTTCTGCTCGCGCGGCGAGAGCTCGTCCCACTGCTCCACGTGCCGCACCGGCGCGATGATCATCCAGCCTGGCACCGCCGCGTCCTCCGCGCGCGGATGCACGACGAAAAGCCCGCGCTGCACCGGCGGCAATCCGCGCGGCAGCACGCCGCCCTTCACGATCACGCACTCCGGACAGCCGAGGTTCTTCGCCACGTTAGTTCGTGCCGGATCCGGCGCCGTCGATCGCGCCCTCGAGGAATGCGAACCGCGCCTGCCACAGCGTCTTCTGGTTCGGGATCCCCTTGAGCCCGTGCCCCTGCCCCGAGAACTCCACGTAGGTGACCGGCTTCCCGAGCTCCTTCGCCTTCGCCGCGAACTGCCGGCTCTCCGCGACAGGCACGCGATTGTCGTTCTCGCCGTGCGTGAGGAGGATCGGGCGCTTGAGCCGCGCGACGTGCGACACCGGCGAGCGATCGAGCAGCTTCGCGCGCTCCTTCACCGGATCGCCGGCCTCGAGCTTCACCCAGTCGGGGATGTTGCACGTCTCGTAGAACGTGAGGATGTTCGAGAAACCCGCGTGCGAGAGCCCGAAGCCGAAGTCGAACGCTTCCTTCCTCCCGTTCACGATTTCGGGAAACGTCATCGCGCGCATCGTCGCGTAGCCGCCGTGGCTGCCGCCCCACACGCCGATCTGTTTCTCCTCGAGACCGAACCGCTTGGCGAGATAGCGGCCGCCGTACATCACGTCGACGATCTCGTCGCCGCCCAGGTCCTTGTCGTTCAGCGAAAAGAAGTCGCGCCCGAAGCCGTCCGACCCGCGCACCGCCGGCGACAAGCTCATGCCACCCGCCGCGCACACGATCTGCGCCTTCGTATCGAAGACGTTCTCGCCACCGTAGAACGACGTGATCAACGCGAAGCGCTGCTTCGGATCGTCCGGAGGCGCCTTCGGCGTGAAGAGATACGCGTGCAGCTGGCGCGGCTTCTTCGTCTTGGTGTCCGTGTCGAACGTCGGAAAGCTCACTCGCTCCACGTTGCATCGCTCGAGTTTCGCGGCGAGCTCGGCTGGCGGCCGGACGCGCGAAACGGCGCTCTTCACGAGGCGCAGCCCCGCGACGGTCGCGCCGGCGGGCAGCGGCGCCGGCGCCGGACGGAAGAACCACTCTTCCACGAGGAGCGACGTCTTCACCGAGTCCTTCACGACGTACATCTTCTCGTCGTGGTGCTCGATGATCGCGGCGTTCTCCTCCATCCGCTCCGTGAACACCGTCTCGCGCGAAAGCGGATCGACGACGACGAGCTCGCTTTCGGACGGCCGCTTGATGATGACGGCCGCGTAGACCTTCTGCCCCATCACGAGCGGCGCCCAGGAGCCCAGCTCCTCGTCGAAGCGCGTCACCTGCGTCGAAGATTTCGTCTTCAGGTCGTAGACGAACACGTTCGTGAAGCCCGTCTCGTCGGAGACGTAGAGGAAACGCGTCGGGTCGATCCACTCGTCGAGCGTCGTTGCGATGTTCCGCGCCTTCTTCGCGTCGAGCAGCGGCGTGAGCTTCTTCGTCGTGAAGTCGAACCAGCCGATGTTTCCCTGCGCGCGATCGCCGTGGCGGTTCACCTCCAGGATCACGCCCGACGAATCCGGTCGCCACAACACGTGCGTCCAGGTGAAGCGGAACTCGGCGGTCTCGTCGCAGAGCAGCTCCTCTTCCTTCGCGGTCGCCCAATCGAGCATCGTGAGGCACGTCTTGAACTGCGCGTCCTTCGACGTGCCGTAGCGCGGAAGGAACGCGACGCGCGCCTTCTTCGCGTCGAGGCCGAAGCCGTAGATGTAGGGCTTGTCCGTGACGCGCGTGAGCGATCCGTCCGCGAGCGAGAGCTTGAAGAGGTTCGTGACCTCGTCGTTCTTCTCGTCGCCCCAGAGGATCATCGACGTCGTCGAGGGGTGGTGCTCCATCCCCCAGAAGCTGCGCTTCGCCCAATCGATCGCGGGCGTGAGCGCGGCGGTTCCCTTCGTCACGTCGATCTCGCCGCCCGCCGAAGGCATCGGCTGCGACATCATCTGCATCGAGTCCGCACCCTCGTGCATGTAGAAGAAGCGGCCCGAGTCGTAGTCGGGCGTGAAGTTCTTGTACGGGAACCCCTGGATGAACGGCGTCAGGTCGATCGTGCGATCGCGGAAGCGCACGCTCGCGTCGGTCGACGACGGAGCCGCGGTCGCGATCGCGACGGCGGGCGCGGCGGGCGCCGGGGTCGCCGAGGTGCCCGCCGGTTTGGGGGCGCAGGCGGCAGAGGTCATGAGGAGGGCGAAAACGGCGTTCTTCATGGAGCGTGAGTGGTACCACAGGTTGTTTGTTGCCGCGCAATCGAGTGTGCGTAGACCACGTGGGCCCTCTCTCCCTTCGCAAGTGAGGGATCTCGCGAGCACTTTCCGTCTGCAGCCAAACGCCTGAAAACTCGCGGGAACCTGGGCAGGGGTAATGGGGTTCTCATGAACCGCAGGGTATATTTCGAAGAGAACACGAGGGGCTAGGCCGCCTCTCGTTCCCCGGGGTCGACACGCTTGAGCGCGCAGTTCCTACCCATCGAGAACACCCTTCGCCGCGCCCGCTTGGCGCTCCGGGTCGAGGGCACTGTCCGCGGCGCCGCGTTCGTTCTGGGCGCCGTCGCGATCGTGCTTCTCGCCGGATTCCTTCTCACCGCGTTCGGCGCGACGCCGCTGATCCTCCGCCCCTGGTTCCTCGGATTTGCGGTCGCCACGATCGCGATCGCGACCGTCTTCGCGGTACGCCCCCTCGTCATCGGATGGACCGACGACGACCTCGCGCGACGCATCGGCGATCGCGTGCCGGGTGTCGGCGACTCGCTGCTCTCCGCCGTGCAGCTGCATCGCGACGCGGAAACGCTCTCGACGAAGTACGACCTCTCGCGCGACCTCATCGACAAACACGTCGAGTCGTCGGCCACGCTCGCGGCCGGCGTGCGCCCGCAGACGCTCACCGACACGAAATCCACCGCGAAGCTCGCGGGCGCCGCGAGCGCGATGTTCGTCGTGTGGTGCGCGCTCGCGCTGATCTTCCCCGGCATCGTCGCGCGCTCGCGCTGGCTCGTGTTCGGCGCGCCTCCGGGAACGGCGGCCGTGCAGACGGCGGCGGCCGCCGGCACCGCGCCGCGACTCGGCGACGTCACGGTCACGTACAGCTTTCCCGATTACACCGGCCGCTCGCCCGAGACCTTCGAAGGCACCGACGGCTCGCTCAAGGCGCTCAAGGGCACGGTCGCGACGGTGCGTCTGAAGGCCGATCGCCCCGTGAAGGCGGCGTCGATCGTGCTCGACGGCAAGGACTCGCTCCCGCTGCAGATCGAGACATCGGCGGCCGGCACGACGACGCTCTCCGGCGAGATTCCGATCCTCGAGAACGGCTCGTGGACGGTGAAGGCCGAGGGCACCGACGGCGGCGCCCCGCCCGCGAACGATTCGATCCGGACGATCACCGCCGAAGCGGATGCGGTGCCGACCGCGCAGATCGTGTGGCCTCTCGAGCAGAACCTCGAAGTGAACGAGCTCGAAGACGTCGACGTGACGTGGGGCGTCGAGGACGACTTCGGCGTGCGCGAGGTTGCGCTCGTCTGGGAGAACCATCCGCCGAAGGACGAAGAAGGCGGCGCAAAGGCAAAGAAGGGGAAGTCCGGCAGGATTCCGCTCGCAGGCTTCCCGCGCGAGTCGCCGCAGCGCCACGGCGATCGCCTGCGCTGGTCGCTCGCGACGCTCGGCCTGAAGCCCGGCGGCTACGTCGAGTATTTCGTCGAGGTCACCGACAACGACACCGTCACGGGTCCGAAGAGGGGCGTGTCGTCGAAGTACCGCCTCTTCCTGCTGTCGTCGGAGCAGATCCACGACAAGGCCGTCGCGATGCAGGAGCAGCTCTTGAAGCGCATGGTGCACCTGCTCGGCGATCACCTCGAGATCGAGCCGCGCACGATCGCGCGCGAGCGCATCGCCGACGAGGCCGAGCGCTTCGAGGGCAAGTCGCGCGAAGTCGCGCAGGCGCTCGACCAGGTCGCGGGCGACATGCTCAAGGATCCGCTCGGCGATCAACAGGTGTATCAGCAGATCCTGAAGATCCGTGGCGACCTCGCGCAGATCGCGGTGAGTTACAGCCACCGCGCCATCGAGAGCGCGGCGCGAGCGGCGCAGGATCCGCCGACCGCTCGCCGCGACGCGTTTGCGTACGCACACGAGGACGCGGTGCCGCTCCTCGAGAAGGACGTCCTCTTCCTCGACAAGCTCATCGAGAAGCAGCGGTTCGACGGCGCGCGCGACGAGCTCGCGAAGCTCGTCGACGAGCAGAAGGACCTGAAGTCGATGCTCGATCAATACAAGAAGGGCGGCATGAAGGACGCCGACCTCGCGAAGGCGCTCGAGGCGCGGCTCGACGAGATTCAGAAGCGCATGTCGGAAGTCGCCGAGAAGATGGCGTCGACGATGAAGTCGATGCCGACGGACTTCGACAACTCCGCGCTCCAGGACGACATCATGGAGCAGATCCGCAAGGCGATCGAAGAAGGCCGCATGGAAGACGCGGCCGCGCTCACCGAGCAGCTGCTCAAGGGCCTCGACGACATGGTCGCCGCGATGGACGACGTCGAGCAGGAGTTCAATCTCGATCCCGAGCTCGCGCAGAAGGTCCAGGAAGCGCAGAAGGACCTCGCGAAGCTGAGCGAAGACCAGCGCAAGGTTCTCGACGAGACGAACCAGGTCCGCGAGCAGATCCAGAAGCGCCAGGATTCGACCGGCGACAAGGTGAACGACTTCGCGAAGAAGGAGCTCGAGAAGGTGAAGGAGCTCCGCGCCGAGCTCGAGAAGCTCGAGCGCCAGGGCGTCACCGATCCGTGGATGCGCGGTGTGGTGCGCTCCGCGAAGGCGACCTCGGAGCGGTCGATCCAGCAGCTGGAGAACGGGCTCAAGTCGGGCGAGCTCGGCGAAGCGCTCGGACACGCGCAGGACGTGGAGCAGACGCTGGAGAGCGTGGAGAACGCCGGCGAGAACATGCGCCACGGCGCCGACGGTGCGGATCCGAAAACGCTCGAGCAGGCGCGCAAGGCGCAGGCGAAGGCGAGCGAGATCGTGAAGGACCTCGAGCAGCTGCGGCAGTCGTTCGAGGATTCGGCGACCGCCGAAGAGCGGCAGAAGATGCAGGACCTTGCGAAGAAGCAGGGCGATCTGAAGCAGCGCGCGCAAGGCCTCGCGCAGCAGATGGGCGAGATGAGCGAGCAGACGCCGTTCGTCCCGGGCGAAGCCGGCTCCGCGATGCAGGGCGCGGCGAGCTCGATGGGCGATGCGCAGAGCAAGCTCAAGGGCGGCAACGCGGCCGGCGCGGTTCCGAGCGAGCGCGACGCCATGCAGAAGCTCGGCGAAGCGCAGCAGCAGATGGAAGGATCGGGACAAAGCCAGGGCAAGGGCGGCAAGCCCGGCGGCATCCCGCTCGGACAGCGCATGGGCCAGCGCGGTGGTCGCGGCCAGGACGGCATGCAGGGCTTCTCGAACGAGAAGGTCGAGATCCCCGACGGCTCGCAGTTCCGGGTGCCGAAGGAATTCCGCGAGGACATTCTCGAAGCGATGAAGAAGCCGTCGCCCGAGGGCTACAAGCAGCTCAACCAGGAGTACTACGAGAAGCTCATCAAATGAGACGCCGGTTCCCCGCACTCCCCGCTCTGCTTCTGCTCGCGTTCGTCGGCGGCACCGCGTCCGCGCTGCCGCCCGAGGGGCGCACGCCGACCGTCGCCGAAGAGATCAAGCTGATCCGCGCGGCAGACGAAGCGCTGGACGTGTGGGACCTGCCGGCGGCCGTCGCCGCGGCGGCCGAGCTCGAGAAGAAATATCCGAACGGCACCGACTCGCTCGAAGCGCGAGCGCTCGTGCGGTTTCACGAGGGGAAATACCAGGAAGCCGTGAAGCTGCTCGACGCCGCGTCCGCGAAGGGCCGCCGCGCCGAGACGAGCTGGATGGTGAAGCTCATCCGCAATACGGCGAAGGTCACGCAACACTTCAAGGAGAAGCGCGGTGAGCACTTCGTCGTGAAGTACGAGGCCGGTCCCGACGAGCTGCTCGCGGAGTGGACGCTCGCGACGCTCGAAGCGCAGCGCGCGTTCCTCGAGAAGGAGCTCGGCTACGCGCCGCCGGAGATCGTGCCGATCGAGATCTACCCGACGGGCGACAAGTTCGCGACGGTCACCACGCTCACGCGCGCGGAGATCGAGACCACCGGCACGATCGCGCTCTGCAAATTCAACCGCATGATGATCACCACGCCGGGAGCGCTCGCGTACGGCTACCCGTGGCGCGATACGCTCGCTCACGAGTACGTGCATTACGTGGTCGCGCGCATGACCGGCAACAAGGTCCCCATCTGGCTGCACGAGGGGCTCGCGAAGTATCTCGAGGTGAAGTGGCGCGGCGCGAAAGGCGGCGACACGACGCCGACCACGCAGACCGTCCTCGCGGAAGCGCTCGCGAGGAACTACTTCATCCCGCTCGAGAAGATGCACCCGTCGATCGCGAAGCTGCCGACCGCGTACGACGCGACGCTCGCGTTCGCCGAGGTGGAGTCGATGATCTCCTACTCGTTCGACACGTGGGGCTCGGCCGGCGTGCGCACGCTCCTCGAGGGCCTGCGTGACGGCAAGGAAATGGACGCGGCGCTCACCGCCGGCTTCGGCGTCGGACTCACCGGCCTCGAAGCAAAGTGGAAGGAACACCTCACGGCGAATCCGCCGAAGCTGATCCCCGAGCTCGCGATCCTGCCGACGTCGCTGAAGGACCCGAGCGCGGACGCGGACGCCTCGGGCGCCGCGCACAAGGGCCTCGCGGACTCGACGAAGGACTACCTGCGGCTCGGCGACATGCTCGCGGGCGAGAACCGCGGGGACGCCGCGATCGCCGAATACAAGAAGGCGAAGGACTCGGAGAAGAAAGCGAGCACGCGCGGCGCCGGCGGCCCGATCTTCGACTTCAAGATCACGAACGTGTATCTGGCGAACGGCAAGCTCGTCGAAGCGCGCAAGACGGTGACGCCGCTCGTGGACAGCTACCCGTCGTTCTCCCCTGCCCTCCGCGCGCTCGGCGAGATCGAGCTCAAAGACGGCAACGGCAAGAAGGCCCGCGCGCTCTTCGAAGAATCCCTCGGGCTCGCACCGTTCGACCTGAACGCGTGGGCCCAGCTCTACACCGCCTGCGACAAGCTCGGCGACAAGGCCTGCGCGGACGACGCGAAGTCCAAAGCCGAAAAACTCCACGCCATGAGAATGGGCAACCGATGACCACCGATCCCGCGCTGCTGAACAATCCCAAGTCCGAAGCCGACGCCGAGTCCGTCGCCGCGCTCGCGCAAGCGCGCACGGAGATTGCCAACGAGGTCGGCAAGGTCATCATCGGCCAGGACAAGGTCGTCGACCTGCTGCTCACGGCGCTCTTCGCGCGCGGGCACTGCCTCTTCGTCGGCGTGCCGGGGCTCGCGAAGACGCTGCTCGTGTCAACGGTCGCGAACGTGCTGGATCTGTCGTTCAGCCGCATCCAGTTCACGCCCGATCTGATGCCCAGCGACATCACGGGCACCGACATCCTCGAAGAGGACCAGACCACGCGGAAGCGCTTCTATCGCTTCATCCAGGGCCCGATCTTCGCGAACATCATTCTTGCCGACGAGATCAACCGCACGCCGCCGAAGACGCAGGCCGCGCTGCTCCAGTCGATGCAGGAATACCAGGTCACCGCCGGCGGAAAGACGTATCCGCTGCCGCTGCCGTTCCTCGTGTTCGCGACGCAGAACCCGATCGAGCAGGAAGGCACGTATCCCCTTCCCGAAGCGCAGCTCGACCGCTTCATGTTCGACATCGACGTCGAATACCCCTCGCACGTCGAAGAAGTCGCGATCGTGAAGGCGACGACGGGCGCCGCGAAGCCGAAGCTCCAGAAGATCCTTTCGCCGGAGAAGATCCTTGCGCTGCAGGCCTCGGTGCTCCGCGTGCCCGCGGCCGATCACGTCGTCGAGTACGCCGTGAAGCTCGTGCGCGCGACGCGCCCCAAGGAAGACGGCTCGCCGAAGTTCGTGAAGGACTGGGTCAGCTGGGGTGCCGGACCGCGCGCGTCGCAGTACCTGATCACGGGCGGCAAGGCGCGCGCGCTGCTTCATGGCCGCTTCGCGGTCAGCGTCGAGGACGTGCGCGCGCTCGCGACGCCGATCCTGCGGCACCGCATCGTCACCAACTTCCAGGCGGAAGCCGAAGGCATCGACAGCCGCCGCATCGTCATGGACCTCCTCGACGCCGTGAAGCCGTGACAGCCACCACCCTCACCCTGAGCAGCGCGATAGCCAAGTCGAAGGGCTCTTAGCGTGGCCGATCCCACAAATACGCAGGCAAACTCCCGCGCCGGCGAAGGCATGTCGCTGCTCGATCCGCGCGCGCTCGCGAAGATCGGCAACATGGCGCTGCTCGCGCGCTCGGTCGTCGAGGGCACGCTGACCGGATTGCACCGCAGCCCCACGAAGGGCTCGTCGATCGAGTTCGCGGAGCACAAGCCCTACTCGCAGGGCGACGAGATCCGCCACATCGACTGGAAGGTCTACGGCAAGAGCGAGCGCTACTACGTGAAGCAGTTCGAGGAGGAAACCAACCTCCGCGCGTGGCTCGTCGTCGATGGCTCCGGGTCGATGGGCTACAAGGCCGGCGACCGCATCTCCAAGCTCGACTACTCGAAGATGATCGCGGCGAGCCTCGCCTACATGCTGCTCGGACAGAACGACGCCGTCGGCCTCGCGGCGACGGGCGGCGGTGGCGAAGCGGCGGTGCTGCCGACGCGAGCGTCGTCGAGCCACCTCACCGTGATTTGCGACGCGCTTCAGGGGCTGGTCGCGCAAGGCGATCGCAAGATCACGGGCGCGATCGAGAAGATCTCCGAGAGCGTGCGGCGGCGCTCGCTGGTCGTCGTGATCTCGGATCTGCTGGAAGAGCCGGACGTCATCGGCCGGACGCTGCGCCGGCTCGCCGGTCGCAAGACCGACGTGATCGTGTTCCACGTGCAGGATCCCGACGAGGTCGAGTTCCCGTTCCGCGACCCGATCCGCTTTCTCGACATGGAGGGACCTGCGGAAGTGATCGCGGACCCGCGGGCAATCCGTACCGCGTATCGAGAAGCGATGGCGGAGCACATCGAAGCACTGACCAAGCTCTGCCGCGCCTCGAACATCGACTACCACCGCGTCACCACGGATTTGGCTCTCGACCAGGTGCTCGTCCGCTTCCTCGGCTGGCGCGAGAAGATCGCCGGAGGCGGGCGATGACCACCCCCCTCACTGATTTCGAACAGCCCTTCGACTCAGCTCACGCGCAGCTCAGGGTGAGGGTTAGCACCTGCCTCACCCTGAGCGAGGGCGCGGCAGTTTGCGCCCGAGGCGCTTACACCAGCCTCACCCTGAGCGAGGGCGCGGCAGTTTGCGCCCGAGTCGAAGGGCTGTTCGAGCTCAGCAAGCCCTTCGACTCGCTTCGCTCGCTCAGGGTGAAGGTCGGAGGAAATCGCTAAATGGCGTTCCTCCAGTCGTTCATGCTGTGGGGCGCGCTCGCGATCTCGGTGCCGCTCGCGATCCACCTCATCCAGCGGCGGAAGAGCCGGCCGCTCGCGTTCCCCGCGATCGACTTCATCTTGCGCTCGCGGAAAGCCGTCGCGAAACGCTTCCGCCTGAAGCAGATCCTGCTGCTCGCGCTGCGCTGCGCGCTCGTCGGTGCGGTCGCCGTCGCCGCGGCTCGGCCGCTCTTTCCCGGACGCGACGCCGCGATCGGCCCGTCCGGCGGCCCGGCCGCCGTCGCGATCGCGATCGACAGCTCGCTCAGCATGCGCGCCCGTGCCGGCAACGGCACCGCGTTCGACGCGGCGAAGTCGGCCGCACTCGCGCTCGTCAACTCGCTCGGTCCCGATGTCGAAGGCGTCATCGTGCCGTTCGCGGCGGACGCGCGCTCGATCCCCTCCGCGCCGACCGCAGACAAGGCGCAGCTCACCGCGGCCATCAATGCGTTGAAGCCGACCTTCGAGCGCACGGACGTCTCGCGCGCGTTCGAGACCGCGATGCAGACGCTCGCCGCGAGCGAGAAGCCGCGGAAGCTCGTCTACGTGCTCACCGACGCGTCGGCTCCCGGCTGGGAGCAGATTCCCGCGCGCGATCCCGAGTCAAAAATCGGCTGGCGCGTGATCGACGTGACCGAGCGCGCGCGCGCGAACGGCGCGGCGGCCGCGCTTCAGGTCGTCGAAGAAGGCGCCGGCGCGACCGCCCGCGTGGACGTGCTGTCGTTTGGCGAGGCCAGCGGAGTCGCGCCCGCCCCGTTCCAGACGTCGGTCGAGCTCTTCATCAACGACAGCCCCGCCGGCCGCAACTTCATCGAGGGGCAGAGCGGCACGACCGCGTCGACCACGTTCACGCTCGGAGCGCCCACGGCAGGTCTCAACGTCGCGGTCGCCCGCATCGGCGCCGACGCGCTCGCCGAGGACGACACGCGGCACGCCGTTTTCCGCGGACGCGGCCGGCTGCGCACCTTGCTCGTCGACGGCGATCCGCGCACGACCATGCGCGACGCGGAGACGTTTTATCTCGAGCGCGCTCTCGCGCCCGGACGTGCGGGCGCAAGCGCGCTCGCGCCGGTGGTCGTCGACTCCGAAGGGCTCGTCCGCGCCAACCTCTCGCAGTACGACGTGGTGGTGCTCGCGAACGTGCTGAACCTCCCCTCGCCGACGATCACCGCGCTGAAGCGCTGGGTGCAGAACGGCGGCGGCCTTCTCGTCTCGATGGGCGATCGCGTGGAAGCGGACATCGCGAACCTCGAGCTCGGCGAGCTCCTCGCGATGCGCCTCCGCGGTCCGCGCACGGCGGTGCCCACCGGCTCCGAGGGCGGCGCGGCTGCCGTGCCGGGTGCCGGCGAGCCTCGCGAGCTGACGCTCGGCCCGGTTCCCGGCCGCCATCCGGTCACCGACACGCTCGACACGACGTCCGAGGACGTTCTTGGCGGCACGCGCTTCCGCACGACGGAGCTGCTCGAAGGCGGCGTCGAGTCGAACACGATCCTCAAGTTCAGCGACGGCTCTCCGGCGCTCGTCGAAAAGCCGCTCGGCCGCGGCAAGGTCGCGCTCTTCGCGTCGTCGCTCGACCGCGACTGGAACGACCTCCCGATCGCGACCGTGTATCTCCCGCTGATGCGGCGCCTCATCCACTACCTCGCCGGCGATCTCGGCGAGGACGAAGCGGTCGACGTGCTCGTCGGACAGCCCGTGTCGATCGAGACGGGCGATCTCAAGAACGTGCGCGTCGACGGCCCCGAGGGCTTTACCGCGCAGGTGATCCCCGCGATCGACGGCGCCGTCGAGATCACCCCGCCGCTCCCCGGCGTCTACCGCTTCTCGCGCGACGACGGCACGCCGGACGAGCGGCTCATCGCGAAGAGCTTCGCGGCGAACGTCGACATCGCGGAGAGCGATCTGCGGAAGGTCTCGGCGGCCGAGCTCACGCGCATCTTCCCGGAAGGCGTGGACTTCGTTCCGTCCGGCGGTCTCGAGAGCAGCGGCTCCGGCAGCGGCGCCAAATCGGTGCCCGACCAGCCGATGTGGGGCATGCTTCTGGGATTGGCTCTCCTCGCTCTCGCGTTGGAAGGCGTGATCACGGGTCTATGAAGAAGGGCGCGATCAACCGCCGGAGATTCGTCAGCGCGGCCGCGCTCGCCGCGGGCTCGTTTGTGCTGCCGCGCGGCGCCCGTGCGATCGGCGCCGCGAGCGCGTTCGCGATCGCGCGGCTGCAATACGACGGCGACTGGAACCCGCGGCCGAATGCCGCGCGGCGCCTCATGGCGGAAGTCGGCAAGGCGACGTCCGTCGAGACGGCGGAGTCGCCCGTCGACCTGCCGGCCGAATCGCCGAAGATCTTCGAACATCCCTTCCTCTATCTCTCGGGCAGCGGCGACTTCCCCGCGTTCAGCGAGAAGGGCCGCGAGAACATCTCGCGCTTCCTCCGCTTCGGCGGATTCCTGCTCGTCGACGGCTCGAGCGGCGAACCCGATGCCGCGTTCGATCGCGGCTTCCGCAAGGCGATTGCCGAGGTGCTCCCCGGCCAGCCGCTCGCGAAGCTCGACGAGGATCACTCGGTCTTCCGTTCGTTCTTCCTCGTGAACCGCGTCGTCGGACGCGTCGCGGAGCGCTCCTACCTCGAGGGCGTCACCATCGACGACTGGACGCCGGTCGTCTACACGGCGAACGATCTCGGCGGCGCGCTCGAGCGGGATCCGTTCGGCAACTACCGCTTCGACGTCATCCCTGGCGGCGAAGAGCAGCGCAGCTGGGCGACGCGCCTGTCGGTGAACCTCGTCCTCTACGCGCTGACGGTGAACTACAAGAAGGACCAGATTCACGTCGAGGCGATCCTCCGCCGGAGACGGCGATGAGCGAGCGGAGCGAGCGAAGAGGGGGAACCCGCCGGGAGGCCGAAGGCCGACCAAGGGTGAAACAATGAGTCAGTTCCTCGCGCGTCTCACGGGAGAGGATCCGTCGCAGTTCGACACGGTGCGCGTCTCGCTCGCGCACGCGTTCCCGTTCCTGGTGGTGGTCGGCCTTGGCGCTCTGCTGCTCGTCGCGCTCTTCATGAGCCTGCGCAGCGCGCGCGACGTGAGCGCACGCCGGCGCGGCACGCTGGCGCTTCTGCGCGTGCTCGCGTGTGCTGTCGTCGCGCTGGTCGTGCTGCAGCCGGAGCTTCGCCTGCTCAAGACCGCGAAGGTGCCCACGCGCGCGGTGATCATGGTCGACATCTCCGCGTCGATGACCGTGAAGGACGCACCCGATGGCGTGACGCGCTGGACGTGGTCGCGCGAATACGCAGACCGGCTCGCGCGGGCGCTGCGCGAGAGGGCCGGGGAGATCCAGGTCGAGGTGATCGCGTTCGACGAGGAGCCGCGGCCGATGCCGCCCTCCGCCGAGTCGTCGACACTCGCGGCGCCGCCCGTCCCGAAAATTCCGTGGGGCCGCCGAACCGACATCGGCTCCGCGCTCACCAAGCTCCCCGAGCAGCATCCCGGCGAAAGCCTCGCCGCCGTCATCGTGATCTCGGACGGCGCCGATCACGGCTCGATGCGACGCGCGCTCGCCGCCGAGCCGACGCCGATCCCGATCGAGCGGCTCGACGGCGCGAAGGTCTACACCGCTCGCGCGGGCGACCCGGCGCGGTTCCGCGACGTCGGCGTCGGCGACCTCCGCGTCGACGACTTCGGTTTCGTGCACAACCCGGTCAAGGTCGAGGCCGAGATCGACGTCATCGGCTACGACGGCAAGCGCGTGCCGATCACGATCTCGTCCGACCAGGGCGTCATCACCACGAAGACGATCACCGCTCGCGGCAACAATCACCGCGAGAAGGTCGAGTTCGAGATCGTCCCGCGCCGCACCGGCACCTATACGTACACCGTTTCGACGGCGCGCTACGCGGACGAGGCCGTCGACGGAAACAACGCGCGGCCGTTCGCCATCAAGGTGATCCGCGACAAGACGCGCGTGCTGCACATCGCGGGCATGCCGTCGTGGGACGAGAAGTTTCTGCGGCAGTTTCTGAAGAACGACCCGAACGTCGACCTCGTCAGCTTCTTCATCCTGCGCACGCCGTACGACGTGAACCAATATCCGACCGAGGCGTATTCGCTCATCCCGTTCCCGACGGACGAGCTCTTCAACGAGCGGCTGTCGACGTTCGACCTCGTGATCTTTCAGAACTTCACCTACAAGAATTACTTCGGCTTCAACCAGAACCTCTACCTCTCGGCGCTGCGCGACTTCACGAAGAAGGGTGGCGGTTTCGTGATGGTTGGCGGCGAGAACTCCTTCGGCGCGGGCATCTATCACGGCACTCCGATCGAGGACATTCTCCCGGTCAACGTCGGACAAGGCGAGCAGACGCTCGAAGACGATCCGTGGAACATCTCGCTCACGGAAGCGGGCCGCGTCCACCCGATCACGACGCTCGACTTCGATCTCGCGTCGAACAAGGAGGCGTGGACCGCGCTGCCCGCGCTGCCGGGTTTCCACTCCGACCTGATGCCGAAGGACGACGCGACCGTACTCGCGACCGTCCCCGGGCGTCGCTCGCCCGCGGGTGGGCCGCTTCCCGCAATCGCGGTGCGCAAGGTCGGCGAAGGCCGTTCGATGATGGTGAACGGCGACAGCACGTGGCGTTGGAACTTCGTGAACGTCGGCAAGGGCGGCACGGCGAGCCCCTATCTGAAGTTCTGGCAGAACTCGATCCGCTGGCTCATCAAGGATCCCGATCTGAAGCAGGTGCGCGTCCTGATGGACAAGGACAACTACGGCGCGGGCGACGTGGTGCGCGGGAAAGTCGTCGCCGTCGGCAGCGGCTACGCACCGCTCGCGGGAGCGACGGTGAAGGTGACCGTGCTCGCGGACGGCGGCGCCACCGACATCGAGGTGCCGCAGGTTCCGGCGGGCACGACCGGCGACCAGGGCGAGTACCGATTCGAAATCACGCCGCCCGCACGCGGCGTCTATCGTGTGCGCGGCGAGGTGCAGCTGCCCGACCTCGTGTTCGAGAAGGACGAAGCGGTCTTCGCGTTCGACACCGAGGATCCGGAGCTCGAGCGCGCGCAGGTCGACGAGACGTTCCTGCAGGAGCTCGCGACGCGTGGCGGCGGCGCGTACCTCGCGCTCGATCCGGTGAAGGCGGCCGCCCAGATCCAGCTGCCGCCGGCGCCGCCCGTGCGCATCGTCGGCGAGAAGCGCCTCGGCCTCTGGGACCGCCCCTGGATCCTGGTCTTCGCGCTCGGCCTCCTCTCCACCGAGTGGTGGCTCCGCCGCCGCTGGGGCCTCCTCTAGAATCCCGGTACCTAAAATCCCGGTACCGGTTCTGACTTACTGACGGACTTCGCCGAAATACGTCAGTACGTCAGGCCCGGTACCCGGCTTTAGTACCCGGCTTTAGAGAGACGGGAAGATTGCCGCGAAGAAGACGAACGCGACGGCGCCCATGCCGAGGCCGCCGAGGCAGCCGCAGCCGAAGGGCACGCCGAGACGCACGCCGCGGCTCGCGCGCTTCATGAAGTAGAGGACGATCGCGGCGAGCGCGCCGGCCCACACGAAACCCAGCGGGCCCGCGACGACCATCGAGGCGGTGATGCCCGCGCTTTCGGAGTCCGCGACCGCGAGGACGGTCCCGCCGATTCCGGCGCACGTCGAGAAGACCGCGATGCCTCCCCAGAGGAGAGGCGAGAGCATTCCAGGAGGATCGACGTCGGGCACGGGAGTGGACACGGCCCGGATCCTATCCTGACGCAATGCGGCACTGCGCCAGAACCGTGCGAGACGAGGTGGCGCAGTGTCGACAAACTGCACATTTCGGCGAATCGACGCTCCGCGTCATGTCCTTGATCTGACGTGGATTTCTCGGCACGGAGGCCCTTGTGCGCCCCGTCACAACGCTGGCCGGATCCTTGCGATGGAGCGCGGCGTCAACACGGGGGTCTCACCATGTCGTTCCGTCTCGCGCTCTGCTCTCTCGCCTCGCTTCTCGCCCTCTCGCTCACGGCAGCCGGATGCAACGGCGTCGACACGGGCGAGCAGGCCATGGAAGCCACGCCGACTCCGGAAGGCGACGACGATGACGACGACGGCTCGAACCCCACGCCGAACCCGACCGCGACGCCCTCGCCCGTCCCGACGCAGCCCATCGGCAGCGGCAACGAGATCGAAGTGAACGACGACCACGACACCGCGAACCCGCTCGGCGCCTCGACGACGTTCAGCGGCGCGTGCGGCGATCTCGATCTCGCCGACATCTTCGAGCTCTCGGTTCCCGCCGGAAAAACCGTCTCCGCCACGATCACGTGGACCGAAGGCGCGAACGACGACCTCGACCTTTACGTGTCGAACTACGACTACACGATCGACCAGGGCGACGAGAGCGTGCCGCCGGGCGATTCGCCCGCGACGATCGCCGCCGCGTTCCCTGCGGCGCAGGACGGCTACGTCGAAGTGTTCTGCTTCTACGCGCTGAATCCGAACACCGCGTACACCGGCACGATCACGGTTCAGTAGCTTTTCGTACCGCCCTTCGACTCGGCGCAAACTGCCGCGCCTCGCTCAGGGTGAGGCGGGACGCACCCGCGGCGGGAGGTCGCCGGGCGAAGACCCGATGCAGGCGTCCGGCTGGCCGAAGGCGGCCGCGATCCGGTAGCGGCGATCGGCGCCGCCCTCGTTGCCGGGATCGCCGACGCGTGCGTAGACCGGCGCGCGCGAGCGCACCTTCGCCGAGACGCAGCGGTGATCCGACGCCGCGAGCAGCCGGCCGTCCGCCGCGTAGAGCTCCAGCGACGGACGGAAATCCGCCGGCGCATTGCTCGCGACCTCGACCTCGACGAGCAGCGTCAGGATCGCGTCGGTCGGCGGAGAGATCGCGTACACGTCGAAGTCGCCCACCGTATCGATGACGTTCGCGTCGCCGGCAGCGTCATC
>Ga0163152_10002564_pt1 | contig 25465 bp, 21 predicted proteins | sample OliLakLV19MP8IB2_FD_148635 | JGI IMG/M metagenome (GOLD analysis project Ga0163152, IMG submission 148635) | Freshwater microbial mat bacterial communities from Lake Vanda, McMurdo Dry Valleys, Antarctica - Oligotrophic Lake LV.19.MP8.IB-2 | ecosystem: Environmental > Aquatic > Freshwater >...
GGGAGAGGGGCGCGCAATTCCCACCCCCAGCCCCTCCCGGAGGGAGGGGAGAAGAGATCGCGATGAACCTCAGGCCGTCGGCATTCCAGTTCGAGATCGCACCGTCGGCGCTTCGCGCGTTCCTGCGCGCGGGCGGCTCGATTCGATTGCACGTCCGCAGCGACGACGAGCGGATCCTCGAGTGGGCGCCATACTCACCCTCGGATGGCGAACGGCCGCGGTGCGTGGAAGGCGACGTCGCGTTCTACTTCAGCGCGGCTACGGCCCCGAAGCTCGAGGGGATGTTCGTGTTCTTCCTCGGAATGGGTCCGACCCCGGCGTTCGCTCGGAACAACGAGCGTGTCGTCGCCGAGTGGCACGACGCGCCCTGACTTGATTCCGCTCATGTCCGCCGTGTGGCACGCGGCGAAATCGCGCAAGCGCAGGTGACGCCACCGAATCTTCGCGGAGCCCTCGCGGCGTCTACTTGGTCTGGACGAAGTGGGCCTCCGTCGCGTGGCGTGCGGCGAAATCTCGCAAGTTCGCCGGTCATCACGGAATTCTCGTGAAGCGCTTTCGCGGTTTACTTCGTCTGGGCGAAGTCGAGGCTGGCCGATGTGCGACAAGTCTCTGGCGATCATGCGGGGTCTCGTTCTCCTGCGGCTTCATTGCAGATCGCTCCGCGATCCGAGTTCTTCTGTTTGATCGCTCCGCGACGCGCTCTCCCGCTGATTCGTTCCGCGATCCGCACTCTCCCGCTGCGCACGCGCCCCTGGGCAATCTATCAAGTGGCGCCGCGCGCTCTCGCCGACCGCCCCCAGGAGGCTGCCGACCGCGAGAGCGAGGGTCCGGCAAAGCGTGAGGGCACACGCGGACCTCGGTCGTTTCGCTACGGCAGCGCGAACCGCGAAGCGCTTTCTCGGCATGCATTCGGTGAAACGCGGCTGCGGGGAAGTCGGCCAACCTTCGCGGTCGCCTCGAGATTGTCGAGGGACGAGGTCGCGGCCTACTTCGTCTGGACGAAGTGACTCAGAACGGCGGGCGTCCGCCGCCCTGCGGGCCCTGCGGTCCTGGATCCGGCGGGGCCTTGAAGTCGGAGGGCTTGTCGGCCGAGAAGATGATCGGCCAGATCTTCCTTCCCTCGAGCTTCAGGCGCATCTCGAGGCTGCCCTTCGACGCGCCGGTCGTGTCGAATGCCCAGAGGAGCTTCTTCTCCTCGCCGGGGCCGACCGCGTCGGACGGCTTCAGCAGAAGTGGCATCGTCTTGTCGTTCGAGTCGAGAAGGATCGCTTCCGCGTCGCCCAGCGGAACCGCGGCGGTCCCCTTGTTCTCGACGAGCGCCGTCACTTCGATGCGCCCCTTCGTCGTCTCCTGAACGGTTTCCACCTGCAGGGAGAGCGTCGGGTCGTCGCTGTATTCCTCTTCGGGGGAGAGCAGCACGTACTTCTTGGGGCCGCAGCCCGCGAGGACAGCCGCGGCCAGTACGGAGAGGACGAGGCGTCGCATGCCTCTATGGTTAGCCCAAAGACCGGGTTCCGTAAACCTCGCTCGTGCTGCGATGATGACGGCCGATGCTGCGCCTCCTGAAGCTCGCTGCCCTGATCGTCGCCGTCGCGGTGCTCGGCGCAGTGGGCGTGGCGTGGCTCGGTCTCGAGGGCGCCGCCCGCCGAGCTGCCGCCGATGCGACGGCGCCGTGGGCCAAAGAGAAGCGCCTCTCGTGGGACCGCGTGTCCACCCGCCTCCTGCCGCCGTCCGCGGTTCTCGAAGGCGCCGTCCTCGCGAACGCCGAGGGCGACGAGCTGCTTCGGGCGCGCCGCGTCGTCCTCCCGCTCCTGCCCGGTGCGTGGACGGGACGTGGCGCGGCCACCGCGAGCCCCCGCCTCGAAGGATTTGCGCTCACGCTCGACGTGCCGCGCGACGACGCCGCGAACTGGGCAGAGGCGCTCGCGGACAAGGCGCTCCCGAAGCCCGAGTGGTGGAGCGGCAGCGACGGAACGGTCAGCGTGCGTGTCGGAGGTCCCGACGGCGCGGCGATCAGCTTCGCCGATGTCCGAGCGAAGCGACGAAAGTATTCGTTCGTCCTCGAGGGCACGGTCTCCGGCGTCGCGGGTTCTTCCGCTCGTCTCGATGCGTCGTGGGATCCGTCGGGGAGGACGCCCGTGCAGCTCGGCCTCGCGGCAGGGCCGTTCGACGCCGGCCCGTGGAGCGCGTGGCTCCTCCCGCCGTCGGAAGGTCGCGTGCGAGGAGGGCGCGCCTCGATCGACGGGCACGTCAGGTTTCCCGGGAGTGCGATCGGCTTCGAGGGCACGCTGGACGTGAAGGACCTCTTCGTCGAGGGCGCCGACGCGCGGCCCGGCGTGTTCGAGAGCGCGGTCCGCCGCGGCAACGGGAACGGGCGCTTCACGATCGCGCTGCAGGGGCCGTTCGCTGCCGGCGCGGACTGGTCGCAGCGCTCGCGCGACGCGGTCGGAACGGCAGCCGCGAAACCAAAGACGAAGTAGCGTAGAACGACGCGCTACGGGACGGGCAGCGAGCCCATCAGGAACTTCAGGTCGTCGTCGTTGAACTCGAAGCCCGCGCCGGCGAAAAACGCCCGCCGCTCGAACCGCGAGATCGCGTCGTCGACGCCGCCGACCACGTAGATGTGCTTCACGGGATCGTAGCGAGCGGTGACCTTGAGGCGCGGGAGCTCGTCTTGAGTGGCGACCTGGTCGACGTCGCGCACTTCGACCAGATCACCCTTCTTCTCGCGCGTGAACTGGTAGGCGTCGAACGAGAGCTTCAGCTTGTCGTCGCGCAGCAGCCAGAGGTCCGCGCCGACGCCGCCGCTCGAGTCCTTGAGACCGATGCGGCCGCCGACGGGGCCGTAGCGCTTGTAAATCTGCGCCGTGAGCAGGAACGCGTCGGTGCGCTTCACGGTTTCGACGGAGCGCTTCTCGACGGGGAGCGGGCCGTCCGCGTCGGGATCCGCGTAGTAGGTCCGCTTCGTCCGCGACGAGAGGCCGTTCGGGTCGTCCGCAACGCCGATGATGTAGCCGTAGTCCGCGTGCGGCTGGATGCGGAAGAGGAACTGATTCTTCATCACCCCCGCCTTCTCGTCTTCGCGGGCGACCTGGAACTCGCCCTGGTAGTTCACGAAGATGTGGATTCGGTTGACGCGCTCGATGATGTCGTTGACGCCGCCGATCGCCTCGTTGAGGCCCTCGACCGTTTCGTCGTCGTTGATGAGGCGGCCGATCGTGCCTTCGCCGCGATCGATCTTCGCGGCGACAGAGTCGATCGAGGTGAGCGACGAGTCCAGCTTCACTGCCGCCTTCTTGATCTCGACGAACGTCTCGTCGAGGTCCTCGCCCGAGTTGTCGATGACCTGGTTCAGGCGCTCCGACATCGAGCGCATGTTCTCGACGATCTCGTTCAGCGCCTCCCGGTTGTCCGTCGAAACCTGCGCGAGGTTGTCGGCGAACTCCGAGAGGTCGTCGACCATCCCCTGCAGCTTGGCCTGGCCTTCCGCGGTACCAATGGCGGAACGGAGGGATCCGGTGATCGCCTGGACGTCCTGGGCAATCGCGTCGACGCGCTTGATGATCGCGTCGAAGTCCGCCTCTGCGGCCGCCGTCGGGATCTCGTCGTTGTTGCGGAGCGTTCCGCCTTCGGTCGCCGCGCCCGGAAGCAGCGAGATCGCCTTGTCGCCGAGGATGCCCTTGCCCTTGATCGCGACGTGGCTGTCGAGCGGCAGAGACACGTCCTGGCGGACGCGCATCTTCACCTTGGCGCGGTTGCCTTCGCGGGTGATCTCCTCGATCTCGCCGACAGGAACACCCGCGATCTCGACGGTCGTCGACTTCGTCAGGCCGGCAGCCGAGTCGAACGTCGCGTAGTAGACGTTCCCTTCACTGCCGCCCGACGGCTGATCGCCGATCCGCTGGGTCGCCCAGATCAGGGCGCCGATGATCACGATGACGAGAAGGCCGACCTTCGCTTCTGTGGTGAGCTCACGCATGGTGTCTTGAAAACCCTTGGAAGCGTATCACCAACGACCCGCGCAACCGCATCGGATGCTCCGCTGCCGAAGCCGCCCTGACTACTGCACCTTCATCGGGCCATCGCTGCGGCCCTGGAGGAACTGCTGCACCATCGGGTCGGCGCTGTTCTTGATGTCGTCCTTGCTGCCCGACGCGCGCACGCTGCCGTCGTGCAGCATGATGATTTTGTCCGAGACCTTGAACATCGAGTTCACGTCGTGGGTGATGACCACCATCGTGACGTGCAGCTGCTCCTGCGTGGACAGGATCATCTGATCGACGGCATCGGTGACGACCGGATCGAGTCCGGAAGTCGGCTCGTCGAAGAGGATGATCTCCGGATCGAGCGCGATCGCCCGTGCGAGGCCGACGCGCTTGCGCATACCGCCGGAAAGCTGGCTTGGAAACTTGTGCTCCGCCGCGGTCAGGCCGACGACTTTCAGCTTCGAGCGGACGATGTCCTGGATCTCGGCCTTCTTCTTCTTCGTGTGCTCACGAAGCGGGAACGCGACGTTCTCGAACACCGACATCGAGTCGAAGAGCGCCGAATCCTGGAACAGGAATCCGAAGCGCTTGCGCATCTGGTAGAGCTCGCGCTCGCGCATGCGGCAGACGTCGCTGCCGTCGAACAGGATCTGCCCCTGGTCGGGCTTGATGAGCCCCATGATGTGCTTGAGCGTGACGCTTTTCCCCGTGCCCGAACGGCCGATGACCGAGGTGACCACGCCCTTGGGAATGCTCATCGAAAGCCCGTTGAGGACCTTCTGCTTGCCGAACGTCTTGTGGACGTCGACGAACTCGATGACCGGTTCGGGCTCTTGCGCCATCAGAAGTAGGTCATGAGGATCTGCGTGAGGAAGTAGTCGCTGATGAGCACGGCGACGGACGAAACCACGACCGACTGCGTCGTTGCGCGGCCCACGCCCTCGGCGCCGCCCGACGTGTAGTAGCCCTTGAAGCAGCCGACGGTCGCGATGATGAAGCCGAACACGAGCGACTTCGCGAGGCCCTTCAGGATGTCGTCGGTGTCGACGTACCACTCCACGTTGCGGATGAAGACGCCCTCGTCGTAGCCGAGCACTCTCGTCGTCACGAGCCACGCGCCGAAGGTGCCGACCAGGTTGTAGACCATGCACATGACGGGCAGCATGACCAGGCCGGCGATGATCCGCGGCGAAACCAGGTAGTTGATCGGGTTCACCGCCATCGCGAGCAGCGCGTCGACCTGCTCGGTGACCTTCATGGTGCCGATCTCGGCTGCCATCGCGCTTCCGGCGCGGCCGGAGATCATCAACGCCGACATCACGGGCGAGAGCTCCAAGGTCAGCGCGAGTACCACGGTCGGCCCGACGAAACCTTCCGCGCCGAACATCGCGAACGCGTTACCGCTCTGGAGCGCGAACACCATCCCGGTGAACGTGCCGCTGATCATGACGATCGAGAGCGACTGCACGCCGACGAACTCCATCTGCTTGAAGAGCAGGTGCGGGCGGTAGGGCGGACGGACGGCCCAGTAGAGCCCCTGCATCGCGAGCCAGATGTATTTGCCGAACTCGTCGAGCGAACGCATCACGGCCGAGCCGACGGCTTCGATCGTGGTCAGCGCGACGCCAGCGGCCGCGTCGGGGGCTTTCCCGACGAGCTCCTTCAACTCCGCGGCGTCAGGTGGCTTTCGAACCATGGGGAGCGTTGCGGAACACGCGAGGGACGCGTTTTGAAATCGAGGTGAACACCTCGTACGAGATGGTACCCGCTTTCGACGCAAGCTCCTCGGCCGTCATTTGAGCGTCCCCCTGCGTTCCAAGAAGAACGACCTCGTCGCCCGCCACCACATCGGGGATTCCGCTGACATCCACCATGGTCAGGTCCATGCAGACGCGCCCCACGATTGGCGCTCGCCGGCCGTGGATGAGGACCTCGCCCTTGTTGGAAAGCGCCCGCGAGTAGCCGTCGCCGTAGCCGACCGGCAGCGTCGCGATTTTCGTCGCGCGGTCCGCCACGAACGTGCGCCCGTAGCTGATGGTCGCGCCCGGCGGGACTTCCTTCACGAAGAGAACGCGCGTCGACAGCTTGAGGACCGGTTTGAGGCGGATCCCGCGGAACGCGTCCGACGGCTGCGCGCCGTAAAGCGCGATGCCGGGGCGCACGAGATCGAGATCGGTCGCGACACCGGTGAGCGCCGCCGCGGAGTTCGACGCGTGAAAGAGCAGCGATTCGTCGCCGTCCGCGATGCCTCGCAGCGCGGGCATCGCGGCCTGGAAGCGCTGGTACTGGCGGCGAGTGAACTCCTGCGCGTCTTTCGCATCGCTGTCCGCGTCGGCGAAGTGCGTCAGCGCGCCGGTGAGCCGGAGGTTCTTGCAACGCGAGAGGATCTCCACCGCGCTGCGGATCTCCTCGGTCTGCACGCCGATGCGGCCCATGCCGGTGTCGATCTTCAGGTGGTAGTCGAGCCGCGTCTGCGGCGGCATGCCGTCCGAGCGGTCGAGATCGCGCTTCTGCAGCAGGCGATCGATCGCGAGCGCGACGCCCACGTCGTAGAGCACCGGCGTGAGCCGGTGGCGCACGACCTCCATCAGGTGCTCTTCGAGCGACTCGAACGGGGGCACGCCGCCGACCGGGACACCGGAAAGGACGAGGATCGGCAGCTCCACGCCGCCGCGCCGGAGCTCCATCCCTTCCTCGATGCGGGCGACGCCCAACATCGACACGCCCTCGCGTTCCAGCGTGCGAGAGACGGCGACGGCGCCGTGTCCGTAGGCGTCGGCCTTCACGGCGGCGAGGATCCCCACCCCCGGGCGGAGCGAGCTGCGGATCGCCGCCAGGTTGTGGGCCAGCGCGCCGAGATCGATCTCGGCGACCGTCGAGGCTGGCACCTTCACGTCGGCCTCGCTCACGGGAAAGAACCTATCACGGGCCCTCCCGGCGCCCGCAACCGCGGGCACCCCCGGAGGTAGGTTGCCACCCCGGCCGGCGCCGAAACCGCTGTCTTCTCCGCGGTCGCGGGAGGTCGACGGCTTGCAGCGACACGTGCCATGACCCCCTTCAACGCGGTCCTCCTGATCCTGGCGGCCGGCCCCGTCGGCCTGCTGTGGGCTGTGAGCGCGGGCCGCTCCCGCGCCGAGGCGCGGCTGGTGTCGCTTCGCCAGCGGGCGCAGGCGACACTCGCGGAGCGCCGAACGAACGAGACGCGTCTCCTCGCCGCGAAGGACTCCGCCGAGGCGATCGCCCGCTCGAAGAGCCAGTTCCTCGCCAACATGACCCACGAGATGCGGACGCCGCTCAATGGGATCATCGGGATGGTGGAGCTCGCGCTCGAGACGCCGCTGAGTGTTGAGCAGCGTGACCTGCTCTCGACCGCGCGTGGCTCCGCGCAGGGGCTCCTCACGATCGTGAACGACGTGCTCGACTACGAGGCCCTCGAGAGCGGGCGTGCGCACGTCGACGCGGCCCCTTTCCGGATGCGCGAAATCCTCGATGCGGCCGTGGCGCCGATGCGCGACCCGGCTTCGAGGAAAAAGCTCGCGATCCGGGTGGAGACGAGCGACGCGGTCCCGGCGGCGTTCATCGGCGACGGCGCTCGCGTTCGGCAGGTCCTCGGGCTGCTCGTCGGAAATGCGATCAAGTTCACCGCGCAGGGTTCGGTCACCGTTCGCGTGGGTCTTCTGCAGCGCGACGCGACGCTCGCGACGCTGCTTTTCGCGGTGGAGGATACCGGCGTCGGGATTCCCGTCGAGAAACACCCGTCGATCTTCGACGCGTTCACGCAGGGCGACGGCTCGACGACGCGGCGGCACGGCGGCCTCGGCCTCGGCCTCGCGCTCAGCCGCGAGCTCGTCGCGCTCCTCGGCGGCCGTCTCTGGCTGGAGAGCCATCCCGGCCGCGGAAGCGTCTTCTTCTTCACGGCTCGTTTGGGGATCGTCGACGGCGCGGCGACGGCTTCGCAGGCGCCTGTCGCGCTCGGCGCGGCTCTCGAGCTCGCGCTGGCCCCTCCGGCGGCTGCCGGTACGCGCGCGACGCTGGACGTGCTCGTCGCCGAGGACACCGAAGTGAATCAGGAGCTCGTGCAGCAGATCCTGGAGCGGCGCGGGCACCGCGTCACCGTGGTCGGCGATGGCGAGGCCGCGGTCGCGGCGGTCGCGACCGGTTCCTTCGACGTCGTACTGATGGACGTGCAGATGCCGCTGCTCGACGGGTTCGAGGCGACACGCCGCATCCGCCGTGCCGAAGCGCCGGGAACGCACGTCCCCATCCTCGCGCTCACCGCGCACTCACTCCGTTGCGACGACGCGCGCTTCCGCGACGCCGGCATGGACGGCCATATCGCGAAGCCCTTCCGGATCGACGAGCTCGTCACCGCGGTCGAGTCGGCCGCACGCGACGGCGTGCCCTCGCGCGCGCCGATCGATCGTGCGGCGTTCCTCGATCGCGTCGGCGGAGACGTCGGTCTCTTCCGCGAAATCGCGGCGACGTTCTGCGAAAACCTTCCCCGTCAGCGTGCCGCGGTCGCCACCGCGGTCGACGCCGGCGACGCCGAGAAGCTCGAGCGTGCCGCGCACTCGCTGAAGGGCGCGTGTTACGTGGTCGGCGCCGGAGAGTCTGCCCGCCTTGCCGAGTCGCTCGAGGACCTGGGCGAGAGCGGCTCCGTCGCCGGCGCCCGCGAGATCTTCGCTGCACTCGCGAAGGAGCTCGAAGCCGCGTCGGCCGCTCTCGGCGGCTCCCACGCAAACGGTTTGGAGGCCGAATGAAGATCCTGGTGGCCGAAGACGACCTCGTCTCGGCGAAGCTCCTCGAGCTCACGCTGCGCCAGTGGGGACACGAGGTCACCGTCGCCGCTGACGGCGCGAAGGCGCTCGCGGAGTACATCCGGTCGGCCTACGACGTGGTGATCACCGACTGGATGATGCCGGAGCTCGACGGTCTCGAGCTCGCGCGCTCCATCCGCGACATGCGTCATCGCGAGTACCCGTGGGTGATCCTCCTGACCACGAAGACCTTCAAGGACAACTACTCGCGCGCAATGGAGGCGGGCGTCGACGACTTCCTCACGAAGCCCCTCGATCGCGAGCTCCTGCGCGTGCGTCTCACCGTCGCCGCTCGCGTGCAGCGCGCCCGGAAGCAGGTCGCCGATCTCTCGCGGCTCCTGCCGATCTGCATGCACTGCAAGGCCGTGAAGGCGACTCCGGAAGAGGGCTGGCGCCGCGTCGAGGAGTTCCTCTCGAAGCACAGCGACGTCTCCCATGGGTTTTGCCCCGACTGCTACTGGGACAAGAGCGTGGAGCCCGATCTGAGCCCGTTCCTCGAGACGCGCCCGCAGCCGGCGAACGCGGACGTTCCGGTGTGCGCGGCCACGCTCGCCGCGCTCGACGAGTTCGATCGGACCAACGTGCCAGGCATCGCGCTCGACGCGCGCATCGCGTTCCAGGAGCTGGTGAACGCGCGGATGCAGAACGATCTCGACGCCGCCGCGATGGGGGGGCGGCTTCCGCCGGCGACCATCGCGCGCTATCGGAAGTCGGCGGCAGCGCTCGGCGCGGTGCGACTCGCGGGGCTCTTCGACAGGCTCGGCGTCAATCCGTTCGAGGCGGCGCCCGCCGTACGCGTGGAGCTGGTGCATGTGCTCGCGGCGTTGTTCCCGCGAGATCCGGCGTCAGACCATCAGTGATTCTTCGAGCTGCTCCTGGCCAGTCAGGATGAGACGCTTTCCGACCGTGCGGACGTAGCCCTGGCGCTGGAGCTCGCTCATCACGCGGGACACCGTCTCGCGCGATGTGCCGACCATGCCGGCGATCTGCTGGTGCGTGGGGCGATCCTTCACGACGATGCCCTGCTCGGTCTTCTCGCCTTCCTTTCGGCCGAGGTCGAGCAGCGCACGCGCGACGCGTCCATACACGTCGAGGAGCGCGAGCGATCCGATCTTCGCGTCGGCTTCGCGCAGGCGGCGCGACATTTCCGCGAGGATCGAGAGGGCCACGGTGGGGCGCCCCTCGATGAAGCGGACGAAATCGTTTCGGTCGAGCACGAGCACTTCGGAGTCCATGACCGCGACGACCGAGGCGCTGCGCGGCTGTCCGTCGAGGAGGCTCATCTCGCCGAAGAAGTCGCCGTCTTTCAGCATGGAGAGGATGACCTCGCGGCCTGAGGGACCGTAGAGGACGACCTTTACTTTGCCCTTCACGATGAGGAAGAGCGCCATGCCGGCTTCTTCGCGGGAGAGGACCACCGCTTCCTTCTTGTATTTCGCCGGCTTCAGGTAGCGCGCGAGCTCGCTCCGCGACGCGTCGTCGAGAGCGCCAAAGACGGGGACTTTCGCGAGGAACTCGGCGCCATTCATGGTCCGATCTTCGTCGTGTCCTCTCCGCACTGTCAACAGAGGGACCAACATCTTCACCCTGAGCGATGGCTAAGCCAGCGCCGAGTCGAAGGGCTGTTGGATCTCTGACAGCCCTTCGACTCGGTTCGCTCGCTCAGGGTGAGGGTCGTCGACTCCTTTCCCGCGGGCGATTCGCGTGCGACATTGGCGGCGTGCAGGTCGCCCTCACGATTGCGGGGTCGGATTCCGGCGGAGGCGCGGGAATCCAGGCGGACCTGCGCACGTTCGCCGCGCTGCGCGTGTTCGGCACGTCGGCGATCACCGGCCTGACCGCGCAGAACACGACGAGCGTCACGCGCATCGAGCTCGCGTCACCGGAGATGGTCGCGGCGCAGATCGCCGCGGTGCTCGACGATTTCCCGGTCGCCGCCGCGAAAACGGGAATGCTCGGTGATGCCCGCGTGATCGGCGCGGTCGCCGCGACGCTGCGGGAGCGCCGCATCGAGAAGCTCGTCGTCGACCCCGTGATGATCGCCAAGTCGGGCGCGGCCCTCATGGCGGCCGATGCTTTCGGCGCGTTCGTCGCCCAGATCCTTCCGCTCGCGCACATCGTCACGCCGAATCTCCCTGAAGCCGAAGCGCTCGCGAAGCGCCCGGTGGACACGCCCGCCCGCGTGCTCGACGCCGCGAAAGCGATCGTCGATCTCGGCGCGAAGCTCGTCGTCGTGAAGGGCGGCCACGCGCCGGGCGGCGTCGTCGAGGACCTGGTCTGGGACGGCCACGAGGCGCACCGGATCTCCGGCCCGCGCGTGGAGACGGGCTCGACGCACGGGACTGGCTGCACGCTCTCCGCCGCGATCACCGCCTGGCTCGCCCGCGGGATCGCTCCGGTCGAGGCGGTCCGCCGCGCACGAAAATTCGTCGAAGGATCCCTGGCCGCCGCACGTCCGCTCGGCAAGGGACACGGTCCCACGCACCACATGTTCGCCTACTATCCGTGGGACGAAGTGCCCACCTGAGGAACCGACACGCATGAACCTGCCCTTTCTTCGCCTGATCCTCGCCGCGACCGCCGCGCTCAGCGTGGCCGCCGCCCCCGCCACCCCGAAGCCGGCGACGACGTCGAAGCCCGCCGCCAAGGCGACCGCGAAGCCGAAGACCACGCCGAAGCCGAAGGCGACTGCGACCGCGAAGGTCGTCATGACACCCGTTCCGTCGCCGACGCCCGACCTGCCAGCGGTGATGGACGGCGAGCGCAAGCTCGGGACCGGCGAGGCGAGCTGGACTCTCGGCAAGGACGCAAAACACGTCACCGGGGTCGAAGGCGCCATCCAGCAGACCGGCGAGTTCAAGATCGCGATCCTCACCTTCCCGAACGGGAAGAAGGAGAAGCTGCAGATCGAGTTCATGTACACGGGCCCCGGGCCGGTGAATCAGGGCTTCCTGACCAAGGTCTTCGCGGTCGACGAGGACGGGCGCTATCACGCGTGGAAGAAGGGCGTCGGCGACTGCTCGGTCGATCTCGCGAAGGGCACGGCGTTCGAAGTCGAAGGCACGATGAGCTGCCCGAAGGGCCTGCTCGACGCGGACGACAAGCCCGCGAAGCCGATCCTCGACGTGAAGTTCAAGGCGAAGGCCGACAGCACCGCCGCCGTGAAGACGCCCTGAGAGCAACTCACCGGGTGATGCTGCGGCGGCACCAGGCGCAGATCTCGAAATGAGCGGGTACGACGTCGGCCCACTCATCCACGACGGCGTCCGAGCGGCACGTGGTGCAGACCATTCCGAGCTCGCGTCGCACGCGCTCCGGTAGATCTGCCAGCGAGCGAAGTGGCAAGAGAGCCCCGAGGAGAGCCGCGACGGCGAGAAGGCCGGCGACGACGAGGTCCGAGAGCGGAAGTCCAGCCGTCCCCTGAGGGAACAGGAAAGGCAGGACGGCCATTGGCGGCACCGCGAAAAGGACGCTAGAGGCGAAGCGCCGGTTGCGACCGCCTCGGACCTTTGCCTCGAGTATCGGGACGAGATTTGCATCGAGCGCGACAGGCGATCCACAGCGGCGGCATGTTCGGGCTCCCTCTGGAGTTTCGCGGCGTTCTTTCGGGAGACGCCGGCACGAGTCGCACTCGAAGCCGGCGGCTACTCGAAGAGCCCGTTGGCGTCGGACCAGGCGCCAGATCGCGAGCCCGCAAGCTGCGCAGCCAAGCCAGCCAAGGAACCAGAGTCGGGGACGAGAGAACTGGTGATTGACCAACCCCATCGCGAGGGAAAACGGCACGAGCAACAAACCGCCGAGTATCGCGAGGCGATTCGCTTTTCGATCGAATGCCTGGCGCTCCGGAGTCGGGCCCCAGCCGATCATGGCGAGATTCTAGCTCCGCGCTCCGCCTCGCGACGTTCGGGGCATTTCCTTGTCAGCGCCGGCTGCGAGGAGTAGAGAACGGAGCCATGAGCTCCTCTCCGGATCTGGTTCGTCTCGGCGTTGCACCTGAGAAAAAGGGCATGAGTGGGATCACTACCGGCGCGTTTCCCGCGTCCACGAAGGTGTGGGTCACGGGAAAGAACCCCGCCGTCCGCGTTCCGATGCGCGAGATCGCGCTGCGCGCGCCGAACGCGCCGGTCCGCGTCTACGACACGAGCGGTCCCTATACCGATCCGTCCGTGACGGTCGACGTCCGCCGCGGGATCGCGCCGCTTCGCCGTGCGTGGACGCTCGAGCGCGGCGATGTCGAGGAGCTCCCGGGAATCTCGTCGAGCTATGGCCGCGAGCGTCTCGCCGACAAGACGCTCGACGGCATCCGCTTCCCGAACCTGCACAAGCCGCTGCGCGCGAAGGCGGGGAAGAACGTCTCGCAGATGCACTACGCGCGGAAGGGCGTCGTCACGCCCGAGATGGAGTTCATCGCGCTGCGCGAAGGCATGTCGCCCGAGTTCGTGCGCGACGAGATCGCCCGCGGCCGCGCGATCATTCCCGCGAACATCAACCACCCGGAAATCGAGCCGATGATCATCGGCCGCAAGTTCCTGGTGAAGATCAACGCGAACATCGGCAACAGCGCGGTCACGTCGTCGATCGACGAAGAGGTCGAGAAGATGATCTGGGCGACCCGCTGGGGCGCCGACAACGTGATGGACCTCTCGACGGGGAAGAACATCCACGAGACGCGCGAGTGGATCCTCCGCAATTCGCCGGTGCCGATCGGAACCGTGCCGATCTACCAGGCGCTCGAGAAGGTCGGCGGCAAAGCCGAAGAGCTCACGTGGGAGATCTTCCGCGACACGCTCATCGAGCAGGCGGAGCAGGGCGTCGACTACTTCACGATCCACGCGGGCGTGCGCCTCCGCTACGTCCCGATGACCGCGAAGCGCGTCACCGGCATCGTGTCCCGCGGCGGCAGCATCCACGCGAAGTGGTGCCTCGCGCATCACCGCGAGAACTTCGCCTACGACCACTTCGAAGAGATCTGCGAGATCATGAAGGCGTACGACGTCTCGTTCTCGCTCGGCGACGGCCTGCGCCCCGGTTCGGTTGCGGATGCCAACGACGAGGCGCAGTTCGCGGAGCTGGACACGCTCGGTGAGCTGACGAAGGTCGCGTGGAAACACGACGTGCAGACCATGATCGAGGGTCCCGGCCACGTCCCCATGCACCTCATCCAGGAGAACATGGAGCGGCAGCTGAAGGTCTGCCACGAGGCGCCCTTCTACACGCTGGGCCCGCTGACGACGGACATCGCGCCCGGCTACGACCACATCACCAGCGGCATCGGCGCCGCGATGATCGGGTGGTTCGGCACCGCGATGCTCTGCTACGTCACGCCGAAGGAGCACCTCGGCCTTCCGGATCGCGACGACGTTCGCGAGGGCGTCATCACCTACAAGATCCCCGCGCACGCCGCCGATCTCGCGAAGGGCCACCCGCGCTCGCGCGAGCGCGACGACGCGCTGTCGAAGGCGCGCTTCGAGTTCCGCTGGGAGGACCAGTTCCATCTCTCGCTCGACCCGGAGAAGGCGAAGGACTTCCACGACCAGACGCTGCCCGCCGAGGGCGCGAAGACCGCGCACTTTTGCAGCATGTGCGGACCGCACTTCTGCTCGATGAAGATCACGCAGGACGTCCGCGACTACGCCGCGAAGCAGGGCGTCGACGAGACGGCTGCGCTCGAAAAGGGCATGACCGAGATGTCGGACAAGTTCCGCGAGGGCGGCTCCGAGCTCTACGTGAAGCCGATCACCCCCGCCTCACCCTGAGCGAGGGCCGCGGCTGTTTGCGGTCCGAGTCGAAGGGCTTGGTGATCTAGTACCGCTCAGGGTTAGGGTGGCGCGTCAGGGAATCGCGAGGCGCTGCTTCAACTGCGTCAGCACGTCGACGAGCTCGGGGTCCAGATCCGGGAAGCGCAGCAGCGAGAGCACGAGCGGCGCTTCCAGGCACCAGTAGCCGCGGTCGGGGCGGTCTTTCAGGATGGCGACGAAGCGATCGCGAATCGCGTCGCGCGCCGTCTCCTCGTCGAGCGCGATCTCCGCGAGCGCGATCGCCGCGGCGCACGAGGTCCAGTCCTCCGGGCCGTCGAGCACGTCGAGAAGCGCGGCACGTCCGCCCGGCAACGCGCCGATCGCGAGGGAAGCGGCCGTCTGCACGAGCACCGTCCAGTCCCACGCGAGGATGTTCGCGGGCGCGGCCGGTGGATGGACGAGCAGCGCGATCAGATCCGGGAGAGCATCCGCGCCCAGCCCCGCCGCGGCATCCCGCGCGGCGGGCTTCCAGCGCGCCATGGCGTACGGCGTCGCGGCGAGCGCGGCAATGCGCTCGGCGACGGCGGCCTTTGGCGGCGCGGGGCACTCCTTCGGCGTGCCGCCGTCGTACTCCCACAACACGTTCGCGAGCCCCTCACGCCTCGCGAGGCGCGGGTCGGGCTGCTGGAGCGCCTCCACGACGCGGGCCATGAGGACGTTCCATCCGCGCCGCTCGAGCTCGCGCTCGCAGGAGCGAAGCGAGCTGGGCGACTCGAGCGCGGAAAGGGTGATCGTGATGTTGAAGGGCGAGCCGTCGGGCTTCGCCGCGGGTGCCGGCTTGTCGCCGTGTTCCGCGAGGATTTTCGCGACAACGTTGATCGTCGCTTCCGCCGCTGCCAGGACGGCGTAGGCGTACGGCGCCTCCGTGGACACGAGCTCGCGCGCGCGCTTGTTGCCGTCGAGGGCAAGCGCGTCGAGCGAGCCGCGCGCGGCGGCGTCGCCGTTCTTCATGCGGCAGTAGAGCGACGACGGCTGCGCCCACGCGTGCGCGGGCTCGCGCGCGAGCACCTCGCCGTACGCGGCGATCGCTTCCGGCAGCGCCTCGAGCTCGAGGTAGCTGTCGCCGATGTCGAGCCGCACCGAGTCTTCTTCCGGCTTGATCGCGAGGGCCTCGCGCATCACCGCGATCGCGTCGGTCACGTTTCCCGTGTCGCGCATCGCGTTGTAGAGCGCGACGGTGCCGACGTAACTCGTGGGCTGCTTCTCGAGCAGCGCGCGCGCGACCTCCATCGCTTCGTCCGGACGCCCTCCGCGGCGCAGCATCGCCGCGAGGAAAAACGCGAGCACCTCCTCTCCGGGATGGACGGCGTTCACCGCTCGCAGGATCTCGCGCGCCGCGTCGCCGATCGGATCGTCGGGGGCTCGCTCGGCGTGTTCCCTCACCGCGGCGAGCACCGCGAGAGGCGCGATCCCGTCGGCAAACCCCTCGCTTTCGCTCCAGCGCTCGATCCGCGCCGAGTAGTCCGAATCCGCCTTCGCGACCACGCCCTCCATGATCAACACGAGCGCCTCCGTGAACTTTCCCTCGTCCGCGAGGATCTCGGCTCGCAGCACGATCGGGTCGGCTTCGCGCGCGACCGCCATGTCGTCTTTCGCGGCCGGCTGCGTCTTGCTGCCTTTGAAGCGGTCGAAGAACCCCATGGCGCCGGATTAAAGCCCAGAGCGGTCCCCCGTTCGGGAGGATCTATGTCATCCTGATCGCGTGCAGTGGAGTCGCGTCCTGCGCCTCGTTCCGGCGGCCGTCGTGGCCGTCGCCGCCGCCTGCTCGGCGGGGGACCTGGTCTTGCCACCCGCGCCCGATGGCGCGTCGGCGACGGCGTTGCAGAGCGCGGTGCGCGTTTCGTGGACGCCGGTCGCCGGTGCGGATCGCTATCTCCTGCTCGCGTCGACGAGCGCGTCGCTCGCGCGCGAGACCGCGCTGCTCGCGATCGAGGACGCGGTCTCGCCCTTCGACATGACCGGACTCGCCGCCGCTCCGTGGTATTTCCGGATCGTCGCGGTGAAGGACGGCTTCTTTTCGCCCGCGTCCGACGTGATTTCGGCGACGCCGTTGGCCGTGGGTACCGCGGGGCTCGTGCCGCTCGACGCGGCGGCGTGGGTCGTGACGAGCGGCGATCCGGCCGCTCACTTCGGATTCCCGGCGGTGGGCGCCGGCGACATCGACGCCGACGGCTTCGACGACCTGCTCATCGGCGAGATGCGTTCCACCTCGGGCGGGACGGCGTATCTCTATCGGGGAGGTCCCGACGGCCTCCTCGCCACGCCCGCGTGGGTGACCTTGTCGACGCAGACCAGCGCGAACCTCGGTAAGGGACTCTCGTCTCCGGGCGACCTCGATGGCGACGGTTTCCGCGACGTGCTCGTCGGCACGTCGGATTGGGACGCGCCGTCGTCCAGCGAAGGACGCGCCCAGATCTTTCCGGGAACGGGTGACGCGACGCTCGTCTCGGACACTCCGATCTGGTCGGCCGAGTCGGACCAGGCGTTCGCCTACATGGGTCGTTTCGCGCAGCCGGCCGGCGACGTCGACGGCGACGGCTTTGTCGACTTCGCCGTCGATCAGCACGGATACAACGGGCCGTCCGCCGACGAGGGCCGCGTGTGTGTCTGGTACGGAGGGATCGGGCCGCCCTCCGTCGCGGCGGACTGGATGGACGATTCCGATCAGGTCGACGCGTTCCTCGGCTACGCGATCTCGCCGCAGCCGGGTGATGCGGATGGCGACGGCTACGACGATCTGCTCACGGGCTCGTGGCAGTGGGATCCGCCGGGAAAATCCGAGGCGGGCGCGGCCTTCCTCTATCGCGGCGGCCCTGCGGGGCTCGAAGGCGAACCGTCGTGGACGGCCGAGGGTGAGGATCCGGGGAACAACTTCGGCGGATCGACCTCCTTCGCCGGCGACGTGAACGGCGACGGCTTCGACGATGTCCTCGTCGGTGCCTACCTCTTCGGAATGGACGATCGCGGCCGCGCGTATCTCTACCTCGGCGGAAGCGGCGGCCCCTCGACGACGGCGGTATGGGCCTTCGACGGAACGAGCCAGGAGCGTCTGGGCATGGGCGTCGGCGCGGCGGGCGATGTGAACGCGGACGGGTTCGACGACATCCTCCTCGGTGCCTACGCGGCGGACGCCGGCGCGAACGACGGCGGGCATGTGTTGCTGTTTCTCGGTGGCGCGGGCGGGCCGGCGGCGACACCGTCGTGGGAGTGGTTCGGAACCGATGTCGATGGCTTCGCCGGGGGCACCGTCGCCGACGCGGGCGACGTGAACGGCGACGGCTCCGGCGACTTCGCGGTCGGCGTCGTCAGCTTCGAAGGCGTCATTGCCGACAACGGCAAGGTCCATGTCTTTCATGGGCCACCGAGCGAGGGGCCGTCGGTGACGCTCGAAGGACTCACGGGCTCGTTCGTCGATCCCGCGTCCGACGGCGTCGCGACATGCACGTGGGAGTGGGGAGACGGAACCGCGGCCGATGTCATCACGCCGTGCGCGCCGGCGAGCGCAGGCGCCCCGCCTCACGCGTTTGCCGGGAGCGGAAACTACGTCGTGCGACTCCGCGTCGTGAACGACTACGGCCTCGCCGGAGAGGCGTTCTCCACCGTTTCCGTTCCGTGAGCTAGAGTGCCGCCGTGCGCGTGACCATCGAGAAGCTCGCCTATGGAGGCGACGGCATCGCCCGGCCCGCGCCCGACGAGCCGGTCGTGTTCGTTCCGCGCGCCGCACCGGGCGACGTGCTCGACGTGGAGATCGTCGAGGAGAAACCGCGTTTCCGTCGCGGACGCATCCTGAAGGTGATCGAAGCCGGGCCGGACCGCATCGAGCCGCCGTGCGGCTACTACCAGGGCGTGAGCGAAGCGACGTCCTGCGGCGGCTGTCACTACCAGCACCTGCGATACACGGCGCAATACACCGAGAAGTTTCACCACGTGCGCGAGGCGCTGAAACGCCTCGGTGGGATGCCGCTCGACGAGGAGAAGAACCCGTCGTCGGACGGCACGTCGGCGGAGACGGCGCTCGCGTATCGCAACAAGGGCACGTTCCACTGGAACGCCGAACAGATGGCGTTCGGACTCGTCGCCGCCGACCAGCGCACGGTGATCCCGATCGCGAGCTGTCCGCTCCTCCACGCGACCGCGAACGAGGCGTTCGTCGCGGCGTCCGCCGTCGCGACGCAGCTCGCGAAGGACGATCCCGGCGTGCGTGCGTCGCTGCTCTCGCTCGTCATTCGCGCAGGCACCGCCACCGGCGAGACGCTTGCCGTTCTCGTCGTGAAGCCGGGCGCGCCGATAGATCTCGGGGAGCGCTTCGCCGATGCCGTGTGGAAGCGTCGCAAGCTCACCTCGGTGCAGCTCAACGTGAATCCGCAGCCGGACCACCAGCTCTTTGGAGAGCGCTTCACGGTGCTCGCGGGCTCGCCGACGATCCGCGAGAAGATCGGCGCGCTCACCTTCGTTCTCGACGCGGAGACGTTCCTGCAGGTGAACACCGTGCAGGCGAAGCGGCTCTACGACGACGCCGTGCAACTCGGCCGCGCAGTGAACCCGGAGCGCGTGCTCGATCTCTACGCCGGCAACGGCGGACTTTCGCTGCACCTCGCGCGCGCGTTCCCGAAGGCGGAAGTCCTCGCCGTCGAGTCGGTCGCGCCCGCGGTCGCGCGCGGGAAGGAATCGGCGGCGGCCAACGGCATCAACAACGTGCGGTGGCGCGTCGGCAAGGTCGAGTCGACGCTCAAGAAGATCCACCACCACGAGCACTGGAAGGCGGACCTCGTCGTCGTCGATCCGCCTCGCGCCGGGCTGAAAGACATCGTGATCGAGACGATCGGGCGCATGAAGCCGGCCCGGCTCGTGTACGTCTCGTGCAACCCGACGACGCTCGCGCGCGACGTGAAGGCGCTGGCGAAGTTCGGCTTCGAGCCGGTCGGAAATCTTTCCGTGATCGATCTCTTTCCGCAGACCTTTCACGTCGAAGCGGTGCTCGCGCTCGCGCCCGTCGCCGCGAAACCTCCGGTTGTTCCCGACAGCTGATGAAGGCGATCCCGCGTTTCCTTCTCTGTGCGCTCGTGCCGTTCGCTCTCGCGTGCCCGACCAAGACGAACACCGCGCACGACGTCGCGCTGCCCGGCAACAAGGTCGTTGGCGACGCCGGAACGCCGGCGGCGACCCCGACGAATTCTCCGAAGAGGGAGAAAAATCCCGCGCCGCTCTACCTGCTCCGCGATTCGGGCAAGCGCTGCATCACGTCGCCGTGTCCGTCGTGGGCGGCGGTGAACGTCGAGTCGCGCGTCGAGAAGGAGATCACCGGCATCGACATCGCGGCGCTCGGGCTCGACGCGAAAGCGGCGGAGTCGGCGCGGCAACGCATCCTCGCGGGGCAGCTATGGGTGCACGGCGAGATCAAGACCGTCGCGAAGCAGGGCCCCGCGGGCGACGGCACCGTTCTCGTGATCAGCGAGATCGTCGAGACCGGCGAAGCGCCGAAGCCGTAGCGCCGCCCCGAGACTACGGCATGATCCCGCCATGGCGCACTGGCAGAACCGTCCCGAGGCGAAGTGGCAGGAGTTCCGTTTCAACCAGCCCTACGCAAAGGGCCTGAAGCGGCTCCGCGAAGACGTGCTCGCAAAGACCGACTTCGATCCGGCGACGCTCTGGCAGTGGGGGACGATGCAGGCGATGGCCCTCATCGAGGTGCTGAAAGACGCCGAGGCGACGTTCGGCGAAGCCGGACAGAAGATGGTCTACGAATCTCTCCGGAAGATCGGCCTCGACATCGGCCGCCAGATTCTCGCGGGCACGACCGTTCCCGACGACATGACCGACGCGGAGTTCGCGTCGTTCTACGCGACGGTGATCAATCGCATCGCGTATGCGTCGCTCGAGGCGCCGCGCATCGACGGCGAAGAGAAGGTGACGTTCGACATCGTGTGGTGCCCGCACCAGGACCACTACGGCGCGTTCGACTGCCGCGTGCAGCGCTACTTCGTGCAGGGGATGGTCGAGGCCGCGCAGGAGTTCGCCGGGAAGTTCGGCTTCGAAGTGCGCTTCGACAGCACCATCCCGGCAGGCGCGGAGACGTGCCACTTCACGCTGTGGAAGGCGGGCGCGGCCGAGAAGGAACAGTGGAACGGCTACACGCAGCTGCTCAACAAGAAGGCGCTCGAACACGCCGCCGCGAAGAAGAACGCTTCACCCTGAGCGAGGGCGCGGCAGTTTGCGCCCGAGTCGAAGGGCTTGCTGAGCGCGAACGGCCCTTCGAGTTAGCTCACGCTCGCTCAGGGTGAAGACGGCGTGATGCTCCGCTCGCCGGCCCAGTCCTCGGCGAACGCGGCGCGGACGGCGTCGAGATCGGCGCCGCGGCCGATGAGCACGGAGAGCTTCGCGAGCGCGGCCTCGACGGTCATGTCGCCCGCGGGAATCGCACCGGCTTCGAGGAGCTGCTGGCCCCCCTCGTAGAGCGACGCGTCGACGGAGCCATGCAGGCACTGGGTCGCGACGATCACCGGCACGCCGCGCGACGTGGCGACGTGGACGAATGGCGCGAACGGACGGCCGCGCGTGGCGACGTTCCCCGAGCCGAACGCTTCGAGGACCACGCCCCTCACGTTCTGCTCGAGGACGCGCGCGGGCACCGACGGATCGATCCCGGGGAACACGCGAAACGCGAAGAGGTCGTGCGACAGCGGCGTCGGCGCCAGTGGTCCTTTGCCGGGGCCGCGTGCGTGGTTGCCGCGTTCGATCGCGACGCCGAGGCTTGCGAGCGGAGGGCAGTTCGGGCTCTCGAACGCGTCGAAGTGCGCAGTGTGGAGCTTTCGCGCACGGCAGCCTCGCAAGAGCTCGGTGCCGAAGAACACGCCGACCTCGCAGATCGGCTTCTCCTCGGAGGCGAGCGTGGACGTCGCGATCAGGTTCGGCTTGGCGTCGGAGCGGATCTCGCCGATCGGGCGCTGCGAGCCCGTGATCACGACCGGCTTGTCGAGTCCGCGAAAGAGGAACGCGAGCGCGGACGCGGTGTGCGCCATCGCGTCGGTCCCGTGGATCACCACGAACCCGTCGTATTGGCTCCACCGGGAGTGGATGTAGGTGGCGATCTCCCCGATCTGCTCCGGTTGCACATCGCTCGAGTCGAGGTTGAACAGCACCTGGAAATCGAGCTCGGCGATGCGGCGCAGCTCAGGCACGAACGCGTGGACGGTCGAGGCCAACGCGTCCGGTTTTAGCGGGGTTGGCCGGTTGCCGGTCATCCCGAGGGTGCCGCCGGTGTGCACGAGGAGGAGGCGCTTCACAGAGGCGAACGAAACTCTCGCGCCGTGGCGCGGTCAAGAGGACGCGACGGATTTGCACGTAAGTACCCGTTGCTGAGGGGAAACGGCTTGACGCGCGCAACGCGCCTTGCGTATGACTCGCGCACTGGCGGGTAACCGTCACCGGGTGGTCGCATCGAACTGTGGAGGATTTCGTGATGAAGGCTTGGAAGCCGGTTTTCCGCCTGTTGATCGCGGCGGTCGCATTCGTCGCGTTTCCGCAACTTGCCGCAGCGCAATCGTCCACGTCCGGCGATATCGCCGGCATCGTCCGTGATCCGAACGGGGCCCCCGTTGCGGGCGCCACGGTCGTCGCGAACGGTCCCCAGGGTGCGCGCGCGACGACGACCGACGCGAGCGGCTCCTACCTCGTCGAGTTCCTGACGCCGGGATCGTACGACATCACGGCGACGGCGCAGGGCTTCCAGCCCGTCACGCAGCGCGGCGTCGGGATTCGTCTCGGCACACGCGTCACGCTCAACATGGCGCTCTCGCCCATGGCGGAGACGACCGAAACCGTGACGATCACGGCATCCGCGCCGACCGTGGACACGTCGAGCTCGTCGGTATCGACGACCTACGGACAGGACGTCATCGGGAACATCCCGACGGCCCGCACCTTCACCGGCCTCGTCGCGCTCGCTCCCGGCGTCTCCGATCCCGGTGACGCGGCGCTCGGCGCCCAGGGCAACAACCCCTCGATCTCCGGCGCGTCCGGCCTCGAAAACAGCTACATCATCAACGGCGTCAACATCACGAACCAGGGCTACGGCTCGGTCGGTTCCTACTCGGGTCGGTATGGATCGCTCGGCACGGGCGTGAACTTCGACTTCATCGACTCCGTCCAGATCAAGTCGGCGGGTTTCGAAGCGGAGTACGGTGAGGCGCTTGGCGGCATCATCAACGTCATCACCAAGCGCGGCACCAACGAGTTCCACGGCACGGTGTTCGCCAATAGCGAGCCCCAGGAGCTCCAGTCGTCCCGCCGTCGCCTCTTCCTCCGCGACTCCGAGTACGCCACGGCCGACATCGTCGGCGAAGCGTCGTCCGACGTCGGCGCGACCATCGGTGGCCCGCTGGTCAAGGACAAGGCGTTCTTCTTCCTCGCGGTGAACCCGCAGCAGACCTCCGTCATCCGCCAGGCGCCCGCGGGTTTCCCGCTCGCCGCCCTCGGCAAGGAAACGACGAAGCGCGTCCGTAACGCCTACGCCGCCAGCCTTTCCTGGAACGTCGTCGACAACCACACTCTCGACTTCTCGGCGTTCGGCGATCCGTCGTCGTCCGAGTTTGGTCCCCAGGCCGGGTCCGAGCTGCTCGCCACGTCGCAGGCTCGCTACTCGACTTTGCGCTTCGGCGGCAACAACCAGGTCCTTCGTTACACGGGCGTCTACGGCTCGTTCATGTCCGCCGAAGTCAGCGTCTCGCACGCGAAGGACTACTTCGAGCAGAGCTTCCCGGCCGAGTCCGACCAGAACCAGCTCTTCCGCGACTACCGCGACGGTTCGCGCGGCGGTGGTCTCGGTTTCTACGAGAAGGAAATCGGCGGCGAGACCTACGAGTACAAGATGAAGGCGACGAACTACTTCAGCGCGGCCGGCCGCCACGAAGTGAAATACGGCGTCGCCTACCAGGACGTCGAGTTCGCTGCGAACAACAACCGCACGGGCGCCCCGGGCGGCAGCTACACCGACGGCGATGGCGTCGAGCAGACCTACTCCACCGGGGTCACGTACGAGATCCACGAGGCGGACGACGGCACGCTCGTCTACCGCGTCATCCGCGGCCTGACGTCGAACCCGAACGTCACGGCGACGACGCGCTACACGGCGGTCTTCCTCCAGGATCGCTGGCAGCCCGTTCCCACGGTGACCCTCGACCTCGGCGTGCGCCTCGACGAGCAGCGTCTCGCCGGCGGCGGCCCGGGCGCGATCCCCTACACGTTCAAGTTCCAGGACAACCTTCAGCCGCGCATTGGTGCGGCGTGGGACTTCACGAACAAGGGCAAGGGCAAGGTCTACATGCACGCCGGCCGGTTCGTGGAGAAGATCCCGCTCGACATCGCGCTCCGCGCGCTCTCGACGGAGACGAGCGTTTCGCTGGTCGACTACAGCAGCGATTCGTTCTCCGCGGCGGACCAGATCACCGATCCGAACATCACCATCGACGGTGACGGCACCCACCTTCTCGAGAACGGCGCGAGTCCGACGCGGATCGCCCCCGGCACGAAGAGCCAATACCAGGACGAGCTCGTCCTCGGCGTCGAGTATGAGCCCGTCGATGCGGTCAACGTCGGCCTCCGCTACATCCACCGCGAGCTCGGCCGCGTCCTCGAGGACTGGAACGGCAGCGATCTCGGCCCCGACGGCGTCGCCGGCACGGCCGACGACAACACGGTCGCCATCGCGGACATCGCGCAGACGGACGACGACTACAACAACAACCTCGGCTACGTCATCGGCAACCCGGGCACGGACAACATGAAGTGCCCTCCCGGCTTCAGCGGCTGCGTGCGCGATCCGTCGCGTGTGTATGACGCGCTCGAGCTGACGATGGACAAGCGCTTCCTCGACAACTGGCAGGTGAGCGGTTCGTATCGCCTCGCTCGCCTCTTTGGCAACTACGAGGGCAACTTCCAGAACGACAACGGGCAGGACGATCCGAACATCTCCACCACGTACGACTACGTCGGACCGCTGATGGAGAACGACATGAAGCCCGGACCGCTCCCGACGGATCGCACGCACGTGATCAAGGTGTTCGGCTCGTATCTCACGCCGGTCGGCCTCCACATCGGTGCGGCGTACGTCTTCCAGAGCGGAACACCCAACTCGAAGTTCAACGCGCACCCCGTCTACCAGAACTCCGGCGAAGTGCCGGTGACGGGCCGTGGCGAAGAGGGTCGCAATCCGAACACGCACCTGATCGACATGCACGCCGCGTATCGCATCCCGCTGCGCAGCAGCCTCGATCTGAGCGCCTCGGTCGACGTCTTCAACCTCCTCGATTCGCAGGAGGTGCTCGCCGTCGACCAGAACAACGAGTTCGCTCCCGGCGAGGGGAACCCGGAGTACGGCCGTCCGATTCGTTACCAGCGTCCGCGCACGGTCCGACTCGGTCTCAAGATGGCGTTCTAAGAAGTCGTCCGCTTCGACCTCGCGAAGGCCCGCCCCGAAAGGAGCGGGCCTTTCGCTTGTGTCATAGTTGCGGGATGGGCGTCCTCGATCGAGCGGGAAATCTCCTCAAAGGCTTCCTGCGGAAGCCGCTGGAAGCACTGGAGAAGAGTCCGGAAGAGCGGCAATTGGACCGTGAGCTCGCAGAAAAGTCTGCGCTCGAGCGAGCGCGCGAGAACATCGACGCGATGGAACGCGAGGCCGGGCCCGTCTCGGTGAGGAAGCCCGCAGCCGCGAAGCCGGAAGCGAAGCCGGCCGAACCCGCGCCGGAGCCCGGCGGACGCACGAAGCGGCGCATGGGACCCGACTAGTACGCAAACGTCGTATCATCCCGTAGCCTCCGATGAGAACGTGTCCCTCTTGCTCGGCTTCGAACGCGGGCTCCGCGCGCGT
>Ga0163152_10002570_pt1 | contig 25417 bp, 20 predicted proteins | sample OliLakLV19MP8IB2_FD_148635 | JGI IMG/M metagenome (GOLD analysis project Ga0163152, IMG submission 148635) | Freshwater microbial mat bacterial communities from Lake Vanda, McMurdo Dry Valleys, Antarctica - Oligotrophic Lake LV.19.MP8.IB-2 | ecosystem: Environmental > Aquatic > Freshwater >...
CCCCAGGACGGTCCACGCGGACGCGGCCGCGCGGTGACGCAGCGGGAGAATCGCCCACGGGAGGACCACCATGAGCGCGATCGAGGCAAGGGCGTACCACCAACCGATGCCACCGGGCCCAATCGCAACACCGGTGGCGTCCGTGGCAACCGTGGCGACGAATGCCCCGAGTGGCACGACAGCCGACCACGCCGCGAGGGTGAGGATCGTGGCCAGCCAGCCCCATGCCCGGAAGCGGCCTTTGTAGTCGTCCCGACGATGCCGCCGCATGAGCTTGATCGCTCCCGCAATGGCGGCGCCCAGCAAGAGCGAGAGCACGGCCAGCCACGAGTGCAACGGCAGCGGTGCCCGCGGATCGATGGCCCGCTTCACAACGGCAAGGGTCCCCGCAAACCGGCCTCCCTCCTCGAAGAGTTGACGGCCAAAGAGCGGTCCACTCACTGCCAAGGCAATCGCGCCACCAACGCCACCAAGGATCGTGAGCGACGCAAGCATCAGCCCACCGAGTGTCGTCGGCAGCCGTGTGGCTAACCCTGGGTGCCGCTCCGGACGTGCGGCGTCGTCATACGCCGCAGCATGGGTGGCCGGCGTACCATGTTCGTCGTTCACGGCCGCTGGAGCAGCCGAACGATTCCAGGACGCCACGAGGCGGCGGCGCTGGTCGCGGCGCGCGGGGGTGGCGAGTGCCATGGGTCCGACTCGAATCCTTTCGTGGGGGGGCAGGACGATCCATCGTCCTGCGTGAACCGAGCGGCAAGGTGCTGCGCGCACCGCCGCCGATCCACCTGCCAGTGTTCGTCTTCCTGCCAGCGCCAGATTCAGTGCCCTTTCGCTGGACGGGAGAGCGGGCACGTCCCGCAGGTTCGGTCTGCCAGGCACGGCCGCGAGAATCGGCGCCAGCCGCAGAGTCGGGTTTGGGCGAGGTCATTTGCCCGTCGGCTCGTGCCAGGCTACGATCCGGCGGCAACCATCGGTATGTCTCGAGCCGGTCCATTTCCGACCAGGAGTTTTCATCATGGCCTACACACTTCCCCCTCTCCCCTACGCCTTCGATGCGATGGAGCCCTGGATTGATGCCCGCACGATGGAAATCCATCACGACAAGCACCACGCGGCGTATGTCGCCAACGTCAACAAGGCGCTCGAGGGGCACGCAGCCCTGGCGGCTCTCCCGGTTGAGAAGCTGATTGCGGACCTCGAGAAGGTGCCCGAGGCAATCCGCACGACCGTTCGCAACAACGGCGGTGGGGACGCCAACCACACGCTCTTCTGGGAATCGCTCGGCAAGGGCAAGGGGGGTGAGCCAGCCGGCCATCTCGGCGAGGCCGTCCGCAGCGTCTTCAGCAGTTTTGAGAACTTCAAGACAGCGTTCAGCGACGCCGCGATGAAGCGCTTCGGCAGCGGCTGGGCATGGCTTTCCCTCGATCCCCAAGGAAAGGTTCTCATTGAGAGCACGGCCAACCAAGACAGCCCGATCATGCATGGCAACGTGCCGCTCCTCGGGATCGATGTCTGGGAGCACGCCTATTACCTGCTCTACCAGAACCGCCGGGCCGACTACGTCGCTGCCTTTTACAACGTCATCGACTGGGACGCGATCGGCAAACGGTTCGCCGAAGCCAAAAAGTAACCCCGCTCCCCCAGTCTGCCTCACCTTCGAACGACAGGCCCGCGGCAAAAGCCGCGGGCCTTTTTCATTGCAATTGACGCGACCCAGGGCCGATTCCTATTCCATGGGTCGCCGCGGCGGGTGCCGCAGCTTTACCGGTTCGCGCGGAGGCATTCGCATGGTCAGGGTCTGGGTCAGGGTCTGGCAGAGTAGGCAGGACGTGGTCGGTCGTTTCGGCCTCGTCTTTCCCGCGCTCTTGGTGCTGGCCGCCTGCGGCTGCAAATCGAGCTCGTGGTCATCGCGACCCGCGTGGATGGGTGGCGCGCCATCGGGTTCCTCGCTCACGTCGGCCCCGTCCTTCGACGGCGGGATTGCGAAACCATCGGAAACCGCGAAGCCCTATCCCACGACCAATACACCCGACGGTTACGTCCTCACCGACGCGACGAAGGCCGGCGCCACCAAGCCTTCCGCCTCACCGTCTGCAGTCACCTATGGATCCACGCCGCCCGCTGCGATGCCAGCCGCCGCGGCCACGCCGACGAAACCTGCGGCGATCGCAGCCCAGGTTGGTCCCTACGCGCCGCTGCAGCAGACGCCGTCCGATCCCGCTGGAGCGGTCACGGCAGGCCTGGCAGCCGCGCCTGCTTTTGGCGCTTCACCTACCTCACCGACGCCGCCGCCGGCGAGCGATCGCTTTGCTGATGCCCGTGGCGGTGGCTGGGGTGCCACGCCGCCTGGGCAGCCACCTGCAGCTACCCAGGCCACAGCACCAATGGCTGCTCCACCTTCGGCGCCACCGGCTGATTCCCGCTACGGCGCTGTGACAACCAGCCGTTTCTCGGCAGGGACGCCAGCCATGCCGCCCGCTGAGCCAATGCCCCAGCCCCAGTGGTCACCTACGCCTCCACCCACCGCGCCCGCAGCCGTACCACCACCTGCCACGCCCGCGCCGTCTGCCGATAGCTCGCTCCCTGGGGCTATTCCTCCCCCCACTCGAAGGCCAGATCCTGGCTACCGTCCCGGGGGCACCTCGAGCTACCGCCCCACACGGTCGCTCCTGCCCGGTGAGGATGGGATGAACCCCGTACAGCCCGTGTCGTTCGAAGCACCGCCGCAGTAGCTGCGGTCGACCGCCCGACGATCCCACAGCATCGCCGTGATAGATTCCGGTCATGACGCGACGACTGTGGTGTGCCGTTTCGGTGATGCTTTTCACGGTCTGCTCGTGGGAGGGCATAGCTCCAGCGGACACCACCGCCCCCGACGGGCCGCTGCCACGGATTTCCCTGGCCGGCACCCTCAGGCTCCCCGACACCGCTCACGGCCTCAACGGGGAGCCCCTTCCGATCACCGGCCTCAGCGGGATCACATGGCTTGGTGATGACCGCTACGCGGCCATCATGGACAACAGCGACCGCTTGATCATGTTTCGCCTCGAGTGCCAAGCTGACGGCAGCCCGCGCGCGGTGCAGGATCTCGCGATCGTGGTCCTCGGCCGCGTTCTTGATTACGAAGATCTCGCCCCCTGCCCCGATCGACTCGCCGCGCGAATCGCCCGCCGTCAGCAGGATCGCGGCCAGGAGGTTCCCCGCCGCTGCGTTCTGATCTGCGAAGAGTCGACGCCCGCCATCCGAGCGATCGACCTCGCCTCTGGTGCCTTGCTCGGTATTGTGCCCATTCCCGCGATCTTCAACGCCCAACGGTCAAACCGTGGGCTCGAGGCCTTGGCAGTTGATCCTGACGGGGCGCATGTCTGGACCGCGAATGAGGAGGCGCTCCCTGTGGACGGGCCGCCCGCCGTGGAAAACGAAGGAACGGTCGTGAGGCTCGCGCGGATCGCGATTCCCGATGCCATCGACGCCCATGAGCATGGTACCGTCGAGTTCGCCTATGCCGTTGATCCACCCCATCGCTTTTTCAGCGTCGCTGCTGGGGGCGCACTCTCGGGCGTCGTCGCGCTCGTGGCCCTCGGCGACGACCGGCTGCTTGTCCTCGAGCGATCAGGGGCGCCGGGACTACCCCCCTTCGAAAGCCGAATCCATCTCATCGACGTAGCGCGGGCCACCGACGTGTCGGGCATCGCCGGCAAGCTCACCGAGCGAGCCGATCTCCATGTCGCGAAGACACCGCTTTGGCGAGACTCGCTCGGCTGCAACCTCGAGGGCCTCTGCCTTGGCCCGCGCGTGAACGGCGGTGGCCGGCTGCTCGTGGGCGTGGCCGACAACGGTGGGCTTGGCACACCCAATCAGCTCGTGACGCTCGTGATGCACGAAGGGGCGGAAGCCTTTGACGCGTCGTGGATCGGAGCGGCCGCCGCCCTCGCGGGCGCAACGCTCCTCGCCCTTCGGCTTACCAGCCCATCACCATGTTCGACTCGATGACCTTCCGAGCCCGATCGAGGTCATCGCCGGTCTCGTGCATATAGAGCCGGATCGCGTGGACCTTGTCGCCAGCCGCCTTCGACAGGCAGTCGCGGGCCGTGTGGCAAGGATCAATCCTCGAATCCGTGAGGCCAAGGGCCGACTTGGAAATCACCCAGGTATCCCGAGGGCGGCGCGTCAGCCGCACGATCTCCTCGCCCGGGTAGGCGTCTTCAACGACCGCGCCAGCGGCTGCCTCGTCGGGTGCCCACGAAATAATGATGTGGGCGCTCGTCTCGATCTCGAACAGTGGCATTGCGACTCCTCCTCGACGGAACGCCCGAAGGCTACGGGACAAGGCCGGCGGCGTCAAACTTGCCGATGCGGGGCATGGCTTCCCTGAGGCCGAGTGGCTATGTCTGACCTCGTGCTGGAGCGTACACTTTCAAAGGTTTCACGACTGGCCTCGGCACGATCCACCATGCGATACGACAGCCTCGGCTTCCCGATTCCGCCGGACTTCGACCTCCCGGACACGAACGGCGATGGCTCGCCTCCGCGCAGAGCCGATCGACCGCCGACGGCCGGCCCGCTGAAGCGGGCCTTCGTGGTGATCATGCTTCTCGGTGTTGCTGGCGCCACGGTGCTAGGACCAGCGGTGCTCCCGACGGTACGGAACGCCGTTGTCCGTTGGTCGCTCGAGCGTGCCATCGTGTCGGAGGGCCGCGGCGACGTGGGTTCCGCGATCACCGAAGTGAGTCGTGCGATCGACTGGACGGGCGGGTCAGATAGCGCGGTCCTGGCCCAGAGCCAGCTCTTGTGCTGGCGGGCGATGCTTCGGATCGAGAACCTCGACGCCGCTGGGGGCCTGGCAGACGCCGACACGGCCGCGGCAGCCGCCCCGACCGACGTTCAGCCCCAGCGCATCCGAACCATGGCCCTTCTGATCCTTGGTCAGACAGACGCTGCGATGGCCACCGCACAAAGCGTCGTCGACCTCGCCGGCGAAAATGACCCCGAAGCCCTCAATCACAGGGCCTATTTCAGGGCCCTCGCCGGCCGCGATCTCGAATCGGCACTCACCGACATCAACCGTGCCCTCGCCGGCTCAGGCGGATCGAGCGCGAATCTCCTCGACACACGTGGCTACATCCTGCACCTTCTTGGCCGCCATCAAGAAGCCATCGACGATCTCACCATGGCGATCGATTCGGCCACGGACGATCGCAGCCGGCTCCTCATGCTCGCGGGCCACGTCGATCACGACGAGCTCGCCTACCGCCTGCGATCCGCAGACCATGCTCTGGCCGTCATGCATCACCACCGTGGCCTGGCCTGCCGTGAGCTCGGCCTGGAAGGGCAGGCGGAACAGGACCTGGCCATCGCCCAGAAGAAAGGCTTTGATCCGGCACGCGGCATCTTCTGAGTGCGGCTTTGCGTTCGCGGCGGCGGCGGTATACTTCGTCCGACCTATGGTGGAAGACCCGGGGCTGGCTCCGGCCGGCACACGGGGGTGTAGCTCAGTTGGTTAGAGCGCCAGCCTGTCACGTTGGAGGCCGCGGGTTCGAGTCCCGTCACCCTCGCTTTCCACCCTCGGGCCTTTCCGGATTCCCGTGAACCTCCCCGCAACGGCTGTCGTGACCGGTGCGGCCAGTGGCCTTGGCCGGGCAATCACCGAGCGGCTGGCTGCCGACGGCTGGACGATCGCAGCCGTTGATCTCGAAGCAGCCCTGGCACGCCAGCCACTCCCTCCGGCCGCCCAGGCTATTGTCGGTGATGTCCGCGATGCCGACTTTTGGCGGCAGCTCCACGACCGGCTTCGGGCTGCATGGCCATCGCTCGGTCTGCTCGTGAACGCCGCCGGTGTCGGCGCCACCGGTGAGGTGGGTTCTTTGCCGTGTGAGCAGTGGCGTCGGGTGCTCGACACGAACCTGCTCGGGACGGCGATCGGATGCGAGACGTTCCTTCCATGGCTTCGCACCGCGAAGCGGTCGCATGTGGTGAATGTCGCGTCGATCGCGGCGATCCTCGCACCCCCGTCGATGGCGGCCTATGCGGCGAGCAAGGCGGGGGTGGTGGCGCTTTCGGAGGTGATCGCCGCGGAATGTGATCGCGGGCGGCCAGGCGTGACCATCGTCTGCCCGGGCTTCTTTCAGTCGGGCCTCCTCGACTCCTGGCATTTCATGAGTGACCTCGAGCGGCGCGAGGCTGCCCGGCGGATGGCGGTGACTCGATGGACGAGCGACCGCGTGGCCGAGCGGGTGTTGACGGCGGTTCACCGCAACCGGCGGTATGTCGTCGTCGGCACACGCGCGCGCTGGCTTTGGCGACTCAAACGACTCGCGCCTCGGGCCACCACGGCGCTCATCAACCGCGTCTACCGCCGCCTGAAGTGATTGGCGGGCGGGGGGCCAAGGTGGCATCGCCCGCGCTCACGCCAGCCCATCCAGCCAGGCACGAAGCTCGTTTTCGTACTCGCTCGCGAGGCCACCCACGATGAGCTGACGATGGAAGCTCGCAGCGCCCCCCTTCCTGTGATCGGCGTCCTCGGCTGTCGGAAACCGACGGGCCGGATCGGGGGCGATCATGCCTCGGCAGAAGTCCATGAGAAGCTCGTTGCAAGTCACTTCCGTGGGAAGCATCTGCGGGAGCCGATGGACGAGCGAACGTTTCGCCTCGAGGAGGTCGCGGAACGACTTGAGCCCGGCAAAAGCGGGCTGACCCGAGAGCATCTCGATGAGCACGTAGCCGAGGCTCGCAAGGTCGCTCCGGGGCGTGTTGTCGCGTCCCTCGAGCACCTCCGGGGCCGCGTAGGCTGGTGTGCAGGTGCGGGTGGGAGGCAGGTCGTCGATGGCGTGCGCCGAGCCGATGTCGATGATCTTCGCGTTGCCGGTTCTCTTGACCATGATATTCGCCGTCTTGATGTCGCCGTGCACGATCCCTTCGCGGTGCAGCGCGGCCAGCGCCGCAAGGCACTCCCGCATGATCGCGATGGCGACACCAGGCTTGAGCCGCGACTGCCGTGGCCCGGCGGTCACGCAGACGTTGTTGAGGTACGTCCAGCGGTCATCCGTGACGCTCGCCCGCGTCTGTTCGAGCAACTCGGGAGCCAAGAGCCGGGAGAGGTCATAGCCGTCGATCCACTCCATCTCCATGATCCGGATGCGTCGCTGCTCCACGAAATTCTGCACGTCGAGAAGGTTGTCCTGCTGAATCTGGGCCACGCGGGCGGCGACGGAGGCGATCCGATCCATGGCCTCCATGTAATGGCTCTCGGTCTCATACCGCTCCGGAGAAAAGATCTTGAGGGCCACGGGGAGCGTGAAGTTGCCGGCGCCCCGCCGTGTTGTCAGATACACGACGCCCTGCCCTCCCGCACCGAGCCGTCGGGAGAGAGTGTGGTACTCCGTCCAGTTGAGCCGTCCGGAGCCGACGATCTCCGTGTACCGCGCGAGAAGGTCCTCGGGGCAGTGCGTGCCCACGTCACCCGCGGCGGGGATCGTTGGGCGTTCCTCACGAAGGATTGTTGTGCTCATTATGGTGGCCCGTCCTTGAACGCGTCGCCGGACATGGCAACGCCGTGCCCGTATGCCTGGTCACTCGTTTGAGGCGGCTCGGGAAATCCCAGCCGCTTGTCCACGAGGTTCCGAAGTGGTTCCCCTCGAATGTACCTTCGGAGATTGTCGCAGAAAAAATCGGTCATGGCATCGATCCGGCGGCCACTCTGTCCTGCAACGTGGGGGGTGATGATGAGACGCGGCGCCGTCCAGAGGGGGCTCGAGGCCGCCGGAGGCTCCTCGGGCGTGACATCAAGGGCCGCCGAGTCGAGGTAGCCGCTTTCAAGGGCAGCGGCAAGGGCTGGCGCACTTACGAGTGGTCCGCGAGCCACATTGACAAGAATAGCGCCCGGCTTCATTTGGGCAATCGCCGCGGCGTCGATCATACCGCGGGTGTGTTTGGTCAGCGGTGCGCAGAGAAAGAGGATGTCGCTGGCGGCGAGCACATCTGGGAGCGTTGAAGGTGGTCCGAGAAATTCGACCCCCGGTGGCCGACGGATGGGATACCAGTCGGTGGCCATGATGCGCACGCGAAACGGTGCCAGCACGTCCGCGAGCCGGCGTCCCACGCCGCCCAGGCCGACAATCCCCACGGTCGCTCCCGTGAGATCACGCGTGGGGCGGCGCACGAATTCGCGGTGGCTCTGCTGCCCGAGGAAGAGGGGGAGGCGACGCGTGCAGGCTATCGCGAGCCCAAGGGCGTGTTCGGCCACCTGATCGGCGAGCACCCCAGAAGCGCTCGAAACCACGATGTCGGATTCGACGACCTCGGGCACGAGGCAGTGATCGAGCCCTGCGGCCGACGATTGAATCCATCGCAGGCGACCCGCGGTGACGACGTCCCGCCACGGCACGGGCACTTTCGGATGGCCACAGAAGATGTCGGCGGCCGGGAGCTCGGTCGCAACGCGTTCCTGGCCAGCGTCCACGATCTCAGCGGCCGGCGCGACGGACGCGATCTCCGAGATGTGGCGAGGCTCGACGGGATAACAGAGGACGATCCGCATGCAGGAATCGGTTTTCGCAGCCGCGTGGGATTTTTGGCAAGTCAGTCGGCCTCAGACCTGGCGCCCGCGGCCGAAAGACGCTCTCGGGGCCGCGGCGAGATGCGTTGCGCCAAGGGCTTGCCGACAGCTTCATTCGAGGTTCAACTACGAAGAAGTTTCAAAGTCGCCTTGTTTCCCGCTGCAATCGGCCCATGCGATCCACGATCCTCGCCCTCGTCGCGCTCGCATTTCTCAGGATCGTGGTGGGGCTCCACTTCTTCTTGGAGGGCGTGAGCCACCTTCAGGACCCGAATTGGTCGAGCACCGGATTTCGAAAGGCGGCTGTTGGACCATTGGCCGATCGTTACCAGGCCCTCCTCCCGCAGACGGGCGACTGGGTCGGAACCCTCGGCGCCCCCGACCACACTCCGATCGACGAGGCCGTCGCAGCCTGGGAATCGAGCGTTGTGGCCATCTGGCAGAGCAGCCTCGATGAACGGCTGCGGGTTGCTCCCCTGACCGGCGCCGCGCTCGCGTCCGAGAAAAAGGCGTTGGAAGCGGCTCGCAACGACCTCGCATCATGGCTCAAGAGCCTTCGCCCCGAGCTTGTCGCCTATCGCCTCGAGGTGCAACGGCTCGCTGAGACGGAAGGCCGTTCGGCGTCCCGCGAGGTGCCGTTTGAGCGCGCCCGCGTGGCGAAGAAGCAGAAGGAGCTCGCAGGGAAGGCGTCGGCCTGGATGGCAGATGCCGAGGCGTTCGGGCGCCGGCTTGCGGCCGCGTGGGACGCCGATCTCGACCCGGCGGCCAGGAGTCGGGTTGCGGCGGCTGCCCCGCCCAGTCCGCTCTGGAAGGCGGATCGATTCGTGAGCTGGTCGCTCACCACGATCGGCGCCTGCCTGGTGCTCGGCCTCTTCACCAAATTCAACGCCATGGGGGCCGCCTGCTTCCTCGTGACCGTCGTGGCCTCTCAGCCGTTCTGGGTTCCGGGCGCTCAGGCCACCTACCCCCAGTGGGTTGAACTGGCGGCTCTCCTCGCGATCGCCACCCTGCCATCCGGTGGCTGGAGTGGCCTCGACTATTTCCTCCAGCCGTGGCTGGAGTCCTGTTGCCCGCTGACCGCCTGCTGCGCCGGAAAGCCGCCGCGCGGCACCGCCTGACACGTCCATTTCGTCGCAGTGTTTCGACCCGACCAGTGTTTCGACCCGACCAGTGTTTCGACCCGACCAGTGTTTCGACCCGACCAGTGTTTCGACCCGAGGTGATCCGATGAACCTGAACGAGCAACAGAAGAAGATCGGCAAGGAGAACTTCGCCGAGGCCGTGGGAATCACCCGCCGCGACTTTCTCGCCACCGTGACCGCCGGCGCCGCAGCCGGTGCTGGACTCGGGTCGCTCTACTTCGGGTATGGCAAGAGCGCCGGGGACCCTCTCCGGGTTGGCGTGCTGGGCACGGGCGACGAAGGAGGCGTGCTCATCGGCGCGATCAGTCCTGATTACATCCGCGTGGTTGGGATTGCTGATATCCGCCCCTACAACCGTTTCCGTGCCTTCCACGGTGATGGCTCGAGCCCGAGCGCGGTGAAGGCACGACCTGGCCTGATGGCCAAATACGATTGGACCAGCGAAGACGCGGCCCGCCGAAACGTGAAGGTCTATGAGGCGTACGAGGATCTCCTCGCCGATCCTGATGTCGAGGCCGTGATCATCGCGCTGCCACTTCATCTTCATTCGGTGGCGGCAGTGAAGGCCATGCGAGCCGGCAAGCACGTGCTCACTGAGAAGCTCATGGGTCACAGCGTGCGGGAGTGCAAGGAGATGAGTCGCGTCTCCCGTGAGACTGGCAAAATTCTTGCGACAGGCCATCAGCGGCACTACAGCATCCTGTACGACAACGCGGTTCACACGATTGGGACGGCCGGGTTGATCGGCGACGTCCACTCGATCCGGGCCCAATGGCATCGCGGCAACGTCCCTGGGAAAGATTCCTGGAAGCCGCCGATGCCTGGTGACGAGGCGATCGTCAAGCAGCTCGCGAGTTTGCAAAAAGCACTCGACTCGGCTGCTCCGGCCGATATCGATGCGCTCCGCAAGCGGGTCGCCCAGGCTGAGAACCAGGTTCTCGACGCGAGCGTCGATGCCGCCAAGTTTGGCTATGGCTCCATGACGCTTCCCGACGGCTCCACCCGCACGCCTCTCGAGGAGCTTATTCGCTGGCGGCTCTGGCAGCGAACGGGTGGCGGACTCATGGCCGAGCTGGGCAGCCATCAGCTCGATGCCGCGGGCATCTTCGTCTCGGCCACGCATGGCAAGGGAAAGAAGATCAAGCCGCTGACGGTGATGGCGGTCGGCAATCGGAGCATTTTCCCGGCCGATCGCGAGATCGACGACCACGTCTACTGCATGTACGAATACCCTGCTCCCGGCTACTTCGACGAGGCGGGCAACGTGGCCGATCCAAACAAGAAGATCGTCGTCACCTACTCCTCGATTAACGGCAACGGGTTCGGGGGCTACGGCGAAGTCGTGATGGGCACGGCGGGCACGCTCATACTCGAGCAGGAGCAGGACGTGATGCTCTACAAGGGCGCGGAGAAGGACACACGTGTCACCGTCAAGAAGGGCAAGGATGGCGCAAACGCACTCGACACGACCGAGAGCGGCGCCGGCCCTGCCCTGTCTGCCGCTGCTGGCGGCGGCGATGCTGCCCCCTCACGCGGCTACACCGAGGAGATGGAGCACTGGGCATGGTGCATTCGCAATCCTTCTCCCGAAAACCAGCCTCGATGCAAGCCCGAGGTGGCGATCGCCGACGCGGTCATCGCGCTGGTGAGCAATATCGCGCTCGCCAACCCGACAACGCAGTCGCGAATCGAATTCCAGAAGGAATGGTTCGATATTGCGAGCGATGCGACGCCCGAAGGGGCGAAGCCTGACCCGAGCCGCGGGTTCTATTCCGCGTAGCGTTCCTCTGGGCCGGCTTTTTGGAGCTGTCAGGAGCCCGGCACGTACCGACCGCCGTCGATCATCCAGCGATAGCCGCTGGTGTGCATGACGCGTGCGGGTGCATCCGCGTGCCATTCCCACCGTTCGCGGGTGGTGATGTCATAGACGCTCGACACGCTGGGCGTGGGCCCAAGCCCCCATCGACCATCCGCATCGAGTTTCAGCATGGGCCGAGCTCCTTGGATGGTCATGAGCCTGGCAAGCTCCGGTGCCCGCTCCTCGAGAATCCGCATCCGCTCGGCCTCGGTGCCGCGAAGGTCGAACATCCTGGCCGGCTGCACGGAGCCCTCTCCCATAGCGTAGTGAAGGCCTCCCCTCGCGTCGGCCTTGCTCCACACCCACTGGCCAGACTCCCGGTTGAAGCGGCTGTAGACATGACCGGGCCGGAGCGTGGCTGGTGGCATGGCTTCGAGCGTCTCGGTGGCGAGATCGTAGCGGTACACCTTTCCGCGATCGCGACCGGCATCTTGATCACCCGCCGCCTGAGACGCCTGAACGGGCGGCCGATCGTCGGCCCGCAGAAACCCCGGGAAAGGAGCCAGGGCGATGAGAAGGAGAGCAAAACGCATGACGAAAGCTCCGCGAAAACGCCAACAGCCGCATCTCCCGCGGCTGCGAGAAGCACGGCTGTCGGACTACCCCCACGGGGAGTCGAACCCCGGTTTTCGGATTGAGAACCCGACGTCCTGGGCCACTAGACGATGGGGGCGCTTGGGTTGGATTGTTTGCTAGCTTGGATTGTTTCTAGCTTGGATTGGCTTGGCTTGTTTCTAGCAGTGTCGGCGGGCGAGTCAAGCCAACTTGACACCCCTCCGGAGGCTACGGATTCATGCGATTGTGCGGGCGCCGCGGGGCCGCGGCCCCCCCGCCATTTCCGTCGCTCGCCCGGTCACCGGTCGCCGCGCGGCCAAAAAAGCGTAGACCGCCGGGACCTCGACCGACCGATCGCGAATCCCGCGACGACTGACGCCGACGCAGCGGCCGCCACGAGTAGCCAAAAGCGTCGCCGCTGCACATGCCGCGTAGCCGCCCGCTGCTGGACGGCCTCGAGCTGAAGCGTTGCTTCGTGGAGCCGGCCCGTGACCCCTTGGGCTCTCGCAGGAATCGTCGCAACCCCAACGGCTCCGCCACCACCCGTGGTCACAGCTCTGAACGATACAAACGTTGTCTCTGCATCATTCCACGCCAGGGGCGAGTCGCCGTGCCGATGGACCAGGCCGAGCTCCTGTTCGATCGCATCAACGGCCTGAAGCAGTTCGTTCGGCGATGCGAATCGACCCGCTGGATCCTTGGCGAGGAGCTTCTCCACGATGCTACACAGCCCAATCGGCAAGCCAGACCGCACGGCACTCAACGGCCGCAGCGGCTGCTTGATGTGCGCCATGACAACCGCGATCGGCGAGGATGCGCTGAACGGTGGCTGGCCGGCCAGCAGGTGGTAGAGGGTGGCGCCGAGAGAGTAGAGATCACTCCGGGCATCCACACGTCGTCCTTCCCCCTGCTCCGGGCTGATGTAGAGCGGCGTGCCGAGCGTCATCCCGTCCCGCGTGAGGGCCAGATCCTCCGACGCCACCCTCGCGAGACCAAAATCGGCCACCTTCACGTCTCCTGCTGGCGTGACAAGAAGGTTCTCCGGCTTGATGTCACGATGGACGATTCCCTGCTGTGCGGCGCGAACGAGGGCCGAGCCCACTTGCGCAAGGACCGTGAGCGCCTGAGCCGGGTCGAGGGGGCCACGGCGATCGAGCCAGTCCCGGAGCGAGGGCCCCGCGACATACTCCGCCACGAGGAAGTGGAGGCCATCAATACATGCCACCTCATGCACCTGCACGATGTGGCCATGCACGAGCGCGGCGGCCGCCCTCGCCTCCTGCTCGAATCGCTCGACGGCACCTGCATGGCGGAGGGTTTCAGGCCGGAGTACCTTGACCGCGACATGCCGGCCGAGTGACGTCTGCTCTGCGAGGTAGACGTCGGCCATGCCGCCACTTCCCAGCCGGCGGACAAGCCGGTAACCTCCAAGCCTTCGGCCGGAGAGATCATCGGCTGCGGTCTGTCCCACGGGATGGGTTTCCATAGATCTTCGAGTATCGGCCGTCCGTGCCGACGCGGCAAACCCGATCCAATTCGCCCCTTGCCCCTTGAGGAGTTTCTCATGCCAAAGCCGTCTGCCGCCGCCCTCCAGAAAGCCGCCCGGGAAATCGACCTCGACGGCTTTGACTACGAACTGACCCTCGAAACCAACCACGGCGCAATCAGGATTGCTCTCGATGCGGCATTGGCCCCGGGTCATGTCCGGAACATGGTGGCCCTCGCCGAGAGCGGCTTCTATGACGGCGGCTCATTCCACCGCATCATCAAGGGCTTCATGATCCAGGGAGGCTGTCCGCAAGGGACTGGTACCGGCGGCCCTGGCTACACCATTCCAGCCGAGTTCAATGCCACGTCACACGAGCCCGGCGTGCTTTCGATGGCCCGCACGAGTGATCCCGACTCCGCCGGAAGCCAATTCTTTCTCTGTCTCGAGCGCGCCCCCCACCTCGACCGACAGTACACCGCCTTCGGACGAACGGCCGACGCCGAGAGTCTGGCCGTCGTCAAGAAGATCGGCGTCGCACAAACCGGTCATCAGGACCGTCCCGTCAACCCCGTCGTGATCGAGAAGGTGACCGTGAAGCGATCACCAAAGGGTTCGTGATCCCGGGCTCCCACTCGCTCACGTCACGGGGTCGTGGCGACGACTGCCACCCATGAGCACCCGAAGACCGAGCACGACAAGGGCCACGCCGCCGGCCGCCGCGAGAAAATCAGGGCGTCGCGGCGCACCCATCAACTGCTCGAACCAGCCGGCCGGAGCGAGCGGTTGGTCAGGGAGCCCGAAGGCGACATCCTGCGACGGCGCGGCCGAGTGCACCATGTGCGGCCCCGCCACTGGCAGCGAAGGCGACGCATCGACCTGGGTCGAGCGCCGCACCGGGAGGTCGCCCCCATCGGCCAGCGCCTGCGGCGTGGCCGCGCGGCCAATCCCTCGATCCACCGCCAACGCATCAGAAAACTCGGCAATGGGCGTCGGGACGAACCCGCGTGATCCGACCGTCTCGAGGAAGGCACGGACACGCGTGGAGCAGCTTCCGATCGTGCGCCCATCACTCTCGCCAAAGAGAATGCCGGCGAGCTCACCGCGGTCATTGAAGATCGGTCCGCCTGAGTCTCCTTGCCTGGCCCGCGCACGAAGCTCGACAAGCTCCTGCGGGTAGCCTGTGCCCGGAGAAAGAAACTCAGTGCATGGCCCCGATTCCTCGCGGTAGGGGCCACGGCCAAAACCGGCGATGGTGAGCGAGTCACCGATTGTCGGCGGAGCTCCGGCAATCTGAACAGGTGCTGCCTTCGGCTTCCAGATGACGAGCGCCGCCAGGTCCCAGGCTTCGTCCCAGCGAACGACGGTGCCAGCCGACTGAAACCCGTCCGGAAACTGAACGAGTACCGCCGAGCGACTTTCCCGAACGACGTGCCAGTTGGTCAGCACGAGTCCCTGATTCCGATTGATGTCAACGAGCACACCCGAACCGAGTGAGGTGCTCGACTGCTCCGGGGCGATGATGCGGGCGACCGCCGGATGGGGCGTCTGGCCGGTGAGCAGATAGTCGGCGAGATTCTGGGGTGTCCAGACGGCCGTGGCCTGACTGGCAGGTTCCCAGCCCCACGGAACGGCCTGGCCATGCGCGACTGACGCGATGAGCCCGACTGCGATCACGAGGGCGGAGCCAAGCTTCCGGCCAGTCCGACGACGCGTTGCAGGCTGTGGACTTCTCTCCTCGCCGGCAGCGCGAGCCAGATACGTGTTCGACATGGCTCTCTTCCTCCAGGGCCTGAGAGACGGTCAACGAAACAGGCCGCGGGCGGACTGCCTCCTGGATTCTCGATCCACGATCCGGCGCAGGAGCTCGCGACGGAGCTGCTGGCGTTCCCGGAGGGAATCGGGAGAGGGCGAAGGGACGGCTCTCGGCTGGGCGTCGAGCAGGCCGTGGGAATGGGTAGTCATGGGCGACGCTCCTGTCGGCGAGCGGCTCCCGGCCCGGAGCCGCATCAGTGAGAAATCGGTGCGAAACGTGTTCAGGCGGCAGAAATTTCGCAGCGGCCCATACCACCCGCCTCAGCGGCAAGGTTTGCCAGAGGGCTCGCTGCCTGAGCATCAGGGCGCACATTCGCCGCGGCGTGTTACAGCCGGGCGGTCAGCCGGTCTCGCGGGCTGGCCCTGGCGAGGGGGCCACGGCAAAGCCCTCGGCTCGCAACCGGTCGACGAGGGCCTTCACGTGGGCCCGATCTGCGGTCTCAACCGTCACCTCGACGCCCGTTGACGAGGCATCGGCGCCGGCGAACTGGCGATCGTGGACGATCTCCCGGATGCTCGCACCGGTTGCCGCGATCGCCGCGGCGAGCCGTGCTACGCCCCCAGGGCGGTCGCTGATTCGAGTGACAAACCTCCATCGCCGACCGTCGGCTGCAAGGCCGTGGTCGATCACTCGGTCGAGCATGGTCAGGTCGATATTTCCGCCACAGAGTAAGAGCACGACAGGCCGCGCGCCCGTCACCAACGCCGGGGTCACCATCACGGCCGCGAGTGCCGCCGCCGCCGATCCTTCGACGACGAGCTTTTCGAGCTCGAGAAGGCGAACAACGGCCAACGAGATGGCTTCCTCATCCACCGTCACAATCGTGTCTACGAGGGGGGCTGCCAGGGAGAACGCCACATCTCCCACACGACCAACGGCAAGACCATCGGCGAGGGTCGGCCTGATGGGCACGGTGACGGGTCCGCCGGCCGCGAGCGCCGCGGAATAGGCTGGTGCTGCCGCTGGCTCGACCGCCACGATGGTGATGTCTGGCCGGAGGGCCTTCGCCACGATCCCGACACCCGCGAGGAGACCGGCTCCTCCAGTCGGCACGACGAGCACACCGGCCTCGGGCACATCCTCGAGAATTTCGAGCGCCATCGTGCCTTGCCCTGCGATCACGTGGGGGTCGTCGAAGCCATGGATGAGCCTGAGGCCCTCACGAGCAGCGATCTCCATCGCTTTCACGCGAGCGTCGGCGAACGAATCGCCCTCGAGGATGACGTTGCCACCGAGCCGTCGGCAGGTGGCCACCTTGACCAGCGGCGCGAAGCGGGGCATCACGACGGTCACGGGAATCCCGAGCATCCCGCCGTGGTAGCAGAGGCCGAGCGCGTGATTGCCGGCGGAAGCCGCAATCACGCCCTGCTGACGCTGCGCCTCGTCGAGGAGCAGCAGGGCATTGCGGGCTCCACGCTCTTTGAAGCTGCCGGTCCGCTGGAGCAAATCGAGCTTGCACCAGATGGGGAGGCCCGTGAGTTCCGAAAGCGGCACACTCGCTGGGCAAGGAGTCCGCAGGATGCCCGAAGCAATGCGGGCATGAGCAGCACGCACGTCAGCGAGTGTCACGGGTGGTGTCATGGTGTGTGAAGTCTGGTGGGTGTGTGGAAGGAACGGACGTCGACCCAGTGCATACCCGCCCGCCGCGCGGCCTCGATCCCGAGACCGCTATCCTCCCAGACGAGACATCGCTCCGCACGGACCTGAAGGCGGCCGGCCGCTTCCAAGAATGGCTCGGGGTCGGGCTTGTGACGAGCTGTGTCCTCACTGGCTACGATCGTTACAAACGAGTCGGCCAGGCCGAGCCGCCCTAGGATCCGCTGGCAGACGTCGCGATAGCCGCCCGTGACCACGGCCATCGGTACGACACCGTGGCAGCGGCGGACGACCTCCACCACGGGACCGATCGGCAGGATGCCTTCGAGCTGGGAGAGGAACACCTCTTCTTTGCGGACCGCCGCCCCATCAAGGTCGATCGCCACGCCGGCTTCACCGGCAAGCGTGGAGAGGATATCGCGGGTCGGCCTTCCCCCGAGGGAATAGAAACGGTCCTCGTCAAACGGGATGCCGTGGGGCTCGGTGACGGCCAGCCATGCCCGGTAGTGGGCGGGCATGGTATCTGCGAGCGTCCCGTCGCAATCAAACAGGATGGCGTCGTAGTCCTGGAGATTCCACATGGCACCGCAGAATCCACCATTCATTGGGACAACTCAGGCCGGCCAGTGATACTCACTCCAGAAATGCCCTCGTTCCCAATTAACGCGATCGTTTCACTCCGCTCGAACCACTGCTGCCTAAAGAAGCAAAGAGAGCTGCTCGTTGGGAACCGGAGAGCCTGGCTGGTGCGACGTCGAGGATCGACGCGGATGCCTCCCGAATCGTCACAGGCACGACGAGCCGCTGATTCCCGCCAAGCTGCTGATAGACAACATTCAGAATGTTAACCGAGAAACTTTCGGTCGGCTCGCCGAATCTGTCTGGCCTTGTCCGAATACCGATGACCTGCTCCGACTGACCCGCCTGAAGGACGACACGCCCACTGTGGACGGAATTGAAGTCCCGGCCCCCGACCGCTGATCCATTGATGGTTCTGTAGAACACCGTCATGATCCAGCCGTTCGCCACTGGTATGGACGAAAAAATTCGGAACGAAGCAGTGTCACCTTCCAATACCGCTGGCGTCAGGGCCTCGATCAGAACGCCTGGTGCAACTGGCGGTGGAGGAGGTGACGTGCCGGTGTCGTCATCGACGATGATGACCGTCGTCTTCAAATTGCCCTTCAACAAGCCTGGTTGCGCCGACAGAATTTCGACCACAAAGCCTTCGTGCATGAACTCCGAGGCTCCGTTGGCAGCCACGCGGTCGCCAATGACCCGCACCGGAATTTGGGCGGAAGAACTTCCTGCAGGTACTTGGATTGTCCCTGTCCGGGCCAAGAAATCCACACCGGCGGCTGCCGGCTGGACCAATATTCCACCAGGGGCGACGACCGACGAAGACAGCGGCGCGATCCGATAGCTCAGTGTCACAATACGGCTGGTCGTCGGCGTGAATGTCACGGGCACATAGACGATCGTCGGATTCGTCGTGCCACCATCCCCTTCCGCAACGCTTACCCACTGCTGAGGAAGTGTGGCAGCTGGAGTCGCCCCACTCCCATCGTCATTCTTGATCACTCCAATGGCGAAGTCCAGCGAAAGGTAGCCGTTCTGATTCGGCGCCATCCTGAGCTTTACACGGAACGACTCGTTGCTCTCCTGAATCAAATCAGGTGTGACATTGATTGCGAACGTTCCCGTTCGAGCGCCGACGGGAATGACGAACTGGCTCGGCGAACCAACTGACACCGGCGAGAAGTCGACTCCTGGAGTCGCCTGACCTGGAATCTCCTCGGTCCAGTAGTTCACCGTGAGTGGGCCCTGAGGCGGCTTGTCGAGGTCATACCGAAACACAATCTGACTCGCCGCACCGGGATCTCCCTCCAGCCCGGAGCTGCCCGACACCGTGATCTTCGGCGGCAGATTGTCGTACGCCCATTTCACGGAGCCGAAGGCGTTCAATCGCAGATTGTCAGTCGCGGGAGTGCCGTTGATAAAGTGGACTCGTCCCGGGTTCGGATCAGGGACATTGCCCGCCCCGACCGGGAACGGGGAAAACATGTCATCTGGGTGATAGCCCGGCCTGCCCTGCGTCGGGTTTCCACTCTGCTCGGTGTACGTCAAGGTGGCGATGTCGTCGGCGCCCTCGAGAATCGCATTTCTCAGAAAGCCCACCGAAGGCAGGGACTTGGTAACCAGCAAGTAATGACCAGCCACAAATGCCGCAACGCCCGAAACGTAGGCTGCCGACATCGAAGTTCCCGACATCGACGCATAGCCCCCGTGCACCTCACCAACTGATCCAGGCACCATCGATTGCGGTTCCTCACGGTACGGCGAGAACCATTCAGGCGGGAAATTCATGAACTCATGCATCGGGTAGGTCCCCGTGCGAGTGGCACTACGGGGAACCGTCGACCAAATGTTCTCGCCGGGTGCAGCAATGTGAACACTGGGCCCCCAGTTCGAAAACCGAGAGAGCGTGTCTCGTGCCGTACTCGACGCAACGGCAATGACATTCGACGCCCCTATGTTCGCCGGATAGACATTCAGATCGGGGGTCATTTCCCACGCCGTCGTCTTGTCCCCCACGCCATCGGCGAGGACTGGATCCCGACCGTTCCCTGCAGCGGTCACAAAGAGGATGTCGTTGGCCGCAAGGAGGTTGATCGCCGCAACCATAGCCGGGTCGGGGGCAACGCCACGTGGACGCCACTCGTTGAAGCTCGCATTCGCGACGACAAAATTCTGACCGAAATCTCGCTTCAGCGAGACGATTCGCTGAGCGGCGTCGAGGAGGGCCGTACTCCCGGCGTACAGACCATTCTCACCAAAGATCTTGGCGGCATACAGCTTCACGTCCCAATTCACGCCCACCATCGAGCCGGATGTGCTCACCGGCCCCGAGCCATCCCCTCCGTGCGCACCGATGATGCCCGCAATGTGGGTTCCGTGAGAGTTATTGATTCCGTTCGTCGTGCCAAACTCCCAGGGCAGCGTGGTGTACCCCTCTGCCCCCAATCCCCTCGGAACTGGTCTTTCACGATCATCGAGTGAATTATCGGAGGAGTCGTACCCAAAGCGCTGTGTCACCGCAGAAACGGGCGTCATCACCCCATTGACCAGCGCCTGCTGGGGAACGGAGGCAGAATCTCGGTCCCAGATGTTGGCCTGGAGATCCGGGTGACGGTAATCGATACCGTCGTCGAGTACGGCGACGACGATGGCCGTAGTGCCTGTGAATGGTGCCTCTGGTCGAAAGTTCCATGCTTCATTCATGTCGATATCGGCATCCCGGACCCGAGGGAAATTAATACCCTCCGGAGACGTTCCGCCCGTAGGTGTCCCGGTGTTGTCCAGGCCCCACTGATACGATGGGTAGTAGGTGTCGCTCGGAGTCAAGGCCGCCTTCTGAAGAGCTGTCTCGGGTGAAATCTCAGTGATCCCAGCCCCAGTCGCCCATGCGGTCACGTCCTGGACAGAAGCTCCCGGAGTCACCAGATGATGGAGACCAAAGCCAAGAGATCGTGACGTCCACCCGTCCGGGACCGAGATGCCGCTTGCCGCTCCGTCGCCCCCCGGCAGCTGAACGATATAGCTGTCCCGAATCGCCAGCAGCTCTTCGCCCTGCCATTCAATGAGGGCGGTTGCGAAATCACCCGCCATCACCTGGCGCCGCTCCAACCTCTCGACACGAGGCCCAAAGCCGGAGGCTTTCCCTCTTTGCCGAGACTTCCGAGCCCTGAGGCGGTGCGGAAACCACTTGCGAGACATTTCAAACCTCCCATGGGTTCTCGGGACGCCAGCCAGGAAACTTTGGCGTTCTACGCAAACCATAGCTCTGCGGTTCGTATTCTGCAACGAATCGGCAAACCCGTCGGCGACTGGGATTTTCAACGCCCCTCCCGACAGGGGGGCGTGTATCCCCCGCTGCCTGCCACCAAAGCCCCAAATTTCACTCTGGGACACCTGCGGGAACTTCTACCATTGCGGGAACTTTCCCCGGAATGCTCAAGCGGCGACGTGGCCAAGGTCGATCAAAGATTCCAATCGTGCGGATTGTTTCGACGGCGGCATGCGTGCCGCCCAGACCGCAGGATTCGGAACCCGGGCGCAATCCGATGTGCAAGAGAACATCTGCCTTTCTAGACTACCAGACCATTGAACCGAGGCGACCTCACGGTTCGCTACGGCGAGCGTGCCTGGCACTCCTCCTGGTTGTCGCAGCCCACGCGGCGACCGACCCCGCTCATGCGCAGGGTCCGGGAGCGGGCCAGACTGGCGGCGTCCTGGCACCGATCCTCGTCAATGATGGATCAAACCCTGGCTGGCTCTACTACGGGGTCAATGGGGCCGATCGCGGGCTTGGCTATTTGGGAAGCTACATGACCCTCGGTGGTTTCATTCCGTACGCCGAGGATGATCTCGGGGGGTTCTGGTCCGCCGACCTTCGCAGCCACTTGAGCGAGTACGGCGGATTCTTCTCGAACTTCGGAATCGTGCGAAAGCAGTTCATCGGAGGCACGGTCCTCGGCGTAGGCGTCTTTTGGGACTACGACGGGGATGAGAACCAGTACGAAAGTACCACGATCACGGATGCCAGCGGGAGCTACCTGTTCGGCGGCGGGGACTCCTACAACCAGGTTGGGGTTTCGGGCGAATGGCTCACCGACTGGGGCAACCTTCGGAGCAACGGCTACATTCCGGTGGGGTCTACCGCGAGCACGATGGGACCGTTTGTTGGCAACTCTCTGCTGGCTGTCAACGGCATCAATTCAGCCCTGGGCGGTGCCGATCTTGAAGTCGGCGCCTACATTCCTGGGCTTGCAGACTGGGCGGGAATGGTCAGCGTCGGTGGATATGCCTTTGGCAATGCCCTCTACCAGTTCCCGAGCGGCGCGGATGTCGTCCCGTGGTTCGGCGGTGTCTACACACGTCTCGACATGACCTTCGTGGAGAACTGGGATTTCTCTCTTCAGGCAAATAACGATAGCTACTTTGACTGGACGGGTTTTGCTCGGCTCACATACAGGATGGGCGGGTCACGCCGTCGCAACGTGCCGGACCAAGTCGAACAGCCCATGATGCGAAACGAGCACATTGTTCGGGCCCATCAGGCGCCCGTTCAGGCGATCAACCCAACCAATGATTTGCCGTGGCACATTATCCACGTTGACAACTCGGCGGCTGTGACGGGCCCTGGAAACGGCACCTACGAGGCACCATACCGAGAACTGGTTGAAGGCCGCGATGCCGCGACGCAGCAGTTCGACGTGGTCTTTCTCCACGCCGGGAACAGCGCAGCAATCCCCTATTCGATTCCTGTGCCCCCCTCGAGTCCGCTCCTGAACCCGGATCCGAACGGCGGGCCACCGGTGTATCCGAATACGGCAATTGCCAACTCGTACTTCTTCAATGCTGACAATCAGTACCTCGTCGGCGAGGGCACGTCGCTCCGCCTCAATACCGTTGACCATGGGGCCATCCCTCTCGACAGCGGCCGGAAGGACGGACGCTACCCGATCGTCGCAAATCCTGCAGGGATAGCTATCGTCCTCACCGATCCAACCGGATTGGTCACCAACGCCACAGTTGATCACGTTGAGATCCGTGACTCGTTTGTGGGCATCTCGGACGGGCCTGGGCTGCCGACGAACGGCTATGCCTCGGTCAATGATGTCCGCATCGTCGGCACAGGGCCGTCACAGCGTGGCGTGGAGATCACTGGTGACTTTGGCGTTGGCATCTCCACGATCAACTTCACAAACATGCAACTGAGCAACCTTACCCGGGATGGCTTCGTGATCGACACTTCCAACAGCCAGGGCCTCGCGGACCCACGTGTCAACATCTCCGATACCACAATCTCGAACATCGATGGCGCCGGCATCATTGCCCGCAATCTCACGGGCGAAGGACGAGTGCGGGTAGCTACGACGATCATCAGTGACACTTCGCGACAGGGTATTCTCGTCGACAACGCCCAATTGAGCCTCTACCGAGGCGACATCCGACGCGCGGGTCTTGCCGGCCTCTCGGCGATCGAGACTTCGACGGTGCAGGTGTCTCAATCGTTCTTTGGCGAAGTGGATATTGGCGTGCAAGGTACGGCAAACGAACTTGGCAGCGAACTCAATCTGACGATCAACGACAACCTCTTTGTGCCAACCACGGTTGGAAATGGCATCGTCATCGCGACACCCAACAATACCGTCACTACCGGCGCTGCTGAGGCGTTCGTGAACATTATCGGAAACCGAATCATTTCCAATGGCACCGAAGATATTGTTCTCTTCGACGGCACGGGTGGCGGCGGAGTTGGTTCGGCTGACATCTGGATCAAGGCAGCAAGCTTGGCGAATTTGAGATCGATCAACGCCAACGCAACCGTGCTCAATGCCTTCCCCAACGATCCGTTCCCCACGGTTCCACCACCGCCGAACTACGATCCATCGCTCAATATTCCGCTGCCGCCCCAATAGTGTGGCGTGAACAAGGCGCCGGCTGAAACCGACATCACGGCACGCCGTCAGGGGACACGCGTTGGCCAACCGTCACAGTCGCGTGCGCACAACTTTCGCTTTGGATGACCGCAGTGTTCACCGCAAGACGGTACCAGTGGCTCCATGCCGCGGCATCCACGTCGGCCCGTAGCGATCGCTGCCGATGGGCTTCGAAGCTGTCTCGGAAATAGTCCGTGACGTTCCCTGTGCGACTGTTGCGGCTCGGCACGACACAGCGACGACAGACGTTCATCGCCTGGAACCGCACGGGCCCGATGGCCGCCGCACGTGGCTCGGGCGGTGGCAAATCGGCATAGGGATCGGCCGGAAGGCCGCCGGTGTCCTCCGCCCCCCGCGGGGCCAGCTCCCGTCGGACCGGACTCGCGAGCGTGTCCTCCCAAAACGCGTCGCAGCCACCGACTTCCAGATTCACGCGGAAGCGTCGACGGCACTCATCCAAGTCAAACCCAAACCAACGAGCCACCTCGACCAGCGTGGCCATGGAGACCAGGGTCGGACCGGGTGCGTCGCGATCATCGGGGAAGCCGCCGCCGTACCGCTCCATGAGAAGCACGCCAAAGCCCATGGCCTCTGAAAGCCACCCACATGGGCCATCCCGCCCTGGTACGAGCGGAAACCCGTCGGCCGCCAGATTGGCCAAACGATGGACACCCGGGATCGCGCCAGCCAGGACGGCTGCTGGATCGATCGCGAGTCGCAGCGTGTTGGCGGAAGAAAGGGAGGTGTCACCCGCGCCCGACCCAAGCCCCTCGATCCAGAACTCCGCCCGAATGGCGTGCACCAGCGGAGTCCGCTTGGCGTTGACGACACGCCCCTCCATGTCCACGAGTTGCCAGCGGCGGTCGTGTTCGAGCGATCCGGAGGGCAAGACGCGAGACGCCTCGACCACGACGCCGTCAAGGCTCTTGATCGGATACACGGTGATCCGCTCGAGGGCTGGCATCCTGCAGGTCACCTACATCCTGAAGTTGAACGTCTGCCACAACAACCGTAGGAGCCATTGGCCAACCGTGCGACTGCCTACCCGAATACGTGCCGTGCCCCGCATGCCCGGCGTCAATACGCCATCCGGGTCATCGAGCGTCATGAGAGCCTCATAGCTCGTCGAAATCGGGCGCTCTCTGCCGCTCTCATCGGTCTTGGTCGGTACGCCACCGCCAGACTTGCCACTCAGCCGCCCGGAGCCGTCCTCGATTTGACTCTCCGCAAGCGTGGTCACCTCTCCGGAGAACGTTCGCTCAGGAAAGGCATCGAACTTAAGATCCACTCGCTGGCCGCGTTTGACGAACTCAAGCTCCGTTTGGTCCACCACCATGACGACCTCAAACCGGTCGGCATCGCCCACGAGACACATGACGGTGCCGGCAGTGAAGATCGCCCCAAGGTTACGGTCGCCGAGCGCAGACCCTGTCCAGCTTGGGAGCCGACCGGAGGGGTCTTGCTGGGGCGGCACACCAGGCGCCGGAAGGACAACACCGTCCCGCGGTGCTCGAAGCACCAGCTCATCGCGGTTCTGACGTCTTCGCTTGAGCTGCTCAGCGATGCTCTTGAGCGTCTCCTCCACGGTGCCTATCTCAAGCCCCGCCGACGGGTCGGAAAACCGCTCTCGGAGCAGGCTGTCGAGCCGGGACTGGGACTGCGTTTCCTTCCCTTCGAGCTCGGCGATTTCGAGGTCGAGCTCGGGGCTCGTGAGAACGGCTAGCTTCTGGCCCTCACGGACGGCGCCACCAGGCTTCACGAGGAGCTGCTCAAGCCGACCGGCGACCGACACATACACCGTTTCCGCTCCGCGTGGCCGAAGCTCGGCCGGGCACCAGACCCGCTGAGGCAGTGGAATAAAGGCGATCCCAGCGGCAACACCTACCGCCACGACCGCCGTCGCG
>Ga0163152_10002571_pt1 | contig 25413 bp, 24 predicted proteins | sample OliLakLV19MP8IB2_FD_148635 | JGI IMG/M metagenome (GOLD analysis project Ga0163152, IMG submission 148635) | Freshwater microbial mat bacterial communities from Lake Vanda, McMurdo Dry Valleys, Antarctica - Oligotrophic Lake LV.19.MP8.IB-2 | ecosystem: Environmental > Aquatic > Freshwater >...
GCCGTGGTCGACATCCGGGATCAGCTCGATCCCTCGCTCGACGTCCGCCGGTTCCGCCTGACCGATTTCGCCTGGGGCGACTCCCAGATCGTCGTTCCGCCGAATAGAAGTTATTACCACACGCAGGTAAACCTCTCAGACGGCAACCTCCTGGACATCGACGCCGGCGTCAACGCCAGCACGCGCGAAGCCCACTGGACGTTCCGAACGCTAGATCCGAACACCGGTCAGATTCCCACCGATCCCCTGGCTGGTTTCCTGCCCCCCGACGACAGCACCGGCATCGGACAGGGCCACGTCGGGTTCACGATTCTGGCCGATCCAAACGTGCCGGCCGGGACGGAGATCACGAATACGGCTTCAATTGTCTTCGACACGAACGCCCCAATTATCACGAATACCGTTTCGAATACGCTGCGCGATGCGCTGGCGGATCTGACGATCACGAGTGCCGTCGTCGCAGCCGGCGAATCCGCGGTGCTGGAGGGCGCATCGGCCACGGTCATGGCGACCGTCACGAATCAGGGTGAGGTGGCTGCGCCTGGGCTGGATGTCCGGGTCTTTGACGGAGATCCCGACGCGGGCGGTGCTCTGGTCGGTACCGTCCAGCTCGTGAACGGCCTGGGGGTGGGCGCCACGGCGGAGGTCGGGATCCCCTACATCCCTTCGGGGGTGGTGGGAAGCCGGTCGCTGTTTGCGGTGGCGGACCGGGCGAACACGATCCGGGAGGCGGATGAGGACAACAACACGCTGCCGGTGACGGTGGCCGTCAGCGGGCGGAGTTACACGATTCACTATGCGGCCGGGGTGAACATGATTGCACCACCGCTCGCCGCCATCCCTGGCCTGAAGGCGCGGAATCTGGCTGATCGGATCGGGGCGTCCCTCGTGGTGGGTCTCGATTCGACCGGCGCCTTCACGTCATTCGTGCCGGACGTCATGTCCGGCGACGGGTTCGACATCGAGGGATCGCAGGGCTACATCGTGGTGGCGAACGCGGCCGGCAGCGCGACCTTTGACGGTGTGACGCACGAAGCCACCGTGCCGGTGCGGAGCGGAGTCAACATGCTGTCGCTCCCGCTCGATCCGGGGGAACCGTACACCGCGGGGGATCTGTGCACTGCGCTCGGTGCGGGACAGACGATCCGCTATGACACGGGGGCCCAGCGGTTCGTCACCTATATCCCGGGCTTTTCGGATGGCCAGGGATTCGAGCTTCAAGGCGGTGGCGGCTACCTGGCCACGACGGGCTCGGCCGTAAGCGCCGTCTTCACCGGCGCCGGATGGAATGGTGAGGGCCCGGTGATTTCGAAGGCTCCGGAACTTCTTTCTGAGTCCTCACCCGAGACTCCGGAAGGAGCCGCTGTCTTCGGCGTCGCCGGGGACGTGCTCCTGGCGACGGGCTGGGACACGCCCACTCATGCCGGGGCTTCGTATCGAATCGAGATCACGAACGCGCGGACCGGCTTCCAGGCGTCCTCGCGCTCCAGTGGAGATACCGGCCAGTACGGAGCCGCGCTGCTGGACGTGACGAACGCGACCAGCGTACGAGCCGGCGACGAAATCCGGGTGGACGTGAAGAGCCCGGCCGGCACGAAGCTCGGTGAAACCGTTTCGTATCAGGTGACGTCGGAGGACGTGAAGCACGGCTTTGCCCGGGTCGACGTGACCGCGTCGCGGGTCCCGGTGTTCAGCATACTGCATGCGCCGTTCCCCGAACCCATGCTGGAGAAGGCCCACATCCGCTTTCAACTGGCCCGGAAGGGAAGGGTCACGTTGCGCGTGTTCGACGTTGCCGGCCGTCTCGTCGACACGCTCGAGGACCGGGAACTGGAAGTCGGTTACTACGAAAAGGTGTGGAGCGGCCAGACGGCCGCGGGTCGGCGCGCCGCGGCCGGCGTGTACTTCGTTCGGCTGCAGGCTCCGGACTATGCCGCCGCCCACCGAGTCACACTTGTTTACTAGCTTTCGGTTCATCGTTCCGGCGCAGAGCCGGGGACACTTGCGGACACAACCGCGAAACTGACGGAGGACTCATGCGCTCACGCGTTGTGCTCGGAATGATCGGCCTGGGCAGTCTGGCTCTGGTTGGAGCGTCCTTCTCAACCATGACAACGGGAGTCCTGACCATCTACGGTCAAGCTTGGACAAACAAGCCCCAAGTGCCGGCCGGTGCGGGATTCACGGTCAGGGCCACGAATGTCACACAGGGGAAGACGATGTCGATCGTACTTGGCACCGAAGATGACGGAAAGTACGCGCTTGTATTCATTGACACGGTGAACAATCGTGTGGCGACGACGGGCGACGTCGTCGAAGTCACGCTTCTTGATACGAAAGGGAACCAGGTCGGGGTCATAGCTCAAGTAACTCTCGATGGCGCAATGATCAACACGCATCTCCTCGAACTGGATGTGAACCCCGGCGTGGTTCCGATTGAACTGACCACATGGGGGAAAATCAAAGCCCGGTTCTGAGCGCCGCGGGGCCATCTCCGAACTTCGCAGTGTCCGTACCTGCTTCGGTCGTTTGTTTTCAATGGCTTACCGCATCACTCATTCGCTGCATTCGGCCTGGTCCGCTGGAGAACACGGACAGAAAACGGACAGTGAAAACGCCGCTCCGCAATGCAAGGCGGAAACAGTTGGCGAGCGACACAGGCCCGAAGTGTCCGAAAATTGGAACGAGCTACAAGCTGGCTGCCCACAAGGACATCTGATAGGGTAGCGCATGATTGAAACGATCCACTTTCAGCTGCTGCCGGCCACGTTTGCGGGCTGGGTCAATCGTCGTCAGGCACTCGTGGTTGGATACCTGGTCGACGTCTGTTCGGAGGGCCAATTGGAAGTCCGTGATGTAACCTGATACGTTACGTGGTACAATAGTGCATGGCCATTCTGAAATTCAGGCACAAGGGCCTTGAACGGTACTTTCTACGGGGCTCGACAGCCGGAATTCAACCAAGGCATGCGGCGCGGCTCCGCTTGATCCTGGGCCGGCTGAACGCTTCCGTTGAGCCACGTGACATGAGCCTGCCTGGACTTGAATTGCACCCCCTGAAGGGGGAACGAAAGGGAACCTGGGCGGTCAGTGTCAGCGGTAACTGGCGCATTACGTTCAGGTTCTCAGGGTCGGACGTCGAGGATGTTGACTATGAAGACTACCACTAGCACCGGGATGACCATGCACAAACCACCGCACCCGGGCGAAATTCTCCGCGTGTTGTGCCTCGAACCGCTTGGTGTAAGTGTGACAAAAGCGGCAAAGGCGCTCGGTGTCAGTCGAAAGACGCTATCGAGCATCCTGAACGGCAGGTCCGGAATAAGCCCCGAAATGGCGGTACGTCTATCGATAGCCTTTGACACAACCGCGGAGAGCTGGCTGAGGCAACAGTTACAATTCGACCTGGCCCAGGTTGTATCCGGTCGACGGTCGCTTCGGGTGAAGAGGCTTGCGGCAGCTTGATGATCGAACTGGGACGGTTCATGCTGCCAGTGCGAACACGGCCGAGGGTGTCGTCTTCGGCCGCCACCGACCAGCCCAGCGGACCACCCGTCGGGCAAAAGTTCGTGTAAACCCCGTAGGGTCAAATTACTCAGCCGCGCCGAAATTGGCGTCCTTCCCCGGCGCGCAGCGCCTGGCGTGAGAAGGGACTTTCGAGAATTGGCCGGTCAGCCCGCTGCTATTCCGGGGCAAGCCGCGATGAGGATGAGCGAATCTGGCCCGGGGAACGGTTGAAGGCAAGCCTAACCGACCGCGTGCTCGGAGTGAGCGGGACGTGGACATCTGATTGAATGCGGCCTCCCGACGAATCGACCCTACGCCGCGTCCCGGTAGTAGTACTTCAGGAGCCCGCCGATCCGTTCGCGGCATTGGATGTCGCCGGCATTTTCACCAGCTCGGAAGTCCGGTTCGATCAACCGATTGCCCAGCCCCTGATGATTGCGTTCCTCGTGATAATGGGCGAGGTACTGACGGACGGCATCGCGCAGTGAGTTCTCGCCGAAGAAGATCATCCGGCTTAGGCATTCTGATTTCAGGGACCTCATGAATCTCTCGATGAAGGCATTCAGATTCGGCGATCGGGCGGGCAGCCTGACAGGCTTTGTCCCGGCGACTTCGAGTAGCGATCGGAAGGCGTCACAGAACTTTCCATCCCGATCCATCAAGATGAACCGGCGTCCCAGGAGAAATCCATCGCTGCAGTCAGTCAGGTTGCGGGCGACCTGTTTCATCCACGGGGCATCCGGGTTCGCTGTGCATCCGGCGAAGTGAACACGCCGCGTCCGGATCTCGATGACAAACAGCACGTACATGGTGACCAGGCCACCCTTCGTCCAGACCTCGACCGTGGTGAAGTCGATGGCGGCAAGAACATTCCAGTGGGCTTTGATGAACTCATTCCAGGATGTCCTTCGCAGCCGTTCCGGAGCAGGCTCGATTCCATGTTCCTGCAGGATGTTGCCGACGGTGGTATCGGAGATGCGGATGCCGAGGTTTGCCAGGGCGCCCTGGATGCGATCAAAGCCCCAGCTTCGGTTCTCGCGGGCGAGTCGGAGAACCATGTCAATGACTTCCTTAGAGACTGGCGGCCGTCCAGCCTTGCTCCGACGGCGGCTGTAGTCCCACTTCATCGCCACGAGGCGGTGGTGCCAGCGGAGGATGGTGTCCGGCGTCACGATGGTCGCGATATCACCAAGCAGCTTGCGGCCGAGGAGCTTTCCCTTGATCGCCAGGCGACGGCGCTGGGCGTTCGTCAGGGGAATCCGCTTCTTGCCACAGGCTTTTCGCAGTATCTGGTTCTCGGTTCGGAGGTAATCGATGGCATCCTGCTGACGGCGGTTGACCCAGCCGGCGAGGATGACGACGAAGAGGTGCCACGGGTGGAGGATGGTGCTCATGGATGCTCCCAAGGGTGCTCGGCAAAAGTCGGGGAGCATCGGGCTCGGACGTCAACGCGTCAACTGGTCAGCCTCCGGCAATCCTTGCAGTTTCATAGAATGAGGAACGCTCGACAGTTGTCGATTGGCGGAGTACTTTGTCTTGGGATGCAAGTGGCTGGAGACACCTGAGGTGATGAATCAGGAAATGCTGTTTGAAGTAGTCACGCCGCTGGGCTTCGTAGTGCGTTGTACGCGCTCCTACTGGGAGTTTCTGATTACGCACAAGCATCCCGTGCTCCGGGGCCGGGAGGGTCAAGTGGCCCAGGTCCTGGCCGACCCTGATCAGGCGCGGCGAAGCCGGAAGGACCCGGACGTCGTGTTATTCTATAGAGGCGAATCGCCGAGATGGTTGTGCGCGGTGGCCCGCCGTGAGCACGGTTCCGGGTTTCTTATTACGGCCTACCCGACGGACGCCATCAAGGCAGGGGAGGAGATATGGATCAAATCAAGGTAGTTCATGACGCTCTCGGTCACACGTTGACCATCTGGCTGGACGATCCCAATCTCGAGCACATTTGCGAAGAGACGGCCGATGAGGTTGTGCTTATGAAGGACGTGAATGGCCGCGTCATCGGTTTCGAACTGCTTCACTATCGCCCGGCGCAATCCAGCCCCGGGCTGTCGGTGGAGACGGTTGTCCAAACCTGATCTGACCCAGATGACGTGTGTACTTTGCAGGCACGGTGAAACTCGGCCGGGAGAGGTCACGGTGACCCTTCAGCGGGGGGGTACGACGGTCATCCTGAAGGGAGTGCCCGCCGAGGTCTGCGAGAACTGCGGGGAGTACTACCTCTCTCAAATCATCAGCGAGCAGGTACTCGTTCGGGCTGAACAGGCGGTAACGAGGGGTGCAGAGATTGAAATCCTTCGGTTCACCGCATAGGGCTGCTGAATCCAGAGTGCGAAAGTTTGTGTAAAGACCCCATCTGGTCCGCCAGTAACCCCTTGGAGCCCTTCGGCCAACAGGTCGAAGGGCTTTCTGTAAGCAGGCGTTAAGGTTGCGCCGTCCCACCGAGAGTTTGTGTGAGTCAGTCCAATCAGACGTGCCTGTTCGGTCCAAGTTTGCTTAACGTACAGATCCGCAGCACGTTGACTGAGTTCGAGTATCGTCCGGCCTGTCGCGAAAGAATCAAACGTCGCGTTCTCCAATTCGCGTATCGCCGCGTTCGCCGTGGCGAGATCGAGTTGCCACTGGTTGGAACGCTGCAGCCAGTACTCGTCGGTGATTTTCCCGGCCAGCTTGTCGTCGTAGGCGGCATCGACCTTCCTCTGGATCTCCACCTGCCGCGCGTGCAGTTTCCGGACCTGCTCGGCGTGCTCGGTGCGGCGCTTGGATTCGAACTCCTTGATCCCCGTGAGGATGAGCTCGGCGGTTGCTTCGCTGATCCGGATGGCCTTCAGATGCTCCAGGAACATCGCGGAGAGGTCCTTCTCCTTGATTGCCGACGTCCCGCACCGGGCTGAGCAGGCGTAGTAGATGTACCGCCGTTTGGCGATCTGGCCGACCAGCCGCTTTCCACAGGAGCAGGTGACCATCCCGGCGAAGGCGAACGAGTTCTTCGTCCGGCGCGGCTTGGCCCGGCTGGACCGGGTGGCGTTGGCGGCATCGAAGATCTCCTTGGTGACGAGCGGCTCGTGGGCACCCTGATAGAGGATGCCGTTCCAGAGGAAGGGCCCCCAGTAGATGGAGTTCTTGATGAGCCGCGTGATTCCCTCCCGGGCGATCGGACTACCAGCGCGGCGGGAGCGCAGGCCACGCTGATGGGCGGCCTCCGACAGTGCCACAAGCGTCTTCCCCTCGATGGCCTCCTCGAACAGCTTCCGAATGATCGGCGCCTCGTCCGGGTTCGGCTCGATCCGATGCGTGTCCGGGTTGTTCCGGTACCCGATCGGCGCCCAGGACGGCCAATGGCCCTGCTCGGCTTTTTCGGTCATGCCCTTTTGGACTTCCTCGGAGAGGTTGTCGATGTAGTTCTTGGCCATCAGCACCTTGAATCCGTGGACAAGCTTTTCGTGCGACTTGGAATCGCGAGTCAGAATGCCGCCCTCTTTCACCAGATGCACTTCGAGGTCCAGCTCTTCGAGGGTTACCCAGTCCTTGATATTTCGGTACAGCCGGTCCGTCTTCTCGACGAGGATGACCCGGCAGGCCGAGCGCTTGAGGAAGGCCAGCATCTCATTGAACGCGGCGCGGCCGGCTTGCTTGGCCGTTTCGACGTCGGTGAACTCGCGGGAGATGGTTAGGCCGTTCACGGCAGCGTACTCGCGCAGCAGCTTCTGCTGGGCGTCCAGGGAGAAGCCCTCGGCCTGTTCCTTGGAGGAGACGCGGATGTAGGCGACGGCTGGGCCTTGGGCGGCCACTCCGTTCTGTCGCTTTGCGCTCCTTGCCATTCTTACATCTCCGTCGTCTTGCCTAGCCGCTATCCGGCAGGCGTTCGCACACTGTTGATTGGGGGATAGGAGAGTTCAAGCCTGCAATTGTTGCCAAGTTGAAGCAATAAGCTGAAGAGGTCAGACCAACAATCATTCTAGTCGCCACACACACCTTCCCGCCGCCCCTCACGAACCCGTCTCAGTTTAACGCACGTTGATTTAGTTGACAAGCCAGAAATCTGTTGTTAACTTAAGAGCATGAGTGACTCAGAACAGCTTCCGCGCAGAGGCCGGCCCAAATCGATTGGCTCATTCCGCGGGCCAGTCTTGGGGCCATTTACAGTTCCCCAGGCGGCTGTGCTTGCGGGGCTCACTGAGCGCCAGGTGCGCTATATGGCCAGCACACGATTGCTGACCCCCAGCGTGCGGAAGGCGGGCGGGCGGGGCGTCTGGCAGCTTTATTCCTTTAGAGATTTGGTGGCTTTGCGGGTGTGCGGAACACTTCGTGGAGAGGGTGTCTCCCTTCAGTCACTTCGCAGCATTGTCAGGTACTTGAAACAATCCGAGGATTCGGAGCATCCCCTGGCAACTGCTGTTCTCGTTGTTGCGGGACGCGATGTCTGGCTCAAGAAGAATTCTGAAGTCGCATTGAGTCTCCTCCATAGACCGGGACAATACGCAATGCCCCGGCTCATGGAGTTCGGTAAGCTCGTCAGGTCTCTACGGGAGACAGCATCTACGTTCTTGAGAGAGGAGGGTCAAGCGGTCGTCGGATCGGCCGCTTACTGAGAGGATTCCCGATCCTGGGTCACCCCCAGTAGATGGTGGATACGGTGCCGGGAAGGTGCCGTGGAACGTCGGTCGCGGTGGGAAGCCGCCCGACGCGCCGAGAGGACGCCATCGAGAACACTTCCTGCGGTGAGAGCCGGGAAGGCTTTCATCCACGGTGCGGCTGAGAGGTCGCTTAAAGCAGATGATGCGCCGCAGGCCGATGAGGCCGTCAGGATGGGGAGCTTACGCCGATAAGGCACCGTACGCCGGGAAGGCTACGGTATGGCAATGGAATCTGCCCTGATAACGCACGGCGCGCACGAAATGCTGCGCAAAGCAGAGCGCGCCACTGGTCAGCCGAGCGTGGGAAACGCTCCGGTTGAAAGCCTACTCCGTGGGAAACGGTAGCTGGTGCAGTGGCGAAGGTTCTGCGCGATAGCGGTCAGGGTGGAAAAACGAAGGAGCACTACATGCGTTCACAACTGTTGTCGACGATATATCAGTAGGGTGGCCCGCAAGTCCAGGTCCGTCGGATAGAGAATAGTCCGAAGCATCCTGGCCACGCAGTGGGCCCCCTCATGGAGGTACCACCGTGGCTGGATCAACGCCAAATCCTCATACTCCCCGTTCAACCCCCGCCGCACTCCGCACGATCTCCCAATCCGAATATCAATCTGACCAGGCCATTGCGTTGCTCATTCGAGAAATCGAATCGGGCCTCGCCCACGGCTTTTTCGACTATAGGTTGCACTGCGAACTGACCAAAGGCTCCAAGCGTTGCCTCACCATTCAGGCGGGCAAGAGCCATCAGTTCGTAATTCCCGAAGAGGAAGTCAGCTAGCTCGATCCGATTTCGGTGATCCCTGTGATTGGGGCGCCTTTCAACAAGACAGTTTAGGTCACCGACTATCGGTGTGATTCCGAAGCCGAAGACCAGAAAGGGTTGTGGTCAATGACCCCGACTCGGTCTTCGGCTTCCTCGTTTGCAAGCGAACCGCTGCAACGACTTGAATCCGAACGTGGAACTCCTGCGCCGCAACATCTTGCGAAACAAATCGAGCGGCTTCCGGCCAGCACGCAAAACCTGATGGTCGAAGTAATGCTGCTGCTTCGGGCATGGGAGCGTGCTAACCCTCCATGCTCGTGCGGCGAGTGTGGCTGTGCTGGGGAATGCGATTCATCGGGGGTGGTCAATGAATCCTGACCTCCGTGAGTACAAGCAACCTGTGACAACTGACAAAACCGTGGTGCGCGCCCCTCTCCTCTCTCAGGACCCAACCGCGGACCCACGCGCACGCCTCATTGAAGCTCCGGCCATTCCGATTCCGGCCGAGGATGCGCCCTCTGAGGTTTGGGCCAGGTATTACACCCAAGCATTGGGCTGGGCTCTGACACCGATTCCGCGCGGCGTGAAGGGGCCGATCGGGGTCGGATGGAACCAGCCGCGATCGCAGGCGAACCCCACTGGCTTTGTCACCGACCCGGACCAGGCCGAGAGGGTCTGGCGCAACGACCAGAACATGGGAGTGGTCCTCGGACCTTCACGACTGGTGTCGCTGGACGTCGATTACACAGAAGGTGCCCGGGTGGCCTTCGCGGCTGTCGGGCTCGATCTCGAAGCCTTGTTGACCCTGAGCATCCGAATTGAAGGAAATCCAGCCAGAGCCAAGATCCTGTTTCGACTCCCTGATGGAGTTGAACTCCCGACTCGAAAGCTCACTTGGCCCCCTAAACGTGCAGGCGAGAAGGCCGTGCCCATCGTCGAACTCCGAGCCGGGCCGCTCCAGGATGTCTTGCCGCCCAGCGGCCACCCGTCGACAAAGCGGCCCTACCGCTGGCTTCGGGCGCCTTGGGATGCCGCCATCACGGAGCCGCCATCGGAGCTTCTTGCTCTCTGGCGTGACTGGACGACGCATCACCGAACCCTGCTTCGGGCGTGCCCCTGGAATCCGAATGGCGACACCTTGCCCGGAGACATTTCGGCTGCGGCTCGAGGATTTCGTGGTGAGCAGGGCGACGTGGTGTCGGAACTCCGCAAGGTCGTTGGCTTGGAACCTCTCCTGAGAGATCTCGGCGCGAAGCCCTCTGGTGGCCGCAGGTGGCTCTGCCCCTTTCACCCCGATGGGTCGCCGTCGTTCTGGATTTACGAGGCACCGGACGGGACTAGGTTGTGGGTGGACGGCCACGGGTCAGGGCCGGTCGGAGTCGAGAATGCCAAAGGACAAACGGTGGGGGATGTCATCGACCTCTATCGATTCCGTCATAGCGTGGGTTTCACGGAGGCGGTGTCGGCTTTGGCCCGTGAGGCGGGGCTTAGCCAGCCCATGGTGGCTTCCGGGGCGTCACGGAATGGGACTTCAGGCAGGCAGCCGTCCTCGCCGACAGGTCCCGATCGGTTTCGGTTGACCGACTACGGCAACGCCGAGCGCCTGGTCTCTCGTCACGGGGAAGACCTCCGGTACTGCCATCCTGCCAAGCATTGGTACGCCTGGGACGGACGGCGCTGGCGATTCGACGACACGGGCGAAGTCGAGCGGCGTGCCAAGGAGTCCGTTCGGAGTATCTACGCCGAATTGGCGAATGTCACCGACATGGAGGAGGCCAAGGCGCTCTTCAAGCACTCACAGTCCTCTGAGCGGGAACCCCGCATTCGCGCTGCCATTGATTTGGCCAAGTCGGAGCCTGGGATTTACGTGTTGCCTGCGGACTTGGACAAGGACGCACTGCTGCTGAACATCGAAAACGGCACCCTGGACCTTCGTCTTCCCAGCGGGGGGCCTCTGAGGCTCCACAGTCGGGAGGACTTGCTGACCTGTCTGGCCCCGGTGGCGTTCGACCCAATCGCCGAGTGCCCAACCTTCATCAAGTTCATCAACTACGCAATGGGTCAAGACCAGGAGCTCGTGGCGTACCTACAGCGCGTCATCGGGTACTGCCTGACGGGAAGCGATGTCGAGCAGGCTCTGTTCATTTTCTACGGCCTTGGCGAGAACGGAAAGTCGACGCTTCTGCGGCTCCTGCTCTATCTCATGGGCGACTATGCCATGCAGGCGCCCCCCGACCTGCTCCTCGTCCAACGCAAGGACTGCCACCCGACAGGCGTGGCCGATCTCAAGGGGAAGCGGCTCGTTACAGGGATTGAAACCGAGGCCGGGGCGCATCTGGCGGAGGCGCTGGTGAAGCAGCTGACCGGCGGCGACAAGATCCGGGCGCGGCGCCTGTACCAGAACTACTTCGAGTTCGATCCGACCCACAAGGTCATCCTGGCGGTCAATCATCGACCGGTGGTCCGCGGGAGTGACCACGCCATCTGGAGGCGCATTCACCTGATCCCGTTCACGGTCAAGGTTGCGCCGGAAGATAAGGACCCTGGCCTCCTGGCGAAGCTGAAGGAAGAAGCCCCGGGAATCCTTCGATGGGCGCTGGCGGGCTGTGCCGAGTGGCAGGACATAGGCGGTCTCGCGCCGCCGGCCGCCGTTCTGGCCGCTACGGACGACTACCGTCGGGAGATGGATGCACTGGGTGGCTTCATCGACGAGATGTGCGTGATCGATCCGAAAGTCCGGGTGCTCGCCACCGCGCTCTACCAGACCTATGCGAAAACCTGCCGCGACGCAAGGGAGGAACCAGTTAGCCAGACCGAATTCGGCACGCAGCTGACCGAGCGCGGATTTGCCAGCGAGAGGAAGGGCGGGAAGGTGTGGCGAATCGGGCTCGGCCTCGGGGCCAATGATGGCGAGGGGGACACATGAGAGCTTACGGCATCGCACAAGGCCCGTATCTGATTTTTGTAAAGGGAGATACGAGGGCACGTCCCGGGACTCGCAGTGGTCAAGCAGGACAGTTAGGACAGTTATCCGTAACTTCCTCACGTGAGAGGGGAATATAGAAAAGATTAGCTAGGACTGTCCTAACTGTCCTGTCTACGCGGACGGGCGATCTGAAACCGAGCCGGAATCCCAAAGAGGGAAGTTGATCAATCTCTATCATAAGGAACTGCGCACAAAAATGAGACATAGCATAAGCAAAACTAATTATAAAAATTCGGTGCCACAAAGCCGACCGACCCCCCAGGCGATCCCCGAGAGGTCGATCAAGCAGATCTGGTCTGGCGATCAGGCGTCCGTGGCCATCACCCCCTTCAAGATCGTCGCCACCAGCGCCTCGTCCCGATTCGCCGCCGCCAGGGCGATGGCCCGGACGAACTTCGATGCCTTGGCCGGTCCGGCGGCGGCGTGGATCGCGTCGCGTTCGGCCGGCGTCAGGCGGAAGGCGAAGACGACCAGGTCTTCCACCGGCGTCTTCCGGGCCTTCGGCGCCTTTTCGGCCTTGGCCACCTTGGCCTCGGCCTTCTTGCTGGCCGTCGTCACGGTCACCGGTTCGGCGGCATCCGTGACGGGGGTGGCCACCGGGTTCTTCGGACTCTTCGACTTGGACATGGCGATCTCCTTTGGGTGTGAGTGGTGAACGACGTTCATCAGGTCTCCGAGGTTGTTTGGCCCCATCTCGGCATGGGGAATCCCGATTGGCCACCAGCGGGCGTTGTAGCTGATGTGACCGACGATCCGATTGCGATCGCGAATGACCGCGCCTTTTTTCGGGTGGGCGATGTAGAACTCCGTGCCGCCGATCTGCTTGGACAGGTCGCGGACCCTGATCTGGCCCTCATGGATCGAGGCGATCGAGATCCGCTGGCGAGTGAGCGAGAGGGTCAGCATTCGTCAACTCGCGTATTCGCCGCGATAAAGCAGCCGATCGGCGATTGCCTTCAGTTCATCCCGGAGCCGGTTCGCATCCCCGACATGTCCCCAGTGGACGTTTTCCGGGTCGATGCTCAGGTGGTCCTCGAGCATTTCCTGGATCGATTCCATGTCGACCCGCGCGGCCTCGATTGCGGCGGCGAAGGCGTCGGTGGCGGTCGGGTTCTTCATGGTGACCTCCGATTCGTGCCGGGCACCATGCTCGGCACAACACCATTCACGCGCTGCACGGGGACAAGCTCAAGAGAATTGCGCTTCAGGATGTCGATTGTTGGGGGAATGGGACCGGACGAAATCTGTCCGCTGGGAGGAGGAGTGATATGCCTGTGATGACGCGGCAGCCAAGGAGCAGAAAGCTCAGTTTCTGGAGCAGTTTGCCACCATTTTTGGGCGGGAAACGGAAGCTTGCACCCCTGATCTTCAGGGAAATCGACCGACTGATTCCGCGGCGCCACTGGAATGGGTTGACCTTTTACGACGCGTTCTTGGGAGGTGGCAGTGCCAGCCTGTTCGCAAAAATGCAGTCATTCAATGTCATCTGCACCGACATCGCGGAACGCTCAATCATCGTGGGAAAGGCTCTCATCGAGAATTCACGGGTTCGACTTCGGTGGGAGGACATCGTCCGGCTTGCTGCCGACGACAACGCAAGTCCTGGCCTGATCGAGTCCGAGATGACCCCAAACATTTTCACGAGAAGCCAGGGTCGATTTCTGGACCGCGCATTTCGAATCGCCGGGGAGACGGCGGACGAATCGAAGGCAGCCCTCATCAAACTGCTGGCCATTCGCACCGCTCTTCTCTGCCATCCGATGAGCCAAGTCAGAAGCGGGACGATGCACCGAGTGTCGACGGGCGAATTCGAATCGATCACCGAAAGTTGTGTCGGCCACTTCGTTTCCGGCATGCGGTTGACACGGCCAGAACGACTGTGGGCGCTGGCACAAGCCATCAACGGAGGTGTCTGTGAGGGGAGGGGTCGGGTAATCAAACAGAGCACGTTTGAGGCACTGCCCGAGATCGACGCAGCCGTCATGTATGCCGATCCGCCGTACGAGCAATCGATGGCATACGAGCGCGAGTACAAGGTCATCGACAAGATGGTCGAGGGGCTGACGCGCTCCCCCAGCCCATTCTCGCTCAAGGGCGGAGCGGCTCATATCGACACGTTGCTTGAGGCAGCCTCGCATGTTCCCGTCGTGATTGTCAGTTTCGGAAATGTAGCGACGACTGCCGGTGATCTCGAAGCCAAGATGTTGCGACTGGGCCGAAAAGCCCGAACCCTTGAAATCCAATATCAGCACATGCCGGCAGTTGCGACGGCTGAGAAGAAAGAGAAGAACCGCGAGCTCTTGGTAATTGGCTGGGATGAGGCGGCAGTCGCTGGCCTCGTGGATGGGAGGAAACATGTCGAACGACAAGTCCACTGAATCGAAGTCGGCGCATCTGGGGGCCAAGCTGGTCCCGATCGCCGACCTGGTGCCGCACCCGTTGAATTCCAATCGCTTGCCGGATGACCTACGGGAGAAGCTCAAGGCTCACATTAAGCGGACCGGCCGGTACCCATTCATCGTGGTCCGACCGCATCCCGACGAGGCTGGCAAGTACCAGGTCCTGGACGGCCACCACAGAATCCAAGTGCTTCGGGATCTGGGCCACACGGATGCCCGGTGCGACGTCTGGCAGGTCAGCGATCGGGAGGCAAAGCTGCTGTTGGCGACATTGAACCGGCTCGAAGGCTCGGACCAGCCGATCCTCCGGGCCAAGCTCATCCACGAACTGCTCGGCGAGATGAACCTCGAAGACCTGGCCGGCCTTCTCCCGGAAACGGACAAGCAGTTGGAGGAATTGCACGCGCTTCTCGAGTTCCCGGCCGAGGAGATCGCCGCCATGCTTGAGGCCGAGGGGGAGGAAGCGGAAAAGGTGCTGCCCCGAGTGATGAACTTTGTCGTTTCGGTCGAGCAGGAAGAACTCATCGACCGGGCCGTCGAGATGGCTTCGGACGGGACCCCGGGTCGGGATCGAAAGGCGCGCGGGCTGGCGAATCTGGCGTCCCGGTTCCTGGACGGGGCGGTGGCGCAATGACAACCCAATCGGCAATGCAGCCAATGCTCGCAGAGACCCGTAGAACCCCGAACGCTATCGGAGGTCCACCAAGTCCCGAGAATAGAACGAACGCTATGCGCACCACCAGAACGCTAACCGTGGCCTGTGTGGAGTGCGGACGTGAGACGGTCTGTCATGGGCGGCGGTGCAAGAGGCAGTTCTGCTCGACCGCCTGCCGCGCCAAGTCCTGGCGAATGGCCCGGAAGCCCCAATGAAGCAGACCCCCACCAAACGCCGCGAGGAAGCCCGGCGTCTGTACCTCTCCGGAGAGCTGACCAGCAACGCCGAGATCGCCAAGAGGCTCAAGGTGAAACCCCACACCGTCGGCCGCTGGCGGAAGGAGGAGGGGTGGGATGACCTGCGGATGAAGATCGACCGGCGGGCCTCGGAGATGCTCGTCGAAAAACTGGCCACAGATCGCGTCACGCTGAACGTGAGGCACTTCAGAATTTGGGAGCTACTCCTGGTCAAGATGATGGAGGATCTGAAGGCGCGGCCGGCAATTGAGGTTGACGAGATGGTTAAGCTTGCCGGCATCATGGACCGGGCACAGAAGGGGCAGCGGCTGGCCAAAGGCCTGTCGGTCACGGGGGAGTCCGAGGAACAGATCCGGGCCGAGGCCGAAGCCACCCAGCGGAAGTTGATTGATGCCTTCATCGACGCGGTCAAGGACAACGTCAGCGATGAGGATGTCCGGGATCGAATTCGGAAAGCGCTACTGGAGTCGATGCCGGCGGAAACGATCGGTGCCGGGGAGGGGGAGTAAGTGGCTGGCAAGGGTGGACGGACAAGCGCATCGGCACTCAGTTACCTCCGCAGGCGATCGACCGAACTGGCCACGCCGACGACCCGGGGCGACCAGCGATCCTTTGGCCAACTGGTCGGTCAAGAACATCCGCCTGGATGGCCGCCCATTCAGTTTCGCCGGTCACGAGTACCTCCGAGCCATCTACGACGACCAGAGTCCGCACATCGTCCTGTCCAAAGCCGCTCAGATCGGTGGGACGGTCTGGGCCCTGCTCAGGAGCATCCATGCCTGCCTCAACGGCCTGAACGTTGTCTACTACTTTCCGACCCGGACGGACGTCATCGACTTCTCGAAAGCCCGCGTCGGTCCGTTGCTCCACGACAACGCATTCTTGCTCAAGCGGATGACCGACACGGACACGGCCGGCCTGAAGCGGATCGGCGATGCCCATTTGTATTTTCGCGGAATGCAATCAAGTGTCGGCATGAAGTCCGTCCCGGCCGACCTAATCGTGTTCGACGAGCTGGACGAAGCCACCCCGGACGCCAGGGCGATGGCCTGGGAACGGCTGGCCCATTCGGACTACAAGCGGGTGATCGAGCTATCGAATCCCAGCCTCCCGGGCTATGGAATCGACGAGCAGTTCGAGAAGTCCGACCAGCGGCACTGGACCTTGAAGTGTCCCGCCTGTAACCACTGGACCTGCCTGGAGAAGGAGTTCCCGACGAAACTTCGTCAGCCAGTGACGATAATTCGCCAGCGTTCCGACGACACCTTTTTCCGGGCCTGTCCCAAGTGCAGTGCTGAATTGGACTTGGAGAAAGGCGAGTGGATCGCCGACTACCCGGACCGGAAAGTGCATGGCTACCGCATCTCCCAGCTCTTCAGCAGCAAGGTCGATCCGGGCGACATCCTGGCTGAGTACCAGAACACTCGGTTTCCCGAACGCTTCTACAACTTGAAAATCGGGATCCCCTGGGCAGACTTGGAACGGCGCCTCGACATTCAGGCCGTCCTGGACCTCTGCGGCACCGAACCCCAGATCGATCCACATCGCTGGATCAGCGTCATGGGCGTGGACACGGGCAAGGAACTCCACGTGGTCATCCTGCAGCGGGACTGGTACCAGCGCGTGAAACCCAGGATCGCCCATGTCCAGACCTGCCGGGAGTTCGCGGAGCTGGACCTGCTCATGCGGCGGTTCAACGTCCGAAGCTGCGTCATCGACGGGATGCCGGAGACCCATGCCACTCGGGACTTCGCCAAGCGCCATAATCGCCGGGACATCCACCTCTGCTTCTTCAACGAGAGCCAGCGGGGATCGGCCAAGTGGGATGACGACAACTACAAGGTCGAGATCAATAGAACAGAAGCCCTGGACGCCTCCCGGGCCATCATCCGGGAGAAGAAGATCGCGCTGCCGCCACGGTCACCGGAGCTGGAACTCTTTGCCCAGCACTTGTCTGCCAATGCCAAGATCCTGGACGAGGATGCCGACACCGGGGCTAAGAAATACCGCTATGTCCGAACCGGGGCCGACCATTACTCGCTGGCGTTCACCTACGGGCTGATGGGGCTGGAATCCATACACATGCCGTTGACGCCGGAGCAGCGGGTGCAGATTGTGGCGATGATGTCGTGATGACGATGCGCTATGCCGCCAATGCCCATTCGCGTTCCATGGCGACGTGAATGGGGCGAGGCTTCCGAGGAGACTCGCTCCCGAGCTTTTCCAGGATCGAATAGTCCCGAATCGGCTCGCGATCCATCGACAAAATCCGGAGCAGACGCTCGGCCATCGAATTCATTGACTGAGCGCCGCTCTCCCAGCGAGAGACGGTTTCCGGAGTGACCCCGAAGCTCCGGGCAAAGTCCACGCCGGACCACCCTATATGCTTCCGGAGAAATCGGACTTCGTGATTCGTCAGTCGTTCCGTCTTATTGGCCAGCACGCCGGCGATGAAGCGATGGAGTTGCGCCATCTTTGGAATCACCAGTTCGAATTCACCACACTTCGGGCAACGCAAGATCTCGACATTGACCAGGGTTACATTTGGCAGACCGCTTTCCACGTACCGGTATTTCTCCCGACCACTGGTCATAGTTGCGCCACACGAGATGCAGTGGGAGCCTGACTGCAGGTTCTTCTTCATAATCACTTCTTCTCCCGCCAGGCCGTCACTACAACGAGCTGGCTCTCGGATCGGAACGCCACCACGGCCATCATACGAGGTGTTCGGACCCGGTAACGCCAGGATCCGTTTTCAAACTCCGCCGGCTCGACGACCCCAGCCCGCAGGATATTCTCGATGTCGAGCGTCGCGAGTTCGTCGTTGGCCATTTCCTGAAAGGCGTGCCGGCTGTAACGAACGGCACCCTCCTCCAGAATCCTGGCAATGAGGCGCTCGGCATCCGCCGGCTTCAGAGGTTCTTTCACCCCCCGATGCTAGAGCGAGACTTGATTATAAGTCAAGTAGTCCATTTGAGGCAATCGGGCAATTTTAGCAGCGCAGGCTCCGGACGCCATCAAGGAGATCCTCGTCCGACGGATGCGCATAAACAGTCGTCGTCAACGGCGACGCATGCCGCGCAAACCTCTGCGCCAGGAACAGATCCCGTGACGCCCGATAAACGGTCGTGACCGCCGTGTGCCGCAGCGAATGAAATGAGTAGGCCCGATCGAATCCGGCCGCGACCTGCCAGCCGTGGTAGGCCATCTGCACGCGGCGCTTCGAGATCCGATCACCGGACTGGTTGCAGAGTAGGGGAGCGGCCGGGGCCAGCGATTCGAACCGGGCGGCCTTCGAGGACCAGAACTGGCGCAGCTTGGCGACCAGCGCATCCGGCAGGAACACATCGCCGACGCGGCCACCCTTGGCGATCTCGGCCCGGATCCGGACCCGGACTCGTGGCGTGCCGTCCAAGGTGAACACGTCGCCAACGTTTAGGCCCACGATTTCCCCGAGGCGAAGCCCAGTGCCCAGGGCGAACGACAATATAATGTGGTCCCGGGGGTGGCCGGCGGACGCCCGGAGTAGAGCCGCTTGCTCGGCGGCGGTTAGGGTGTCGGGGGAGCGGGTGGGCATGTCCCAATGAAGCCGTATCCTGGCGGGGAGATCAACTCGGCTGTTGCCGGCCACCGGCGCCGGTCGAAATGTGCGGCGCCCCTCATGGCCGGAGGGAACGGAATCGCTCCCGATCGACCGGCGGCGTGACCGAAAAACGGCACGCCCCTCCCGGAAATCCCCGAAAAAACGGCATCGCCTGTCGAAAAGGGACCGATTTCAGCCCCAAAATGGGCATGGTTTTCGACCCCGGCCGGGGGCATGCCCATTTCGTGAAATCGCCTAAGTCTTTATCCCGATGTCGGATGCCATGATTTCTACCCCTCCGGATGGGCATGAAAATGCCCAAAAAGGCCCGAAATCCTGCCCATAACATGCCCATTTTGGGCTGGACGGGCGGATTCCTGCCCCTGGTCTGCCCCTCGTTGCGACATGTCGTAGTCCGGGGGAAAGGCGCATTGTCTAATTCAGTGCTGGTAGTCTGTAGCGCGAAGCGACATTTCTGTGGTCCATTGGGGAAGCATGAAGTGGTGGTTTGGTGTCGCGCCATCGTGCAACTACCCGCCGATCAACTGCTCCCTACCTCGATTAAGACAAAGGTTTTCCGTGAGCGCAAATCCAGAACCAGTAAAAGTTCACTGCAATTGCTGCTTGAACGACACGAGGCACACCGTTCTGTTTGCTCACACCCAGGAAGGTTGCGATGCGCTCGACGTTGAATACCCCACTTCCTGGACGACAATTTACGAACTATTAGAATGTGCCGGGTGCGAAGAAGTATGTGTCCGTCGGAGGTTCTATTTTTCCGAATGGAATCACGGTGATGTTGAATTGTCTTTCTACCCGCCCCGGATGGCACGTGCATTACCGAAGTGGATAAAGAATCTCGACGAAAACATAGCCATGCTCTTGAAAGAAACCTACCAAGCTCTTCAGTCACAGAGCCCGCGGTTGGCAATGATGGGTGCACGCGCAATAGTAGACATGGCAATGTGCGACAAAATAGACGATAGGGGTAGTTTCAAGGGCAACCTCACGGCCCTCAAAGAAGCGGGGTACCTAAGTACCAAGAACGCTGAAATGCTGGAGACTGCCCTAGATGTGGGGAACGCCGCCGCTCATCGGGGCTACGCACCAAAGGCAGAGCATGTACAGACAGTAATGGATATCGTTGAAAACCTGTTACAGGCAACGTTTCTTCAAGGCAAGACCGATGATCTGAAAAAGGCGACGCCTCCTCGAATAAGACCCAAGGTAGCTAAGGGCAAGAAACAGTGAAATCCAGAGTGGATCGCGTTACTCCTTCGCCGCGAGGATGTCGCAATGTTTGAACAAGCCTTCAAAAACATAGACGACGTCCTCTGGAAGGAAGCCGGCTGCACGACTGAGCTGGACTACACCGAGCAGACGTCATGGCTACTCTTCCTGAAATACCTGGACGGCCTGGAGCAGGACAAGGCGACCGAGGCCACGCTTGACGGGAAGAAGTACAGCTTCATCCTGGACAAGCCCTACCGCTGGGAGTCCTGGGCCGCGCCGAAGGGCAAAGACGGCAAGATCGATCACAACCGGGCCATGACCGGCGACGACCTGCGCGAGTTCGTGGATCGGAAGCTATTCCCGTACCTGCACGGCTTCAAGCAGAAGGCCAGCGGCCCGAACACGATTGAATACAAGATTGGCGAGATTTTCGGCGAGATCAAGAACAAGATCCAGAGTGGCTATAACTTGCGCGAGATTATTGACCACATTGACGAGCTGCGATTCCGCTCCCAGACCGAGAAGCACGAGCTGTCGCATCTGTACGAAGCCAAGATCAAGAACATGGGCAATGCCGGGCGGAACGGCGGCGAGTACTACACCCCACGACCGCTGATCCGGGCCATCGTCCAGGTGGTCGCGCCCACGATTGGCGAGAAGATCTACGACGGTGCCTGCGGGTCGGCTGGCTTCTTGTGCGAATCGTTCGACTACCTGAAGGCGAAGAAGGGTCTGACCACCAAGGATCTGAAGACGCTCCAGGAGCGGACCTTCTACGGCAAGGAGAAGAAGTCTCTCGCCTACGTCATCGCCATCATGAACATGATCTTGCACGGCTTGGAAGCGCCCAGCATCCTGCACACGAACACGCTGGCCGAGAACCTCGCCGACATTCAGGAGAAGGACCGGGTCGATGTGATCCTGGCCAATCCACCCTTCGGCGGCAAGGAGCGCAAGGAGGTCCAGCAGAACTTCCCGATCCGGACCGGCGAGTCGGCGTTCCTGTTCCTGCAGCACTTCATCAAGATGTTGAAGGCCGGCGGCAGGGCAGGCGTGGTCATCAAGAACACGTTCCTGTCCAACACGGACAATGCCTCGGTGAGCCTGCGGAAGCTGCTGCTGGAAAGCTGCAATCTGCACAGCGTTCTCGATTGCCCCGGCGGCACGTTCCAAGGCGCGGGCGTCAAGACGGTTGTCCTGTTCTTCGAGAAAGGGTCGCCCACTCGCAAGACCTGGTACTACCAGTTGGACCCCGGTCGCAACCTCGGCAAGACGAACCCGCTGAACGACGCCGACCTGGCTGACTTCGTGAAGCTGCAGAAGTCGCATGCGGACTCGCCCAAGTCCTGGACCGTGGACGCCAAGACGATCGACCAGACCAGCTTCGACCTCTCCGTGAAGAATCCGAATGGCGGCGAGGAGGTGACGCACCGGAGTCCGCAGGCGATCCTGGACGAGATTGCGGCGCTGGATGCGGAGAGTACGAAGGTACTGAAACTGATTGCGGAACTACTTGGATGAAACCTCCCTGGAAGCGTTTGACCTTCGGCACGCTTGGTCGAGTATTCAATGGAAATAGCATTAGCGCTAGTGAGAAGAAGGCTCACTTTGCTGGGGTGAGAGATGGCGTCCCTTACATCGGGACGAAGGACGTCGGCTTCGACCACGAGATCGAGTACGACTCAGGGGTTCAGATTCCAAGTGGCAAGCAGGCGGGGTTCAAGTTGGCATTACCTGACACAGTTCTCGTCTGTGCAGAGGGGGGGAGTGCTGGCAGGAAGATAGCCCATGTCGATAGACCAGTCTACTTCGGGAACAAGTTGTTCGCCATCTGTCCGACGCAGATCACAAGCAGTCGATTTGTCTTCTACTACTGTCTGAGCGACGCGTTTAAAAGTGACTTCAAGGACTCGCTGGCTGGGCTAATCGGAGGTGTGTCTCTCAACAAGTTTAAGGAGATCGGGATTGGGCTCCCCCCCCTCCCCGAACAGCGCCGAATCGTCGCCATCCTCGACGAGGCGTTCGCGGGGATTGCCACGGCCAAGGCGAATGCGGAGAGGAATGTTCGCAATGCGCGGGCGGTGTTTGAGAGTCAGCTCCATGCGACATTTGCGTCGGGGCACCCAGGATGGGTGTCGAGGCTACTAAAAGAAGTGTGCGAAAGAATCACTGATGGTACACATCAGACACCCACGTACTTTGATGATGGGTTTGTCTTTCTATCCTCGCGGAATGTGACCAGTGGTAAAATCGATTGGGACCGAATCAAGTACATTGATGCAAAGCAACACGCTGAGATGCACAAGCGAGTTGCCCCACGGCGTGGTGACATCTTGTTGGCCAAGAATGGGACTACTGGTGTGGCGGCAATGGTTGATAGGGATACGATCTTCGACATCTACGTGAGCTTGGCGCACCTTAGGCCACTCCCCGGCATTCGGCCAGAATTTCTACTGCACTTTCTCAATTCACCAGCAGCAAAGTATCAATTCAACAAGCGCCTGAAGGGGGTTGGGGTTCCGAACCTTCACTTGGAAGAAATTCGGGAGGTGAGCATCCCAATTCCAAATGGCATACTCGAGCAGGATCGCATCATTGCCGCCCTTAATCGGTTGCGCGACGAAGTGGAACGCCTCGAAGCCAGCTATGATAAGAAACTCACCGCCCTCGACAACCTAAAGAAATCCCTCCTCCACCAAGCCTTCACCGGAAACCTCTAACCCAGGCCGCGGAATGAACGAAGCCGAAACCCGAGCCGAATACATCGATCCCGCGCTGGTAGCGGCCGGCTGGGGTGTCGTCGAGGGTAGCCGCATCCGACGCGAGTTCCCGATCACGCTGGGACGGCTGGAAGGCCACGGCCGGCGCGGCAAACCACTGACCGCCGACTATGTCCTGATCCACCGCAACACGAAGCTCGCCGTCGTCGAGGCCAAAGCCTGGGATTGCGAGCTGACCGAGGGCGTCGGCCAGGCCAAGGACTACGCCGAGAAGCTGGCGATCCGGTTCACCTACTCCACCAATGGCCAGGGCTTCTACGGCATCGATATGGAGAATGGGGGAGAAGGGGAGGTCGCCCGCTTCCCGACGCCCGACGAGCTCTGGAACCTGACCTATGCCCGGGAGAACGCTTGGCGCGATCGGTTTTCCGCGATTCCATTCGAGGACCGGGGCGGGTACTTCCAGAGCCGCTACTACCAGGACATCGCCATCGAGCGGGTGCTGGAGGCGGTGGCAGATGGCCGCGATCGAATTCTGCTGACGCTGGCCACCGGAACGGGGAAGACGTTCATAGCGTTCCAGATTGCCTGGAAGCTGTTCCAGAGCCGCTGGAGCCTGAGCCGGAAGCCGGAGCGCCGCCCCCGGATCCTGTTCCTGGCCGACCGCAACATCCTGGCCGATCAAGCCTACAACGCCTTCTCGGCCTTCCCCGAGGACGCGATGGTCCGGATCGCTCCCCATGACATCCGGAAGAAGGGGAAGGTGCCGAAAAACGGGAGCCTCTTCTTCACGATCTTCCAGACCTTCATGAGCGGCCCGCCCAAGGATGGCAGCCCCTCGCCCTATTTCGGGGAGTACCCCCCGGACTTCTTCGATTTCATCGTCATCGACGAATGCCACCGGGGCGGTGCCAATGACGAGAGCAACTGGCGCGGCATCCTCGACTACTTTGCCCCGGCCGTGCAGCTGGGACTGACCGCCACCCCCAAGCGCCGGGACAACGTGGATACCTACGCCTACTTTGGCGATCCGGTCTACGTCTACTCGCTCAGGGAGGGGATCAACGACGGGTTCCTGACGCCGTTTCGGGTGAAGCAGATCGCCACGACGCTGGACGAGTACGTCTACACCCCCGACGACCGGCTGATCGAGGGGGAGATCGAGGCCGGGAAGCGCTACGTGGAATCCGACTTCAACCGGATCATCGAGATCAAGGAACGGGAGAAAAAGCGGGTGGAGGTACTGCTGTCCCAAATTGACCAGCGGCAGAAGACGCTGGTCTTCTGTGCCAACCAAGCCCATGCCGCCGCCATCCGGGACCTGATCAACCAGCTGAAGGAAAGCGGAGACCCGAACTACTGCCAGCGCGTCACGGCCAACGACGGCGAACTTGGGGAACAGCACCTCCGGGACTTCCAGGACAACGAGAAGTCGATCCCGACCATCCTGACAACCTCCCAGAAGCTGTCAACCGGCGTTGACGCCCGCAATATCCGGAATATCGTCCTTCTGCGTCCAATCAACTCGATGATCGAGTTCAAGCAGATCATCGGCCGTGGCACCCGGCTCTACGACGGCAAGGACTACTTCACGATCTACGACTTCGTGAAGGCCCACCACCATTTCAGCGACCCGGAATGGGATGGGGAGCCGGTCGAGCCGGAGCCCAAGGAGCCACGGCCGCCAACGCCGCCGCCAGGGGAGCCGAAACCATCCGATCCGGACCCGACCCCGCGCCGGCAGAAGATCAAGGTAAAGCTGGCCGACGGGAAGGCCCGAACCATCCAGCACATGATGTCCACAACCTTCTGGCACCCGGACGGGACGCCGATGTCCGCCCAGCAGTTCATGGAGATGCTGTTCGGGAAGCTGCCGGAGTTCTTCAAGGACGAGGCGGAACTCCGGGCCATCTGGAGCGCCCCGGACACCCGGAAGAAGCTGCTCCTGGAACTGGCCGAGAAGGGGTTTGGCGGCGAGCAACTGGCTGAGATGCAACGGATTATCGAGGCCGAGAAGAGCGACTTGTTCGACGTCCTGGCCCATGTTGCCTACGCCCTCGCCCCGGTAACGCGGGAGGCGCGTGCCGCCAATGCCCGGGTGTATATTTCAACCCAGTTCAGTGCCAAGCAGCGGGCGTTCCTGGATTTCGTCCTGGCCCATTACGTGGACGTTGGCGTCGAGGAGTTGGACCAAGAGAAGCTGACCCCGCTGTTGCGGTTGAAGTATCGCGACTCCATCGCTGACGCGGTTGCGGATTTGGGCCAGCCGGAGGACATCAGCCGGGTGTTCTCGGGGTTTCAGCGGCTTTTGTATCAGGTAGGGGTGGGGGCTGATGGGTAGGCGGGACTCATCACTGCTTCGAGCCGGCGGCATGCGACCGAGAGCCCAGGGCAGACTTTTCGGGAGGGACAGTCGGCCGTGCGTGTGGCCCCCCGGGGGATTTTGAAAGGAGGGCGTACCGCCGGATCGTCTTGCGATCGACGCCCGTCCGACGCTCGATTTCGCGCTGGCCGACGCCGCAACCCAATAATGTCTCTATCGTTATCCGCAGATGGAACTTCAAGACGTTTACTCCTGACCCCTCCCAAAGTGGTGAAGGAAACGTCCCGCCGATAAACCCGGCGCCCGGGCGGCGCTCAGGTCACATCAGGTGGGGGATTTTGGGG